>Ga0116224_10000570_pt1 | contig 28674 bp, 29 predicted proteins | sample Sb_taG_9_FD_89699 | JGI IMG/M metagenome (GOLD analysis project Ga0116224, IMG submission 89699) | Peat soil microbial communities from Weissenstadt, Germany - Sb_50d_b_LC metaG | ecosystem: Environmental > Terrestrial > Soil > Wetlands > Peat | place: Germany: Weissenstadt | collected 2010-09-21 | reverse complement strand
TGCGCCACGCCGGAAACGAAGACGCCTGAATTGGCGCCGAGGATCAAATAAAGCAGGATGATCGAAAGGACCGCCAGGAATCCGATTTCAACAAACGCCCAGAGATATTGTTTGGCTTTTTGCAGGTGGTCCAGCATCACACGCCCCAAAACGTTGGGTGGGAGCGTGCTCGCCACCCAACGTTGTTCCCGACACGCGTGTTGATTTGCAACAGCCGCGTCGCGGCTTTAGGCCGTTCTTCGTCCCGAGAACAGCCAGATGATCACGCCGAGCGCGATCAGTCCAACGAGGCCGGCGTCGCCCAAGGCCTTCAAGAGAGCCATGATGTTGCCAGTGACGTCGCCGAAGAACGGAAGTTTTGTCCCGACAAGAAGTGCCGCGACGATTGCGAGCGCCAAAAGCATCAGCCCGATTTCCGTCAATCCGCCGATCCAGCTTTTTACCCTTGTTAACGCATCCATGTACGTTCTCCCCTTCCGCTTGTTGAGTAGCCCCGAGATACGCAACCGACGACAAGTGCGCCAATTTACGGCGGCGAGCCTACTAGGCAGTCATAGCTTTATCAAGTTTGCGCGCGGCCGCGCGTGACAAACAGGTGCATAACTTCGAAGCTGTGCCGATGATCACGGCACATGCCGCGCTGCAACACGACGCGAACTGAATCTGAAAGCGGTGCAGCAAAACGGAAATTAAATCGGGAAATTGCCGCGCTGATTCGCGCACGACGCGTTCAGCGCGAGTAATACTCGACCACCAGATGCGGCTCCATCTGCACCGGATAGGGCACGTCTCCGAGCAGGGGCACGCGGGTGAGCTTCGCCGTCATCTTGGAGTGATCGACCTCGATGTAATCGGGCACATCGCGCTCGGCGAGCGCGTTGGCTTCGAGCACCAGCGCGAGTTGCTTCGACTTGTCCTTGACCTCGACGAGGTCGCCCACTTTCACGCGGAAGCTCGGGATGGTCACGCGCCGCCCATTCACCTTGATATGGCCGTGGTTGACGAACTGGCGGGCGGCGAACACAGTGGGCACGAATTTCGCCCGGTAGATGACGGTGTCGAGCCGGCGTTCGAGGAGCCCGATCATGTGCGCGCCGGTGTCGCCCTTGAGCCGCCGCGCCTCGTCGTAGATGCCGTGGAAATGGCGCTCAGACATGTTGGCGTAATAGCCTTTGAGCTTCTGCTTGGCGCGCAGTTGCACGCCGTAATCGGAGAGCTTGCCTTTGCGCCGCTGGCCGTGCTGGCCGGGGCCATATTCGCGCTTGTTGATCGGAGACTTCGGCCGGCCCCAGATGTTCTGGCCGAGCCGGCGGTCGATCTTGTACTTCGCCTCGTGGCGCTTTGTCATTCGCGTCCTCGCTAAAGTTAAGGGCTGAGGATCGCGCCCTCCTCCGTCCCGGATTTTCCCGGAACCGACAGGTTGGCCACCGAAGCGCCGGGGCCGACCGCGGGTCGCGAAACACCGCGCGGGCCCTCAAGGCCCGCGCCGTGCGCGGTATCTAGGGCCAAAGCCGGGTCCTGTCAAACCACGCCGGCCGGTGCGAGAAGAGCCTTCAATCGCGGGCAAAATGCCTGCGCCGCATGCCGCGCAGCATGGTAATCGCAAGCAGCGCGGTCACCGCATCAAGCACGGCCACGAGAATGAAAACGGCGGTCCAGCTTCCCGTCGTCTGCTTGAGGAAGGCCGCCGCCGGCCCACCCAGGATCGAGCCGACGCCTTGGGCGATGTAGAGGAAACCGTAATTCGTCGCCGCGTATTTCGGGCCGAAGGTGTCGGTCAGCGTCGAGGGGAACAGCGAGAAGATTTCGCCCCAGCCGAAGAAGACCAGCCCGGTGAGCACCACGAACAGCGCCGGCTGATCGATGAACTTGAACAGCACCAGGATGGCGACCGCTTCTAGCGCGAAGGCGAGCGCCATGGTCGCTTCGCGGCCGATGTGATCGGAAACCCAGCCGAAGAACGGCCGGGTCAGGCCGTTGGTCACGCGCGACAAGGTCAGCGACAGCGGCAGCGCCGCCATGCCGAACACCAGCATGTTGGCGACGCCGAATTCCCTGGCGAACGGGCCGACATTGGAAGTGACCATAAGGCCCGAGGTCGACATCATGCTCATCATCACGAAGAGCAGATAGAAGATCGGGTTTTTCAGCATCTCGCGCGGCGCGTAGCTGCGCTTGCTTTGCTGGGCGGCGATCGGGGCGACCGACGCGCCGCCAGGCGGCACGTAGTTCTCGGGCGGCGTGCGCAGGCCCTGTGCGGCCGCGATTCCGATCACGCCCTGGATAATGCCCCAGACCACGAGCGTGTGCGCGTAGCCGGAGCTTTTGATCATGCTGTCGATCGGAAAGCTGGTGAAGAACGCGCCGAAACCATAGCCGGCGGCGGCGAGCCCGGTGGCAAGGCCGCGGCGGTCGGGAAACCAGCGCACCATCAGCCCGACGATGTCGACATAAATGATGCCGGTGCCGAAGCCGCCGAGCACGCCGTAACTGACATAAAGCGCCCAGAGATTGTCCACGTAAGCGGAGATCACCCAGCTGCCGCCGGACAATAGCGCGCCGACGGCGATCAACAGCCGCGGGCCGAAGCGATCGACCAGATAGGCCTGGAACGGCGACAGCCAGGTCTGCAAGATGATGAGCAGCGAAAAGGTCCATTGCAGCTCGGCGAGCGTCGTTCCGAGCTTCTGGTTGAGCGGGCCGGTGAATAGCGTCCAGACATATTGCGGGCTCGAGATCGCCATCATGGCGATGACGCCGAGGATGAGTTGAATCCAGCGATTGAGAAACCAGGCAGTGCGTTCCGTTTGGACCGCAACGGTCATAAGGACCCCCTTGTGTGCCCGGCAATGGTAACGGTCGAAGCGTAAGCGCGACCGCCAAAGGCGGCAAGCGGCGTGACCGCGGTTGGTCAGGTCGCCGCGGTCGGCGCCGGGTGTTCAGCGCGGATGCCGAAGCGCGCGAGTACGGCCGTCGGCGCGTGGCCGGAAGTAAAGACGGCGCGGGTGGCGCCGGGGCGCGTCGGCGACGGTGGGGAACCGAGCAGATCAGCCACCCGCCGCGCAATCGCCGGCGCCGGGTCGAGAAAGCTGACCGGCCAGGGCGCGAGCCGGCGGAGCCGGGCGACGATGAGCGGGTAATGCGTGCAGGCGAGCACGACGGTATCGGTGCGCGCGCCGTCATCGCGAAAACACGGCGCGAGCTCGGGGGTCAGCATTGCGTCGGCGACCGACCGTCCCGCGAGCTCGGCCTCGGCGTAAACGGCGAGCTTGTTCGAACCGACCAAAGTCACCTGGCAATCACCGGCATAATCGCGGATCAGGGCATGGGTGTATTCGCGTTTGACCGTTGCCTCGGTGCCAAGGACGGAAACGCGGCGGGTCAACGAGGCGGCGCAGGCCGGCTTGATCGCCGGCACGGTGCCGACGAAGGGCAGCGAGAAGTTCTTGCGCAAATCGGGCAACGCGATGGTCGAGGCGGTGTTGCAGGCGATGACGACGAGGTCGGGCCGGTAGGTTGCGATCAATTCCCCCATCAGCGCGACGACGCGCGCGACCAGCGCGGGCTCCTCCATCGCCCCGTAGGGGAAGGCCAGATCGTCGGCCACATAGACGAAATCGGCGCTCGGCCGGACGGCGGCGATCTCACGATGGACCGTGAGCCCGCCGAGGCCGGAATCGAACACCAGAATGGTTTCCGAAACGGTTTCTGAAACGGTGTTTTGGGCCGCCATCGCTGACACATGCCACAAGGGATCAGGACCGGGCAATCATCCCCGCAGCGTCCTACGCCCGCCCAAAAACGCGGCGGAAGATGGTGTCGACCTGGGCCAGGTGAAAATCGAGATCGAAATTGGCGGCAAGCTCTTTCTCGCTCAAGTGCTTGCGCATCTCGCGGTCGGCCTTGAGCAACGCCGCAAAATCGCCCTCGCCGCGCCAGGCTTTCATGGCATTGCGCTGGACCAGCGCATAGGCGTCCTCGCGCGTCATCCCCTTTTGCGTCAGCGCCAGGAGCACCCGCTGGGAATGAACGAGGCCGCCGAGGCGTTCGAGATTTTTGCGCATGTTGTCGGGATAGACGATCAGCTTGTCGATGATGCCTTCGAGCCGGTTCAGCGCGAAGTCGAGCGTCACCGTCGCGTCCGGGCCGATCACACGCTCGACCGAGGAGTGCGAGATGTCGCGTTCGTGCCAGAGCGCGACGTTCTCCAGCGCCGGCGTGACATAGGCGCGCACCATGCGCGTGAGCCCGACCAGATTTTCCGACAGTACCGGATTGCGCTTGTGCGGCATGGCGGAGGAACCTTTCTGGCCGGCGGAGAAAAATTCCTCCGCTTCCAGAACTTCGGTCCGCTGCAGGTGGCGGATTTCGGTGGCCAGCCGCTCGATCGAGGCGGCGACGACGCCGAGGGTGGCGAAGTACATGGCGTGCCGGTCGCGCGGGATGATTTGCGTCGAAATCGGCTCGACCGAAAGTCCCATGGCTTTGGCCACATGCGCTTCGATGCGCGGATCGACCTGCGCGAAGGTGCCGACCGCCCCGGAGATTGCGCAGGTCGCGACTTCGCGGCGCGCCGCCTCAAGCCGCGCTTTGGCGCGGTCGAACTCGGCATAGGCGTAAGCGAGCTTGAGCCCGAACGTGGTCGGTTCGCCGTGGATGCCGTGCGAGCGGCCAATGGTCAGCGTGAATTTGTGCTCGTAAGCGCGGCGCTTGAGCGCGGCGTTGAGTTTTTCCACGTCGGCGATGAGCAGGTCGGCGGCGCGCACCAGCTGCACGTTGAGGCAGGTATCGAGCACGTCCGAGGACGTCATCCCCTGATGCACGAAGCGCGCCTCGGGACCGACGATTTCCGCCAGATGCGTCAGAAAGGCGATGACGTCATGCTTGGTCTCGCGCTCGATTTCCTCGATGCGCGCGATATCGAACTTGGCGTTCTTGCCCTTGGACCAGATTTTCGCGGCGGCCGCCTTGGGAATGATCCCAAGTTCGGCCATGGCGTCGGCGGCGTGCGCCTCGATCTCGAACCAGATGCGAAAGCGCGTTTGCGGCGACCAGATCGCCGCCATTTCGGGCCTGGTGTAACGGGGTATCATCGCCACCTCGCTAGTGGTCCGATTCTAACATTCGCATCTGGGTTCGGCATACTCTCATGCGAATGTTAGAATCAAAGAACCACTAGCAAATATCGGTTCTAGTGGAGCTTTGGATTTGACATTCGCTTCACGCGTTTCCGGCTGGGTGGGCAGCGAATGTCAAATCCGCTCCACTAGGAAGCCTGCGCTGTAGCAGATCGGGCGATGCTCAACAATTGCGCCGCGCTGTGCGATGCTGGAAAATCGGAGCGAATCACGGGGGATGGCAATGAAATTGCTCCAGATCGTGCCTCGCGGCCACAGCAGTCTCTATGGCGCGATGATCAAGAAGCAGGCGGATATCCGCAAAGCCGGACGCGGGACTTTCGTGCGGGCGGGCGCAAGCCGGCGCAAAGCCGCCCGGTGGACCCACGTCCGCTATAAAGGATCGCTCAAGCTCACGCCCGGGGCGTCCGAGGCTGTGGACGTGGCGATCCGGTCGCCCGAGCGGGGCGACGAAGCGCGGCTCCTGTCGTCGTTTCTCGGCTGGCTCGACCGGCATTTCGGCGATCGGCTGGCGTCGGTCAACATCGAGTACCAGCAATCGGGCCGCGGCAGCCGCCGCTAGCGGCGCGCCGCAGCCTATGCCGCAAAGCGCGCGCGATCGTGCGGCTGCCGGAAGTCGACCGGCGTGCCCTTGGGAATGATACCGGTCGGATTGACGCGTTTAACCGAATAATAGCCCATGACGTAATAGCGCGGCTTAACCGTCTCGGCGACGCCCGGCATCGCGTAAAGCTCGCGCACATAATTCAGCAAGTTCGGAAAATCGGCGATCCGGTTGCGGTTGCACTTGAACAGCGAAAAATAAGCGACGTCGAAGCGCACCAAAGTGGGGAACAGCCGCCAGTCCGCTTCGGTGATCTGATTGCCGACCAGATAGCGCTGGCGGCCGAGCCGCGCCTCGATTTCGTCGAGCGTGGCGAACAGCGCGTCGTAGGCTTCATCGTAAGCCGCCTGCGAGCGCGCGAAACCGCAGCGGTAAACGCCGTTATTGACGTTGTCATAGACCTGCGCGTTGATCCGATCGATCTCGCTGCGCAAAGGCTTCGGATAATAATCCGTCGGATCAGCGCCGACGCCGGCAAACTCTGAATTGAGCATGCGGATGATCTCGGAGGATTCGTTGTTCACGATCCGCCGGGTCTTTTTGTCCCACAAGGTCGGCACCGTGACCTTGCCGGTATAGTGCGGGTTGCTCGCAGTATAGGCCTGGTGCAGGTAGCGAAAGCCGTTGACGCGGTCGGGCGGGCAATCGGGAAACGCGGGATTGTCCTCGAACGTCCAGCCTTCTTCGCGCAGGCCCGGCACGGCGATGGCGACAGTGATCGCGCCCTTGAGTTTCTTCAGCGCGAGAAAAATCTGTGTGCGATGCGCCCACGGGCAGGTATAGGCGACATAGAGATGATAGCGCCCGGCCTCGGCCGGAAAGCCGGACGAGCCGTCGGGGGTGATGCGGTCGCGAAACACGCTGTCGACGCGCTGGAAATTGCCGGCCTTGCCGATCTCGGTAGGCGGATCCTCGTCGCGCCATTGGCCGTCCACGAGCATTGCCATTACGCTGCCTCCCCGCGGGCGAGTGACGCCGCATGGCGGATCGCCGCGATGTTTGCACGATAAGACTCCGGCGTGCGGTCCTTGAAGACCGCGGAGCCGGCGACGAGAACATTGGCGCCGGCGCGCACCGCCTCTGGCGTCACTTCGGGGGTAATGCCGCCGTCGATCTCGATATCGATCGGACGTCCGCCAGCCAGCGCGCGCAGATGGCGCAGCTTCTCTAGCGCGCCGGGGATGAACTTCTGCCCGCCGAAGCCGGGATTGACCGACATGACCAGAATGAGATCGACCAAGCCGATGACCGGATCGACCGCATCTATCGGCGTGCCGGGATTCAGGGTCACGCCCGCTTTCTTGCCGAGCGCGCGGATCGCTTGCAGCGAGCGGTGGACGTGCGGTCCGGCCTCGACATGCACGGTGATGATGTCGGCGCCGGCCTTGGCGAAGGCCTTAAGATAAGGATCGCACGGCGCGATCATCAGATGCACGTCGAGCACCTTCTTGGTGTGCGCGCGCAGCGCTTTCACCACGTCCGGCCCGATCGAAGTGTTGGGGACGAAATGGCCGTCCATGACGTCGACATGGATCCAGTCGGCTCCGGCGGCGTCGACGGCGCGCACCTCCTCGCCGAGTTTGGCGAAGTCGGCGGCAAGGATCGACGGGGCGATAATGAGCTGGCGCTGCACGGGGTTCGCCTAACACGTCATGCCCAAGCGGGCAACGCGCGTCGGCCCGGCAATCTGGCGGAATGGCTTTGCAGGCATTAACTAGCCGCCACGGAGGTCTTCCTGGCACATACCGATATCATCGTGCTCGGTGCTGGCATCGTCGGCACCTCCATCGCCGTCCATCTTGTCGAGCGCGGCATGGCGGTGGCGCTGATCGACCGGCAAGGCCCGGGGGAGGGGACCTCTTACGGCAACGCCGGCATCATCGAGGGCAATACCGTGTTTCCGGCGGCTTTTCCGTCGGACTTCGGCGAGCTGGTCCGCATCGCGCTCAAGCGCTCGCCGGTGGTTAATTATCACGCCGCGCATTTGCCGTGGGTCGTGCCCTGGCTTGTCGCTTTCCGCGCCGCCTCGCAGCCGGCGCGGTTGGTCGAGACGGCGCAGGCGATGCGGCCTTTGTTCGCGCGCGCGGTGGCCGAGCATGACGCGTTGGCGGCCGAGGCGGGCGCCGGCAGTCATCTGAGCCGCCGCGGCTGGCTCAAGCTCTATCGCACCGACAAGGCATTCGCGGCGCTGGCGCCGGAGCTCGAACTTGCCGCGCGTTTTGGTATCGCCAATGTGCCGCTCGACCGCGACGGCGTGCTGGCGCTGGAGCCGGCATTGGCCGGAGTTTTCCGTCATGCGGTGCATTGGACCGGCGCGGTGAGCGTGGACAATCCGCTGGCGCTGACGCGCGCTTACGCCGCGCGCTTTGCCGTGCTCGGCGGGCTGTCGCTAAGCGGCGATGCGCGGACGCTCCATCGCGCCGATCCCTACTGGCGCGTCGAGACCGCATCCGGACCGCTCGATGCCCGTGACGTGGTGATCGCGCTCGGCCCCTGGACACCGGACGTCATCGCTCCGCTCGGCATCAAGCTGCCGCTTGCCGTCAAGCGCGGCTATCACCGGCATTACCGGGCGCGGGGAAACGCCGTGCTTGGCCGGCCCGTGCTCGATGCCGAGAACGGCTACGTGCTGGCGCCGATGGGGCAAGGCATCCGCCTCACCACCGGGGTCGAGTTTGCCGCCCGCGATGCGCCGCCGACGCCGGTGCAATTTGATCGGTTGTTGCCGGCGGCAAGCGCATTGTTTCCGCTCGGCGAAGCCGTCGAACCGCCGCCGTGGCTGGGCGCGCGGCCGTGCTTTGCCGATTCACGGCCGGTGATTTCGCGGGCGCCGCGGCAACGCGGCCTCTGGCTTGCCTTCGGTCACGCCCATTGGGGCCTCACGCTCGGCCCGGCTACGGGCCGGCTCATCGCCGAGATGATGACCGGGGCGACGCCGTTCTGCGATCCGAAGCCTTATGGTGCGGATCGGTTCACGGATTAAAGACCGGGCGGATGATGCGGCGCGCTATTCGCTCGTCGCCGACGCGGGCGCCGGTGAGCCCTTATACTCGCCGATTGTGTGGAACACGTTGGACGCTGGCCGCGTGTTGTTCGCCGACAGCTTGTCCTGCTGCACGATCATTTCGTCGTACTTGGCGATCGTGGTCACCGGTTGGTGCGGCACGACGTGGACGACCTTATATCCGCCGGCCTTTAGCTGGCGCAGCAGCTCCGGCATCGCTTCCGCGGTCGCGCGCTGGAAATCGTGCATCAGGATGATGCCTTTGCCGTGCTTCTCGAGCTTGGTCATCACCGATTTAATCACCTGCTCAGGCTTGTGCATCTTGAAGTCGAAGGAATCGATATCGGTCGAGAATGACGCGATGCCGCGCTCGGCGAGATAGGCGAGCAGGTCCGGCGGATGTTGCAGGTTGGGGAAGCGGAAGAACGGCGCGATCGGCGCATCGGCTGCCGCATGCACGGCGCTCACGCCCATCTCGATCTCCTGCTTGGCCAAATCGAGATCGCTGGCATAGGGATTTTTTGCCAGATCCTTATGCGACCATGTGTGGCTGCCGACTGTCATGCCGGCCGCGATCACCTGCTTGGTGATTTCCGGATGCCACATCGCGTGCTCGCCGATCTCGAAGAACGTGGCCTTGAGGCAATTGTCGGCGAGCGCCTTGAGCACGGCCGGAGTGTTTACCGGCCAGGGGCCGTCGTCGAAGGTGAGCACAACCTCCTTGTCGCGAAGGAAATCGTATTGCTTGAAATGTTCGAAGCCGAAGCCGGGACCGCCGGTCGTGTCGATCTCGACGATGCGCGAGAGTCCCATGCCGCCGGGCTTGTCGCAGGCGGGAATGCCGTTGGTCGGCGCGCGGGCGCCGGCCGGAGCGGCCGCTGGCGTTGCGGCGGCGAGGTTTGGACCGGCTTTGACGGCAGGCGCGCTGGAAGCGGGCGCCGCAGGCGCGGTCTGAGCGGCTTGCGTCGGCGCGGCGGAAGTGGGCTGCGCGGGCGCGGCCGGCGGCGTCACCGTCGCCGAAGCCGGAGCTTCGGCGGTCTGTGCTTGGGCGATTTGCGTAACCGGGGCGCGCACCGGCTGCGCGGGCACGTGCTGGGCCAGCGAAGCGACGCGCACGTTGCCTGAAGTCGACGCGGCGGGGGCGGCCGCCTTTTGCGCGGAAACGACCCCGAAGGCCGCGAGGCCCAAGCTTAAAAGCCCAGCAACAACAATCACAAAGAACCGCATCGCATCCTCGCCAAAAACCGCACCACTTGCGGCGAAGTGAAGGCGCAATCGGCCGGCGAGTCAACAATACGTCCGGCGCCCCGGGGGAAAGATGCGAAGTGTGGTTTCCGCGGCACGCCGCAGGGTTAAGACGCCGCGCGGATGGTCGTATTTTACCGGTCGAATTGATCCTTCCAGCTCGGCAACGCGCCGGGCAAGGCGAGCGCGGTCGCGGTAAAAACGCCGCGCGCGATCGCCCGCGCCACCACATTGGCCGCGATCGTGCCGAGCGTGGTTAATCCGAAAAGGGTGTCGCCGAGCGGCCGGCGTCCGGTCGAGGCCGCGAAGACCACGTCGCCGTCGAGCGGGGTATGCACCGGATAGATCGCGCGCGACAGGCCCGATTGCGCCATTACCGCAAGCCGCTTCGCCTGCGCCTTGGTCAAAATCGCGTCGGTGGCGACGACCACCAATGTAGTGTTCTCGCGCGCGCCGCCTTTGGTGGCCGCCTCGAATGCGGAGGCGGGGAAGGTTTTCGGCCATCCGCATCCGCCGAATTCGCGGTGGCGCTCGAACGGCGCCGCCCAGAAGTGGGGGCCGCGATCGATGACGACGCTGCCGGCAGCGTTGACGGCAGCGAGCGCGCCGACAATGTGGCCGTCGGCGGTTTGCGCCGAGGCTGAACCGACGCCGCCTTTGTAATTAACCGTCGTCGCCCCGGTACCGGCGCCGACACTGCCGATGCTGAAATCGGCGGACGCAGCGGCCGCCGCCGCATAGCCGAGCTCGCGATAGGGCGGGAAGCGGCCCCACTCCTTGTCGCCGGCGCCGAGAAGATCGAACAGGATCGCCGCAGGCACGATCGGTACGCGGGCGCTACGTACGGCAAAGCCGCGGCCTTGCTCTTTGAGCCAGGCCTGCACGCCCGAAGCGGCATCGAGGCCGAAGGCCGAGCCGCCGGACAAGGTGATGGCGTCGATGCCTTCAACCGTTTGCGCCGGATCGAGCAGCGCCGTCTCGCGCGTGCCCGGCCCGCCGCCGCGCAAATCGATCGAGGCGACCGCCGGCGCCTCGAAAATAATCGCAGTCGATCCCGAGCCGAGGCGGGCGTCCTGCGCGTGGCCGATCTTGATCCCGGGGACGTCGGTAATGAGGTTGCGCAAATTCTCTCCCGTCTTTCGGGCGCGCCTAAGGGCGCGAACCCGGAATCCCTAATCACGAAACTCGCAAGCATATCACGAGTGTTTTTCCTGCAGGGCAGGGCTTATGGATTCCGGGCCCGGTCCTGCGGGCCGTCCCGGAATGACGATCGATCACATCCTCGCGGGCGCGGCGCTGCCGCGCTTGCGCGGCCAAGACCGGCCGGGCATGAGTGCGCCATGAACGTCACCATCGCCGCCGCGCTCGCCGCCGGCATCGTCAGCTTTCTCTCGCCTTGCGTGCTGCCGCTGGTGCCGCCTTATCTCGTCTATCTCACCGGCGCTTCACTCGAGCGTTTCGCCGACGCCGAACCCGAGCCGCGGGTCCGGCGCGAGACGCTCGCCGCCGCGCTTCTTTTCGTACTCGGCTTCACCACGGTTTTCGTCGCACTCGGCGCCAGCGCCAGCGCCATAGGCGCGCTGCTGCGCGCCTATTCGGGCGAACTCGCGATTGTCGCCGGTATCGCCATCATCATCATGGGCCTGCACTTCCTCGGGCTTACGCCGGTCGCGTTGTTGATGCGCGAGAAACGCCTGCAAGTGACCAAGCCCGTCGGCTTATGGGGCGCCTATCTGATGGGGCTTGCCTTTGCGCTCGGCTGGACGCCGTGCATAGGTCCGATCCTCGCTGCGATTCTGGCGGTGGCGGCATCGGAAGACACCGTCGCCAGAGGCGCCGGCATGCTCGCGGTCTATTCGCTCGGGCTCGGCATTCCGTTCATCGTCGCGGCGCTGGCGATCGAGCAATTCGCCGCTTTTCTCGCCCGCTTCCGCGCGCATCTCGGCCTGGTCGAAAAAGCGATGGGCGGCCTGCTCGTGCTCACCGGCATCGCGTTTCTCACTGGCGCCGTCACGCAAGCGAGCTTCTGGCTGCTCGATACGTTTCCGATGCTCGGCAAGATCGGATAGCCCTCAGTCGTCAGGGCCGGGCTTGACCCGGCCATCCATGCGGGCGCGCCGCGCCCATGTGCGTCCGCGGTTCGTCTGCAGCGAACATGCAGCATGGACCCCGCGGGTCAAGCCCGCGGGTGACGATTGAGTAAAACGCTTCAGCTCTTCGACAAGTCCGTGATCTCGTCGTAATTGCCGTCTTTGTCCCAGCGGTAGACGGCCCAGCCGATGGCGGTGATGTCGCCTTTTTTATCGAAAGAGAGGGGGCCGAGGACCGTATCCCAGCTGCCGGTATGGATGGCGCCGGCGACCTTTTGCGGATCGACGGTGCCGGCCTTGGCCGCCGCCTGCGCCCAAACCTGGAATGCGGCGTAGGTGTAGAGCGTATAGCCCTCCGGATCGACGCCTTTGTCCTTGAACTCCTTGACGATGGCGGCGGCGGTCGACCGTTTGCGCGGATCGGGACCGAAGGTGAACAGCACGCCTTCCGCCGCCGGACCCGTAATCGAAGCGAACTCGCGGTCGGCGAGCGCGTCGCCCGCCATCAGGATCGTTTTGAGGCCCTGGTCGCGCATCTGCCGGACGATCAATCCGGCTTCCTGGTGATAGCCGCCGTCATAGACGATATCGATGCCGTTGAGCTTGAGCTTGGAAACCAGCGCGGTGAAATCCTTGTCGCCCTGATTGTAAGCTTCGTTGAGCTTTTCTTTTATGCCGGCGGCATTGAGCGCCTTCTTCATCTCGTCGGCGAGGCCTTTGCCGTAGGTGGTCTTGTCGTTGATGATGGCGATATTTTTGTCCTTGAAATGCTGCGCCAGATAATTGGCGGCAAAACTGCCTTGCTGATCGTCGCGACCGCAGGTGCGGAACGTGCTCCAAAGGCCGCGATCGGTGAACAGCGGATTGGTCGAGGCCGGCGTGATTTGCAGAATACCGCCGTCGAGATAGGCGTCCGAGGCCGGGATCGACGACGACGAGCAATAATGGCCGACGACGACGGCGACGCCCATGCCGGCGAGCTTTTCAGCGACCGAACGCGCCTGTTTGGGATCGCAGGCATCGTCACCGATTTCAAGGTTGAGTTTGCGGCCAAGCACGCCGCCCGCGGCGTTAAAGTCGGCGACCGCTTGTTCGGCGCCGTTGCGCATCTGCCGGCCGAAAGTCGCCTGACCGCCGGTCATCGGCCCGGCAGCGGCCACCGTGATGTCCTGCGCCATCGCCGGAGCGGCGAACACGACTGAGAAAAGCGCAATTGCGCCGAGCCGCACTTTGTCCATGTCCGTCCCTCGTCTATGCCTGCCGGCGGGGGTTGTGATATCGGCGCGACGATAGCACCGCTAGGGCGCGGTTTCCTGCCCGATTTCGCGCCAGCCGAGCGGTCCGTTGCGGACATAGAGCCAGGGATATTGCCGCACCATCTGCGCCGCGCGCGTCACCCGCCAGGCGATCGCGCCGACGAGAAGGAAGATCAGCGCGTCGGTGCCATAGGACGCGACGGAAAGAAGCGTACCGCCGAACAAAGCGTAATGAATAAAGCGGGCGGCGGCGCCGAGCAGGAGCGCGGCGACGACCACCTGGCGAAGCGGCCGCCAGGCGGCGGCAATGGCGCGGCCGGACAGCCATGCCGCGCCGCCGCCGAGAATGCCGGTGACGAGGACGACGGCCAAGGTGCTTTCGCCGGAATAGAGCTTGTCCATGTCTGCGCTCAGCGCGTGCCGCCTTCGAGATAAGCCGCGCGGATTTCCGGCCGCTGCAAAAGTTCCCGCCCGCTGCCCTGCAGCGTGATCTCGCCGTTGACCATGACGTAGCCGCGATGCGCAAGCTTGAGCGCGTGGTAGGCGTTCTGCTCGACCAGGAACACCGTGAGCTTGTCGCGCTCGTTGAGCGCGCGGATTGCAGCGAAAATCTGCTGCGCCAGCAGCGGCGCCAGCCCGAGCGAGGGTTCGTCCAGCAAAATCAGCCGCGGCCGGCTCATCAAGGCGCGGCCGATCGCCAGCATTTGCTGTTCGCCGCCGGACAGTGTGCCGCCACGCTGGTGTCTGCGATCGCGCAGCCGCGGAAACAACGCGAACACCCGATCGAGGTCCGCATCGAAGTCGCCGGCGCCGGTCACGGTGGCGCCGATCTGCAGATTCTCCATCACCGTCATGCGCGAAAAAATGCGCCGGCCCTCCGGCGATTGCGCGATGCGGAGCTTGGCGACCTCGTGGGTCGGCAGCGCGGTGATGTCGCGGCCGGCGAAACAAATGCGCCCTTCACGGGCGCGAGGACTGCCGAACACCGTCATCATCAGCGTCGATTTGCCGGCGCCGTTGGCGCCGATGAGCGCGACGATCTCGCCTTCGTTGACATCGACATCGACGCCTTTGAGCGCGGCGACGCTGCCGTAATAGGCCTTGATGCCGCGCAGCGAGAGCAGGGGTTGGCCGGGCGCGGTCATAGCCCGACCTCCGCCTCGACCTGCGCGACCTCTTCGTCGGGAACGCCGAGATAGGCGGCGATCACCTTCGGGTCGCTGCGCACCTCGCGCGGGGAGCCGTCGGCGATTTTGAGGCCGTAATCGAGCACGATGATGTGGTCGGAAATCTCCATCACCACGCCCATGTCGTGCTCGATCAGCAGGATGGAGATACCGTGCTCGTCGCGGATGGCGCGCAGGAACGCATTGAGCTCCGCGCTCTCGCGGTTGTTGAGGCCGGCGGCGGGCTCGTCGAGACAGAGCAGCACCGGGTCGGTGCACATGGCGCGGGCGATTTCGAGCCGGCGCTGCGCACCGTAAGGCAGCGCGCCGGCGGGATCGTCGGCGCGGTCGATGAGCCCGACCCGGTCGAGCCAGTAGCGCGCCTTATCGATGGCGCCCGCCTGTGCGCGGGCATAGGCGCGCGAGCCGAACAGGCCGAGCAACGTGTAGCCGGAGGCGACCATCAGCGCGTTGTGCTGGGCGACAAGGAGGTTTTCCAGGAGCGTCATGCCGGCGAACAGCCGCACATTCTGAAATGTGCGGGCGACGCGCGCCTCGCGCGCGACACGGAATTCCGCTATCCGCTCGAGCAGGAACGAGGCGCCATCCGGGTGGGCAAGCGTCAATCTGCCGACCGTCGGCTTGTAGAAGCCGGTGATGCAGTTGAACAACGTGGTCTTGCCGGCGCCGTTCGGTCCGATCAGCGCAGTGATCTCGCGGGCGTAAACGAGGAAGGAGAGGTCGTTGACGGCGGTCAGGCCGCCGAAACGCATGGTCAGGTGCTCGACCGTGAGGATCGGCGCGCTCATGCCGCGGTCTCCGTGCGCGCGTCACGCACGATGGCCGCCGGGATGTCTTTATGGTCGCGCAGCGACACCGAAGGGGTGCGCGTGGCGACGAGCCCGCGCGGCCGGTAGATCACGATCGCGACCATGGCGCCGCCGAATACCAGCATGCGGTATTGATCGAACTCGCGGAACAATTCGAAGCCGCCGAGCATCACGGTGGCGGCAATGGCGACACCGAGCTGCGATCCCATGCCGCCAAGGACGACGATCGCCAGCACCAAGGCCGATTCCGCGAAGGTGAACGATTCCGGGCTGATGAATCCCTGCCGGGTGGCGAAGAACGCCCCGGCAAAGCCGCCGAACATCGCGCCCATGGCGAACGCAGTGAGTTTCGTCGTCGTGGTGTTGACGCCGAGCGCCCGGCAGGCGACCTCGTCCTCGCGCAAGGCCTCCCAGGCGCGGCCGATCGGCAGCCGGCGCAGCCGCAGCGTGACCCAGTTGGTCAGGAGCGCCAGCGCGAGAATGAGATAATAGAGAAACACGACGCGATGCGTCGGCGAATACGCGAGCCCGAAGGTCGCGGCAAAGCCGTGCTCGGACGGATTGAAGGGCAAACCGAAAAACGACGGCCGCGGGATCGCGGAGACGCCGTTCGGCCCGCCGGTGAAATTCTGCCAGTTGAGCAGGATAAGGCGGATAATTTCGCCGAAGCCGAGTGTGACGATGGCGAGATAATCGCCGCGCAGCCGCAGCACCGGAAAGCCGAGCAACAGGCCGGCGAAAGCAGCGAGAATGCCGGCGAGCGGCAGGCAGATCCAGAACGACAGCCCGAGATAATGCGCGATTAGCGCGTAGGAATAGGCGCCGACCGCGTAAAAGGCGACGTAGCCGAGATCGAGGAGACCGGCCAGCCCCACGACGATGTTGAGCCCGAAGCCGAGCATCGTATAGGTGGCGATGAGGATGGCGAGATCGAGCAGATAGCGGTTGCCGTAGAAAACGATCGGCACGATCAGCGCAAAGACGAGAAATGCCGCTGCGGCATATCCGGTCAGAGCCGATGCCGCCGTGCTGACCGAAGCCGGCAGCAGGCGAGCGACGGAAATGCCCGCGCCGCGCAAAAGCGTCGCGCGTATGAGCGTGGCAACGAACACCGCCGCGACAATCGCTGCGAGCGCGCCGAAACGGGTGGTGAATACCAGCGCTCCGGTCGGGCCCTGGTCGGTGCGGATGCCGATCAGCAGCATGAACAGGCCGAGCGCAACCAGCGCAGCGATCGCGGCTTCCTTCACCGCGGCAGGAAGATCAAGCGGCTTAGCGGGCTCGCTCTCGTTTGCCACGGGCGCCCGTTTCCCTCACACTTTTTCGACTTCCGGCCGGCCCAGAATGCCCGTCGGCAGGAAAATGAGCACGATGATGAGAATGGCGAAGGCGGCGACGTCCTTGTACTCGATCGAGAAATACGCCGACCACATCGTCTCGATGAGCCCGATCAGGATGCCGCCGATCATCGCGCCGGGCAGCGAGCCGATGCCGCCGAGCACCGCGGCGGTGAACGCCTTCACGCCGGCGAGAAAGCCGATGAAGAAGTCGATGACGCCGTAATAAAGCAGGAACATCAGCCCGGCGACAGCCGCCAGCGCCGCACCGATGACGAACGTCAGGGAAATGGTGCGGTCGACGTCGATGCCGACCAACGCCGCCATTTTCAGGTCCTGCTCGCAGGCGCGCATGTTGCGGCCGAGTCGTGTGCGCGCCACCAGAAACGAAAAGCCGGCCATTAGGACGAGGGTGGTGACCACCACGATAATCTGAATGTTGGACAGTCGCACCGCGAAATCGTTGCCCTCGAACAAAGTGTAGCCGCCCTGCACGAGCGGCGGCAGCGGTTTGACGCGCGCGCCCTGGGCGATCTGCACGTAGTTTTGCAGCACGATCGACATGCCGATGGCGGAAATCAGCGGCGCCAGCCGGAACGAATGGCGCAGCGGCCGGTAGGCGATGCGCTCCACGGTCCAGCCATAGAGCGCGGTCAGCGCCATGGAGACGAGCAGCACGATGAAGAGAGCGAGCGGAACCGCGGTCACCCCGATGGCGACGAGCACGAGGAAGGCGATGAGCGCCAGGAACGCGCCGACCATGAAAATGTCGCCGTGCGCGAAGTTGATCATGCCGATGATGCCGTAGACCATCGTGTAGCCGATGGCGATCAGGCCGTAGATCGAACCGAGCGTGATGCCGTTGATGAGCTGCTGGACGAAGTATTCCATGCGTCCGCCGCCTTTCGATTCCCGGCAAAGTCTTAACAGGGGCGGGAAAATGCGACAACGCGCCGTGCCGGCACGCTTTCCCTTGATGGCGCTCGCAAAGCGGCGCGACGAGCGCTGTGCGAACGTTCCGACTTCACACGTATTTTTCCCGTAATTACAACTTGTTGTCGCCAATAAGCCGCGCCGGAAGCGGAACCGCCATGAGACCGGGGCGTTGTCTATTGGGCGAGGGTTTCCCCAAAATCACCGGAGAACGTCCCAATGGCGAATGAACAGCAGAATCCACAGCGTAACCCGCAGCAGCAACAGAACAATCCGCAGAATCCGCAGCAGGGCGGGCAGCAGAAGCCCGGCCAGCAGCAGCAAGGCATCCCGGGCAAGCCTGGCGAGCAGCAGGGCGGCCAGAAGCCCGGCCAAGGTGGTCAAGGCGGCCAGGGCGGGCAGAACCGCTAACGGTTGCGTCGAGATAAGCGGCGGCCCGCTGCGGCGGGCTGCCGCTTTTTTGTGTAAAGCGGCGATTGTGTTTTCGCGGCGGCTTCTTCTTTGGCGCGATCGGCTTATGCTTGCACCATGGCCAATGCGCTGCCGCTGTTCCACCTCTACGGCGATCCGCCGGACGATCAGGCGTTCGACTTCATCCACGTCGAGACGGTGGCCTCGCGCTCCTCGATCAACGATTGGACCATTCGCGCGCACCGGCACCGCAATCTGTTTCAGATCCTTTTGATCGAGCGCGGCGGCGGCGAAATGACGTTCGAGGCGGCGCGCCTGCCGTTTACCGCCCCGGCGGCGATTCTGGTGCCGGCGGCGATCGCTCACGGTTACCGCTTCGAGCCCAACGTCACCCAAGGCTGGGTGCTGAGCTTCACCGAGGACGCGGCGGTGGCGCTTGCCGATCGGGCGGGCGAGGCCCTATCGCGGCTGCGCGCGCTCGCCGCGCACCCGATCGTGCCGATCGCCGATGAGACGGAGCGGGCGCGGCTTTCGGCGCTATGCGCGGAGCTGTTTGAAGAAGGAAGCCTCGCGCGCGAGGGTTACCGCGTGGCGATGCGCGGTTTGTTGTCGCTCATCGCCGTCGGCGTCGCGCGCCTTGCGGCAAGTCGTGCGCGCACCGGCAGCGTCACTTTGCAGCCCGCCGACGCCACCGTCGCGCAGTTGCGCGCGCTGGTCGACGATTTCTTCCACAGCGAGCATCAGCTCGGGTTTTACGCCGAAAAACTCGGCATGACCGTCGATCGGCTCAACGATCACGTCAAGCGCGCAACCGGCGTGACCGCCGGTCATCTGATCCGCCAGCGCCTGCTCACCGAGGCCAAGCGCCAGCTCGTTTTCACCACGCAGCCGATTCAGGACATCGCTCAGGAGCTGGCGTTTTCCGATCCGTCGCACTTTGCCCGGTTCTTCCGCAAACATACCGGCACGACGCCGCACGAGTTCCGCGATCAGCGGGGCGGGTGAAGCGTTCCGCGAGCTGGTCAGTCGTTCAGCAGGAAGCCAAGCACGGTGTCGGCGTACACTTGCGGCTGCTCCACATTGGCGATGTGCGCGGCGTCGAGCACGGCAAGCCGGGCGTCGGGCATGTGCTGGGCAATGAACTCGCCGGCCTCGACCGTCGTCGCCGGATCGTGCCGCCCGGCAATCACCAGAGTCGGCGCGCCGATCTGCGCCAACAGCGGACGATGGTCCATGTCGCGGACCGCCTCGCCGCAGGCGATGTAGCCGTCGACACTGGTGGCCAAGAACATTTCTCGGATGCGCGCCACCGCTAGCGGCGAGCGGTCGCGAAACGCTTTGCTGAACCAGCGCTCCATGTTGGCGTCGACGATTCCGGCCAGGCCTTTTTCGCGCACCAGCTTGATGCGACCGTTCCAGATGCTTTTGTCGGAAAAATAGCAGGACGTATTGGAGAGGACGAGCTTGTCGATACGGCGCGGGGCATGCGCGCCGAGCCATTGGCCGACCATGCCGCCCATCGACAGGCCGCACCAGTTGATCCGCTCGATGCCGAGCGCGTCGAGCATGGCAAGCACGTCGCGCCCGAGCCGCTCCATCGTATAGGGGCCTTTCGGCACGTCCGATTGGCCGTGGCCGCGGCGGTCGTAGCGAATAAGCCGGAAGTGGCGCGTGAAGGGCGCGACTTGCTCGTCCCACATATGCAGATTGGTGCCGAGCGAGTTCGACAGCATCAGCACCGGTGCGCGTTCCGGCCCTTCGACCTCCACATGAATGGCGCAGCCGTCGGCGTTGATCTTCGGCATCGGGCGGGCTCCCTATAATGCCGCTGTTCTACCCGCCGCACGCGCCCCGCGCCAATCCCGCATGCGCGAAGCGACGGCCTTCCCACACGCCCGCCGAGGCGGTATGCGATAGGGCGTGACGTTCGAGCGCTGCCGGAGGAGTGACGCGAATGGCCATGACGATGAACGGCGAGTATCAGCTCGCAGTCCCGCGGGAAACCGTGTGGGAAAAGCTCAACGACGCTGAAACGCTCAAGGCCTGCATTCCCGGCTGCGAACAGCTCGACAAGTTGTCGGACACGGAAATGCAGGCGGTGGCGGTCGTAAAGATCGGACCGGTGAAGGCGAAATTCAAAGGCAAGGTGACGCTATCGGATCTCGATCCGCCGAATGGCTACAAGATTTCCGGCCAGGGCGACGGCGGGGTCGCGGGCTTCGCGCAAGGCGGCGCCACGGTGAAGCTCGAGTCCAGGGACGGCGGGACCTTGCTCAGCTACGCTGTCGAAGCTCAGATTGGCGGCAAGCTGGCGCAACTCGGCCAGCGTCTGGTCAACGGCGCGGCGAAGAAACTCGCCGATGAGTTTTTTAAGAATTTTGCAGCGGCGGTGAGCAAGCCAACTGCCTGACCGCGTCGGCGCGCGCTTGCCCACGCCGGTGGGGCAGGTCGGGCTTGGTCCTGCGCTATTGTCTTGACCGGCGACCAGCCCGCGGTTCAGACTATTAATAGTTCCAAGGTCGAAAAACCGCGGAATCGTCCGGTTTTTGCCCTTGGAGGCAGCAAACGGCCGCGAGCCGTCCTGTAAAAACGACGTTTTGGGGAACCCGAGGAGGCGCTTATGGCAGCCGTTTCCCTCAAAGTGAACGGCAAATCCGTTACCGCCGATGTCGATCCGCGCACGCTCCTGGTGCAGCTGTTGCGCGAGAATCTGCGGCTGACCGGCACGCATGTGGGCTGTGACACCTCGCAATGCGGGGCGTGTGTCGTTCTGGTCAACGGCAAGGCGGTGAAATCGTGCACCGTGCTTGCTTTGCAGCTCGAAGGCGCCGACGTGCTCTCGATCGAAGGCCTGGCGCCGGCGGACGGGCCGCTGCACCCGATGCAGGAAGCCTTCCGCGAGAACCACGGTCTGCAATGCGGCTATTGCACGCCCGGGATGATCCTAACCGCGGTCGATATGGTGCGCCGCAAGGGTCACAACCTCGACGACAAGACGATCCGCGAAGAGCTGGAAGGCAATATCTGCCGTTGCACCGGCTATCACAACATCGTCAAGGCCATCGCCGCAGGCGCGCGCGCCATGCAGGCCGGCGGCGCCGCCAAAGCCGCCGAATAGCCGCCCAACGCGGAGTTGGCATCGCTCAAGAATAAACAAATAAACGCCGGAGGAAACCGCCATGAGTGCAACCGGGATCGGCGCCGCGGTGCGTCGCAAGGAAGATCACCGCTTCATCACCGGCAAGGGCCATTACACCGACGATATCAACCGGCCCGGCCAAGCTTATGCCTATTTCATCCGCTCGCCGCATGCCCATGCGACCATCAAATCGATCGACACCAAGGCCGCGTCGCGCCTGTCCGGCGTGGCCGCGATCTTTACCGGTGCCGACCTCACCGCCGCCAAGATCAGCGGACACATTTGTGGCTGGACGGTCACCGGCAGCGACGGCAAGCCGATGAAGGCCGCGCCCGGCCCGGCGCTGGCCCACGATAAGGTCCGCTATGTCGGCGACGAAGTCGCCGTCGTCATTGCCGATACTTACGCGCAAGCCAAAGACGCCGCGGAGAAAGTCGTCGTCGAATATGCCCTGCTGCCCGCGGTGATCGATCCGAAAGCGGCGGCGAAGCCAGACGCACCGCAAATCCACGATATCGCGCCGAACAACACGGTCTACAACTGGCAGCTTGGCGACAAAGCCGCGACTGATGCCGCTTTCGCTGCGGCGGCCCACGTCACCAAGGTCGATATCGTCAACAACCGCGTCGTTCCCGCGGCAATAGAGCCGCGCGCCGCGATCGGCGAATATGATTCCGGCTCGGACTCCTTCACCCTCTATACGACGAGCCAGAATCCACACCTCGCGCGGCTGGTTCTCTCGGCCTTCGCCGGGGTTGCGCCGGAAAACAAGCTGCGCGTGATCGCCCCGGACATCGGCGGCGGGTTCGGCTCAAAAATCTTCATCTATGCTGAAGAGACGGTTTGCATCTGGGCCGCGAAGAAAGTCGGCCGCCCGGTGAAATGGACCGCCGAGCGCAGTGAGTCATTTCTCGTCGACGCGCATGGCCGCGATCACATTACGCACGCGGAGCTTGCGCTCGATGCGAGCGGCAAGATCACCGGCATGCGCGTCCACACCATCGCCAATCTTGGCGCTTATCCTTCTGCGTTCTGGTCGTGCGTGCCCACTTATCTCTACGCGCTGCTGCTCTCAGGGCAGTACAACATTCCGCAAATCTACTGTGCGGTCGATGCGGTTTACACCAACACCGCTCCGGTCGATGCGGTGCGCGGCGCCGGACGCCCCGAGGCGACTTTTGTCGTCGAGCGCCTGATTGAGCTTGCTGCGCGCGCAACGGGCCGCGACCCGGTAGCGTTCCGCCGCGCCAACTTCATCACCTCGTTTCCGCATCAGACGCCGGTTATCGTTTGCTATGACGCGGGCGATTACGGCGCGAGCCTCGACAAGGCGCTGGCGCTTGCCGACTACAAGGGCTTTGCCAAGCGCAAGCGCGACGCCGCCCGCAACGGCAAGCTGCGCGGCATCGGTTTCTCGACCTATATCGAAGCCTGTGGGCTTGCGCCCTCGGCGGCCGTCGGCTCGCTCGGCGCGGCCATCGGATTGTGGGAATCCGCCGAAGTACGGGTCAACCCAACTGGTTCCGTCGAAGTCCTCGCCGGCAGCCACTCCCACGGTCAGGGCCACGAGACGACATTCGCGCAGGTTGTCGCCGACCGCCTCGGCATTCCGATCGAGAGCGTTTCGATCGTGCACGGCGATACCGACAAGGTGCAATTCGGCATGGGCACATACGGTTCGCGTTCGGGCGCGGTCGGTATTTCCGCGCTCGTCAAGGCGCTCGACAAAGTCGAAGCCAAGGCAAAAAAGGTCGCGGCACATCTGCTCGAAGCCGCCGAAGCCGACATCGAGTTCAAGGATGGAAAATTCAGCGTCGCCGGCACCGACAAGTCGGTGCCGTGGGGAGGCGTGGCTCTCAACGCCTACATCGCGCACAAATTCAACGGCCAGGAGCTCGAGCCCGGGCTGAAGGAGGGCGCGTTCTGGGATCCGACCAATTTCACCTTCCCCGCCGGCTGCCACATCTGCGAGGTCGAAGTCGATCCGGAGACCGGCAATACCGAGATCGTCGCCTGGACCGCGGTCGACGATTTCGGCGTCGTGATCAATCCGATGATCGTCGAGGGTCAGGTGCACGGCGGTGTCGCACACGGTATCGGTCAGGCTTTGTGCGAAAGCGCCATCTATAACAAGGACGGCCAGTTCCTCACCGGCTCGCTTATGGATTACTGCATGCCGCGCGCCGACAATTTGCCGGTGATGAAGATCGGCATGACCGTCACCAAGTGCCCCTCCAACCCGCTGGGCATCAAGGGCTGCGGCGAAGCCGGCGCGATCGCTTCGCCCGCTGCCGTCATCAACGCCATCACCGATGCGATCGGCACCGAAGCCATCGCCATGCCCGCGACGCCATCCGCGGTTTGGGTGGCGTTGCAGAAATCGGACCGGTCGCTGCCGCACGCGGCATGACGTGAAGAGATAACGGAGAACGAAGATGTACAGCTTCACCTTCCAACGTCCGGAAACGCTGCGGCAGGCGGTCAGCCTGCTCAGCAAGAACGAGGACGCCAAGCTCCTGGCCGGCGGTCATACGCTTTTGCCGACGATGAAGCTGCGCTTGGCCGGGCCGCCGATGCTGATCGATCTCTCGCGCATCGACGGTTTGGCCGGCATCGAGCTGAAGGGCCGCGCGCTCACCATCGGGGCGATGACACGCCATAACGACGTGCACACGTCGCCGGTGGTGCAGCAGTCGTTGCCGGTCATCGCCAAACTTGCCGGCATGATCGGCGATCCCGCCGTGCGCCACATGGGCACGATCGGCGGCTCCGTCGCCAACAACGATCCGACCGCCGATTATCCGGCCGCCTGCCTTGCGCTCGGCGCCACCATCATCACCAACAAGCGCCGCATCAAGGCCGACGATTTCTTCACCGGCATGTTCTCGACGGCGCTGGAGCCCGCGGAAATCATCACCAAGGTGAGCTTCTCGATCCCGAAGAAAGCGGCCTACCAGAAATTCCGCAATCAGGCTTCCCGCTACGCGCTGGTCGGCGTGTTTGTCGCCAAGCGCGGCAGCGAAATTCGCGTCGCCGTCACCGGTGCCGGCGGCAACGGCGTGTTCCGCGTCACCGCCTTCGAAGAGGCGTTGAAGAAGCGTTTTTCGCCGAAATCGCTCGAAGGCCTGACGGTTTCCGCCGACGGCCTCAACAGCGATATTCACGGCAGCGCCGAATACCGCGCGCATCTGATCGGGGTACTCGCCCGCCGCGCGGTCGCCGAGGCCATCGGGAAGTGAGCCTTCTTGCGAGGGGCTTTCCGCCGGTTTGCCATGCGCAGAGGATTTGTCCGATCGGCGGGACAAAACCGGCGGCGATGCTTACATTGGGCGCATGAATAAGACCGCTCCGCGTCGGCTGCCCGCTTCGATCGACGCCACCGTGGCTTTGCTCGGCGAGGCCGATTATCTGGCTGATCGCGCGCTCGGCACCGTGCTCTATCTGGCTCTGAAGATGGGCCGGCCGCTGTTCCTCGAAGGCGAGGCCGGCGTCGGCAAGACCGAGATCGCCAAGGTCTTGTCCACGACGCTCGGCCGGCGCCTCATCCGTCTGCAATGCTATGAGGGACTGGACGTCGCCGCCGCGGTCTATGAATGGAACTATGCGGCGCAGATGATCGCCATCCGCGTCGCCGAGGCCGAAGGCGAGCACGATCGCGCCCGCCTCGAGCGCGACGTATTCTCCGAGCGCTTCCTCATCAGGCGTCCGCTGCTGCAAGCGCTCGAGCCCGATCCGGCCGGCGCCCCGGTTCTGCTGATCGACGAAATCGATCGCACCGACGAGGCATTCGAAGCATTCTTGCTCGAAGTGCTGGGCGATTTTCAGGTCACGATTCCGGAGATGGGCACGGTGAAGGCGGCGCAGCCCCCGGTCGTGGTCATCACCTCGAACCGCACGCGCGAGGTGCATGACGCGCTCAAGCGCCGCTGCCTTTACCACTGGGTCGGCTATCCGAGCGCCGAGCGCGAGCTTTCCATCGTGCGCACCAAGGTGCCGGGCATCGGCAAGAAGCTGTCCGAGCAGGTGGTGGCGTTTGTGCAGGGGCTGCGCAAGCAGGATCTGTTCAAGTCTCCGGGCGTCTCCGAAACGCTCGATTGGGCCGGTGCGCTGTCCGAACTCGACGTGGTCGCACTCGATCCGGCAACCGTCTCCGATACGCTCGGCGTGCTCCTCAAATACCAGGACGATATCGCCCGGCTCGAGGGCAGCAAGGTCAAGGAACTACTCGACGAGGTGAAGTCTGAGCTGCGGGCGGCGGAGTGACGATGAGCGAGCCAGCGGCGCGCCCCGACGGCCGCCTTGCCGAAAATATTCTCTACTTTGCCCGCGCTTTGCGCGCCGCGGGCATTCCGGTCGGGCCCGGCGCCGTGCTCGATGCGCTCGAAGCGGTCAAGGCCGCCGGCGTCGGTACACGCGAGGATTTTTACTGGACGCTGCACGCGGTGTTTGTGAAGCGGCACGAGCATTCGATCCTGTTCGATCAGGCGTTCCGCATCTTCTTTCGCCGGCGCGGCTATATCGATCAATTGCTGGCGATGATGCTGCCGGCGGCGCCGGGTGCGCCGCGCCCGCCCGAGGCCGGCGCCACACGCATCCATGAAGCTCTGTTCTCCGGCCTGGACGACAAGCTCAAGCAAGAACGCGAGATCGAACTCGACACGCGCATGACCGTGTCCGACCGCGAGGTGCTGCAAAGAAAAGACTTCGCGCAGATGACCAACGCCGAGATCGCCGCCGCCAAGGAGGCGATGAAGCGGCTTGTCCTGCCGTTCGCCGAGCTACGCACGCGCCGGCTCAAGCCGCATCCGCGCGGGCGGCTGATCGACATCCGCCGCACCTTGCGCTCGAGCCTGAAAGGCGGCGGCGATTTCATCGATCTGCGCTTCGTCGGGCCGAAGTCGAAGCCGCCGCCGGTAGTGGCGCTGCTCGACATATCCGGCTCGATGAGCCAATACAGCCGCATCTTCCTGCATTTCCTGCACGCGCTGACGGAACAGCGAAGGCGCGTGAGCACGTTTTTGTTCGGCACGCGGCTGACCAACGTCACACGCGCGTTGCGCGAACGCGATCCCGACGACGCGCTGGCCGCCTGTTCGGCGAGCGTGCCCGACTGGTCCGGCGGGACGCGTATCGCCTCGTCGCTGCACGCCTTCAACAAATTGTGGGCGCGGCGCGTGCTCACCCAGGGCGCGATCGTGCTTCTCATCACCGACGGGCTCGAGCGCGACGCCGACGATACGCTGGCTTTCGAGATCGACCGGCTGCATCGCTCGTGCCGGCGGCTTCTCTGGCTCAATCCGCTGCTGCGCTTCGAGGGCTTCGAGGCGCGCGCGCGCGGCATCAAGACCATGTTGCCGCATGTCGACGAATTCCGGCCGATTCACAATCTGGAGTCGATGGCGGCGCTGGTGGCGGCGTTCCAGGGCGGCGACCGCCGCGCCGGCGACCCGAAAGCGTGGATGCAAAAAGTCGCCTGAGGGCCTATATTTCGACTGATATAGCGGCAAATATTATTCGCTACTCGCTACGCGCGACCGGAAATAACGGAGGCATCCGATGCTCTCAACCGACAGCGATATTCTCAAAGCCGCGGAGGACTGGCGCAAGCAGGGCCGGGCGGTGGCGCTGGCGACGGTGGTCGAGACCTGGGGCTCGGCGCCAAGGCCGGTCGGCTCAAATCTCGTCATCGACCAGGAGGGAAATTTCCTCGGCTCGGTGTCGGGCGGCTGCGTCGAAGGCGCCGTGGTCACCGAAGCGCTCGACGTTATCGACTCGGGGCGGCCGAAGATGCTGGAATTCGGTGTCGCCGACGAGACCGCGTGGAAGGTCGGGCTTTCTTGCGGCGGCACCATCCGGGTGTTCGTCGAGAAGGTGGAGTAGGGCTCGGAACGGCGATGCGGCTCGACCTCCTCACTGCCCTCAATGCCGAGCGCGCTGCGCGCCGCGCCGCCATTGTCGTGACCGACGTGGCAAGCGGCAAGCAACGCCTCGTCAAGGCCGCCGCTATTGCCAGGGATCCGCTCAAGCCCGCACTGGCGGAACGCTTGCGCAGCGGCAGGAGCGGGATGGAAGAGACCGCGGAGGGGCGCGTCTTCCTCACCGTCTACGTGCCGGCGCCGCAGCTCGTCATCACCGGCGCGGTGCATATCAGCCAGGCGCTGGCGCCGATCGCCAAGCTGCTCGGCTATGACGTGACCATCGTCGACCCGCGCACCGCGTTCGCTTCTCCCGAGCGCTTTGCGGACGTGAAGGTGATCGCCGAATGGCCGGACCAGGCGCTGCCGCCGCTCGGCATCGACCGTTACACCGCCTTCGTCGCCCTCACCCACGACCCGAAGATCGACGACCCCGCGCTCGTGCACGCGCTCTCGCGCGACTGTTTCTATATTGGCGCGCTCGGATCGCGGAAGACGCATGCGCGCCGCGTGGAACGGCTCAAGCAACAAGGCTTGAGCGATGCCGACATTTCCCGCATTCACGCGCCGATCGGGCTCGACATCGGCGCCATATCGCCGGCAGAGATCGCGGTCGCCATCATGGCGCAGATCACCGAACGGTTGCGCGAGGAGCCGCAGGCTGACCGCCCACTGGTCAAGGCGGTGTCATGAAGTTCGGAGCGGTCGCGCCCAAGGAAGCCGTCGGCGCCACCGCCGTGCATACCATCCGCCAGGGCGAGCTGGTGCTGAAGAAAGGCACGCTCATCGGCCCGGTCGAGGCGGCGGCGCTGGAAGCCGCCGGCATCGGGCACGTCGTCGTCGCCCGGCTCGAACCGGGCGACGTGTCCGAAGACACGGCGGCAGCCGACATCGCCTCCGCAATCGCCGGGGAGGGCGTGCATGTCGATCGCGCTTTCACCGGCCGCGCCAATCTGTTCGCGCAGACGGCGGGCGTGCTGGTGGTGGAGAAGGAAGGGATCGACCGCCTCAACCGCATCGACGAAGCGATCACGGTGGCGACGTTGTCCGCGTACAAGCCGGTGGTCGCCGGCGAGATGATCGCCACGGTGAAGATCATTCCGTTCGCGGTGATCGCTACCGCGCGCGATCGAGCGCTGGCGGCGGCGCCACAGCCGCTCGTGCGCATCGCGCCCTATCGGGTGCGCAAGGTCGGTGTCGTGTCGACGCTCCTGCCCGGCCTTTCGCCCAAAGTCATCGACAAGACGCTGAAAATCACCGCCGAGCGGCTTTCTCCCGCCAATGCCGCGATCGTTGCCGAACGCCGCGTGCCGCATGAGCGTGCGGCGCTGGCGCGCGCGCTCGGCGAAGTGCTCAAACAGGGCGCTGAACTCGCCATTGTCTTTGGCGCTTCGGCGATTGCCGATCGCCGCGACGTGATCCCGGCGGCGCTAGAGGCGATCGGCGGCCACATCGACCATTTCGGCATGCCGGTCGATCCCGGCAATTTGCTCTTGATCGGCACCGCCGCCGGGCATCCGGTGCTCGGCGCGCCTGGTTGCGCCCGCAGCCCCAAGGAGAACGGCTTCGATTGGGTGCTGATGCGGCTCCTGGCCGGGTTGCCGGT
>Ga0116224_10000567_pt1 | contig 28769 bp, 20 predicted proteins | sample Sb_taG_9_FD_89699 | JGI IMG/M metagenome (GOLD analysis project Ga0116224, IMG submission 89699) | Peat soil microbial communities from Weissenstadt, Germany - Sb_50d_b_LC metaG | ecosystem: Environmental > Terrestrial > Soil > Wetlands > Peat | place: Germany: Weissenstadt | collected 2010-09-21 | reverse complement strand
CAACGGCAGCGGGCCAACCACCATCGGCAGTGAGTCAACCACCAACCGGAGCAGGCAGACCTCCACCGGCATGCAGGCCGCCAACGACGCTGGCCAGTTGCCGGCCGCCGGAGACGCTGCCCCGCCCCGTGGCGGCTAGGCCACGGCCCCGCTAGGCCACGGCCCCGCTAGGCCACGGCCCCGCCGGGCGGTAGCGCGCGCACGGGACTGCCAAAGCCGCGGCTAGGCCACGGCTCCGCTAGGCCACGGCTCCGCCGGGCGGTAGCGCGCGCACGGGACTGCCAAAGCCGCGGCCCGCCCGGTGGCGGCCAGGCACGTCAACGCCCGGCCGGCGTCCGCCAGGCGCGGCAACGCCCGTCCGGACGGCGGCCAAGCTACTGCCCCGGCAGCCGCACGCCCTACGACAGGGCGGCGGCGCCGGTGTCGGCCGGCCGGTTCTGCGAGATCCACGTGTCGATCCGCTCCCACCAGTCGTAGAGCCAGCGCACCTGGGACTCGTGATCCGCGGCGCGCGGCACCTCATCGACCGGTATCCGCCACCATTTCGCCCGGATCACCTGGTCCATCGGCAGGCTGCGCCAGATGTCACCGACGCTGACCAGCCGGTCCAGTCCGGCATGGGCGACGAAGATCACGTCAGCCTCCGGGCAGGCAGCGATGGCCGAGAAGGCGCCTCCGGTCCGCGGCGCGAGAACGTTGGGCATCTCCCGCGCCCGGGCGGCGAGATCGCTCCGGCCCAGCTGCTCAAGCCGCCGGATACCGCGCTGCCACCGGCTCGGCGTCCAGTTGCCGCCCTCAGGGAAGATCACCAGCGCGCCGGCCTGATCCAGGCCGCTGGCCAGCCGCTCGATCTGCTCGGTGAAGAGCTTCTCACCGGCCCGGCGATGCTGCACGAACACATTGGGCAGCCGATTGGCCACGACGTCCAGGCCGGGATCCAGCTGCAGCGTTGCCTTCATCACGACCCGCGGCCGCCGACCGTACACGCTGAGCAGGTGGTGCACGAGCAGGAACGAGTCACCTGGTCCGGCATGGCGGCTGAGCACGATGACCGGCCGGGCCAGCCTGGCCGCCTGCTCCTGTTCGGTCAGCTCCGGCTCCTCGACCTCGACCTTCACTCCGAATGTGTTCGTGCCAGCGCGATAGACCCGGTCAAGGAACCGCCGCATGATCGCGTAATGGCGGCTCTGATAAGGCTCGGTCTGCAGCCGACCGCCGAATCCGCTCGCCACCCACAGGCCCAGGCAGGTAGCCAGCGCCAGAGTCTCGGCCAGCAGCCAGACCAGCGCGAAGAAGAGCAGCCGAAGACCACGCATCCGGCCCGGCCGCGACCGTCCGACCAGGCCGAAGATCACCGCGAGCAGCGCGAGCAGCGGGAAGAGCACCGCGGTCGCGATGGCGATGACGACAGCAAGCGGCGCCAGTACCAACCTGCGTATCGGCTTTGGTGGGAGCATGGCGGCTCCTCCGTCCTTGTGACCGGTCACTATCCGATCAGCCGGGCCCGATCAGCCGGGCCCGGTCAACTCGGCGAGATAGCTAGCGGACGCCGCATAGGCACGCTCGATACTCGCACCGACCTTAGTCTTGTCGCGATATCGCAGCTGGGACAGATCCGGCGGCCGGCGATCCTCGCCCGCGGGCAGAACGTGTACTTCCACGTCGCTGGGCAATGACGACATTTCCTCATGGAATCGATGTCGGCGCGCAATCTCGAAGGCGACCAGGCCCACCTCCCACGGCCGGCGCGGAACGGTCAGCGGACGCCCGATCCGGCCCGCGTGCAGCACATAGACGATGCGCGCCCCCAGAGCAACCGCTCGCCCGACCGGAATCGAATCCACCAGGCCGCCGTCGAAATAGTGCTCGCCATCGATCTCCACCGGCGGCAGCAGCCCGGGCACCGCGCAGGAGGCCAGTACCGCCGGAACGATCGGCCCGGTGCTGAACCAGTGCGCGTGGGCCCGCTCGATGCTGGCAGCCACGCAGTGGAAAGGCAGTTCGAGATCGGCGAACTCGGTCGCGCCGAGCCGGCCGGTCAGCAGGTGTCGGAGCGGCTCGATCGAATGCAGGTGGGTGCCGGACCGCGCCAGCCGGATCATCCGACCCCAGAGCGCTTCGCTGAACGCGTGCTGCAAGGCGTCGCCCTGCCACAGCTCTTCGAGCCGCGCCGCAGCAGCGGCCGGCCCGGCGGCGACGAACGCGCCATTGATCGCGCCCACCGATGTGCCCACCACCAGATCAGGCCGGACACCAGCCCCAGACAACGCCCTGAGCATGCCGACCTCGTTAGCGCCGAGAATGCCTCCGCCGCCGAGCACGAACGCCGTCTTCACCGAACCAGCCTCCTCGCGGTCCAGCTAAGCAGACCACGGCGCCGCGGCCGCCGCCCAGCCGCCGCGGCACGGCCGGTCAGCTGGTGAAGACGCAGCGGCGGCGGCGCACCACCTGCAGCAGGCCGATGGCGATCATGTCGGCGAACATTGCCGACCCGCCGTAGGAGACGAACGGCAGCGGCAGGCCGGTCACCGGCATGATCCCGACCGTCATCCCGATATTGACGAACGCCTGCGCGGCAAACCAGATCGCTATCCCGGCGGCGACCAGCATGCCGAACTGGTCATCGGCCTTTGCCGCGATCCGCAGTGCTCGGAGCAGCATCAGCCCGAGCAGCCCGATGACGGCCACGGCGCCGATGAAGCCGAGTTCGTTGCCGACCACGGCGAAGATGAAGTCGGTGTGCTGCTCGGGCACGAAGTCCCCGGCGATCAGCCGGCTCTGGAACAGCCCGGTGCCGTGCAGGCCGCCCGAGCCGATGGCGATTTTGGCCTGGGCGGCGTTGTAACCGGTGCCGCGGGGATCCGCCGACGGGCTGAGGAAGGACGTCAGCCTGCTGACCTGGTATGCCCGCAGCAGGTGCAGCCTGATCACGGCCGTGGCCGATAGCACGCTGACCGCGATCATCGCGGCGAGCCAGCGCAGCCGCAGGCCGGCCAGCATGATCAGCCCGACCACAAGCAGCACAAGCACGATCGTGACGCCGAGATCGGGCTCGGCCACCACGAGCATGATCGGAACTGCCGCCAGGCCGAGTGTCAGGCCGACTGACCTGATCCCTGGCCTCGTCTGGCCCGGCCGGAACTGAGAAAGGATCATGGCACTGATCACGATGACGGAGAGCTTGGCGAACTCAGAAGGCTCGACCTGGAACCCGGCGCCGAGCGAGATCCATGATCTGGACCCGTTGACGGCGCTGCCGAGCGGAGTGAGCACGGCCACCAGCCCGAGGCAGCTCGCGATGTACACGATCGGCGCATACAGCTTGAGCTGCCGCTTGCCCATCGAGCTCACGATCAGCATCAGGACCAGCCCGAGCGCGATGTTGAGCAACTGCTTCAGCAGGTAGGTGTGCGGATTAACGCCCTGCTGCAGCAGCAGCGGCTGGGTCGATGCCCAGACCAGCACGGTCCCGAGCAGGCTCAGCGCCAGCACGGCGCCGAGCAGGATCCAGTCGGCCTGGCGTAGCGCCGAGTCGCGGCCCACCACCCGCACCGCGGCCCGCTGCAGCACAGCCCACGGCGCCGCCGTCCGATCGCGCGGATGGCCGCTTACCCAGCTCATCGGTGCCGCCCTCGGTGCCTGGCGGCCTTGGCTGGCGGCCCGAAGCCGGCCGGAGGTACCACCTGGCCAGCCTGATTCAGGTGCGGCAAGCCCGGCAGAACGCCGCCGGGCAGGGCCGCCTGGTGACCCTCAAGGCCGAAGATCCCGTCCCAGATCTGGCGCACCGCTGGACCGGAGACATCGGCGCCGTAACCGGAGTTGGGGATCATCATCACGACCACGAACCTGGGATGATCGCAGGGCGCGAACGAGGCGAACACCGAGGTCGCCTGGGTGCCGGCTACCTCGGCTGTGCCGGTCTTGCCCGCCACGCAGACCCGGCCGAGCGGGAAGCCGCCGAACGTGCCAGCGGCCGTGCCGCTGGTGACCACCCCGGCCAGCGCATGCCGGATGTAGGCGAGGGTCGACTTCGCCACCGGAAGGTGCCCGACGACCGGCGGCGTGATCCGCCGCAGCAGCTTGCCGTCCGGGCTGAGCAGGGCCTCGCCGATCCGCGGGCTGTACAGCGTGCCGCCATTGGCCAGCCCCACGTAGGCACGCGCCAGCTGCAGCGGTGTCACCGTCACATAACCCTGGCCGATCGCGGCGATCACCGCCTGGCCTGCCGTCCAGATGTTGCCGTAGCGGCAGTCATCCCACTCGATCTGCTGCACGTAGCTGCCGTTCGCCCGGCCATACTTGCACCAGTCCTGGCCGACGTGGGCGTTGTCCTTCCATAGGTAGTACAGCCACTCGCGGGTCGGTACCCCGCCGGGATTCTCGGCGGGCAGATCGACCCCGGTGTCCCGGCCGAAGCCCCAGGCCAGCTCCATCTTCTGCATCTCCTGGACCGGAGCGCGGGGCGAGGTGACCACATTGGCGCCCGGGTGGTCCCGATGCCAGATGGCGTAGGCGAGGTCGTAGAAGACGGTGTCGCAGGAGACCACGAGAGCGGTGTAGAAGCTCATCGGCCCGAGCGATGGGTTGCCGTCGTTGGCATACGACCGGCCGCCGATGTTAAGCGCCGCCGGGCAGTCGTAGGTTCCGTAGAGCGAGTATCCGGCGGCGACGGCGGCGGCAACCGAGGTCACCTTCCAGGTCGATCCTGGCGCGTATTCGCCCTGGGAGGCCCGGTTCAGGATCGGCTCGCCGTGAGCCGTGCCGAACAGCCGGCGGAACTCAGCTTCAGAGATGCCGCCCGTCCATACAGTCGGGTTGTAGGTCGGGTAGCTGGCCATGGCGATCACCCGGCCGGTGGTGCTCAGCACCACCGCCGCGCCGCCCGAGCTGGCCGGGTTGCCGGCGAACTGGCTGCGCTGGATCGCGGCCGCAAGCGCAGCCTCGGTGTCCCGCTGCACCGCCGCGTTGATGCTGGTGACCAGATAGTCGCCGGCTCGCGGCTTGACCTGGCTGTCCGTCCCGGTCACCTGGCCGGCCGCGTTCACCGCGAGCCGCTCCTCGCCGGGCACCCCGCGCAGCTGGCGGTCGTATTGCAGCTCAAGGCCTGCCTGACCGACCAGGTCAACCGCGGAGAACCCGGTGACCGGGAGCCCTTCGGTCTGCAGCTCGCTGGCCGTGATCGGCTGCAGGTAGCCGAGCACCTGAGCCAGGTCAGTCGAGATGGGCTGCTCGTAGTGCGTCACGGGCTGTACCGCGGCGGTGATACCCGGGTACAGCCGCTGGTCCTCAAGCACCTGAAGCGCGAGCCGCGCAGGTACCCGCTCGGCGACCGGAATCGGCTGGTAGGGCGAGCCCGGCCAGCACGGCTTGGACACGCCGACAGTGCACAGCCGAACCTCGCGCAGCATCGTCCGCTGCCTGACATGCAGCAGTACGGCGAGGCGGCGCAGCTCGGCAGTTCCGCCGTCGCTCTGCAGCCACAGCGTCGGCATGTTCACCGAGATCACCAGGGCCGGGTGGCTGTCCACCAGGGGCGTGCCGATGTCGTCCAGGATCGGGCCGCGCACCGAGGGCTGGACCACCACCCTGACCCGTTCCGCGTTGGCCAGCGCGACATCGGCTGCACCGGTCCTGATCTGGACGTACCAGACTCGGACGCCAAGCCCGATCAGCAGCGCCGCCACCACGAGGTGCAGCGCGACCAGGCGCGGCCGTGACGCCGGGATCATGAGTACCCCTTCGTTCGCGTGCTCCCGATCCGCCAGACCGTCGACCGGCCGCCGGCTCGCCGCAGTCCGGGCAGGTGCAGCACCGAGCTGCGGCCGATCCCAAACCGAGCCGTCTTGCGCGGACGCGATCGCGCCGCCGGGTTGCGGACCGAGCTCGACGACTCGGACCGGAATCTGGGTGCCGCGGGCCGCCCCGGACTCATCCGCCCGGCCCGGCGCAGGCTCCCCCCGCCAAACGCGATGCTGGGAATGCCGGGCCGACTGCGGCTGACCCGGCCGGCCCCGACTAGCTCGCTGCCGCCGGCGAAGGAGATCCTCGGCACACCAGGCCGACCAGGGCTGAGCCGACCAGGGCCGAGCCGACCAGGACTGAGCCGACCAGGGCCGAGCCGACCAGGGCCGAGCCGACCAGGACTGAGCCGACCAGGGCCGAGCCAGCCAGGGCCGAGCCGAACAGGGCTGAGCCGGCCCGGGCTCAGCCGGCCGGCGCCGACCGGGTTCCCGCTGCCGAAGGAGATCCTGCGCACCCCAGACCCGAACAGGCCATGCCGGTCGACGCCGTGGCCGTCACGGTCGGGCCGGCCCGCGCCGGACCGGTCCGCGCCGGACCGGATCAGACCCCCCGATCTGGCCCGGCGCGACCGGCGCTGCTGGTCGGCAAGTCCCAGCCGCACCGGGCGCTGCGGCACGACTCTGGCAGCTGGCCGGCTCACCGCAGCGGCGGATCCTGCCACCCCGGCACCAGGATTCAGCCGAACCGGCCCGGTCTTCCGGCCGGCCGGCACCGGATCGGCCGGGCGAACGCCAGCCGGCCGGCTGCCCACCCAGACATCTCCCTTGCGCTGCGCTGCCCCGGTCAGCAGCGCGATCCGCCGATCCTGCGCGCGACGGGCCTGGCGGGACTTGGCCGGGCCGGACAGCCAGCCCACCGCACCGGCGGCTGCCACGTCGCCGGCCGGCCGCAGGCTGCCGCAGACGGCCAGGCCCACCCGGCCGGCCCCGGCCAGCCCGACCCGCCGAGCTGCACCCTCACCCGCCGCTCCGGCCGGCCCGGCGCTGCCGCCGAGCTCAAGGGCGGGCGAGCCGGCAGGCTCGCCGACTCCGGCGCCGAGTGCGAGTGCGACCCGGACCACCACGAAGAGCACGAGCGGGCTGAGCACCACGTCGTAGAGCACCGACGACGGCAGCAGCTGCACCACAGTGGCCCAGGTCACGTCCGGTGAGTCGAGCGCCAGGGTGATGCCAGCGGCCAGCGCCTCGCCCACCGCCGCCGCCATCGCGGCGACCGCAAGCGCCAGCGCCGCCGACCGCCGCAGGGTGAATCTGAGCCTGCCGCAGCAGTAACCGACCAGGCAGAACACCAGCGCATACTGACCGAGCAGCTGACTGGCCGGGGGCGCCAGGTCGATCGCCAGCCCCGCGCCGAACCCGGCGATCAGGCCGCCCCGCCGACCGCCGACCAGGGCCAGCGCGATGACGCAGAGCAACACTAGGTCGGGGGTCCCGCCGCCGGGCAGCACCAGGCCGTTCACGATGGTGAGCTGGATCAGCAGCGCCGCCGCCAGAGCGGCGACAGCGACTGCCACCCGCCGCATCTCAGCGCCTGGCCTTCGACGGCGGTGGCAGGACGGCGAAACTCGGGCTGTGGCCGGCCGACCCGATCACGATCCCGACCACGTCGAGCGCGGTGAAGTCGGCGTAGGGGCGCACCAGTGCCTGCGCGGTCAGCGTGCCCGCCCGGTTCAGCACGGCCGCGATGACGCCGACCGGGATGCCTGGCACGAATGGGCGGTCATTCATGGACGCGGCGGTCACCAGCTGCTCGCCAGGGGTCAGCACGGTGGCAGGATCGAGGATCTGCAGCTTGAGCAACCCGGCGTGGTCCGCGGTCCGGCCGTAGCCGGTGACCCAGCCGATCTGTCCGCTCGGCTCAAGCCGTACCCCGACCACCGAGCCGGCGTCGCTGGCCAGCAGCACGGTGCAGGTCTGCCCGGTCGCCGCGATGACGCGGCCAGCCAGGCCAGCCGGCCCGAGCACGGTCTGCTCGGGCCTGACCCCTTGCGCAGTGCCGGCGTTCAGCGTCACGGTCTGCTGGAAGCCCTGGCCGAACGCGATCACCGAGGCGGCGAGCACGCGGTAGCCGCCGGTTCCAGAGGTTCGCAGCAGCTGATCAAGCTGGCGGTATTCGGCCTTGGTCAGCTGGGCTGCGCCCACCTGCGCACGCAGCGTCGTAAGCTGCCGCTGCAGCGCGGTCACCTGTCCGTTGCCCGCGGCGACCACACCGGACCGCAGGAACCTGGCCACCGGCGCGGTGACCGGGCTGATCGCCCGCTCCGCGCCGCCGAGCGCCGAGCCGGCCACGTTCCTGATCCCTCGGAGCAGCGGAGCCGAGGCGTTCTGATAGCTGATCGCGATCAGCGCCAGTGCGGTGATCAGCGCGGCTGCCAGCAGCAGCCTGCTGGATCGCGTATCGCGCACGCCGACCTCCGATCTACCGGCGGGACTCGGGGACCAGGATCTGACGCAGCGTGTCGAAGTCCTCGACGCACTTGCCGGTACCCATTGCCACCGAGTCGAGCGGGTTGTCGGCGAGATGGATCGGCATCCCGGTCTCCTCGCGCAGCCGGGAGTCCAGGCCGCGGAGCAGCGCCCCGCCGCCGGTCAGCGCGATACCCCGGTCCATCACGTCCCCGGCTAGCTCCGGCGGGCACTTGTCCAGGGTGGTGCGCACCGCGTCGATGATCACGGTCAGCGGCTCGCAGATGGCGCGGCGCACCTGCTCGGTGGAGATCACGACGGTCTTCGGCAGCCCGCTCACCAGATCGCGGCCGCGGATCTCCGCGCTCGGCTCGTTCTCCGCGGGATACGCGGAGCCGAGCGCCATCTTGATCTCCTCGGCGGTCCGCTCGCCGAGCATCAGCGAGTACTCCTTCTTGCCGAAGGTGATGATCGCCTGGTCAATCTCGTCGCCGCCGACCCGGATCGACTGCGCGGTCACGATGCCGCCGAGCGAGATCACGGCGACCTCGGTGGTGCCGCCGCCGATGTCGACCACCATGTTCCCGGTCGGCTCATTGACCGGCAAGCCGGCTCCGATCGCCGCGGCCATCGGCTCCTCGATGATGTAGACCCGCCGGGCACCCGCCTGGTGGCCGGCTTCCTTGACGGCGCTCTGCTCGACCCCGGTAATACCGCTGGGCACGGCGATGACTAGCCGCGGCTTGGCAAGTCCGGCGCGCCGGTGAACTTTCTGGATGAAATAACGCAGCATGCGCTCTGTGACGTCGAAGTCGGCGATAACGCCGTCCTTGAGCGGCCGGACCGCGATGATATTTCCCGGTGTCCGTCCGATCATCCGCTTAGCCTCAAGACCGACAGCGACGATCTGTCCGGTATTCGTGTTGAGCGCGACTACGGACGGCTCATTAAGTACGATCCCGCGGCCACGGACGTACACCAGTGTGTTGGCGGTGCCCAGGTCGACGGCCATATCACGGCCAAGAAAGGCCAGCGCGTTGCTCATCTGGAACGAGAACCTTCCCTCTGGTAAATCCGGGTGCTACGGATCGCCGCATAGTGTCCGCATTCGACCGAGCGCAGGAATCAGCGATCCGCAAGGAAAGAGACTACCTGGATAGGTAGCGGCGTTCTGCACGGGGCATGCCTGAATCAGATAACGAATTGCCGAATGCTGCCGTGACGTGCTGGCTTTGCCGTAATGCTACGACGCGTTTTCGACTCGATGACCAAGCCAGATACCGATGACCCAGAGCAGTGCGAAAATTCCGCCGAGAATATACATAACGGGTATTACACCGCCGGACGCGATAATCAGCACCTGAAGCAGGCTGCCGCCAGTCAGGGTCCATGGCAGGTGCCGCCTGGCCAGCGCGGCCAGTGCCACGGCGGCGATGACCGCAAGCCCGCCGGCCAGGCCGGCCGCGCGCGGCGAGGTGTGCTCAAGCTTGATGGCCGGCACGATCGCCAGCGCGATCACGATCGACTCCAGGATCAGCACGGTGGCGCAGAGCCGCCTCACGCCGCTCCTCCGCCGGTCAGCAGCAGCCTGGCGTCACCAGCGGTGACCACGGACCCGGTGATCAGCACGGCCGACCCGGCACCGCCGGCCAGTCCGGGCTCGGCACCGGCGGCCAGCCCGGGCCCAGCACCGCCGGCCAGCAGGCCGCCGAGAGCGGCGGCCGACTCATCGGCCAGGCTTACCGCCAGGTCGATCGCGTCGTCCAGCCGCGCCGCGGTGTGCACTCGGTCCGGCCCGAAGACCTGGCCGGCCAGCTCGGCCAGCGCGGCCGGCGCCATGGACCGGGACGAGGAGTTGGCGGTGACCACCACGGCCGCGGTGACGGGCTCCAGCTCATCGAGAATGCCGGCCACATCCTTGTCCGCGCTCACCGCGAGCACCACGATCAGCTCGCCGAGCCCGAACGACTCGGTCAGCGCGCTGACCGTCGCCGCCATCCCGGCCGGATTGTGCGCCGCGTCGATCAGCACCACCGGACTGCGCCTGATGATCTCCAGCCGGCCCGGCGAGGACATCATCGCGAACGCGTCGCCGACCAGCCCGTGGTCGAGCGCGGCCGGCGTCTCGCCCGGCCCGGCCGTCCCGGCGAACGCCTCAACCGCGGCAAGCGCGCACGCGGCGTTGCCGGCCTGATGAGCGCCGAACAGCGGCAGGAACAGATCGTGGTACTCGCCGAGCAGGCCCCGGATGGCCAGCCGCTGGCCGCCGACCGCCAGCTCCCGGCTGAGCACTCCGAACTCGATGCCCTCCCTCGCCACGGAGGCGCCCACCGTCGCGGCCCGCCGCAACAGCTGCTCGGCCGCCTCCAGCGGCTGCTGCGCGAGCACGGCCACCGCGCCCGGCTTGATGATCCCGGCCTTGTCGGCCGCGATCTCGCCGACGGTGTCGCCCAGGTATTGCGCGTGGTCGATGGAGATCGGCGTAATCACCGCCACGGCTCCGTCGGCGACGTTGGTGTTGTCCCAGGTACCGCCCATGCCGACCTCGATCACGGCGACATCGACCGGCGCATCGGCGAACGCGGCGAACGCCATCCCGACCAGCACCTCGAAGAACGACAGCCGGACCGGCGCCGCATCGTCGACCAGCCGCAGGTAAGGCTCGATCTCCCGGTACAGCTCGATGAACCGCTCGGTGCTGACCGGCTCGCCGTCCACGCAGATCCGTTCCCGCATGGACATCAGGTGCGGGCTGGTGAACAGGCCCGTGCGCAGGCCGCGGCCGCGCAGCAGGGTCTCGGTCATCCGGGCCGTCGAGGTCTTGCCGTTGGTCCCGGTGATGTGAATCACCGGGTAAGCGCCTTGCGGCTCGCCGAGCAATTCGGTCAGCGCCCTGATCCGGTCCAGCGAGGGATCGATCGAGTGCTCGGGCCGCCGGGCGAGAATCTGCTGCTCGATCTCGCGAAACTCGGCGGCCTTGCCGGTCATGCCGGACCGGCCGGTCACGCGGATCGGCCAGTGACGCCGGATCGACCGGTCACGACAGCCCCGCCGGGCACCCCAGCTCCGCCGACCACGGCAGCTCGGCCGGGCACCCCGGATCGGCCGGTCATTCCAGGTCCGCCGGTCACGGCAGCTCAGCCAGGCGCTGCTGCAAGCGGATGATCTCGGCGCGGGCGGCAGCCAGCCGATCCCGGCTCTTGGCCACCACGTCGGCGGGCGCGCGGTCGATGAATGACTGGCTGGCGAGCTTTCGTTCAACAAACTCGGCATCGGCCGTGGCAGCAGCCAGATCCTTGTCCAGCCGCCGCCGCTCGGCGGCAATGTCGATCCCGGCGGACGTGTCCAGCTCGATCGTGACACCTTCCGCCTGAACTGAGGCGTTCGGGCTGAACCCGGCGGCCGGCTCGGTGAGCCTGAGCAGCGCGCGGATCGAGGGTTCATGCCGCGCCAGGGCGGTGGCACCGATTCCGCCGAGCGTCGCTGGCACCGGCTGCGACGGCCGCAGTCCCTGATCGGCCCGGAACCTGCGGACTTCGGTGACCAGGCGCATCAGCGCCTCGATCTCGGTTTCGGCGACCGGATCGACGAATGCCACCGGACCTTGTACCTCGACTTCTGCGCTGCCCGGGCGGGCGATCACATCGACGGCGGCGGCCGCCGGACCCTGGACCGAGATCTCGACCGTGCCTGGATGGGCGACCGCGTTCGTTGTCGGCGCGGGGGCGCCTGGCCAGCGGGCGGTCATCACCGACTCCCCGCCGGTCAGCACCGTCCATAGTTCGTCGGTGACGAACGGCATCACCGGGTGAATCAGCCGCAGCAGGTGGTCGAGCACGTGACCAAGCACGCCGCGGGTCCGGTCAGCGGCCGCCGCATCCTGGCCGTTCAGCGCCGCCTTGGCCAGCTCCAGATACCAGTCGCAGAACTCATCCCAGGCGAAGTGGTAGAGCGCGTCGCAGACCTTCGCGAACTCGAAGTCCTCGAAGAGCGCGTCCACCTCGGCGGTCACGGCAGCGAGCCGGGACAGGATCCACCGGTCAGGGACGCTGAGCTCGCCGCGGCCGGGCAGCTCGCGGCCGGCCACGGCGCCGTTGAGCAGCGCGAACCTGGTGGCATTCCACAGCTTGTTGCAGAAGTTGCGCGCCCCGGCAACCCAGTCCTCGCTGATCGCGACGTCGCTGCCCGGGCTGGCGCCCCTGGCCAGGGTGAATCGCGTCGCATCGGCACCGAACCGGTCGATCCAGTCCAGCGGATCGACCGTGTTGCCGCGGGACTTCGACATCTTCTTGCCGTGGCCGTCCCTGACCAGGCCATGCAGCGCCACCTGCCGGAACGGCACGGATCGCTCAGGACCGGCGTCGGCCATCGCGTACAGGCCGAACAGCATCATCCTGGCGACCCAGAAGAACAGGATGTCGTAGCCGGTGACCAGCACGGACGTCGGGTAGAACGCGCGGAGGTCCGGGGTGTCCTGCGGCCAGCCCAGGGTCGAGAACGGCCACAGCGCCGAGGAGAACCAGGTGTCGAGTACGTCAGGGTCCTGCACCCAGCCTGCTGCCGCCGGCGGCGGCTCGTCCGGGCCGACGCAGCGGACCGCGCCGTCGGGGCCGTACCAGACCGGGATCCGGTGCCCCCACCACAGCTGACGGCTGATGCACCAGTCGTGCATGTCATCGACCCAGTCGAAGTAGCGTGCCGCCAGCTGCGGCGGGGAGATCCGGACCCGGCCGTCCCTGACCGCGTCGCCGGCCGCCTTGGCCAGCGGGCCGACCTTGACGAACCACTGCAGCGACAGCCTCGGCTCGACCGTGGTGCCGCACCGGCCGCAGTGCCCGACCGCGTGCAGGTAGGGCCGCCGCTCGGCCACCACCCGGCCCTCCTGGCGGAGCGCGGCGAGCACCGCGGGCCTGGCCTCGAACCTGTCCAGGCCCTCGAACGGGCCACTCGCCGTGATCACGCCCCGTTCGTCCATGATGGTCAGGCTGGGCAGGTCGTGACGGCGTCCGATCTCGAAATCATCGGGATCGTGCGCCGGGGTGACCTTGACCGCGCCGGTGCCGAATTCGGGATCGACGTGCGGGTCAGCCACGATCGGGATCCGGCGGCCGGTCAGCGGCAGTTCGACCGTGGTGCCGACCAGCTGGCTGTACCGCTGATCGTCCGGGTGCACCGCCACCGCGGTGTCACCAAGCATCGTCTCGACCCGGGTGGTGGCCACCACCACCGAGCCTTCGCCGTCGCCGTATCTGATGCTGACCAGCTCGCCGTCATCCTCGGTGTGATCCACCTCGATGTCGGAGAGCGCGGTCATGCAGCGCGGGCACCAGTTGATGATCCGCTGTGCCCGGTAGATCAGGCCGTCGTCGAAGAGCCGCTTGAAGATCGTCTGCACCGCGCGGGACAGGCCTTCGTCCATCGTGAACCGCTCGCGGGTCCAGTCCACGCTGTCGCCAAGCCGGCGCATCTGGCCCAGGATCCGGCCGCCGTAGGCGGCCTTCCACTGCCAGACCCGCTCGACGAAAGCCTCCCGGCCGAGGTCGTGCCGGCTCAGCCCCTCCTTCGCCAGCTCGCGCTCGACCACGTTCTGGGTCGCGATGCCGGCGTGGTCCATGCCAGGCAGCCACAGCGTGTTGTAACCCTGCATCCGGCGGCGCCGGACCAGGGCATCGATCAGCGTGTGGTCGAGTGCGTGACCGATGTGCAGCGAGCCGGTAACGTTCGGCGGCGGGATCATGATCGTGAAGGAGGGCGCGGCGGACGTCGCGTCCGCCGTGAAATAGCCAGCCTGCACCCAGCCCTGGTAGCGGCGGCTCTCGACCTCGCCTGGCGCATACTGCGGCGGCAGGTCATTACGGTCTGCGTCGGTCACGTCAGCAGAGTCTACGAAAAGCGGCCCGACCAGGTGCGGCCCGTGCCGATGCCGCCTTGGTTCGTGACTCATTCGGTACGTCGGCAGGCCGGCCGCGAACTGAGGTCCGCAAATCCCAGCACGCCAGCGGCCGGCCAGAGATCGCCCTCGGCAGACGGCGAATCACTTTGGCATCACGATTGGATATCTTTCAAGTGATCCCTTTCGCAGCGTTACATTTTCGTCATCCGGACCTGCCGAGCATGGACCATGCACGTGCGGCACGCGGAGCGGCGGCCTCGGGCGGGTGGCAGCGGAGTGCGGCGGCCGCCGCCTGCGCTGAGGCACGTGGTCACGCATCGAGTCGCGTTCTCGGCGGTAGTCCTCACCGCGATGACCACAGCGGTGTTCACGGCCGCTGCGGTGTCCTTCCTCAGCGCGGTCATGGCCGTGGCCGCCCGCAGCGAGCTGACCGGCCGACCAGGATCGGCGATCGTGGTCACGGCCTCGGTCACCCGGAACAGCTTCCCGCAGGCGAACGTCCTGGTCGGGAGCCTCATCCACGGGCCGCGGCCAGGCCTGATGGCCAGCATCGACGTCAGCTTGCAGTCCAGCATCCTGGACCTGCCACGGCGCAAGGGCGCGGTTATCCGGCTGCAGACGCAGCTGATCTCGCTGCCAGCCGCGGCCCGGCAGATCGCCGTGCTCAGCGGGAACTGCAATGCCAGCGGCACCGATCCGATCCCCGCCTGCGTACCGCAGAGCGCGGTGCCCGTGCTCGGGCTGAAGCCAGGGGACCTGGTCACGTTCCGCGACACCGTGACCGGCGCGGTGACGCGAGTGCTGATCACCGGGATCTACCGTCCGATTCACCCGGACAGCCGGTACTGGCTGCTCAACCAGCTGGGCTCAGCGATCCAGCGCGGCAGCAGCTTCACCGAGGCCGGGCCGCTGATTACCAGCCCGCGGGCCGCGGCCGGCGGGCACTTCGCGTTCGGGTCAGCGGTCTGGCTCGGACTGCCGGACTTCAGCCGGCTCGGTGGTACCGGCCTGGCCACCGTCGGCAGCCAGCTAGCCACCAGGATCAACGCTCTGACGAACTCGGCCGCGCTGCCAGACGCCGTCGTGACCACGGACCTGCCTGCCCAGCTGACCGCCCTGGCAACGGCCCTGGTGGTAACTCGCACCGAGATTCTTTCGGCGATACTCACGCTGCTTGTCGTCGCCGGAGCGACACTCTCGCTCGCGGTCCGGCTGCTGGCTCAGCGGCGCGAGGCCGAAGCTGCGCTGCTCGCCGCCCGCGGCGCATCCAGGATTCAGCTGGCCAGGCGCGGCCTGATCGACGCCGCGCTGGTGGCCGGTCCGCCGGCCGTCGCCGGACCGCTGCTCGGCGCCGCACTGGCTGGGCTGCTGGTCCGCTCCAGTGCGGTGGCCGGCTCAGGGCCCGCACTGGCGCCGCGGGCGACCACGACGGTCTGGCTGGCCACGGTGGCGGTGGCGGCCGGCAGCGCCGCCATCGTCGCGATGCCCTGGCTGCGCCGCCCGCCCTCTCCGCTGCAGCAGCGAGCCAACCGCAGCCGTTCGCGCACGATCGCCGCCGCGGTCTACGCCAGGGCCGACCTCGCGGTTGTGGTCGTGGCGGCCGGCGCGGCCTGGCAGCTGATCCACTCGGCCGGCCCGGTCTCGACCGGCCTGGACGGCACCCTCAGCACCGACCCGATCCTGGTCCTGGCCCCGGTGCTCGCGCTGGTGGCAGGTGCGCTGCTGACGCTCCGCGCGCTGCCGATCGCCGCCAGGGTCGGCGATCGGGTCGCCTCCCGCGGTCGCGGCCTGATCGTGGCCGGCGCGGCCTGGCAGATCAGCCGCCGGACGCTGCGCCAGACCGGGCCAACCCTGGTCGCCGTGCTCGCCGTCGCCGCGGCCATGATGGCAGTCGCGCAACGGGACAGCTGGCAGCAGTCGGTGCAGGCCCAGGCGAGCTTCGACGTCGGCGCCGACCTGCGGATCACCATGCCGGCCGCCGCACCACTGCCGTTGGACCTGGTCACCGAGGTCACCAGGGCACCGGGAGTGACCGCGAGCACGCCTGCGGTCCGCACCCCGTTCAGCCTGCCCGGCGGCAACCTCGGCACCCTGCTCGCGCTGGACACCCGGGCCGCGGCGGCAGTCATCCCGGCACAGGCCGCCGGACCGGCGCCTGCGGTGTTGCGTGCCCTGGCCGGGCCACCGATGGGCGTTCAGGTACCTGGCCGACCGGCCGCGCTGCGGCTGATCGCCAGGCTGAGTCGCACCGCCGTCGGGCAGCCCACCCTGTTCATCCAGGTCGAGGACGCGGCCGGAATCGGTTACCTGCTGCCGGCCGGCACCGTTCCCGCTGACGGCAGAAAGCACACGCTGACGGTCGCCATCGCGGCCGGCCAGCACACCGATTACCCGCTTCGGCTGACCGGATTCTCGCTGCAGTACGCCATGCCATTCCGGCGTTCGGCCGAGACGCTGACGATCTCGCCTGGCCTGGCGCTGGCAACCGCGCGGAGCACCAGCGGCCGGCCGTTCCCAGTCGCGGCAGCTGGCCGGCCACTGCTCTTCAACGCCACCTCGAATCCAGGCAGCACTGCCCCGTCGCCGGCTGGCATGCACATTACCTCCGGCGGCGGCATTGTCGCGGTATTCAATCCTGGCTCGGCGGGCTCGCCCGGGGACTCGGCAGGCATCTCGCTGTCCGATAGCTATCCCGGCGCAGGCCAGCCGGTCCCGGCAGTCGTCACGAGCAGTTTCCTGGCGGCGACCGGGCTGCGACTCGGCCAGCGCATGCAGGCAGGCATTGACGGCACCACCGTCTCGATCACCTTGCGGGCGGCGGTCAGCTACCTGCCGACCATCGGCGACGGCAGCCCGAGCGTGCTGGTTGATCAGCGCACCCTCGCCAATGTCCTGGAGGCGGAAGGCGCGCCGCCGGAAAGCGTCTCGGAGTGGTGGCTGCGCACTACCGGCCACCCGGTGCTGACCGGCCTGCCGGTCGGCACCTCGATCGCCAGCCGGAACCCGCTTGCCCGGGTACTGCTCGCCGACCCGCTCTCCCTGGCCTCGCAGCAGGCCCTGCTTGCCATCGCGATCGCCGTCCTGCTGCTGGCCGTCATCGGCTTGCTGGTCAGCGTCGCCACGGCGGCCGAGCGGGCCCGCGACGTGGCGCTGCTCGACGCGCTCGGCATGCCGCCCGGCCAGGTGGCCCGGCTGCTCAGCCTCGAACAGGCCGTGACCGCTGGCTTCACCTGCGCCATCGGACTGCTGTTCGGCGCCGCGCTGAGCGAGCTCATCATTCCGGCGGTGGCCCTGACCTCGCAGGCGGTCCGGCCGATCCCGCAGCTGGTGGTGCAGGTGCCGTGGCTGCTTGTCGCCGTGGTCGCGGTGGCGATGGCGAGCGCACCCACGCTCGCGATCATGCTGGCCGTGCCGCGCCGGACCAGCGCAACTGCCAGGATCCGGCTGGAGGATGAGACATGAACGTCCAGCCCGCAGGCGCGCCGGACCGGACCGCCCGGACCGCCCGGACCGGCGGCCGCCGGGGCGCCGGTGCCGGTGCGCTGCGCAGGCTCATGTTCGGCGAGGCCGGACCCGCGCCGGCCCTGGTGCTCGCCGGGGTGGCCCTGGTGATTGCCTTCATCACGATCGCGGGCCCGCGGGCCCTGGTTTCTGCCGACAATCGCGCGGCCAGCCAGGCGGTCGCGCAGGCACCCGCGGTGGACCGGGGCGCGCTGATCAGCGCCGACTGGCAGGCCGGACCGGGAGCCGCCGTGCTCGGCGCCGGCACGATCCAGGCGCTCGGCAGCGCCTTCGCAGCGGATCTCCCTTCGCGGCGGCAATTCCCGGCGGCGCAGCGCTGGGCCGGATTCACCGTGCCAAGGCTGGTTGTGCAGAACGCGGCACCGTCCGCCGTCGACCAGGGCCCGCCGGTGGCCGAGGTCGGATACCGCACCGAGCTGGCCAGGTACTGCGTGGTCGTGGCCGGCTCGCTGCCGACCGGTCCGGCGGAGATCCGGCCCGCCGCCGGCCGGGCACCGGCCTCGGTCACCCTCGGCGTAGCGGCGACCACGGCCACCGCCGCGAGATTCAGCCTTCGGGTTGGCTCCGTGATGGAACTCGGCACGGCCCGGTCTGGCGACCCGCAGATCCGGCTGCTGGTGACCGGCATCGTGCGGCCGACCGCGGCAGCCTCCTCGTTCTGGCAGTTCGACCCCGTGTTCGGCACGCCTGAGCTCGACGGCGGACCGAGCGCGCCGTACTGGTACGGCGGCTTGCTGACCGGCTCAGCCGACCTGCCCGGCCTCGGCGTGGCGTACGCGCGCGACGCCGAGATCGCCGACTGGTTCTTCCCGCTGAGCCCGGCGCTGTCGGCCGCGGCGATTCCCCGGCTGGAATCCGAACTGGCCGCGCTGGCAGCCGCGCCAACGGCGCGCAACACCGAGGTCGGACTGAACGCGGCCGCCCTGCAATATACCGCGGTCACCTCCGGCCTGGCTGACGGCCTGGCCGCCTTCACCGCCCAGTGGCATGGCACCGAAGGAGCGGACTCGCTGCTCATAGTCGGCCTGACCGTGGCCGGCCTGATCCTGCTGCTGGTCTGCGCCGGCCTGGCTGCCGAGGCGTACCGGTCCGAACTGGTCCTGCTCCGGGTCCGGGGCGGCAGCCTGGCCCAGCTGACCCGCCGGACGCTCCTCCGCTCCTGCTCCGTCACGCTGCCTGGCCTGGCCATCGGAGCCGTCCTCGCGATCGTCGTGCTGCCCGGCGGCGGTAGCCCGGCCAGCTGGATCCTCGGCGGCGTCTCCGCCGTGACAGCGGTCGCCGGCGCGCCGGTGATCTGCGTGCTGGCGCACCGGCGGCTGCGATTCGCAGCCGCCGCCAGGCGCACCGACCTGATCATCGGCCGACCATCGGTGCGCCGGATGGTCGCCGAGCTGATCGTGCTCCTGGTGGCCGGCGCGGCGGTCGCCGATGTGCGGCTCCGCGGCGCCGGCTCGGGCACCACCGTTCCTTACCTCAGTGCCAGCGCTGTCCTGGTAGCCGCGGTGGTCGCCGTGGCGGTGAACCGGGCCTACCGCGGTCCGCTCCGGGCACTGGCCACCGTCGCCCTGACCCGGCGCGGACCGGTCAGCGCGGTCGGCATGGCCCGCGCGGCGACGGCACGGGCTGGCTCCCTGCTGCCGGCCCTGGCTCTGATCCTGACCTTGACGCTGGCCGCGTTCGGCACCATGGTGCTTGCCTCGATCTCGGCCGGCCAGGTAGCCGCGTCCTGGGCGCAGGTCGGTGCCGACGCGGTCATCTCGGTCAACGGCTCTGCCGGGGTCACCAGCGCCGAGCTGCACGTTATGGAGCGGGTGACCGGAGTCAGGCATGCGACCGCCGTCTACACCGCACCGAGCCAGGGAGTGCTGGCCGTCGTCCTGGCCAACGGCAACGCGGCTGGTCCGCCGATCGGGCTGGCCGTCGTCGACCCGATTCCTTATGCCGCCCTCTCCGCCGACACGCCCTGGTCCGGATTCCCGGCCGGTGCGCTGGCCCCGCCACGCTCAGGGTCGGCCGCGGTGGTTCCCATCCTCGCCACCCCAGGGGTCGCCGCCGGGACGGTCGCTGGTCAAACGCGACTTGAGTTCGGCGGCCTCGCCCTGCCGGTCAGGATCGTCGGCACGATCACCGACACCGCAGCGATGCCCGCCGGCGGCAGCTACGTGGTCCTGCCCAGCTGGGCAGCGGGCCGGCTGCCCTCGATTCCGCCGGCCACGACCGTGCTGCTGACCGGGTCAGCGATCAGCGCGCCTGAGCTGAGCGCCGCGGCCGCCCGGGTCTTGCCAGGCAGCCAGCTGACCTTCCGGCGCCAGGTGCTCAGCGCGCTAGCCTCCTCCCCCGCGCTGCACATGTCGGACGGGCTCTATCTCGTCGGGGCACTGGCCGCGGCCGCCCTCAGCGCGCTCGCCGCCGCGTTCGCCCTGGCCGCGTCCGCCCGCAGCCGGTCATTGATGATGACGCGGCTGGCCGCGCTCGGCATGGCCAGGCGTCAGGCGCTCGTCCTCGGCCTCACCGACGCGATCCCGCTGCTGTCGGTGGCTGCCATCGGCACCGCGGTCTCCAGCTGGCTGCTGGCCGAGGTGGTCGGGCCCGCTCTCGGCCTGGCCGTGTTCACCGGATCATCGGTGCCGGTGCCGCTCCGGCCGGCCTGGCTGGAATTGATCCTTCCGCTCGCCGGGATAGCGGTGCTCACGCTGTCCTTCCTCACCATCGACGGCATGCGGTCCGGACGGCGCGAGATCGGAACCGCCCTGCGTCAAGAGGAGACTGTCTGATATGTCCAGCATCGACGATCTCATCAGGGCGCAGCGACATGCGGCCGCGGCGGCGCGGGACCGGATGAGCGATCCGACCAGGACGGCCACCATCGTGTGCGACCGGCTGGTCCGGATCTTCTCGGTCGCCGGAGTGGAGACCCAGGCATTGCAGGGCCTTGATCTCGTGCTGCAGCGCGGTGAGCTGACCGCGCTGGTCGGTGCGTCCGGCAGCGGCAAGTCAACCCTGCTGAACATCCTGGCCGCACTCGACCTGCCGACCGGCGGCAAGGCCACGGTGGCCGGCCATGACCTGCTCACGATGGGGGCCAAGGAACGGCTTGCCTACCGGCGCTCGACCGTGGGGTTCCTGTGGCAGCAGACAAGCAGGAACCTGATGACCCAGCTCACCGCGGTGGAGAACGTCGAACTGCCGATGGAGCTGGCCCGGGTCAAGCGCAGCGAGCGCAGGCGCCACGCCGACGAGCTCCTTGGCCTGCTTGGCGTGGCCGAATGCCGGGACCGGCTGATCGGTCAGCTCTCCGGCGGGCAGCAGCAGCGGGTCGCGATCGGGGTAGCGCTCGCCAACTCCCCGAGCGTCCTGCTGGCCGATGAGCCCACTGGCGAGCTCGACACCGAGACCGCGGATGAGGTCTTCGCCGCGCTGCGCCGGGCCAACACCGAGACCGGCGTGACGGTCCTCGTCGTCACCCACGACGCGGCGGTATCGGAGCAGGTGAACCGGACCATCGCGATCAGGGACGGCCGGATCAGCACGGAGGTGCTGCGGATTCCGACCGGCGAGCGCGGCCGCCATGCCGTCCAGGCGCGGGAATACTCGGTGCTCGACCGGGCGGGTCGGCTGCAGCTGCCCACCGACTTCATCGAGGCGCTGGCGCTGAAAGACCGGGTTCGCCTGGCGCTCGAGCCCGACCACGTCGGCGTGTGGCCAGATCGCGACCGGTTCAGCCAGCAGGAGGAGTGGTGAGGAGGCGGCAGCAGCCGGCGCTGGTCCCAGCCGGAGCGGACGCGGCGGGACCCGCGGGATCGATAGACCCGGCGGTGGTAGTCAGGACCGAAGCGCTGACCCGCACCTTCGGCCGCGGGCCCGCCGCGGTGCAGGCATTGCGCGGGATCTCCTTCAGCGTGCGCCAGGGCGAGCTGGTGGCCGTCTGCGGCCGGTCAGGCTCGGGCAAGACCACCTTGCTCAACATTCTGGCCGGCTTGGAGCGGCCGACGTCGGGTCGAGCGTGGGTGGCTGGACTTGAGGTGACTGCGATGAGCCGGGACGAGCAGCTGCGGATGCGCCGCGAGCAGGTCGCCCTGGTATTCCAGTCCTTCGCCCTGCTGCCGATGCTGTCCGCCGCCGAGAACATCGGCGTCCCGATGCGGCTTTCCCGCCTCGACCCGGACGCCAGGGAGCGACGGGTCGGCGACCTGCTGGAACTGGTCGGCCTGGAGGGCCGCGGGCATCAGCGGCCGCACGAGCTGTCCGGCGGTGAGCAGCAGCGGGTTGGCATCGCCAGAGCGCTGGCTAACAATGCCGAGCTGCTGCTCGCCGACGAGCCCACCGGCCAGCTGGACTCGCACACCGCGCGCCAGATCATGGGCCTGATCCGGAGCGTGGTGCACGCGGAAGGGATCACCGCGATCGCGGCGACCCACGACCGCGCGCTGATCGACATCGCCGACCGGGTACTCATCATCAGGAACGGGCAGCTCTCGCCTGACGAAGGCGCGAGCCCGCCTGATCAGACCGGGCCGCGGTAGGGCACCGCGCCAATGCTGCATAGTTGGCTCTCCGCCGCGGATCTGAGATTCGCTGCGGGGGCAGGGAGATGATGAAGTTCGGGGCTGACCTGAACCGGGTGCGGCGCAAGGCGCTGACATCCCGCGCCGCCGCCAGGCTGAGCCGGACGAAGGCCGTCCCCGCGCCGATCGGCATGGCGATCCTGGCGCTCGCGCTGGCCGGCACGACGGCCTTCCTGATCGTCAGCGGACTCGCGGCGGGATCTGCCGGGAACGCGGGTACCCAGGCTGGCCAGCTTCGCCAGCAGCCACCCGCTGTCGCTGGCAACCTGCCGCGGCAGGACAGCGCCGAGCTCCGGCCCGGTGTCCAGGCCGCGATGACGCAATTCCGGCAGCGCTTCGCCGCCGTGCTTGATGACTCAACCGCAAGTTATCCAGCCGGGGTCTATGCCGAGCCAGGTCGCGCTGACCCAACCACAGGAGGCTCTGCCTGGGTGCTGTACCTCGGCTTCAACAGCCCCTCGCGGCTGGGCAAGCTGTCCGCCACAGTCAACCGCCTGATGGCCAGCCTGTCCGGCTCCGGCACCGATGCCGGGCCCTGGCGGGTCGCTGCCGGTCCGGCCGGCGGCGTGGCGCAATGCGTCATCACGGTGATCGCCGGAAGCCAGATGTCGGTCTGCGGCTGGGCCACGCCCGGCGCGATCGGCGCGATCATGTCCCCGGCTCGCGATATCGCAGTCAGCGAGCTAGCGGCTCTGCTGAGCCTGATGCGGCCGAGTCTGCAGGCCAGCTGACGCGGACCAGATTCAGGCGGACTTCTCCCGCGGCGTCCGCCTGGCCACCTCGCGCGGCACGATGGTCGGATTGACGTTCTCAAGCACAGCGGCCGCGGTGATGACGACCCGCTCGACGTCCTTGCGGCTTGGCACTTCGTACATCACCGACAGCAGCACTTCCTCCAGGATGGCGCGCAGTCCGCGGGCTCCGGTACCGCGCAGGATCGCCTGGTCGGCGACGGCCTCCAGGGCGTCGTCGGTGAACTCCAGGTCCACGCCATCCAGCTCGAACAGCCGCCGGTACTGCCGCACCAGCGCGTTCCTTGGCTCGGTCAGGATCCGGATCAGCGCCTCGCGGTCCAGGTTGTGCACGCTGGTGATGACCGGAAGCCGGCCGACGAACTCCGGGATCATGCCGAATTTGAGCAGGTCCTCGGGCATGACCGCGGCGAACTGATCCGACTGCACCCGGTCGCTCTTCACCCGGAGTACCGCACCGAAGCCCATGCCGCTGCGGCCGACCCGCTGCTCGATGATCCGCTCGAGTCCGGCGAATGCCCCGCCGCAGATAAACAGCACGTTGGTCGTGTCGATCTGGATGAACTCCTGGTGCGGGTGCTTCCGGCCGCCCTGCGGGGGTACCGAGGCCGTGGTGCCTTCCAGGATCTTCAGCAGTGCCTGCTGGACGCCTTCACCGGAGACATCGCGGGTGATCGACGGGTTCTCGCTCTTGCGGGCGATCTTGTCGATCTCGTCGATGTAGATGATGCCGGTCTCGGCCTTCTTGACGTCATAGTCGGCCGCCTGGATCAGCTTGAGCAGGATGTTCTCGACATCCTCCCCCACGTAGCCCGCCTCGGTCAGGGCGGTGGCGTCGGCGATGGCGAACGGCACGTTCAGCAGCCGGGCCAGGGTCTGCGCCAGCAGCGTCTTGCCCGACCCGGTCGGCCCGAGCAGCAAGATATTGGATTTGGCGAGCTCGACGCCGTCCTCGGCGGTTCGCTCGCCGCCCGACTGGATCCGCTTGTAGTGGTTGTAGACGGCGACCGAAAGGCCTTTCTTGGCCTTCTCCTGTCCGATCACGTAGGAGTCGAGGAACTCGTAGATCTCGCGTGGCTTCGGCAGGCTGTCCCACTTGATCTCGGAAGGCTCGGCGAGCTCCTCCTCGATGATCTCGTTGCACAGGTCGATGCACTCGTCGCAGATGTATACCCCGGGGCCGGCGATCAGCTTTTTGACCTGCTTCTGGCTCTTACCGCAGAACGAGCACTTCAGCAGGTCACCGCCATCGCCGATGCGTGCCACCCAGTTACTCCTTATCCTGCGCCGCCCTTGCCGGGCGACTCGAACCACCTGCGGTCATCCCCGCGGCGCGGCTGCCGCCGCGGGGCCGGAATTAGACGGTACCGCGTCTTGCACCGTGGCCGCTGCCTAAGCTCCGGTCACCTTTGGCGCGTCGCGCCGACGGCAACCTGCGCCTAGGACGACACTACCTCCGGCTTGCGCTTAACCATCGTCAGAACATCATCCACCAGCCCGTATTCTTTCGCCTCATGGGCGGTGAGGAACTTGTCCCGCTCGATGTCGTGGCGGATGACCTCCTCATCCCGGCCGGTGTGCTTGGCCAGCACCTGCTCCATGGCCTGGCGCATCCGCTGGATCTCCTTCGCCTGGATCTCCAAGTCGCTGGACTGGCCGTAGCCGCTCTCGATGGCCGGCTGATGGATCAGGATCCGCGAGTTAGGCAGCGCCATCCGCTTGCCCTTGGTGCCGGCCGCCAGCAGCACCGCGGCCGCTGAGGCCGCCTGGCCAAGGCAGAACGTCTGAATCTCCGGCTGGACGTACTGCATGGTGTCGTAGATCGCCATCATGGACGTCATCGACCCGCCAGGGGAGTTGATGTAGATCAGGATGTCGCGGTCGGGATCCAGTGACTCGAGCGTGATCAGCTGAGCCATCACGTCGTTGGCCGACGCGTCATCGATCTGCACCCCGAGGAAGATGATCCGCTCCTCGAAGAGCTTGTTGTACGGGTTCATCTCCTTGATCCCGTACGGTGTCCGCTCCACGAAGGACGGCAGGACGTACCTGGCCTCGGCCAGTCCCGGCCGAGCGGATCCGGTCAAGCCTGTCGCCACGTTGGGCTCCTTCGATCTCGGCTCGATGCTCATGACACCGCGCCGTTGGTCTGGACCTCTACAGCATTGCGCACGACGTGGTCGACGAATCCGTAGTCCTTGGCCTGATCGGCCGTGAACCAGCGGTCCCGGTCAGAGTCGGCCTCTACCTGCTCCACGGTCTGACCGGTGTGCATCGCGGTGCGCTCGGCCAGGATCCGCTTCAGGTACAGGATCTGCTCCGCCTGAATCCTGATGTCCGATGCCGTGCCCCCGATCCCGCCGTGCGGCTGGTGCAGCATGATCTGCGCGTGCGGCATGGCGTAGCGCTTGCCTGTCGTACCCGCGCAGAGCAGGAACTGGCCCATCGACGCCGCCATCCCCATCGCGTAGGTGGCGATGTCGTTCGGCACGAACTGCATCACGTCATAGATGGCCAGGCCGGCGCTGACCGAGCCGCCCGGTGAGTTGATGTACAGGCTGATATCGCGCTTGGGATCCTCGGCGGCCAGCAGGATCAGCTCGGCGCAGATCCGGTTGGCCATATCGTCGTCGACCTGCTGGCCGAGGAAGATGATCCGGTGCCGCAGCAAGCGCTGGAAGAGCTGGTCGCTCATCGGCAGCATCGGAGCCTCCGTCGCCCGGGCGAGTATCCGGGCTGGCGGCTGAACTTCGGGCGACGTGGTCACGATGCCCTCCTGTATGTCTCGTCCGGCACCGCGCGCCTGCGCGCCGTGCCCTCCCGCACCGTTGAGTCTTATGACTGCGACCCTAACCCGGCGCCGGGGCGGCAACGTCCGCCGCTCCGGCCTGTTCGCTATGGGCGCAGGCAGCCCCCGGTCGACGGTCCACTGAGGCACCGCGGCTGCCGCACGATCGCGTGATCCGGCCCGGTCAGTGCCCGTCGGCCGGTTCAGGGACGGCTACCGGTCAGCCCCGCTGGCCGACCCAGGGACGGCTCCGCTCGGCCTGGCCGATCAGCGCGCCCGGTGCCAGCTCGGGGACGGCTCCGCTCAGTCCGCGTCCGCGGGGGGCTTCGCCTCCTTGGCGGCACCCCGGCGCCCCCTGCCCTTGGCAGCACCCTTCTCTTCGCCCTGGCCGGCCGCTGCCTTCGCAGCGCCGCGCCTGGCGGCGCGGCCTTTCGCCGGAGCGTCAGCGGAGGCGTCCGCGGCGGCCTCGGGTGCGTCGACGGATTCGGTGCTGTCGGCCACATCGAGGTCGGCTGACGGCGCGCCGGACTCGCCGGGTTCTTGAGCTCCGATGACGACGTGGCGGCCCGACTGATCTGTCACTTTCGCCCGTTCGGCGATCAGCGCGGCTGCCTTGGATCGCAGTACCTCACCGACGACCGCGCCGAGCTGGCCCTGGCTGGTCAGCTGGCGGGCCAGCACATCCGGGGAGACTCCCTGCTGATATGCGAGCTGTGTCACATACTGGCCGAGATCCTCCTGCTCAACGCTCAGCTTCTCCTGCTCGGCGATCTGGTCCAGGATGAACTGGACCTTGACCGACCTCCGAACGTCATCGGAGATGTCCTTCTCCACGTCGGCGGCGGTGACACCGCGACTCTCGGCGAAGGTCTCGATCGTCAGGCCCGCCTGGTCCAGTTCGGCGGCGAACGACTGCTGCCTGTGCTCAACCTCATGCTCGATGATCGACTCTGGCAGCGGCATGTCGATCTGCCCGAGCAGCGCCTCGATGCCGCGGTCCCGGGCTTGGCCGACCTGACCCGCCCGGCGCATCACCTCCATCTGCTTGCGGGTATTCGCCCGCAGCTCGCCGACGGTGTTGAACTCACTCGCCGACTGCGCGAAGCCGTCATCAAGCTCGGGCAGATCCTTGACCTTGACGCTGCGGACGGTCACCTTGACGTCGGCCAGGCTTCCGGCATGCTCGCCGCCGGCCAGCTCGGTCTGGAAGGTCTTGGTTTCCTCAGCGGCCATGCCGACCAGGACGTCGTCAAGCCCGTCCAGAATCGAGCCGCTGCCCACCTCGTAGGAGATGCCGGTCGCCTGCGCATCGTCCACTGGCTGGCCGTCCACCTCAGCTGCCAGGTCGATCGACACGTAGTCGCCAGCCTCCGCTGGCCGGTCGGCTGCCCGCAGCGAAGCGAACCGCTCGCGCAGCGCGCCGAGATACTCCTCCACCTGATCGGGACCGACCTCGGCATCGTCGACCACGACCTGCAGCCCTTCCAGATCGGGGATCTCGAACTTCGGCCGGACATCGACCTCGGCGGTGAAAGCCATCTGCTCACCGTCGTCGAGCCTGGTGATCTCCACCTCGGGCTGGCCGAGCGCGTAGACCTGAGCCTCGCGTACCGCCTTGCTGTACAGCTCGGGCACCGCCTCTTTGATCGCCTGCTCGAGCACCACGCTCCGGCCGACTCGCTGGTCAAGCACCTGGCGCGGAACATGGCCCGGCCGGAACCCGGGGATCCGGACCTGGCGGCCGACCTCGCGGTAGGCCTGGTCCAGGTTTGGTTTGAGCTCATCGAACGGGACCTCAACAGTGAGGCGCACTCGGGTCGGGCTCAGTTCTTCGACGTCGGTCTTCACGACGTGGTCACTCCTTGGCTCCCCGGCCGGACAGGGGGTTCTTGCCGCTGCACGGCATGGATGGTCACGCACGGCTACGGCGGCCAAGTCTAGGGCCTAGGAGCCATATTCACCCGCCACGGGTGGTGATCGGCGTTCCCCGCTGACTCACGATGAGGACACAGCGCTGGGCGCAGGACTTGCCTGCGCCGATCCGTTACCGCCGCTGCTGAGCGGAGGAGGGTCAAGCTGAAGGAGGTCACACATGACCACACCCCACTCGACCCGGCCGGGCCAGCAAGGCCAGCCGGGTGCCGGGGCGGCTCAGGAGCACGGCACTAGTGTCCCCGAACAGTCCGGTTCTGACTGGCAGCAGGCAGCCGAAACCGGCTACCCGGGCGCCGGTTCGCCAGGATCTGAACCACCGGGCCCCGACTTCGCCGCGAGCGCGTGGCCGGCCTTCCTGGCCGCTGGCCTGGGATGCCTGGTCGTCGGCCTGATGCTGCTGATCTGGCCCAAGGCAACGCTGACCATCGCCGCGGTGCTGATCGGCGTTTCGCTGGTGGTAGCTGGCCTGGTACGCCTGATCGACGGATTCGCGGCGCACGACGCTAGCGGAGGCAAGCGCGCGGCCAATGTGGTGATCGGCCTGCTGGCCATCATCGTCGGCCTGTACTGCCTCAGGCACCATGACATCACCATCGCCGTGCTGGCCATCATCGTCGGGCTGTTCTGGGTGATCCACGGGATAGCCGACATCGCGGCCGGCTTGTTCGTCGGCCCGTTTCCCGGCCGCGGGCTCACCGTGATCGCAGGAGTGTTCAGCCTGATCGCAGGCATCATCGTGCTGTTCTGGCCAACCATCTCGATCGTCGTGCTGGTGGCGGTGATCGGTATCTGGCTGATCGTCTACGGACTCCTGCTGTCGATCATGGCCTTCAGACTCCGCCGCACCGGATCCTCGGTGTCGGGGCCCGGCCCAGGTCAGCTGGCCGCAACCTAGGTCGCGGGTGTTTGTTCCACCAGGCAGGGACAGGGTATGACGCAGACGATCAGAAGACTCGCTGGCCGCCAGGGGGATGCAACGGCGCCTGCGGGAGCCAAGATCGCGGGCATGCAGCTCGTGGCTGGCGAGAGAGGGGGCGGCTTGACATGAGTAGTTCACCAGAGCGACAAGCCGGAGCGACTGGATACGAGCCGGGTCAGGCTCCGGCT
>Ga0116224_10000557_pt1 | contig 29108 bp, 24 predicted proteins | sample Sb_taG_9_FD_89699 | JGI IMG/M metagenome (GOLD analysis project Ga0116224, IMG submission 89699) | Peat soil microbial communities from Weissenstadt, Germany - Sb_50d_b_LC metaG | ecosystem: Environmental > Terrestrial > Soil > Wetlands > Peat | place: Germany: Weissenstadt | collected 2010-09-21 | reverse complement strand
CCAGCAACGGCGCCAGGATCAGGCCAGTCCAGGTGAATCGCATCGCCAGTCGCTCTCTAGTTGGTCTGTGCGGCAATGATAGCTGCGACCGGTCAAATTACGAGCGCCTGATCTGAAATTAAAATTCCGGGCAATAACCGCCGTTCTCGTTGAATGGCCATTTAAGCTAGCGCTCCTTGACTGGTGTCCACCCGAACTTACGGTCGATCTCTTGACGTTCGGTCGACTGAGCTGGCCGAGCGTCGAGCCGTTGTTGGCGTAGGGAAGTTGATGTCGCTGTTTGGGCCCTTCGCGACCTGGCACCTGGGCGGTGCTGACCGTCGCTTTCGGCGCATAGCCGACATCGAAGGATTTTTGAGCGAGACGGCTCGGTTGCTTGTGACCCGTCACCGACATGAGGGTCTGATTTCCGCCGCTGCACGCGCGAAGTCAGCGCGGGCCATCCATGCTAGGCGGGGAGAACCATCTCCTTCGTTATTGCATCACCAAGCGATCCAGCGCAAAGTGATCTAAAAGCTAAAGTGATCGCCATCTCGATTTCCGGTGCGGCGAAGGGGGGATTGATGACAAACTTTGTCCTGGTCCATGGCGCTTGGATCGGCGGATTCTGCTGGCGAGCAAACGCGCAAGCGCTGCGCAAAGCGGGTCATGAGGTCTACACGCCAACGATGACGGGACTAGGCGAGCGCATCCATCTTATGAGTCCAAGCATCAATCTTGACACCCATATCGTCGATATTGTGAACGTCATTAAATACGAAGAATTGTCGGACGTGGTTCTGGTCGGTCACTCCTATGGTGGTATGGTGATAACCGGTGTGGCCGACGCGCTGCCCGACAAAATTACGTCCCTGGTTTATCTCGACGCCTTTGTGCCGGAGAATGGTCAATCGCTCGTAGGCCTCCTCCCGCCCGGCGCGCCACCCCCCGCAGCGGCAAGCGAATATACGTTGGCGCCCTTGCCCGGCGCTGTCTTTGGCGCCAAGCCGGAAGTGGCAGCATACGTCGATGCCCACACTACGCCGCACCCGACAGCGTGCTTCACTCAAGCGATAAAGTTAACCAGTGGCATCGATCGCTTTAAGAAGAAGGCCTACATCTACTGCAACGTTCCGGAGCCGACGACCTTCACGCCTTTCTACGAGAAGCTCAAGAATAAGAAGGATTGGACGGTGCACACACTGCCGTGCACGCACATCGTTCAGATGGAATTGCCCGACGAACTGACGGCCCTATTGTTGCAGGCCGTTCCCTAAGCGCGACCTTCGCAACGCGGTTCGTTTTCGCGCATTGTAGTTTGCCTTGTCGCAGTCGCCTCACGGCATTTGCGCCTGCCCTTTATTGCGGTGCGCGAGGTGATCGATCCATAGTGACACTCCGGAGAGGGTTCGGACGAGATGGCCGTGGAGCAGTCGGCAATATGACTAAGAGAAGACACCAAAGTCGGACGCACATACGCTTTGGTACGGCGCGTCAAAAGGCGCGAAAGCGAGTATGCCGCCGATTAGACGACTCTAATGCCCTTTCCTCAAGAGGTCCTTCCCATGAATGTCTATGATTTGAAAGAGCGGGTCGCAATCGTCACCGGCGGGGCGCAGGGCATCGGGCTTGCGGTCGCCGAGCGCATCCTCGCCTCCGGCGGTCGCGTCAGCATTTGGGATCGTGACAAGGCGTTGCTTGCGAAAACCGCGACGGATCTCGGCGGGCCTGACCGCGTTCAAGGGCTTCCGGTCGATATCGCCGACCTCGCCGCGGTGGAAACGGCCACCAATGCCGTCGCCGGACATTTCGGCAAGATCGACATCCTCATCAACAACGCCGCAATCGTTGGGCCGAATGCGAATACCTGGGAATATCCGCCGGAAGCCTTCGCCGAGGTGGTCAATGTCGGATTGCTCGGCACCTTTTATTGTTGCCGCTCGGTGGTGCCGCACATGATCGCCGCGAATTACGGCCGCATCGTCAATCTGAGCTCGGTCGCCGGCAAAGAAGGAAATCCGAAGGCGCCGGCCTATAGCTCGATGAAAGCGGCGGTAATCGCGCTCACCAAGTCGCTCGGCAAGGAGCTTGCCGGCTATAATATCGGCGTGAATTGCGTAACGCCGGCGGTCGCCAAGACGACCTTGGCGCTGAGCCAGGCGCCGGATTTCCTGGCGATGATCATCTCGAAGATTCCGCGCGGCCGTATGCTCGAACTGGAAGAAGCGGCCTCGATGATCTGTTGGCTGGCTAGCGCGGAAAATTCCTTTACTACGGGCGCGGCCTTCGACTTGTCCGGCGGTCGGGCCACGTATTAATTGATCGTATAAGACGAATACGCGCTGCGGCGCGGTTCGATCAGGGGGGCGACGAATTTTATGAGCGTGATGAAGCTCTATTATTCTCCGGGGGCATGCTCGTTGGCGCCGCATATCGTGCTCGAGGAAACCGGCGACCGCTTTGACCTGTCGCGGGTCGATATCGCGGCCAATCAGCAAAACAGCCCGGAATACCTGCGCATCAATCCGAAGGCACGCGTGCCGGCGCTCATCGACGGCGACTGGGTCTTAACCGAAGCGCCGGCGATTTTGCGCTACATCGCCGCACGACATCCGGCCGCCGGCCTTTGGCCGTGGGACCCGCAGGAAGAAGCGCGCTGCGCCGAATGGCTCAACTGGCTTTCGTCGACCATTCAACCGGCCTTCGTCCATGTCCGGCGCGCCGCCCGTTACGCCTCCGACCCGCGCGCAATCGAGGACGTCGCCACAACCGGCAAGAAAAATGCCCATGAGCTCTGGCGAAAAGTCGATGAGAAAATCGGCGAAGGACCCTGGGCGCTCGGCGAGCGTTACAGCGTCGCCGATCCGCTGCTTATCGTTTATTGGATTTGGGGCGGCGGCCCAGTGCTCGGCTTCGACATGACGAACGACTTTCCGCACTGGACCGCGCACGCGCGGCGGCTCGCCGCGCGCCCGGCGGTACAAAGGGCGTTTGCCAGCGAAGGACTGACGCTGCCGAGCTAGCTCAAAGCCGCAATCACGTCGTCCGCCTTCGTCACCGCAGCGACGTTCGTCATCGCGTATTGCACCGACGCGCGGTGCCAGTCGGCATTCATGGTCGAGCAGCAATCTTCCGGCACGACGACGAAATAGCCCTTGTCGGCCCCGGTGCGCGCAGTGTGCTCGATCGACATATTAGTCCATGCGCCGGTGTCGATGATGGTGTCGCGGCCGCCGGACCGCAGTACGATTTCAAGGTTGCTGCCTTCGAAGGCGCTCATGCGGATTTTCTGCACGATGTGGTCGCCGGGCTGCGGCTCAAGGCCGGCGACCGGCGCCGCACCCCAGGTACCCCGCACCATCGCCTTGGAATCGACGAGCCCCTCGAACAGCGGCGCATTTAGCGTCACGCCCGGCGCGCCGGGTTCGACCACAAACCAGACGTGGATGATCATCACCCCGCGCGACCGGCAGACTTCGGCGAGGCGGCGGATGTTCTCGACCACGTTCTGCTCGCGGGCGTGTTGCGGCGCGCCGGATTCGGCGAAGGCGCCGCCATCCATCATCACGTCGTTCTGCATATCCTGAATGATGAGCGCGCAGCGCGACGGATCGAGATGCAGGCCGTCTTTGGCGCGGGCGCGCTCCGGCTGTGACCCCTGCGCTGACGACGATGCGCCGCCCAACGTGTTTGCGCGCATGAACGGCTCGATATGCGGGCCGATTTTCGTGCGCACCGCGTAGAGCGAATGCGTCGCGCACATGAACAATGTACGCCAATCGGACTTGCCCCAATGCAGATTGGCGACGAGTTCGGGCACCCTGACCTTGCCAAGGAGCGCGCCCGAGCGCGAATAGACCCACACGCCGCCCGGCGCCGTCACCCAGACGTTGCCGGCACTGTCGCATTTCATGCCGTCGGGCACGCCGGGCTCGAGCTCGGAGCGGATGCCGGAGGCGAAGATCCGATCCGGGCCGAGCGTGCCGTCGGCGTTGACGTCGAACGCCCGGATCAGTGCGCGCACCGTGTCGTTGACATAAAGGATGCGCTCGTCTGGCGAAAAGCAGAGGCCGTTCGGCTGCTCGAACAGATTGCGGTCGACCAGAAGCTGCGGCCCGCCGTCGTTCGGCGGTACGCGATAGACGCCCTGAAAGCCGAGCTGGCGGGGCCGCTCGACGCCGTAGACCGGCATGCGTCCGTACCAGGGATCGGAGAAATAGATCGAACCGTCGGAGCGTACGCACACGTCGTTCGGGCTGTTGAGCTCCTTGCCCTCGAAGTGTGAAGCAAGAATATCGCGCCGGCCGTCACGTTCGCGCACCAGGCTCGACGTCGCATGCTCGCAGATCACGAGACCAAGATTGGCGTCGTAGGTCATGCCGTTGCATTTGTTCGACGGCTTCATCACTTCGCGCACGCCGCCACGCTCGTCCCAGCGGCGGCGCATATCCGCCGGCATGTCGGAAAAAAGCAGATACTGGTCACGCGGATGCCAGATCGGCCCCTCGGTGAAGGTGAAGCCGCCCGCCAGCCGCTCGACCGGCGCGTCGACCTCGATCAAGTCGGAAAACTCGCGACGCAGTGCCGAATGATTCATCGCACGCCTCCCTTAGTCACGCTGGGAACCAGTTGCGCCGCGGCAACGATTGGACGATCGCGCCCGGGACCGAATCCTGCAGACGGCCGACGACCTGTCCCGCCTCGATCAATGCCGGCCGGTCGTGGACCGGCAGCACGAAGCGCGAAGAGGCGACCACCTTCTTGATCGCCGCCTTCTCCTGCCGCTTGGTGGTGCCGTGATTGCCAGTGACGCGCGGCTCCATGTCGCTGATTTCGCGAAACGGTTCGACGAGCTGATCGTTGATGTCGTAGAGCACGTCGCCGCAGATGGTCGCGACTCCTTCGGCGGTCTTGACGATCACATTCATTGAGCCCTCAGTATGGCCGCCGGCGGCCTCGCAGATCACGCCGGGCATCAGCTCGCTCGGTCCGGATATTTCGAGATCGAGAAAGCGCAGCGCGCCCTTGGTATGCAGGCGATCGACGAGATGCTTGATGTCGACAGCCGGATATTGCGGATGCATGAGTCCGGACACGGAATATTCGAGTTCGCGTCGGTTGATGACGATCGCCGTGTTCATCGGGAATAGATCGTCCTTGCCGGCGTGGTCGATGTGCAGGTGCGTATGCAGGACGTAGCGCACGTCGCCGAGCTTGACTCCGTGCTTCTTCAGCTGGTTCTCGATCATGGTTTCGTGGGACTGCATGCCGCGCATCCCGAGCGTCTCCATGATCTGGTTGGAGCGATAGCCGGTATCGACCAAAATCGGCCAGGTGCCGCCGAGGATGAGAAAACCCGACGTCGGCACCCGCCGCGTGCGGCCGCAATCACGCCCGAGCACGAGAAAGCTCGATTCCAATTCGATATCGCCGTAGTCGAGAATTTTGATTTCGAGTGCCATACTCTCCCTCCAACTTAATCGGGGTCACATGCCCCTTTTTAATTCAGCCGATAAACCCTCGCCGCTGTGTCGTGCAGCGCGGCGCGCGCCGTCGCTTCTCCAAGCGGTTCAAGCGCGCCGCGATAGGCCGCGATCAGGTCGGCATACACGGTCCACAATTTCTCCACGGGAAAATTCGAGCCGAACAGGCAACGCTCCACTCCGAATATGTCGATCGTCTCGCGCACCACGGTCGCGATATGATCGGGATCGTTCTTATGGATGAAGGTGCCGAGCGCCGACAGCTTGGCGATTACGTTCGGCTGGGCGGCGAGGCGGCGCATGGCGCTCCGCCAACGGTCCCTGCCGTCGTCGGAAAGGTCTTCGAGCATGCCCGCGTGCTGCAGGATGAAAGTCACCTTGGGCGCGCTGGCAGCGAGCTCGGTGGCACCCGCCATTTGTCCGGCAAAGACCTGAAGATCGAAGCTCCAGCCGTAATCGGCAAGCCGCGCGACGTTTGCTTGCAACGTTGGGTTGCGGGCGAGATCGGGGCCGGACGCAAAACGATATTGCGGGTTTTCGTGCCACTGCAATTGCATGCGCAAGCCGCGCATGCCGCGATATTTGGTCACCCGGTCGAGTTGCGGGCGCACGTCTGGGACCAGAAAATCGGCGTAGCCGACGATCGCCTGCGGAAAGCCGGTTTCATCGGTGGCTTGCTGCACGTAAGCGACTTCATCCTCGAACCGGTCCTTGGCCCAATTGGCCTGCACGTAGACGGACTGGGTCACGCCGGTTCCGGCGATGTCCGCAAGGAATTCGCCGATCGGATAGTCGCGGCGGATCGCTTCATAAGGACCGAAGATGCGCGGCTGCATCGGCCCGTCGAGCCACGGCAGATCCGCCCGCCGCCAAATGTGGTGATGCGCGTCGATAATCGGCGTCATGCCGCCTCACTCGCCATGTCGAGCACGTTGGTGCAGATGCTGTCGATCGAGCCGCCGTCGCCGAGCTTGTCGAGGTAGGGCCGCGCGGCGACGAGGCCGGCGGTGCGTGCCTCGAAGCCCGGATCGGCGGCAAGCGGCGTGAGCCAGATGATGCGCCAGGCGATGCGGGCAAGCCGCGCGACCGCGTCGCTCATCGCGGTCGGATCGCCGCGCTCAAGCCCGTCGGACAGCACGACCAGCGCCGCTCCACGCGCCAGCGCGGCAAAGCGCGGAACGGCAAGAAAGGCGTTGAGCGCGTCGCCGATGCGCGTGCCGCCGTCCCAGTCGGCGACGAGCGAAGACGCAGTGCCGAGCGCTTGTTCGCGGTTGCGCAGCCGCAGCGGCCGGGTGATGCGGGTAAGCCGCGTCCCCATGGTGAACACCTCGACCGAGGCCGCCGCGCGCGTCAGCGCATGGGCGAAAGCGAGGTGCGATTGGGTGCGCTCCTTCATTGAGCCAGAAACATCGATGAGGACCACGATGCGGCGCTGCCGCAGCCGTCGCTTGCGGTGGCGCAAGCGGACGAACTCGCCGGCATTGCGCATGGCGTCGCGCAACATGCGTCGCGCGTCGGCGCCGCGTCCGGCTCGCGCCGATCGCCAGCGGTAGCCTTGGCGCATCGGCGCGCGGGCCGGAAGCGCGCGAGCGAAGCGGCGCAAGGTTTCGCCTTCGCTGCCGGAAGCGAAGCGGCGCGCGGAGAGAAGTTCCGCGCTTGTCGCCTGGGCACCCGACTCGCGCGTCTCGTCGCCGAACATCGGCTCCGGGCCGGCCGCGGAATCCTCGGCGGCGCGTATCGGTTCGTCTTCGCTCGGCTCCGCTTCCGTTACCAAGTTTTGCGCCCCGAGAAAATGCGCGTCGAACAGCGCGTCGAAGTCGGCAAAGCGATCCGGCGGTGGCGCCAGCGTGGCGCGGGCGGCGCGGCGAATGTCCTCGATGCTTGTCGGGCCCAGCAGCTCGATCGCGGCGAGCCAGGCCATGGTCTGCTCGGGCGCAACGGCGAAACCCGCGCGGCGCAGCCGCCCGGCAAAGGCGACAAAATGCGCAACCGGATCCGTTGCGGTGATCACGCTTGCGCCTCCGCGAGAATGGCGTCGATCTTCGGCGCCACGTGAACGAGATCGTCCTCATCCTTGAGCACGACGCCGAGCGAGCGCTTGAAGGCGTCAGGCCAGCGCGCGCCTTGCTCGTTGAGTAACGTCGCCGCTTCCGCCCATTCCACCGCCTCGGCAATGCCGGGAAGCTTGGTGAGCGGTTCACGGCGCAATCGTCCGACCGCGGCGACGACCGCGCGCGCCGCGCGTTCGCCGACGCCCGACGCGCGCATCATGATGATGCGCATTTCGCGCTCGGGGGAGGGATATTCGATCCAGTGATAGACGCAGCGGCGGCGCAAGGCTTCGTGCAGCTCGCGCGTGCGATTGGAGGTAAGGATCACGACCGGCCGCTCCTGGGCGCGAATGGTGCCGCGCTCGGGGATCGAAATCTGGAAATCGGAAAGAAACTCGAGCAGGAAAGCCTCGAACTCATGGTCGGAGCGGTCGATTTCGTCGATCAGCAGCACCGTCTCTTCCGGACGGCGCAGGCAGGCCAGCATGGGCCGCTCGATCAGGAATTCGTCGCGATAGATGTCGACACGACCGCCGCCTTCGCTCTCCTGGCGCATCGCCAGCATCTGGCGGGGAAAATTCCATTCGTAAAGCGCGCCGGCCGCGTCGATGCCTTCGAAACATTGCAGCCGCAGCAGGACGCGGCCGAGCACCCCCGCAATCGCCTTGGCGGCCTCGGTCTTGCCCACGCCGGGCGCGCCTTCGAGCAACAGCGGCTTGCCCAGGGCCAGCGCCAGATAAGCCGCGGTCGAAAGCTCTTCGTCGGCAAGATAATAGGCGGCGCGCAAAGCCTCTTCGAGCTCGCGCGGGCTGCCGATGCCGACGATGCTGTGGCGAACCGCCATGATAGCTTACCGTGCGCGCCCGTGCGGCGCCGCGCCGCCGCGCGCCTTCAGCGCCCTGAGCACTTTCTCCGGCGTGATCGGCAGATCGTTGATGCGCACGCCGACTGCGTTGAAGACCGCGTTGGCGACCGCCGGCAGCACCGGATTGGCGCACATCTCGCCGATTCCCTTGGCGCCGTAAGGGCCGTCGGGAGCCGGCCGTTCGAGCACGGCGATGTCATGCGGGCAGATATCGCCCGGCCCCGGCATCAGGTATTCGTTGTAATCGCGCGCTCCGTCGCGGGTGTTCGGATAATACGGCTCCGGCGTTTCATAGAGCGCGTGGCTCATGCCCATCCAGGCCCCACCGATAAGCTGCTGCTCGACCAGCTTCGGGTTCATCGCGCGGCCCACTTCATAGGCGCTGTTTAGTTTCAGAACTGTCACATCGCCGGTCTCGTCGTCGACTTCGACTTCGGCGATGAGACAGGCATGCGCGTAGCAGGTGGCCGGCGACATCTCGCCGGTTTCCGGATCGACGTCCGACAGCGGCACGAGGAAGATGCCGCGTCCGGAAATCGTCTTACCCTGGCGGAACTGCGCCGCGATCGCGACGTCGCGCACACTGATCGAGCGGTGCGGCGCGCCTTTCACTCGGATCGAACCTTTGCCGTCGGTCTCGAGATCGCCCGGATCGACTTCAAGCTCCTCGGCGGCGGCTTCCATCATGATCGCGCGCGCCTCGCGCGCTGCCGACATCACCGCGTTGCCGACGCGATGGGTTCCGCGCGACGCGAACGAGCCCATGCAATGCGGGCCGGTGTCCGAGTCGGCGGTGTCGACGTAAACGTCCTCGACCGGCACGCCCAAGGTTTCGGCGCAAATTTGCCGGGTGACTGATTTCATTCCTTGTCCGAGGTCGATCGACGACAGAGCGACGGTGAATTTGCCGCTGGGGTTGGAATGAACCAGCGCCTGACTGGGATCGCCGCCGAGATTCATGCCAATCGGATAGTTGATGGTGGCGACGCCGCGCCCACGATGCTTGGCCATGATTAGCGCCTCCTTGTGCCGAAGACGGAAGAAAAACGCGGCGCCCCGTGCGTCGAGCCCGACGATGGCGCGGCGGGCGGAGGCGGTGGCAAACTCTGCTGAGGAGGGGGCGGCGGTGCTGCCGCCGCTGCCGCCGGTCGTTCATAGGCGACGCGCTGTGATACCGCTGTGGGTGGCGCAACGGCCGGCGCGATCGTCGGCGCCCGCGTACGGTCGGCCCCGCCGCCAGTGCGCGCAGTGCCGCCGCCTTGCCGCGACGACATGCGGCGGAATTCATCGCGGAGCGGCCAGTTGGCCTTTTCGGCAGCGACCTGGGCGCATTCGATCAGCGCGCAGTTCTTGGCTTCGCGTCGGTGCGCCTTCATGTCGCCGTCGCGATACATATTCAGCATGCGGAATTCGAGCGGATCCATGCCGACCGCAACGGCGCCCTTGTCCATCTGGCATTCGAGCGCGAAATCGAGCGCGGTCACGCCGAAACCGCGCATGGCGGTCGCCGGTGTGCGGTTGGTGAAGACGCAGTAGACGTCCGCGTGCACGTTCGGGATCGTGTATGGCCCGGGAATATGGGCCGCGCATTTGACCGCCGCGTAGCTCGAAAGCCGCGTATAGGCGCCGCTGTCGAAGTAAGCACGCACCTGACGGGCGATAATACGGCCGTCCTTCATGACGCCGTCCTTGACGTAAATGCGCTCGGCGCCGCGCGGCGAGCCAAACTGCATCTCCTCGTGGCGGCTGAACCGGTAGCGCACCGGCGTGCCAATGAGCCGCGCCGCAAGAATAACCAGCGGCTCGGTGAGCGTATCGACCTTGCCGCCGAAGCCGCCGCCGACCGTGCCGCCGATGAAATGCAATTGGTTCGATTGTATCGCGTTGATCTTGGCGGAGGTGTCGAGCGAGAAGAACAACGCCTGCGTCGAGGTGTAGACGATCAAGCGGCCGTTGGTATCGGGTACGGCGATCGAGCCGTTGGTTTCGGTCGGCGCATGCTCGATCGGTGACATCTGATAGCGGTCCTCGACCACGATGTCGGCCTGCTTGAAAGCCGCCTCGACGTCGCCGAAGCGCAGCTTCTGGTGATCGTATTTGCCGTAATATTCGAACGTATTCTTCGGATAGGCAGGGTTGACCGACGGCGCCCCCGGCTTCAGCGCTTCCTCGACATCGAACACCGCCGGCAATTGGTCGTAGGAAACGCGTACCAAAGCCAGCGCTTCCAGCGCCGCGCGCTCGCTGGTGGAGACGATACCGAGGATCGGCTCGCCCTTGTAACGGACGAAATCGTTCGCCAGCGACGGTTCGTCGTCCTTGCCGAACTGGATGAGGCTCAGCAGCGTGTTGAGATTGACCGGCACGTCGGCCGCACGAATGATGCGTTTGACGCCAGGCGCCCGCGCCGCCGCCGAGTCATCGATCGAGCGGATACGCGCATGCGCGTGCGGGCTGCGCAGAATCTTCAGATGCAGAAGATTGGCGAAACGGTGATCATCGTAATAGGGCGAAGTGCCGGTGACGTGGCCGAGGATATCCTGGCGCTGTGTCGGCTGGCCGATCTCAATGAGGTTGTCGTCGCGCTCGTCGGCGAAGATGTCCTTGCGGAATTCAAGCATTGCGTTGTCCTTTAAGCGCGGCGACGACTGTCGCCACCGGCGGCATCGAGCACCGCCTGGATGATCGGTTCGTAGCCGGTGCAGCGGCAGATATTCCCGCATAGGGCATCGACGACATTTTCGCGTGTCGGATTCGGATTACGGTCGAGCAGCGCCTTTGCCGCCATGAGCATGCCCGGCGTGCAATAACCGCACTGGGCGGCGAAATGCTCCATGAAGGCATTTTGCAAAGGGTGCAGATCGGCACCGCGCCGCAATCCGGCGACGGTTTCGATCGACTTGCCAGCGCAGCTTTCCGCCAAAGTCACGCAGGACAGGCGCGGGGCGCCCTCGATCAGCACCGTGCAGGTTCCGCAGGTGCCCTGCCAGCAGCCGCCTTTCACCGTCAAATCGCCGATCGACTCGCGCAACGTGTCAAGCAGATTGGCGCCGCTGTCGGAAAAGGCTGCGACGTCCTCACCGTTGAGCTTGAACTGAATCGGTGTCTTCATCGGGCCCTCATGCAAGCGCCGCGTCGAGCAACAGCCGGCGCAGATGAACGGGAAGAATTTCGCGCCGCCACCAGGCGCTGGCGATCGGATCGTCGACGGGTGAAGTTCCGTCGACGGCGACCGCAAGCGCCGGTGCAATGCCGGCGACGTCGAGAGTGCGGCCTTCGAGCGCGCGCTCCGCCGCCTTGGCGCGCAGCGGCGTTTGCCCCATCGCGCCATAGGCGATCCGGGCGCCGGTCACGCGTCCGCTCGCGAGCGGCAATTGGGCGGCAATCGAAAGAACCGAAATGCCCTTGGGGTGGACGCGGGTCACCTTGGTGAAGCGGAACGTGGCCGCCGCCGGCCGTTTGAAGGCCAACGCCGACACCAAAGAGGACGCCCTTTCGCGCCGGCCGAGAAATTCGTCGAGCGGCAATTCGCGCTGGCCCATGCCGCCGGCGAATGTGACCGTCGCGTCGAGCGCGAGCAGCGCGGTGGCGAAATCGCCGTACGGACTTGGTGCGAACAGATTGCCGCCAACGGTCGCCGCCTCACGCACCGCGGGGCCGCCGACCGCGCGCGCCACCGGATGCAGGAAAGCAAGGTCGCGCTCGGCGAGTACGGCCGCCATGGTCACGCCGGCGCCAAGCTCGATGCGTCCCGAGGAGAGAGCGATATGCAGCAAGCCCGGATCCGTCGAACGTACGATCGTCTGAATCGCCGGATCCGCTTCATTGACCGCGCGCATGACCAGCGTGCCGCCGCCGAGGAACCGCGCGCTGCGGTCGTTCGACAGCGCGCCGGCCGCGTCCGCCAGCCGAGCGAAAGTCTTTACCGTGACCGTCATGCTCGGCCCTCCGTCGACGAAGACGCGGTGAGCCGCGAACGAATAGCGGCAAATCCCGCGTCGTAAATGTCCTCGCCGACCATGCGCGTCATTTCCGCGTCGGCGCCCGCGCGCGTCGAAAACGAGCACCGCCATTCCCAGAATGTGCGGTTGCCGTCGGTTACCGGGACCAGCCGCACATGAGCGACATAATTGAACAGCGGAACCGGCGTATCGAGCAGGCAGTAACTAAAGCTTTGTTCGAGGTCGGACAGTGTCAACAGCCGTTCGCGCAGTTCCGAACCGTCGCGCAGATAAAAGTGCCGGACACACCCGAGCTTGTCGGCGCTTTGGCCGCGTTCGATCTCGCTTTTTGCCACTGCCGGGTGCCAGCGGTCGTGGCCGTTGAAATCGCGCAACAATGCCCAGACCCGGTCGGTCGGGGCATCGATAATCGTCGAGCGCACGATGCGGATCACCGCCTCACCCTCCAAACTGGCGTTTGAGGGCATCGAAGCCACCTTGGAAAACCCCACCGCCGATCGAGGCCACGAGTTCCGCCTCGCGCTCCGGCGAGCAGTCGAATTCCGCCGTCCACTCGGCGAAGGTCCGCTCTCCGTCAGTGATCGGGGTAAGCCGGAGCGTTGCCACGTAATTCTCGACGCCCATCGGCGATTCCAGGATCGAATACGTGCAGAATAGTTCGAAATCCGACAGACCGAGCAGCTTTTCGCGGATGCGGTCGCCGTTGCGCAGGCGGAAATCGCGCACGCAGCCGATCTTGTCCGGCGGCTCGCCGGACTCGATGCGGCTTTCGGCGATGCCCGGATGCCAGGATGGCAAGCCGTTGAAATCGCGCACCCGCGCCCAAACGCGGTCGGAGCGGCCATTGATCACGCTCGAAACATAGACGCGGGCCATGTCGCTTGCTTCCTCCTTCGCTTCCGCTCGAACCTCGTTCAGCCCGGCCCCGGCGGCCCGCCGGATTCGCCGCCGCCGCTGCCACCGCCAGCTTCTTCGGGCGGCTTTTTCGGCGTCGCCTCCTTGCGAATGCCCTGCATATCGCGCGCCTCGCGGATGAGGCCCGGCATGCGCGACAAGCTGCCGCCTTCGATGCCGATCTCGGCGAGAATCTGATCGATCATCGGCGCCTGCACTCGATAGCGCAGCGCCGAATCGATCACCTCGTCGGTGGCGCTGCGGCCACCGCCGCGGCCCCCGTTCCCGCCCAATCCATCGACCTGGAGGATGCGGATGCCTTCGATCTTTTCCATCGGCTTGACGCTCTCGCGCACGATGCCCTCGATGCGCTCGAGCAGCCGCCGACGGAACAGCGAAGCACGGGCGGCGTCGGAGAGGACGTTTTCCGCCTCGTTGAACGCTCGCTGCGATTCGGCTTCCACCGCGGCGCGGACCTGTTCGGCAGCCGCGGCGATGCGAACCTCCTCGGCTTCTTTTTCGGCGATCAGCACCTCGACGGCACGCCGGCGGCGCGCCACTTCACTTTCACGAACAGTCTTGACCCGCTCCTCGGCTTCCACGGCCTGAGCGCGTGCCGCTTCGGCGTCGGCTTGTGCCGCGGATTGCTCGCGCGATTTGCGGTGGATTTCGATGGCGCTTTCCATGCGCGCATTCTCCACCGCGGTTTCGCGCGCGATTTCGAGCTGACGCAGCTCGCGGTCGCGCAGGATGCGTGCCTCGTCGATACCGCGCTCCGAGGCGATGCGCGCCCGCTCTACTTCCTCACGGGCGGCGATCTCGGCCTCTTGCAGCGATTGCGCGCGGGCGACCTCGAACTGCTCCACGGCCCGGCGGCGTTCGAGCCGGGCTAGATCGAGGGTCTGCTCGCGCACGACGTCGGTGCGACCCACCTGTTGCGCCGCGACGATGTCGGCTTCCTTGACCCGGCGATCGGCGTCGGCGCGCTCGGCGAGCTTGGCCGCAACCTCGATCGACCGTTCTTGTTCGGCGATCTCAATCACCTTGCGGCGCTCGACGTCGAGCACGTCGCGCGTCTTCGACGACTCGATCCGCTCACGTTCGAGCGCGAGTTCAGTGGCGATGCGCGCCGCTTCGATGGCCTCGCGCCGCCTGATCTCGGCGTCTTCAATGGCTTCCTCGCGTGCGATGTCGAGCGACTTGGTCTCCTGCTCGGCGGCGATGCGCTCGGCGGCAACCCGTTTCTCCTGAACGATGCGGCTTGCCTCAACCGCCTCGCGCGCCGCGATCTCCGCCGTGTCGACCGTGCGGTTGCGGGCAATCTCCAATGTCCGCACTTCTTCGTCGCGCGATATTCTCTCCGCCGCAAGCTTGCGGTCCTCGGCGATGCGAATCGTCTCGATAATCTGGCGCGCTGTGATTTCGGCAGATTCGAGGGCCTCGTTGCGGGCGATCTCTCGCCCACGCGTTTCCTGATCGGCCGTGATGCGATCCACGGCGATCTTCTTGTCCACGGCAATGCGCGCCTTTTCCGTCGACTCGCGGGCGGCGATTTCGGCGGCATCGACGGCCTTGATCCGTTCGATCTCGCGGCTTCTGGTTTCCTCTTCGGAAGCGATGCGTTCGACGGTGATTTTCTTCTCCTGGGCGATACGGGTCGCCTCGATCGCCTCGCGCGCCGCGATCTCAGCTTCTTCGATCGCGCGGTTGCGGGCGATGTCGAGCGCCTTGGTGCGCTCCTCCTGCTGGATGCGCGCGGCGGCCGTTACTTCGCGCGCTGCGATGTCGGTTTCTTCCAGCGCGCGGGTGCGTTCGATTTCCAGCGTCCGGGTAGCTAGCTCGGAAGCGATACGGTCCGCAGCCAGCGCCTTTTCCCGCGCGATGCGGGCCGCTTCGGTGGCTTTCGCAGCAGCGATCTCCTCTTCGTCAATCGCGCGATTACGCGCGATCTCGCGACGGCGGATTTCTTCTTCGAGTGCGATGCGCTCATCGGTGACGACGCGTTCCTGCGCGATGCGCGCCCGTTCGGTGGTCTCCCGCGCCGCGATTTCGGCTTGTTCCAAGTTCCGCGTCCGTTCGATTTCTAGCCGGCGATTCTCTTCCTCCTGGGCGATCCGCGCCATGTTGACGGCGAGTTCCTGTGCGATCCGTGCTTTCTCAGTCTCCTCGCGCGCAACGATCTCGGCTTGCGCGACGTTGCGCGTCCGTTCGATCTCGCGCCGCTGATCTCCCTCTTCGCGGGCGATCCGCGCTTCGGTGATGACGCCCTCCTGGGCGATGCGCGCCTGTTCGACCCGCTCGCGCGCGGCAATTTCGGCTTCGTCGATCTGCCGGCTGCGTTCGATTTCGCGTTCGCGGATGTCGCGCTCAGAGGCGATGCGCGCTTCCGCCAGCGCCCGCTCGTGGGCGATCCGCGTTTTCTCGACTTCCTCGCGGGCGCCGATCTGCGCCTGCTCCGCTTCGGTGTCGCGCAGCGAGCGCTCGCGAGCGAGTTCGGCGCGCTGCACGGCGCGTCTGACCTCGATGTCCCGCTCCTGATTGAGCCGGGCGGTTTCGCTTTCGCGATCGATTTCCAGCGCCTGCTTCTCGGCTTCGAGATTGCGGCTGCGGATGAGGATCATCGATTCCTGTTCGATGTCGTTGCGCAATTTGCGCCGCGACTCGATGTCCTCGATGAGTTTGGTCAAGCCTTCGGCGTCGAATCGGTTCGACGGATTGAAAAATTCCAGATCCGTCTGATCGAGGTCGGTGATCGCCACCGACTCGAGTTCAAGTCCGTTTTGCTTGAGGCCTTCGAGCGCCGATTCCTTGACCCGGATGACGTAATCGCCGCGTCGTTCGTGCATCTCCTCCATGGTCATCTCGGAGGCCACCGAACGCAGCGCGGAAACTAGCTTGCCCGAGAGCAGCGCGTCGAGCTCGCCGACATTCATCGTGCGCCGGCCGAGCGTTGCTGCGGCCGTTGTCACCGCCTCGCGCGTCGGCGGTACCCGCACGTAAAATTCCGACTCGATGTCGACCCGCATGCGGTCTTTGGTGATGAGGGCGTCTTCGCGGTTGCGCACCACCTGCATGCGCAAGACGTTCATGTTGACCGGGGTGACTTCGTGGATGAAGGGGAGGACGAAGGCGCCTCTGTTGATCACCACTTTTTCGCCGAACAGGCCGGTACGCACGAAGGAGACCTCCTTCGAGGAACGCCGGTAGAGCCAGTTGACGAAATAAACGACGATCGCGATGACGATGACCGCGACGATCAGCCAGATGATCAGGCTGCCGAGAATGGCGATGGACATCTTACTTCCTCCCCGACCCGCCGCCGCTTGGTCCGGCGCGGGCCTGTTCGTTACTTACTCTGAGCTTTCTTGATCGACTTGAATTTTGCAACCTGCGCATGAAGTGCACGCTCGACCGGCAGCCGCTCCATGGAGGAGGCGCCGTAGAAACCGTGGCAGTGTCGGGCTCGCGCCAGCACGTATTCGGCGTCGGCCGGCTCGGCGATCGGACCGCCATGCACAAGGATATAGACGTCGCGGTTCACCGCGAATGCAGCTTCGGCCATCGCGTCGGTCAAGCCGGGACAATCCTCCAGTCGTGTCGCAGTGGCGGCCCCGATCGAGCCGCCAACGGTAAGGCCAAAATGACAGACCAGAATATCGGCGCCGGCGCGCGCCATCGCCGCGGCTTCCGACGGATCGAACACATAGGGCGTGGTCAACAGATCATGCGCCCGTGCCTTGGCGATCAGCTCCACCTCGCGGTCGTAGCCCATACCGGTTTCCTCGAGCCCAGCGCGGAAGCGGCCGTCGATGAGCCCCACGGTCGGGAAATTCTGCACGCCGCTGAAGCCAATCCGCGCGATTTCTTCCAGGAAGACATCCATCTGCCGGAACGGATCGGTGCCGCACACTCCGGCGAGGACCGGCGTATGCGCGACGACGGGCAGCACCTCGCGCGCCATATCGATAACGATGGCGTTGGCATCGCCGAACGGCATCATGCCGGCGAGCGATCCGCGACCGGCCATGCGGTAGCGCCCCGAATTGTAGATAACGATCAGGTCGGCGCCGCCTTTCTCCTCGCCCTTGGCCGAAATGCCGGTGCCGGCGCCGGCGCCGATAATCGGCTCGCCTCGCGCCTTCATGGCGCGGAAGCGGGCGAGGATTTCGGAGCGCGCGACGCGGGCCATGCGGTCAACCCTTGACCCGGCGCCGCGCGAGCCGGCCGCCGAACAGGCGGCGGAATTCGGCGACGATCTCCGCGGCAAAGCGCGGGTCGTTGATGTGCTCGGGCATGCGGATGAGCCGGCGGGTTGAAGTTTGCCGAACCGTGGCATCCAGCGCCCTGAACAATTCTTCGTCGGCGTTGGGATCCGAAAACGGCCGGCCCGGCGCATCCAGCGCCGAAACGCCGCCTTCCGGCAGGAAGAAGCGCACCGGCCCGTCCATCAGATTAAGCCGCTCGCCGATCCAGCGTCCGGCACGCGCGTTTTCCTCCGGCGTCGTGCGCATCAGCGTCACGGTCGGATTGTGGACCTGCAGAGTGCGGCCGCGATAACGCTCGGGCACGCTTTCCGTCGGTCCGAAATTCACCATGTCGAGCGCGCCGCATGAGCCGATATAAGGGATTCTCGCCCGCGCGATGGCGCCGAACCGATCTTCGGTGGCCGGCAACACGCCGCCAAACAGAAGGTCGCATACCTCGGTCGTGGTGATGTCGATAACGCCGGACAGCGCTCCGGAATCGACCAGTTTTTCCATGGATTGGCCGCCGACGCCGGTGGCGTGGAAAACAAGGCACTCGAAATCATCCTCAAGCGCGTCGACGATGGCATCGACGCAGGGCGTCGTGACGCCGAACATGGTGAGGCCGATCGCAGGCTTGGCGTTGCCGCGCGCCGCTGACTCACGGCCCACATGACCGGCGCGCGCCTTCGCCATGCCGACCATTGCCGCTGCGCCATTGGCCAGAATCTGCCGCGTCACCGAATTAAGCCCGGCAACGTCGGTCACGGAATAAAGCATCATGATATCGGCGGGTCCGACATAAGGCGCGACGTTGCCGGAGGCGACCGAAGAGATCAGGATTTTGGGCACGCCGATCGGCAGCGCGCGCATCGCCGGCGCCACCAGCGAGCTCGCTCCCGATCCGCCCGCCGAGATAATGCCCCCGACCGGTTCCTGGCGCCGGATCCAGGCTTCAAACGCCGCCGCCATCGCCGTGATCGCGGCGCCGCGGTCGCCGGTGAAGACGGCATTCGGCCCGCCGCGGAAATACGCCGCGACGTGATGGGGCGGCACATCGGCTGGCGACGGCTTACCGGAGGTCGAAAGGTCGACCAGGAGGACGCGCACGCCAGCCGCGGCGATCTGGTCGCGGATGAACCGCAGCTCGTCGCCCTTGGTGTCGAGCGTTCCGGCGACGATGACGGGTGCGACGCCGCCGCGGTGCATCGGCCGCAGCTCGACCGCAGGCGTCGTGGCGACCACCGTGGGTTCCGGCGCGACCGTGCGCGTCCGCGCGGCGGTCTCGATCCGCGCGACCGGCACCGGCTGCGACCAGCGCGTGGGCATTGTTGGATTGGAGATATAGACGCGGACCGGGCCGCGCGCCTTCGGCGGCCGCCGCTCGCCTGGCGCTTCCGGCGTCTCAACGGTCTCTTCGGTGAGGTCTTCCTCGCCATGCTGTCCGACGCCGAGCAGGCGCTGCTGCAGGTCGCGGTCGGCCGCGAGCAGCGACGCCTCCATGACCCGGTTGACGCGGCCGTTGATCATGATCGCCACTTTTTCGGCAACCGCGGTTGCGACACCGATATTCTGCTCGACGACAAACACGCCGATGTCGCCTTGCTCGCCGAGCGTGACGAGAATCTCCTCGACCTGTTCGACGATGACCGGGGCAAGGCCTTCGGTCGGCTCGTCCATGATGAGCAGCCGCGGATTGAGCAGGAGTGCCCGCGAAACGGCGAGCATTTGCTGCTCGCCGCCGGAGAGCTGGTTGCCGCGATTGGTGCGCCGCTCCGCCAGCCGGGGGAAGGCCTCGTAGATGCGCGGAATGGTCCACTGCGACCGGTTGCCGCCGGCGGCGAGCAGCAAATGCTCGTCGACCGTCAGCGAAGGCCACAACCGGCGGCCCTGCGGGACGTAGCCGAGACCGAGCCGGGCAATTTCCGCCGGGCTACGGCCGACGAGTTCCTCGCCCATGAAGCGAATCGAACCGCTCGCGACCGGAATGAGGCCGACGATTGCCTTGCACAGCGTCGTCTTGCCCATGCCGTTGCGGCCGACGAGCGACAGCACGCCGTGCTCGAGCGTCAGATCCACGCCCTGAAGCGCGTGGCTGCGGCCATAGAAGACGTTGAGTCCCCTGATCTCCAGTAGGTCGGGAGGGCGACGCTCAGTCATGGCCGCCACCCAAATAGAGTTGCTGCACCTCTGTGTCGGCTTCGATTTCGTGCGGCGTGCCCTCTTTGAAGATGCGACCGTTGTGCATCATCGTGACGCTCTCGACGACACGGAGCGCGACGTCCATGTCGTGCTCGATGATGATGTAGCCGATATGGGTGGGCAGCGCGGTGAGGATGGCGACCAGATCGCCACGCTCGTTCGGCGAGAGGCCCGCCGCCGGCTCGTCGAACAGAATGAAACGCGGCGCGCCGGCAAGCGCCAGCGCGATTTCAAGCTGGCGCTGCTGGCCGTGCGCCAGTTCGCCGACCAGACGATCGGCGACCGATTCAAGATGCACAAGCGAAATGAGATCGGCGACCGATTGCATGATGGGGTCGCTCGCCCGGGTGCGCACGAAGGAAAAGCGGCTGCGCGAAACACCTCGGCAGGCGAGGTAGACGTTATCGCGCACAGTGAGCCGCTGGAACAGGAGCGAAATCTGGTAGGTGCGGCGCAGTCCCCGACGGATGCGCTCATGCGGCGGCAGTGCGGTGACGTCCTCGCCGAAGAACCGCACGGTTCCCGCGCTCGGGGGAAAGTCTCCTGTCACGCAATTCAACAGCGTCGTCTTACCGGCGCCATTCGAGCCCAGCACCGCGCGACGCTCACCCGGCCGCACGTTGAGCGTGATATCGATCAATGCCGCAAGCGCGCCGAACATCCTGGTCACGCCACGCAATTCAATCGCATTGCCGGTGCCGGCGGCTGCCATCCGATCGGCGATCGAACTCATCGGCCGTCCCTCCCGCCGGGAGAGATCACGCGCACCGACCATCGGCGCCACAGACCGATGACGCCGTCGGGCGAGAATAAAACGATAACGAGGAAGGTGAGGCCGATCAGGGTCTGAAAGCGGCGGCCGTCGAGACCGACCTGAACCAGCGCGTCGAGGGCGAAGGTGCGCAAAATGACATAGATGAAGGCGCCGATAAACGCGCCGATCGGATGGCCGAGACCGCCGACGACGGCGATGACAAGGAGATCAATCGACGCCTCGATACCGGCTGAGCCGGGCGAAATCTGATTGTTGAGCCACACCATCAGAATGCCGCCGATCGCGGCAATAAGTGCCGCGAATGCCCACGCGGCGATGCGGTGAGCCGTGACGTTGTAACCGATGGCCTCCATGCGGCGGGGATTGTCGCGCACGCCCTGCAAAGCGAGGCCGAACGGCGCGCGGGAAACATAAGCTACCGCGAAGTAACTGAGCGCGGCGAAAAACAGGATCAAGTAATAGAGCGGAACGGGGTGCTTCCAGTTGATGCCGAAGGCAACCGGCGCGGGAATCGTGGTGAAGCCGGCAAAGCCGTTAAAGATCGGCCAGTTCTGCAATGTCAGATAAAAGAACGCCGCCGCGATCGCGAGCGTGATCATAATCGTGTAGATGCCCTCGGTCCGGGCGGACAGCGCGCCGGTCAGCGTCCCGAAGGCGACCGCGATCACGATCGCGATCGGTGCCGCTACCCACCAGGGCCAGAACAGGCTGATCGCCGGCAGCGAACTCGCTCCGAACACGGTGATCATGTAGCCGGAGACGCCGGCCACCGTCATCTGCGCCAGGCTGACCATGCCGCCATAGCCGCCGAGGAACATCAGCGACAGCGCAATGATGCCGAGGATCATCGACCAGCCAAAAACCTGTACGAGAATGAAGTTGTTGACCACCGCCGGCAGGATCACCAACAAAACGCCGAAGATCGAAATTGCCGCGTGCCGTGACAGCCAGTGCGACAGCGCGTTGCTGCGAGGCGCAGCCGCCGCGTCGATCGGACCCGTGTCCGTGGTCTCCGCGAGCGCCACTCAGCGTCTCCCCAGCAGTCCCTGCGGACGAATAGCCAACACGATAACCATGATCACAAAGGTCAGGACGGTGGCGTAGTTCTGAAAGTAGGTTTGGCCGAATTGCTCGGCGCAGCCGATGATAACGGCCCCGAGAGCCGCTCCGGGGATCGACCCCATGCCGCCGACAATAACCACCTGCAACGACGCCAACAGGAAATGCTGATCTTCGCCGAGCGAAATCGATTGAAACGTTCCACCGACAATACCGGCCATGCCTGCGAGCCCGGCGCCGAACGCAAAGACCAGAATGAAAAGCAGCTGAACCCGATAGCCGAGGACCGAGAGCATGTCGCGGTCGTCGACGCCGGCGCGGATCATGACGCCGATCCGCGTGCGATGCAGTGCCAGCCACATGCCGACGCCGATAAGGACCGCGGCGATGAAAATGACGAGCCGCACCCGTGGATATTGCAGAAACACCGCCTCGCCGCTCGATTTTAGTGCGACCACGATGGGGGTCGGGGTCGGCCCTGACAAATAGTCCGGTGTATCGATCTGAATCGCGTTGCCGCCCCATACCCAGACCATCAAATCCGAGAAGACGATGGACAGACCGAGGGTGACCAGCGTCTGGCGCAGGTCTTCGCCCTCCATCCGCCTGAAGATGAAAAACTGCATGGCCGCTCCGACGGCGGCGCAACAAATGAAGGCAATCACGTAGCTAAAAAGCCACGACTCGGTCCACTGCGTCGCCTCGTAGCCCATATAACCGCCGAAGAGATAGAGCGAACCATGGGCAAGGTTGACGTTGCGCATCAGGCCGAAGATCAGCGTAAAGCCGGTGGCGACAAGAAAATACAGACCGCCGAGCGTGACGCCGTTGAAAAGCGCGTTGATGAAAAGGCGCTTCTTCCCAAACACGTCTTCGAAACCGGCCGGCCAGGGCGCAAATACGAGCCAGAGCGCAAAGATGACGCCCACGGCAATGACCAGCGCGGCCAAAGGGTTGCGGCCAATCCAGCGGGTCAACGCGTCACCGCGACCGGCACGATGAACCGTGTCCTCGTTGCCAAACGCTGTCGCCACCTTCAGCGCCTCCGTTGGAGCTTTTTCCTTGGAGCTTTTTGCCCAAAGCTACCCGAGCGGAGGCGCCTTCACATGCTCAATAGTCTGATTTTTGTACGGCCGGTTACGGGGTAACGAGCGGATTTTGTGCGGCTATTCGTTTACGACTCGCGCGATGGTCCGGTACTGCGTGGGCGCCACCCCAACGTGCGCGGAAAAGAAATGGGTGAAATGGCTCTGCGAGGAAAAGCCAAGCTGGTAGCCGATTTCGGTAATCGAGGTCTGCGAGTGCATCAGCCGGTCGAGCGCCCGTTCGACCCGCATCGTGTTGGCATAAAGCGCCGGCGTCAGCCCCGTACTTTCCCGAAACAACTTGAAAAAATGCGGGCGGGAAAGCCCGGCGTCGCGGGCCACCATGTCGAGTTCCACGCCTTGGGCAAGGCCATCGTCCAGGATGCGCAGCGACTTGCGCACGCGGAAATCGATTACGTTCGCCGGCCGCAGTGCTGCGCCGCGGCGACCGCCATTCTTCCAGGATGCCTCGAAACTCGCGTCGAAAAGCTGATTGAGATAGCGATTGACGATCCTATAGCTGGCGTTGGTAACCAGCGCGTGGGCGAGACTGGCGCAAATCGAAACCAGCGTCGTTCCGACAGGGATCGCATTCATCCCAAAGCGCAGGCTGTTGCCACGGCTTTCACGGTCTCGGTCAAGCCAGCGATCGCAGATATAGGCGACCAGATAAACCGAAGGTTGGTCGCCCGAACAAGGCCGAAAAGAATGCGGTTGCCAGGGGTTGATGGCGACACCCGCGGTCTGGTCGACTAGATGCGGAACGTCGTCAATCGTCACAATCGCCGGCGACCCACTCAGCAGAAAAGTCAGGTGGCCTTCGCGGTGGGCGTGGGTACGCATCGGCTTGTCCAGCCGATAGACCGTAACCCGCCCAAACGATCCATGACAGACCGCCAACGCGGTACTCATACGTCGCCTCCCATCAGGCACGTCATTGTTTTATTTGCCGGATTAAACGACAGCGGCCTACGATTGACAAGTGGGTGCAGGTTGACGGTCGCTTCGGCTTGGGTGAGATCGTGCGCCGGAACGGCACGAGAATCAGACTGGCAGACACCCGGCGCGAGCCGCTTTCGCGGAAAGTGGGCTTGTCGTGTCAGCCCAACCGCTGGTACGATTTAGTGCCGGTTGGGGCGGGGCGACGGCTATTCCCCGACTATAACGCGCAAAAGCGTATTCGGCCGGCAAAAAGGGGCGCCATTTCACCGCCTCGGTCACAGGAGGAACCTCATGCGCAAGGGCTTACTATTTGCGACCGCGGCTAGTGTTGCCGCGCTCGTAGGGACTGGCTCGGTCAACGCCGCCGAAAAACTTAAGATAGGCGTCACCGCGACACTCGAAGGCACGTATACCGTCCTCGGCGAGGACGGCATGCGCGGCTACGAACTCGCCGTCGAGGCGCGCGGCGGCAAAGTTGCCGGCAAGGAAATCGAAACCATCGTCGGCTCGACGGACGCCAGTCCGGACTCGGCGGTACGCGCCGCCAAGAAGCTCGTCGAACAGGACAAGGTCGATATTTTGATCTCGCCGCTTTCCGGATCGGAAGGCATCGCGATCCGCGACTATTCGAAAACTCAGCCGCAAATCACGGTCATGAACGCCGCGTCGGGCGCGTTGGAGACGACCTACGGCGATCCGTCCGCGGGCGTCACGCCGTCGCCGACTTTATATCGCACGAACATGGACGGTGCGCAGTGGCAAGCGGGTCTCGGCGACTACGCCTACAACGTCAAGCACTACAAGAAAATCGCGACGGTCGGCGAAGACTATTCCTTCGTCTACACGCAGGTGATGGGACTGACGGTCGAGTTCTGCAAGGCCGGCGGCGAGATCACCAAGCGGTTCTGGGTGCCGCTCGGCACCAAGGATTTCGCTTCCGTTATTTCGTCGCTGCCCGATGACGTTGACGCCATTTACCTCGGCCTCGGCGGCGCCGACGCGGTGAACTTCCTCAACCAATACCAGCAGGCCGGCGGCCACGCCCATCTGCTCGGCGGCTCGATCATGGTCGACCAGACCGTGCTGTCGTCGAAGGGCAAGGCCAAGGAAGCGATGATCGGCACCATCGCCGCGAGCGGCATGGCCGACAACGATCCGAATCCGAAGTGGCAGGCTTACGTGAAGGCCTATCAATCGCACGCGAAGACTGGCTATTTTAAGAATGCCTTCGCCAGCCCGTCGCTGCTTGCGATCAACTATACCAACTCGGCGGAGGCCGTGTTTAAGGCGCTCGAGCAGGTGAATGGCGATCTTTCCGACAACAATAAGAAGTTCCGCGAAGCTCTAAACAAGATTGAGCTCGACGCGCCCAACGGGAAGATCACGCTTGACGAGAACCGCCAAGCGATCGGCACTAACTTCGTCACCGAAGTGGTCAAGGCTGACAACGGCGACCTGATCAGCAAGGTGGTGAAAACCATCCCCAACGTGCAGGAGCGCCTCGGCTTCTCCAAAGCGGCGTTCGACAAGTTCGTTCCCCCGGGACGCGACAATCCGCCCTGCAAAAAGAGCTACGACTAAACATAAATTAGCAAAACCAGCAGACGGGCCGGCTCACGCCGGCCCGTCGTCGTTTCTGGCGCGTCCGGCGCTCCTGGCGCTCGTCAATTTGCAATATCTGCTGTTGTCCCGAGAGCGGACGTACCTGCAGCGGACACTGTCTGCGTGGGCGGAAATTTCCCTGTTCGTCAAGAATCTTTCTGTGCAATAGGGCTTGAAAATTCCCTATTTCGGTGCAAACGGAATTTTTTTGTAAGCGATTGAACTTGCGCGATGATCGGACGGTTAGAATCGGGGTCGCTTTTCCTGTGAGCCGGTTTTGATGAGTGTGGCGGGTGCGGGAGAAACGCTTAAAATCTTTGGGCCTTAGACGAGTGACGACCGTGTGATGTCGTACTGCTCGTCGTACCACTGTCTGGGAAGCTTGGCACCGCTTCGCGGCTGCGCGCGTAATGATGAGTTACGGAATGGCAATCGGCAGCTACGGTCACTTGCAATGTCTGCTCTTAGCCCACGCCGCGCGTCCATCCGCTAATGGCTTCTGCCACGCTCGGTATAATCGCAAATTAGGCGGTGCATGTTCGCTTTCGATGTTTTAAGCTTAAAACATTGACACACTAGGAAGGCGATGGCGTGGAAACGACAAGTGTTGAGATCGAAACCGGCAGCGGAAAGCTGCGCGGCCGTAGGCAAAATGGAATTGAGACGTTTCGCGGCATCCCCTACGCCGCCGCCCCGATAGGAAGCCAGCGCTTCAAGCCGCCGCGTCTGGCGCCGCAATGGGCCGGTGTGCGCGACGCCATCGAGCCTGGGCCGGTCTGCCCGCAAACGCCCAGCCGTTTGCGCTTCGCCATGGGCGATTTCATCGCGCGGCAAGACGAGGACTGCCTGCACGTCACGGTATGGACGCCGAAGGCCGATAGCGGTCGGCGCCCGGTCCTCGTCTGGCTGCATGGCGGCGCGTATATGAGCGGCGCCGGCGCGATCGATTGGTACTCAGGCGAAACGCTGGCGCGCGAAGGCGACCTGGTCGTGGTCGGCGTCAACTATCGGGTCGGCGCACTCGGCTTTCTCCACCGGCCGGACTGGTCGCCCGGAAATCTCGGGCTCCTCGATCAGCAGGCGGCGCTCGAATGGGTGCGCGACAACATCGCCGCGTTCGGCGGCGAACCCGACAATGTCACCTTGTGGGGCCAGTCGGCCGGCGCTCAGTCGATCACCTTTCTGCTCGCGCGGCCGCAAACGCGCGGCTTGTTTCGGCGCGTGATCCTGCAGAGCGCGCCGTTCGGCAGCCTGCCGCGCCCGCGGGAGGCGGGCGTCGCCATGGCCGAAACGTTCGCGCGCGAGCTCGGTTTCGACGCGTCGGCAGCGACCGAGCGAAAGCTGTCGCAGGTTCCGCTCGACCCGCTGTTTGCGGCGCAAGGCGCCGTCGGCGCGCAGGTCGCGAAGGACACGCAACGGGGCGGCCTGCCGTCGCCGCCGTTCTGGCCAGTCGGCGATGGCGTCGTCGTACCGACTCCCGAACGTTACGCGGCAGCGATGACTGACGCCGCGCAATACCTCGACGTCATGATCGGAACCACGCGCGAAGAAATGGGGGTTTTCTTTGCTTACAATCCGGCGGTGCAAGGACTGGAGAAACCACCGATTCCGGCGATCGACAGCGAGAGACTGAAGGCGCGGCGGCCGGCGGCGAGTGCAACGCAACTCTTTTCCGACTATTGCGGCGAGCAGATCTTTCTCAACGGTTCGGTCGAGTGGGCAGTCAATGCCGCCCACGCCGGCCGCCGGGTATACCTTTATCAATTCGATTGGCCGTCCCCCGATCGCAAGTTGCAGTCGTGCCATTGCCTCGATCTGCCGTTTGTCTTCGGCACGCGCAAGGCGTTCGCGGACGCGCCGATGCTCAACGGCGCCGACAGCGGCGACATCGACGCGCTCTCGGCAGTGATGCGGGCAAGCTGGATCGCGTTCGCGCGAAACGGCGACCCCAATCATCTGTCCTGGCCGCATTGGCCGCGCTTGGACGCTCGCCGCCGCGCCACCGTGCATTTCGACAACGTCTGCGCCGCCTTCGGCGACGCGGCCGCCGCCTGAACGGAGCGCACGCATGGTCGAGGCAAGCCTGCAATCGCCGACCGCCGCGGTGCCGTTCGAGCGCATGGGCGCTCTCCAGTTCAAGGTCGTCGTGTTGTGCTTTCTGGCGATCCTGTTTGACGGCATCGACACAACCGCGATCGGAGTCGTGGTGCCGACACTGGCGCGCGGCTGGAGCGTTTCGCCGGCAACGTTCACCGTGACCTTCCTCGCCACCAATTTGGGCGCGGTCGTCGGTTATCTCGCCTGCGGACCGCTCGCCGAGCGGATCGGGCGGCGGCGGCTAATTATCGTCAGCGTCATCTGGTTCGGCATTTGCACCTTGCTGACGGCGCTCGCCGGCTCGGTCACCGTGCTGTGGATCCTGCGCTTCGTCACCGCGCTCGGGCTCGGAGGAGCGGTGCCGACCGGAATTGCGCATGCCGCCGATTACGCTCCGATCCGTTATCGCGACGCGATGACGGTTGCGGTCACCACCGGCCTTGCCGCCGGCGCCATGCTCAGCGGTCTTCTCGGCGCTTCGCTCATTTCCAATTTCGGCTGGCAGTCGGTCTTTCTGGTCGGCGGCGTCTTGCCGCTCCTGCTGGCGCCGGCGCTTTGGCTGTGGCTGCCGGAGGCGCCCGCCGCCAGTGCTCTCGCTAAGTTGTCTGCTTCCCGCAAGCCGTGGCACGGTTTTGCGCGCTTGCTGGCCCACGACTTGGCGACGCGTACGTTGCTGGTGTGGGGCTATTCGTTCCTGATCTTCACGACCAACTATGCGCTGGTATCTTGGGTGCCAACGCTACTGTTGAGCTTCGGTTTTGCGCCAGGAGCGGCGCCAATCGGCGTTGCGGCACTCGGCGTCGGTGGGGTCGTTGGCAACGTCATCCTGATGTTCCTCGCGCCCAAGTTTGGCGCGCGACGCGTGCTAGTTGTCGTTGGGTTGGTCGCCATCGCCGCGATCGCTATCGTCGCCTTGGCGCATCTGCCGCACGAACTCTTGCTCCTGACCATCGGCGCGATCGGCGCCGGCATGGTGGCAAGCTCGGTCGGCCAGGCTGCGCTCGCGGTGGCGATGTACCCAAGCGAGCTGCGCACCACCGGCGTCGGCTGCTCGTCGGCCTTCGGCCGCGTCGGCTCGATCGTCGGGCCGGCACTGGGCGGCCTCATGCTCACGCTCGACCTGCCGGCACGCGAGATCGTGCTGTGGGCCTGCCTGCCGGTACTTGCGGCGATCGCGATCCTGGTGGTGCTGCGGCGCTATCTCTGACGGCCGTCATTGCAGCGATCATGGGCTTAAAGTTGATTTCAAAAAACGAAGCCAAAGAAGAATGGCGACGCTAAGCCCCCGCTTCGCGGGACTAATTGCTTAACTTCACTGTCGAAAAGTCGGCGTTTTTGAAAAAACCCTGTATTCTGTGGCATTCCGACGAATGCGCGAGACGAATCCGCACGGCCGTCCTTGGCAATCATTCCGGGATGGACACGTGCACAAGGAGGCAATGAGCGAAGACGTACCGAGTCACATAATGACGGATTACGGAACCTAGGTGGCCAACAGTACGTTTGCCGTAGGCCTATCGCTCCTGCTTGCATTTTCGGCTGATCGCAATTGCTTCCCGTGGGTATATCGATGCTTGGCCTGAAACCTGAGCACCTGCTTTCTGTCGCATCATCGTTCTACCATCCGTATGCGAACTGGACGCCCAGATAATTGCTGTCATGTCCGCCCGCCCGTTGGATCGCATTGCCAACGTCGAAACGAACTGCCTGGATTGCGAAAGCGATTTTGCACCCTGGAAGACGACGCTCACGCCAGCCGATCAGGATTATTTCTGATCCAATGCCAGGCGCCGTCCCATTCTTTCGCTAGGTTTGCAGCCTCATGGACAGCAAACAAGAAACGCCTTGCCGAAGTTCGGCGTTGGCTG
>Ga0116224_10000553_pt1 | contig 29360 bp, 18 predicted proteins | sample Sb_taG_9_FD_89699 | JGI IMG/M metagenome (GOLD analysis project Ga0116224, IMG submission 89699) | Peat soil microbial communities from Weissenstadt, Germany - Sb_50d_b_LC metaG | ecosystem: Environmental > Terrestrial > Soil > Wetlands > Peat | place: Germany: Weissenstadt | collected 2010-09-21 | reverse complement strand
TGGATCGTGGTGAGGACGCAGCGCGGCGGCGCGTCGGCTTCCAGCGCTCTGAGGACTCGCAATCGCTGCCCCGCCACCTCGTCGGCGACGCTGTCCTCGTCGGGCAGGGCGTCCCAGGCCGGGAAGACGGTCGGCCGCGTGCCGGTGAAGCTGTGCAGGTCGTCGGCCCAGGCATCGAGGTCGCGCGGGTGAGCGATGACGACCAGGAGGGTGCGCGGGACGTGCTGGCCGAGGGCCGCGCCGACCAGCGCCGAGGACGAGCCCCAGGCGCCATCGACGACGGCCCCGCGGCCGTTCTGGAGCGCCGCGACGATGGGCTGAAACCCTTCGGCGTCGTGGACGAGGCGGGTCACGTCCGCGAGGGTGTCGAGAGTGAGGGCGGTCATCGTGGTCGGTGGCATGCGTCTCTCCTGAATCCATTCTAGCAGGGAGCGTGCCGTTGCCACGGCGGCGCGGGCGCACCGTCCCCCTCGTAATTACGCGATGCCTGCGACTGATTTGCACGAAACGGGGCCGCGGAGGCAAGACCAAATTCGTCTGGCGGCGCCCGCACAGCCGATGAGAACGACCACGCCCAGCGCCGCCAGGCTGAGCGCACGCCCGCGCCGGTACGACGCCGGCTCAAAGAGGAACTCGACCCGGCGTGTACCCTCGGGCAGCTCGACGGCCCGGAAGAGGTAGTCGGCGCGATAAAGCGGCGCCTCCTGGCCGTCCACCGTACAGCGCCAACCGGGATACCACACGTCGGCCAGCACCAGGTAGCCGGCCGGTCCCGGCTCGACGTGGACCGTGACGCGGTTGGGTCGATATGCGACGACCTCGGCCGGGCGGAACGCGGCGGCCTCACCGCCAGGCCGGCGAGCGCCGTCCCATTCCTCCAGCAAGACGCACGTCCGGAAGTCGGCTGCGGTCAGCGCCTCCAGCACCTGCGCGCGCGGCGGCAGAGGCCGTGCCTCGGGGACGACGAACGCCCGTGGGAAGACCATCGTGTTCTGGTAGACGGTGTAGGGGGGCAAGGGTCGCCGGGCGCCGGTCGCGAAGTCGTAGCCGGCCGGGGCGCCGTCCTCGCCGACGACCCGCCAGCCGTCCCCTTCCAGGCGCCAGTCGTCGCCGAACGAGGCGAGCCCTGTCGGCTGAAGCGCGTAGCCAGTCCCCAGGAGGTCAAGCAGTGACTTGTTCCTGATCGGGAAATTGCCGATGACCGGGAAGGTGAACGGGCCGTCCAGCGGGCGCAACGGCTCGTCGGCGCCGGCGATGAACTGCAAGTATTCCTTGTAACGGCGGTTGTCGAGCGGGTTGTAGCCGCGCAGCGACTCCAGTCCGCCAACCAGTGCCAGCGGCGCCCCCCCGCCCATCGGCGTCCCCGCCTCCAACCCCGGCGCGTCGCGGTCAAGGACGCGCCGGCCCTCGCGCCGCGCCGGTTCGAGCAGGGCGACGCACCCCGACGGGCGGTAGACGTCGGCCTCGGGCCGTACGGCGGCCAGCGGCCGGGCCAGCGCCCACAGGTCGAGCAAGAGAAGCAGTCCCCAGACGAGTTGTCCGCCGCGCGTAGGGCAGGCTCCGCCTGCCGAACCGAGCAGCCAGTACATCGCAGGAAGCGTGACCAGCAGGCTCAGCCAGTAGACGTGCGGCCGCGGCACCTCGCCCTGGAACGCCATGCGGAGGGCGAAGCCGCCGGCAAGGATCACCGCCGCGACGGTCAGCTTCAGCAGCACACCCCGGCAGCGCGCCCGCGCTTCCGCCGACAGGCCGGGCCCTTGAAAGAGGGCCTGTGTCGCCTCGGCGGCGAGGAGGGCGGCCGGCAGTGTCACAATCAGGAGCATGCGGGCCGGCTGACGGAAGACGCGGAAGCCGGGCAGCGGCTGGAAGAGGTAGGCGCCGCCGAAGGCGAAGAGCACCAGCGCCAGGCAGACGGCGGCCTGGAAGCGCACGCGGCCGCGGCAGAGCAGTGGAGCCAGCGCGGCGGCCACCACCCAGAGCAGGCCAAAGCCGCCGCGGTCCTCCCACATCAGGCAGGCCGGCGTCGTCTTCAGGGCCGGCCCCACGAAGAAGAGCAGGGAGCGCACGCCGCCTTCGAGGATTTCGTCGGAGGCCACGCCGCCGGCCCGCGTCGAGAGCGCGGCCGCCTCCAGCGTCGGCAGCAGTTGCACCGCGGCCAGGGCCACGGCCAGCGTCGCCGCCCAGGCTCCGTAGGCCGCCCAGCGGATCAGGGCGCCGGCCAGGCGGCGCCGGCAGAGCGGCTCGTCGCCGAAGACCCCCGCCGCTTCCAGGGCGGTGCCGAGGGTCCAGAGGACGAGGAAGAGACCGGCATAAAAGGTCCACTGCGGATGAGTTCCCAGCACCATCAGGCCGAACACGGCGCCGGCGGCCGTGGCGCGCAGGAAGCTGCGCCGACGGATAGCTCCCTCCAGCAGCAGTAGCACCCACGGCAGCCAGGCGAGGCCGACGGTGATTGTGTGGCCTGCGGCGAGCAGGTGGAGCATCCACTTGCCGGCCAGCATGAAGCCGCACCCCGCCACCAGCGCCGCCGCAACGTCGAGTCCCCGGGCGCGGGCACAGGCGTACGCCCCCCAGCCGGCGACGATGACGTGCAGGACGATCAGCCAGCTCAGGGCGGCACCGACAGACTCTTCCGACAGCAGCAGCAGCGGCCAGTGCGGCGGGTAGAACATGCCCACCTGCGGGTCGTGGACGAACGGGGAGCCGGCGAAACTGTACGGGCACCACAGCGGCAGCTCGCCCGTCTCCTGGAACGAGCGCACGAGGAAGCGCTTGGCCGGCACGTGCTCCGCCAACAGGTCGGAATGGTCGGAGTAGTGTACCTCCGTCGGATGGCGGACGAGGTCGGCGAAGAAGAACAGGGCAACGGCCGCGAGGAACAGGCGCGGGACCACGAAAAGGGCCTCCCGATGCCGCTTGCGGCTTAGCGTTCGCGCCAGGTCGCAAGCGGCCGTAACTGGTGCCCTCCAACCCTAGTTCAATTTCGGCCGGCGCGCTTGCTTCCCTCCCTGGCGCGGCTTATGTTACCGGCTATGCAGACGAAGACGGCAAACCGGTTGGCGTTCGGAGTTTGTGTCGCCCTGCTGTTCGCGTTCCTCGCCCAGGGCTGGGGCTTCATCCGCGCCAACTCGCAGAGCCACGACGAGGCCGTCCACCTCACCGCCGGTTACTCGTACCTCGCCACGCACGACTTCCGTCTCAACCCCGAGCACCCGCCGCTGCTCAAGGAGTTGGCGGCCTTGCCCATCTACCTGCGCTACCACCTCCCCTTCAAGCCGGCCACGCACCTGTGGGGGCAGAGCACCGCGGAGGCCGAGAAGTGGGCCATCTCCCGCGACTTCCTCTACCATTCGAGCGTGCCCTACGACGACCTGCTCACCCTGGGTCGCCTTCCCGGCCTCCTGCTGGGCGCGCTGTTGGTATCGCTGGTCGGCTGGTGGTCGTACCGCCTGTGGGGGCCGGGGGCCGCCGTCCTGGGGATGGCGCTGGCCGCTTTCGAGCCGAACCTCGTCACCAACGCCTGCCTCATCACGACCGACATGGGCAGCGCCCTGTTCATCTTCCTGGCGATGTACCTCTTCTGGGAGTACGGCAACAGCCGCCGGGCGCTGCTCCTGGTCGGGGCGGGCGTCGCGACCGGGCTGGCGCTGGCGTCGAAGCTCACCGGCGTGCTGCTCTTCGGCATGGGCGGAGTCATCCTGGCGGCGCACGTCCTGCTGCACAGGTCGCCACTGTTCCCGCCGGCGAAGGAGGGCACCGGCCCGGCGCGGGTGGTACGCCTCAAGCAGGCAAGCCTGATCGCCCTGGTGGTGGCCGTGCTGGCGGCGGTGACCATCCTGCCGCCTTATTTCTTTCAGGGGTGGGAGCGGTGGTGGTACGGCTTCCGCTGGCAGACGACCAAGGGCGCCTTCGGCCATCACGCCTTCTTCCTCGGGGAATACTCCGACAAGGGCTGGCTCCTTTATTTCCCCGTCGCCTTCCTCATCAAGACGCCCGTCCCCAGCCTCCTGCTCATCGCGGCCTCGCTGCTGCTCTTCCGGGCCGGAAGGCCGCTACGGCTGCGCGAGGCCCTGTTCCTGCTGGTGCCGGTGGGCATCTTCCTGGCCCTGATGATCCCGGCCAAGATCAACATCGGCGTCCGCTACCTGACGCCGATCTACCCGTTCCTGTTCGTCTGTGCCGCCCGGCTGGCGACGCTGTCGTTCCCGCGCCCCTGGCTGGCGCCGGTGTTGCTCGGCGTCCCGGTGCTGTTGACTGCCGTCTCTTCCCTGCGGCAGGCGCCGCACCAGCTCGCTTACTTCAACGAGTTGATTGGCGGTCCGGACCACGGCGACCGCTACCTCGCCGATACGAACATCGACTGGGGACAGGACCTGAAGGGACTCCGGGAGTACATCCTCGATGAGAGGCTGGACGTAGTGTACCTGTCGTACTTCGGCACGGCCCCGGCCGAGGAGTACGGCATTCGCTACCAGGAACTCCCCAGCTTCGGGGCCGTCGATTGGCCGGCGCATCCGGTCGGGGGGATGCCCCGGGAGGAACCGAGGAAATTGCTGGCCGTCAGCGTCACCAACCTGCAAGGCGCCTACCTGGGTGAGCCGGGGCCTTACGCCTTCTTCTACCGGGAGCGATCGCCGCTGGCAAAGATCGGTTACTCGATCTGGATTTATGACCTGACCCATGACGCCGAGGGCCAGTACCACCTGCTGCAGGCGTACCGCTATGCGGCGGAGCGTGAGCGGAAGCTCGCCGCTGAGTACCGAAAAAAGGGCGCGGACGAGACGGCCGCCTTGCACGAGCAGCTGGCCCATCAGTGGGACGAGGTGATCCGTGAGGAGTGATTCCGTGCGCGCACTCGTCGTCATCGGCACCCGCCCCGAGGCGATCAAGCTGGCCCCGCTGGTCCACGCCCTGGCGGCCGCCCCCGGCTTTGCCGTCCACACCTGCGTCACGTCGCAGCACACCGATCTGTTGACGCCGATGCTCACCTTTTTCGGCCTGCGGCCCGACTTCGACCTCAAGGTGATGACGCCGGGGCAGACCCTCGCCCAGGTGACGACGCGCGTCCTTCAGGGGATGGACGAATTGCTGGCCGCCGAGAAGTACGACCTCGTCGTCGTCCAGGGCGACACGACGACGGCCTTCGCCGCGGCGCTGGCGGCGTTCTACCGGCACGTCCCGGTGGCCCACGTCGAGGCGGGGCTGCGCTCCGGCGACCTGGCCCGGCCGTTCCCCGAAGAGGCCAACCGCCGGCTGGCCGACGTGCTCACCGCCTACCTACTGGCACCGACGCCGGGCGCCCGCGCCAACCTGCTCGCCGAGGGCTACCCCGCCGAGCGCATCTTCGTGACCGGCAACACCGGCATCGACGCGCTGTTCCTGGCGGCCGACATCGTCCGCAAGGAGGCCCGGCCGCTGCCGATCGCGCTGCCGCCCGGCGCGCGCCTGGCCCTGGTGACGGCGCACCGCCGTGAGTCGTTCGGCGAGGGACTGCGGCGCATCTGCACCGCGCTGACGACGCTGCTCGACCGCCATCCCGACCTGCACCTGCTCTACCCGGTCCACCCAAACCCGAACGTGGTCGAGGCAACCAACGAGTTGCTGCGCGGCCGGCCGCGAGCCCACCTGGTGCCGCCGCTGGACTATCCCGATTTCGTCCGCGCCCTGCTCGATGCCGACGTGATCCTGACCGACTCCGGCGGGGTGCAGGAAGAGGCCCCCGCGCTGGGCAAACGCGTGCTGGTGATGCGCGAGACGACGGAGCGGCCGGAGGGGATCGGTGCCGGGGCGGCGGAGTTGGTGGGGACGGACGTGGAGCGGATCGTCAGCCGCGCCAGCGCCCTGCTCGCCGGTGAAGGAGGAAGTCAGCCCGTGGTCAGCCCGTACGGCGACGGCCGGGCGTCGGAGCGGATCGTCGAGGTGCTGCGGACGGGGGCGCTGAGCAGGCCCTTCGGCGGCGGCCAGGGAAAGCTGACGGAATAACTGCCGGGTCGTGTCGGAGCAGTCTTGCCGCCTTACGAGCGGGTTTTGGCGTCCCCACCGGGGGCTTTCTGGTCGTCCACAACCTGTACGGTGGCTTTGAGTTCTACCCTGGCATCGAGTACAATTCCCCGGGAGGCACGAGGTGCCTTCGATCCCTGCCATGAGTCCTCGCTGAGGATTTGTCATGACTACCGTTCCCGACTTCTTTCAAGACGAGAGCGAAGAGGCCCTCCGCTCCCAGGTCGAGTGGCAGGAACAGCACCTCGGTCTGGGGGACGGGTTTTTCGCCCGGCTCCTCCGCGAGGACCAGCGCCGTTTTTCCTCCTGGGCGAGAGGCGCGGACGCCCTCACCAGGGACAAGGAGGACGTGTTGCGTGACTGGTGGCGGACCGTCCTCCACTTGCTCTCCTTCCAAAACTTCGATGAGGAGAGAGTGCGCGCGCTCCTGGAGCGGACGGTCCCGACGGGCCTCCCGGTCGGGCAGTCCGTGTTCTCCCCGCCGTGGTCTGGGTCGTCCCTCAAGAAGTATCTGGAGAACGACGGCCCCGACGCGATCCCGCAGGTAAGCAGGTGGGTTGAGTCCTTTACGTTCGGCGACCCCTACGCGCCACCGCCGAAAGGAAGCACGTGCCTGTCAACCCGGCCCTAGCGGTCACCGTCCCGGCGGGCGTCTCCCTCTACCGCATCACCGCCGTCTCCTTCAATACGCCCAACGCCGTCCACCACAAGAAGGTGGTGAACGGGATGGGCGCACGAAAAAGTCATGCCGGTGCGAGGTACAACTACGGTGGAGTCCTCACTGTGTACCTGGCCGACAGCGTCCAGACGTGCCTCGCGGAGAAAATGTTCTACTTCCAGCGGAAGATCGTCCAGCAGCTCGACGCCTTGCACCAGCCACTCAGTCTGGGCGTTCCCGCCTTCTCCGGCACGTGTACCCTCTGGGACATCCGCCTCAAGAAGCCCGTGCCGGACGTTTGCCACCTGACCCAGGCCAGCGCTAGCGCGGTCGGCGTCTTCCCGTCCCTGATGCTGAACCCGTCCCAGGACTACGAGCATCTCAAGGACCGGAGGGCGTTCATCGAGAGCCACGGCTACAACGGAATCCGGGCAGCTTCCAGTAGATCGACGACGGGCGGCGAGATCATCGTGCTGTTCGACGATCAGAGCAAGAACGTGGACCTGGATCCCTACACGATCGAGTTCCGCCTGGTGACACGGACACCTGTGGTCCCGTTCGCCAATCACCTGACGGAATTGCTCAACTTCACCACAGGCGAAGTGCGGTTCGTCGGGGGGCATGCCGCCGGGCATCGCGAGCTACGCTAACTGGACCCCGGTGACTTTCAACCACTGAAGTGCGCCTTCTGAAAGAGGCAATGGGATCGTCTGTATCAGATTAGCAGTAAAATCGATCTGACACCGATTGCTCCCCGATTACTCCTTATCTCTCTTCCGGGAGTTCAGGATGAACTGAGGAGCACCTCTTGATACTGCGGCGGCACATCGTCCCAGGCGGCCATGTAGGCCGCTTCCAGCGGGACTTGAACGTAGTTCTCCCGGGTTAGGAACAGCAGACCCTGCGGAATCGGTTCCCCGACGGCAAAGTGCGTGGCAAAAGCATCACCGCCGGCCCCGCCGATATAGGCCGCGACGGTCAAACGACGCTCGCCGCTGAGCACGTAGTCCTCGGTTCCGATCTCGCCAAGCAGGGCCCCGTGGATGCCGTGCGGGTCGCGGGGGCCTGGGGGATGAACATCGACCAGCAGAAGGTGAATCCCACCGTCGAGAGCTGCTACCGCCTTGTCCAGGAACGACCGGAGAGCGTGCCGGCTCGATTTGTTCCCGGCCGATAGGACCTCGATCATGGCCACGATGCGGTCATTACTCGTGTGCCGAATGACGAGAGTCCGCTGCAGGCGCGCGTAGGAATCCCGCGCGATTGTCGTCCGGGCATGGACGACGGGAGGGGTTTCAGTCAGCGTCGCGGTTCCGGAAAGGGAACCTTCGGACTCCGGTTTCGTGCCGGCTGTCTGGAGCGTCAGGACGTCCGGCGCGCCAAGGTCGCGACCGAACTGCTCGGCCATGACGTAGTACCCCTTGGGGAGAAGCCCGCGCTTCAGGGCACGCTTGATCTCCAGCACCCAGGAGTAATGAAAATCGTGAAAGGTTCCATCGCTGACCCACGTCCAGTCGTGTACTGGCATAATGTTGCTCCATTCGCGCTGGAAGGTGCGGCAAGGGGCTCATTCTCGATTCCGAGTAAGCACTTCGGACAACTCCGTCGAGAATAACAGATGCGTCTTCTTTCGGCCCGTTCCTTTCGGCCCGTTCAGGCGGCCCAGCACGCCTGTCGCGGCGAGTTGCCGCAGCCATCATAGTGAGGCCCATGATTGACTGCTGGCAGATCACGGGTGAAGAAAAGGAGCCATTCATCATTTTCTGTGGAAGAAATGATGAATGGCTCCTTTGTCCTTCCCATCGCGCAGGCTCGGTGGCCGATCGTGCCAATCAGCTAAGACGAAGGAATGGTGAGGTTCAGTTGATCGAGCTTTGCCTTCAAACCCGAAAGTAGCGCGTCCTTCAACTCTTCGGGGGTTTGAGCCTGTCGATGCTCGGCCGTGTCTTCTTCCGACGCTGCCTTCGGTGGGACATACCCGGGAATAAACGCTTCCAAGACTTCCCGTCCACTCTGGTACTTCCGGTCAGCAGAACCACTCATCTTGGTCCTCCTATCGATAACGGGCCATCACGCGCGGGTTCAAGGCCGGATCGAAGTAATGCTTGCGACTCAACCAGACAAATCCGTCGCCTTTTGTTATCACTGCCACATCGATCGGTCCGCCCACCGTCTCCCGTTGCGGTGTGACGCGACGACGGAACTTCGTCAGGTTGACGAGGGCTCCACCCATTGCCGCCAACTCGTCCTTAGGCAGAGCCGCCACAACGCTAAGGACTGGTCCCCAATACCGCTCCTTTCGGTTGGACCATTCTTGAAACAGCTTTTGTAGCAAGTCGCCAATCTCCGGTTGTGCGGCAGCGCGAATCTGGTCAGATACCGCTTGGTTCACAACCGCCATTTTGTTCAGAACGAGATCAATTGCCCCGGCGACCACAGTTGAAGCGGTCTCCTGCATGAACTTTGCAAAATCTTCGTCAATTCCCTGTAGAAAGTGGTCAACCGGGTCCTTTTGAGCAAAAGGCAGGATGCATGCGTCAGAATTCTCGTCGATTACATGGCGCTGATAAACGCGCTTGCGCGGCAAGCCGAGTGCCAACTCTTCCAGTTCATAGGCGATGAGCGATGGCGTATACTCCTTTTCTCCAAAGCCGGCAATTACAATTCCACACTTTAAAGGATAGAAATATTCCCTTAAAAGCATCTCCACGGCGCATTCCGCGAGCGCCTGTACCGTTTCATCGGGCAAAGGAAGGGTGCCAAACACTTGGCTCTGAAGATCGTTGATTACGGCGGAAAACTCCTGTCTCACCTTGCTCGCGTGTTCGGGCGGGAATCCATCGATCAACGGACTATCTCGGATGATAGCCAACCGCTGATCTATAACCTCCTTCGCCAATGGCGGGATGTCCGCGGCGGTAAGCCCCTGGCCCTGTTTCTTTATTACCTCCTGGTCGAGCCGCTCGCGGAATGTTTCCCTTATCGACACAAAGAGATACCCAATAAGCATTGTAATCTGGCGCCGCTGGAGCGGAGTTGGAAAAAGGTCAGCATTGTCCGTTATATAGGCCAGCAGATGGGTTGCATATTCCTCCGCCTTGTCAAACCGTGTCGCGCCCAACCGTCTGCGATACGACTTGATAATTGTTTCCCAGGGCATACCAACAAAGTTAGCGTTGCCGTACACCATCACGCCGATGGGAGCTTCGTTCGACAACTGATAGAGCTTGTCCGCCGAGGTGTAAATCTTGTTTGCCTCGTGGCCGATTGTAACCGCGCTATCTGCGGCAAGAGCAACACCGATACGATTCATCACGGCAACTTCGGCAGTCATTTCCAGCCCCGTTTAATTTAATACTAAATATGTCATTATTAAGTAAATACCACAGCTTCGTCTTTTCCGCGTTACGCCTGCTCGGCGTCAGCCCTGGCCCGCACCGTTACTTGGCGTCCCCTTCAGCTTTCAGCTTGACGCGAGCATTACCAGCGGCCTCTAGGGCCTGCACGACCACCATCCGGATGTATGCTGACCGCTTTAGTCCCAATCTGGCAGCTTCCGCATCGACCCGATCAACCCACTCCTGGGTCGCCCGGATTTCTACCTTTCCCTCACTGAGTCGTGGCTTCACTTCTTTTCGATACATGTTGTCCTCCTGCCGGCATTTGTCCTGACAACGTCCAGCCATTTCACCGACATTGTACGGCACACGTGCCTCTCTGACAAGTGCAATTCTCGCCGCGGGGTCGTTTACAGTAGCCACCAAGCAGCCGGTCGTGTCTCAGCACTGATGGCAGCCGCGTCGCAAGATCAAGTCCTGCAAGTACTTGTGGTTCAGCACCGAAGTTTCGGCGCCGCCCGGCGCCCCTTGAGCCACAAGGACTTCCGCACTTGGCAATGCTGCTGAGGCACGACGGACTCACCCTTGCAGTGCGAAATCCGCGCCTGCCCCCCCCCATCGACCAGGATCACCGGCCGGGCGTGGTCGAATTCACCAGCGCAGCGGCTTCTGCCACGCCTCCTTCAAATCGGCGAGCTGCGCCCACACCAGCCATTCGCCGCCCGACCCGGCGATCCGCAGTCGCGGCTCCTTCACCGTCTTGCCGAGTTCGCACAACGGCACCTCGCCGAGGCACTCGCGCACCGCCAGCACGTTCGCCGGCGCCACCTCGATCACGAAGCGCGTCGCCGATTCCGAGAAGAGCAGCACCTCGTCGGACAGTGGCCCGACCGCGGCGAGCCCCGTCACGTCGGCGCCGACCCCGCCCGCGAACGCCATCTCCGCCAGGGCCACCGCCAAACCCCCTTCGCTCAGGTCGTGACAGGCGCGCACCAGGCCGCGGCGGATGACCTCGTGCAGCCGCGCAAACACCTGCGGCGCCCGCGACAGGTCGGGCATCGGCACAGTGCCGCCTTCCCGCCCATTGACGAGGTGATAATGCGAGCCGCCCATCTCGTCGCGCGTCGCGCCGACCAGGAGGAGATGATTCCCCGGCTCCTTCAGGTCCATCGTGACGCAGCGGCGCACGTCGGGGACGCGGCCCAGCGCGCTGACGAGCAGCGTCGGCGGGATGACGACGTGGCGGTCGCCGGACTGGTACTCATTCTTGAGGCTGTCCTTGCCGCTGATGAACGGCATATTGTAGGCCAGGGCCACGTCGCGGCAGGCCTCGGCGGCGCGGACCAGCGAGCCGAGCACCTCCGGCCGGTCGGTGTTGCCCCAGCAGAAGTTGTCCAGCAGGGCCACGCGGGCGGGGTCGGCGCCGACGGCGACGACGTTGCGCACCGCCTCGTCGATGGCCGAGGCCGCCATCGCGTAGGGGTCGAGGTCGCCGTAGCGCGGGTTGAGGCCGCAGCCGACCGCCAACCCCGTCCACGAGCCGAGCACCGGCAGCACCACCGAGGCGTCGCCGGGGCCGTCGTCGCGCACGCCGACCAGCGGCTTGATGACGCTGCCTCCCTGCACCTCGTGGTCGTACTGCCGGATGATCCATTCCTTGCCGCACACGTTCCACGAGGAGAGGATGCGGAGCAGAACATCCGTCAATCCCGTGCCCATGCCCGTGCCCGTGCCCGTGCCCGATTCCAGACCGGGCACGGGCACGGGCACGGGCACGGGCACGGGGTTCCACGTCGCCTGTCTCACGACGGGTGGCCGCCCGTCGTGCAGGAAGTGCATGTCCAGGTCGGCCACCTGCTGCTCGCCGTAGCGCAGCCGCAGCCGGCCGGTCGCCTCGAACTTCCCGATCACCGTCGCCTCGACGTCCTCGCTCGCGGACAGTGCCCGCAGCACCTCCCAGTTGTCCGGCGGCACGGCCAGGATCATGCGCTCCTGCGCCTCGCTGATCCAGATTTCGGTGTACGACAGCCCCTCGTACTTCAGCGGGGCGAGGTCGAGCTGCACCACCGCGCCGATCTTCTCGCCCATCTCGCCGACGGCGCTGCTGAAGCCGCCGGCGCCGCAGTCGGTGATGGCGTGATACAGGCCGCGGTCGCGCGCCTGCAGCAGCACGTCGAGCATCTTCTTCTCGGCGATGGCGTTGCCGATCTGCACCGCCCCGCCGCTCACCTTCTCCGACTCCGCGGTCAGTCCCGCCGAGGAAAACGTCGCCCCGTGGATGCCGTCGCGCCCGGTCCGCCCGCCGACCACGACGACCAGATCGCCCGGTTTCGTCTCCTTCCGGCAGCGGTCCACCGGAATCAGGCCGACGGTGCCGCAGAAGACGAGCGGGTTGGCCAGGTAACGGTCGTCGAAGCAGACGGCCCCGTTGACCGTCGGGATGCCCATGCGGTTGCCGTAATCACGCACACCGGCGATGACGCCCTTCATGACCTTCTTCGGGTGCAGGACGCCCGGCGGCAGCGACTCCGGCGCGGTGTCCGGCGGGGCGAAGCAGAAGACGTCGGTATTGCAGATCGGCTTTGCGCCGAGGCCGGTGCCGAGCGGGTCGCGGATGACGCCGCCGATGCCGGTGCTGGCACCGCCGTACGGCTCGATGGCCGACGGGCGGTTGTGCGTCTCCACCTTGAAACAGACGTTGTGGCGGTCGTCGAAGCGCACCACGCCGGCGTTGTCCTCGAAGACGCTGACGCACCAGTCGTCCGCACCGAGCCGCTTGCGGATCTCCTGCGTGGCCGCGAAGATCGTCTCTTTCAGCAGGTTGTCGTAGCGCCGCGGCCCGCCCTCGCCGGCGAACTCGATCCGGCCCTTGAGCGTCTTGTGCGAGCAGTGCTCCGACCAGGTCTGCGCGATCGTCTCCAGTTCGGCGTCGGTCGGGTCGCGGCCGGCGGCGCGGTAATGCTCCTGGATGGTGCGCATCTCGGCGAGGCTCAGCGAGAGTTGGCCCTCGCGGCTCAGTTTCATCAGGGCGTCGTCATCCCGGTCGCGGAGGGGGACCGTGACGAGGCGGAAAGTGTACTTGCTGCCGAGCGTGAGATGCTCGACGGATAGCGGGCCGTCGATGGCTTGCTCGATGGCGTCGTTGGCGAGCACTTTCCAGAGCAAGTCACGGTACCCGGGCGGCAGCGGCTGGGGACCGAAGTAGCGCCGGAACGTGCGCACCGATTGCAGCGGGATGCCCAGGTCGCGCGCCGCCTCGACCACGCTCAGCGCCGCCGGATCCATGACCCCCGGCTTGAGCAGCACCGTGGCCAGTCGAGGGCCGCTGGCGATGCCGTTCAGGGCGCCCACGCGGCCGGTCTCCGCCAGCGGATCGACGAGCAACTCGGCCGCCAACCGTTCGGCCTGCGGCAGCGCGAGATCCCCTTCGAGGAGGTAGCCTCTCGCCGAACTGGCGATTATCTGCGACCCGGCCGCGCTGTGATTGAGCAGGTCGTACTCCTCGGCGACGCGCTCGCGCTCCAGGTCGCGCCCTTTCGGCCGGATCTCAATTTCCCAGAGCATCGCGACTCCTCTTTCCGCGGGCGAGCAGGGCGTCGATGGCGGCCGGGTCGCCGGCCTGCAGGGCCGTCTGGAACTGGTTGACCTGCTCCTGCAGTATCCCCAGCGAGTCGATCAGGGCCGCCCGGTTTTGCAGGAAGATGCCGGTCCAAAGCGACGGGTCGCCCGCGGCGACGCGCGTGGTGTCGCGGAAGCCGCTGGCGGTCAGCTCGCGCAGCTCCGGCGGCAGAATGCCGGCCAGCGCCGACGCCACGAGGTGCGGTAGGTGGCTCGTCATCGCCAGCGCCCGGTCGTGCTCCTCCGGGCCCATGAGCAGCACGCGCGAATCGAGCGCCTGCCAGAAGGCCACGGTGCGCTCGACGGCGGCCCGGTCGGTCCCCGGCGCCGGCGTCACCACGGTGACGCGCCCCTGGAACAGGTCGGCGTCGGCGTGCTCCGGGCCGCGCTTCTCGGATCCGGCAAGCGGGTGGCTGCCGACGAACGAGACCCCCGGCGGCAGGTGGCCGTCGAGGGCCCGGACGATACTGCCCTTGGTGCTGCCGGCGTCGGTCAGCAGCGTGCCGGCGGCGCAGCCGGGCGCGGCGGCGCGGACCTGTTCGGCGATGAGGGTGACGGGGGTGCAGAAGACGGCCACGTCGGCCCGGCGCACGGCATCGGCGAGGTCAAGGCAGGCTTCGTCGATGGCGCCGAGCTGCCTGGCCCGTTCGAGGGTCGCCGGTTGCCGACCGACGCCGATGACCCGGCCGGCCAGACCACGGCGACGGGCGGCGAGGCCGATGGAGCCGCCGATGAGGCCGACGCCGACGATGGTCAGGGTGCCGATGCGCATCCGCGTGGGTGAGGAAACCGGGCCGCGGGCGATGCAGGGATTATAGGAGGTTCCCCACGGTTCGCCTCACGGCGCGGTGCCGGGCCAGGCGAGCAGCGCCACGTCGTCCCACAGCCGGTGCCACTCCGGGCGCTCGGCCTCGGGCAGCCGGATCAGCGCTTCCCGGTCACGCACGCCGGCCAGGTCGGCATCCCCCAGCCAGTGCTGCATCTGCTGGCGGACCCGGGCGCGGTCGGCGGGTTGGCCGCCGTCGAGTTTCTCCCGCCAGGCGGCCAGGTCGGCACGCAGCCAGCCCAGGGCCTGGCGCCGCAGCGCCTGTGCCACCTTGTCAGGCAGCGACTTGGCGTCCTCGGTCTGGCCGCAGCCCGCCAGCGCGGCGGCGCAGGCGGCGTTGTAGCGGTGGCGCGTGCCGACCTCCTCTCTCAGCCGCGGCTGGTCGGCGAAGGCGTCCGCAAAGAACCGAGCCGACGCCGCGGCACGGTGCTCGTACACCAGACACACCAGCGCGAGGTCGGCCCGTTCCCTGGCGTCGGCGGGCTGCTCGTCCCCCCGCAGGATGGCGGGCAGCTTCGCCTTCAGGACGAGCACCCGTTCGCATTTCGCGAGCTGCCCTTGGGCAACCGGGCGCTCGGGATCCTTGTCGGGCAGCAAGTCCAGGCAGCGGCGCGTGGCGTCACTGGCCTCGATGACCCGTCCTAGCCCCAGTAAGGCCGCGCCGAGGGTGCCGTGTGCCCGGGCCAACTGGAGGTCGAGGGCAATGGCCTGGCGGCATTCCTTGACGGCCTCGTCCAGCCGGCCCTTGACCTGCAAGGCGGCGCCAAGGGCCGCGTGGGTCTCCCCGGAACCGGGCTGGAGGGCGACGGCCTGACGGAGTTCCGCGATCGCCTCGTCCAGCAGCCCCTTCTCATAGAGGGCGCAGCCGAAGTTGTGACGGGCACCCGCATCCCGGGGCTGGAGGGCGACGGCCTCACGGAGTTCCGTGATCGCCTCGTCCAGCCGCTTTTTCACCTTCAGCGCAGCCCCGAGGTTGCGGTGGGCACCGGCGTCCTTGCGGTTGAGGAAGATGGCCCGGCGGAATTCTGCGATGGCCTCGTCGTGCTGGCCGTTCAGGTGCAAGGCCTTGCCGAGGTTGTTGTGGGCCATGGCCAGGTTGGGGCGGAGCTTGATCGCTTTGAGGTGTTCCTCGATCGCCTCCTCCAGGTGTCCCCCGTCCATCAGGACGACGCCGAGGTTGGTGTGGGCAAAGGCCAGCTCGGGGTCGAGGTCGATGGCCGTGCGGAAGGCCGCAGCAGCCTCGTCCCGACGGCCTTTGGCGTACAGGGCGCGGCCGAGGTTGATGTGGCCCAGGGCATAGTTGGGGCTGAGGTCGATGGCCTTCCGCGCTTCCGCGAGCGCCTCATCCACCCGGCCTTTGTCCATCAGCGCGCGGCTAAGGTGATTGTGGACCGTGTATGTGTTCGGCCGCAGCGCCAGCGCCGCACGATAATAGCCGATCACCTGCTCCGGGTCGGCAATGAGCTGGCCCTGCCCCCCGTAGCCCGCCAGGGAGTTGCCCAGGAGGAAGTTGAGCCAGAAGTCGTCGGGATGGCCCGTGTGCGCGCGCTTCAAGAACGGCACCGCGTCCACGTTGTTCCGCCAGAGCACCAGCCCCAGGGCCGTCAGCAGCTGCGGTGACAGCTGGGCCACGTCGGCCTCGCGGGCCAGCCGCTCCAGGGCCGCCGGCTTGTCCCACAGCGCCGGGTTGCGGAAGGCGTCGCTCCACACCCCCGGCTGCGCTTGCCGGGCCACTTGCAGCAGCCACGCCCGTCGCTTGCGGTCCTCCGTCGCCACGGCCCAGTCGTCCAGGGCCGCCACCAATTGTTCGCGGATGACCGAACCCCGGATCCGGCCCGCCGCCTCGTCCGCGCCCTTCCCCTCGACCTCCAACCCGTGCTCCTGGAACACCCGGGCGTAGTCCCGATCCGCCGAGGCATAGTCGAACGTCTTACCGGCCGCCGCGGCCGTGCTGACGTGGATCTGATCCAGGCGGTCCACCCGGGTCAGGGCGTCCCGCATCTGCCGCACCCGCAGGGACAGCTCGGCGGGGCCGCCGTTGGCCACGCGGCCCTCGGCGCGCTGCTGCGCGGCCTCGGCCGCCGCCAGCTGCCAGGTCTGCAGGAACTCGGTCACTTCGTCCAGGTCGCGGTTCGCCCCCTGCGCCTGGGCCGCCTCCGCCCGCCCCTTCTCCTCCCGCTGCCGCTCCCACCACAGCCCGCCGCCGCCGCCCAGCAGCGCCAGCAGCAGCACCGCCACCGCCAGCCACGCCGCCCGCCGTCGTGCGCGCCGCTCCGCTGCCACCGTCGCCCGCGCCTCCGCAGCGCGTGCCTGCGCCGCCGCCTTCTCCACCTCCGCCCCCCGCAGCCGCTCCTGCACCCCCGCCAGGTATGCTGCCAGCGCCTTGGCGAGCACCCCCGCGTCCCGCGGCCGCTCACACGGCTCCGGCGCCAGGCATCCCTTCGCCAGCCGCACCAGTTCCGCGCCGGCGCTGCACGCCTCCAGCCGGGAGAGCGCCTCGCCGTGGTCGCACGCCTTGGCCCGCGCCAGCAACTCGGCCCCGTCGCGGCCGGCGAACGGCGGCCGGCCGGTCAGGACTTCGCAGAGGATGGCGCCCAGGCCGAACACGTCGCAGCGCTCGTCCATCCGTTCGACCTCGCCGCGGGCCTGCTCCGGCGGCATGTACGGCAGCGTCCCCAGCGCCCCGCCCGACTGGGTCAGCAACCAGCGATCCGCGCCCGCGGGCGCCGGGGCGGGTGGGTCGTCCCCGCCCCGGCTCAGGATCTTGGCGAGTCCCCAGTCCATGACTTGCACCTCGCCGAACGCCCCCACCATGATGTTCTCGGGCTTCAGGTCCCGGTGGATTACCCCCTTGCTGTGGGCGTAGGCCAGCGTCTGGCACACTTGCTCGCAGATCGTCAGCAAGCGCGGCCAGTCCTGCGCCGGGTCGGCCCGCTCGTCCAACAGGTCGGCAAGGGTGCGACCCTCGACGAGCTTCATGGTGAAGAACGGCCGCCGGTCGGGCAGCGAGCCCAACTCGTAAATCGGCACGATGCCGGGGTGCTGCAAGCGGCCGCAGACCCGCGCCTCGTTGAGGAAGCGGCGGACCAGGTGCGCCTGGTCCTGAAACTCCTGGCGCAGCAGCTTGATGGCCAGGTCGCGGCCCAGGTGGAGGTCGTGTCCCTTGAGCACCAGGCCCATGCCGCCGCGACCCAGCTCCCCTAGCACCTCGTAACCCGGCAGCGACGGCACGCCGGGCGCCGCCGCGGTGACATCGCGTCCTGCCTCCAGGACCGTCCAATCGGAGGCCCCCGGCGGCGGCGTCGCGGTGAGCGGTGCCGGGCCGGGGCCACCCTGCGTCCGGGCGGGTTCCAGCCACAGCGCCTCCAGTTCGTGCTGATGCCGCAGCGCGATGGCATGCTGCGGGAAGCGGGCGACGTACTCGTCCAGGCTGGGCGCTTCGCCGAGGACGTCACGGCGCAGCACGAACTCGCTGAAGATCAGGTCGATGGCCAACTCCGGGTCGTCGCGCAGGGTCGGGACTTCCTGGAGATAGACCTCGGCCGGCACGCGCTGGCCGCGCTGCCAGCGTTGCAGCTGGTCGGCCCGAAGCAGGGCGATCAGCTCCAACCGGCCGAGGTCCTTCACCCCGTCGAGCCGGCCGCCGAGGCTTGGGCCTGGCCGGTCCGGTGGCCGGTCATCCGCCGTCACGGGCGTCGCGTCGGCGAGAGGCGTCTGGGGAGAATTGGCTTCAGGCATCGTTCCCTCCGTCCAGTCCCAAAGCGCGCTCCACCCGGCGGACGGCCCGCTCCAGTTGTTTGCGGGCGGCGCCGGGGGTGACGCCCACCTGGGCCGCGACCTCGACCCAGCTCAGGCCAGCGGCCCGCAGCTCGGCGAGGTGCCGCTCCTCCGCGGACAACCGTCGCAAGAACTCCCGGAGCAACTCGTTGCTGGCCGCGACTTCGCTGGGGCTGTCGCCGCCGTCCACGACGGTGTCGGGGGATATCGGCTTGCCCAGCACGGGCAGGCGGTTGGCGCGCTTGCGGGCCTGATCGACGAGCTTGTTGTGCGCCATGGTCACCAGGAGCCCCAGCAGGTCGCCGGGGGTTTCCAGGTCGAACTGACCCAGGGCGGCGCGCACGAAGAAGTTGCCCAGGACCGACTGGCAGATGTCCACCGAGTCGAGCACGCGCTGCAAGCGGCAGAAGCCGGGGTCGGTCAGGCGCAGGCGCACGGCGCGGCGAACCGCCGGCTCGAACTGGCGGACCAGCTCGGCGGCGGCCTGAGCGTCCCCGGCCCGTACTCGGCGGAGCAGGGCTCGGAACGATGCTTCCGGATCCATCGACAACCCTCCGAGCCGAGACGGTCCGCGAACGATGGTTCCCCATTAACAACGAAAGATTCGGGCAGGGAGGACACGACTTTCCGGAATCGGCTGCTTTTTTCCGCCCCTCGCCGAATCGGGACCAGTCCGGTAGAACGGCGACCAACAAGGAGTTTCGCCATGCCAGCCGCCATCCACGTCTCGCGCCACCCGCTCATTCTGCACAACCTGGCCACCTTGCGCGACGTACGGACCGAGCCGCCCGAGTTCCGCCGCATGGTGCGCGACCTGGCGCAGCTCCTATTCTACGAAGCGACCGCCGACCTGAAGCTCACGACGGGGACGGTGCGGACGCCGCTGGCGGAGTGTGCCAGTCAGCGGATCGCCGAGACGGTCGGGCTGGTGCCGATCCTGCGGGCGGGGCTGGGCATGGCGGAAGCGATGCTGGAAATGCTGCCTTCGGCTCAGGTGTGGCACCTGGGCGTGTACCGCGACCACGAGACGGCCCGGCCGGTGACCTACTACAGCAAGCTCCCGGCGCGGCCGCAAATCGACCTGGCCGTGGTGGTCGATCCGATGCTCGCGACCGGCGGCTCGGCCGTGGCGGCCCTCGACATCCTCAAGAAGAGTGGGGTGAGCCGCGCCGCCTTCGTCGGGCTGATCGCGGCGCCGGAAGGGGTGAAGGCGCTGCAAGACGCCCATCCCGACGTGCCGATCTACCTGGCGGCGCTGGACACGAACCTCGACGAGCACAAGTACATCGTGCCGGGACTCGGCGACGCGGGGGACAGGCAATTCGCGACGGGATGAGCCGCTTGCGGCTTAGCGTTCGCTTCATCCCTGATGAAGCGAACGCTAAGCCGCAAGCGGCCTCTGGAATCACTCGCACGGCGTCTGGCTGATGGCCGCAGGGCTGGCAGCGACCTGCGCCATTGGAATGTTGTTGGTCTGATCCACCGCGGACGAGCCGGCCGTCGAGGCGACGCCGGCGACGCTTACGCCGCTGAAGCTGTACGACTGGTTGAGCGCCAGCAGCGCGTTGCCCGACTCGACCATTTCGCTGACCAGGGCCTGGCGCATGGCGGTCATCCCCGTGACCGTGCCGACGACCAGCATCGAGAACAGGAACAGGAACTCGCTGGCCAGCAGCGCGCCGCAGTCGTCGGACCAGAGTTTACGAAGCAAACGGGACATCGGTGCCTCCACTCGTCGAAATTGGGCCCCGAGGCGCGCACGCCGGGCGGCGCCGGCCTCGGGCCGGACAAACAATCGGGCTCACGTCAGTAGGGACTTCGGGGAATGGGGCGACGGCGGGCCGCGGAGGACCGCGGTGAGCGGCGTCGCAGGGAGGGCTTCCGCTTGGACGGCCGCGGGGAGTCGGTACACTGCCGGAGAGATCAGCGCCCGGTGAAAGTCCAGACAATCGGGGAGATTGCCATGAAGCGCCTTGCCTTCGCCGTCCTGTGCCTGGCCGTCTGTGCCCCCTGCCTTCGCGCCCAGAGCGCCGAGGAGAGAAAGGCGACGGTGACTTACTTGCGGGAGCTGCAGGCCGCCGACGGCGGCTTCCTGCCCGCGGCCCCCGACCCGGCCGGCACCAGGTTGACCAAATCTAGCTTACGAAGCACCTCGTCGGCATTACGCGCCTTGAAATATTTCCACGGCGAGCCGCGCGATTCCCGGGCGGTTGCGGCCTTCGTCGAAAAGTGCTTCGACAAGAGCACCGGCGGCTTCGCCGACGTCCCCGGGGGTAAGCCCGACGTGGTGACGACGGCCATCGGCATCATGGCCGTGGTCGAAGTGAAACGGCCGACCGAACCCTATGCGGACGGCGTGCTGACCTACCTCGGCTCCAACGTGAAAGGCTTCGAGGACATCCGCATCGCCGCCGCGGGGCTGGAGGCGCTGGGCAAGAAGGCAGAACAGGCCGACGCCTGGCTGAAGGACGTGGCGAAGCTGCGGCACGAGGACGGCACCTACGGCACGGGCAACGGTGCCGCGCGCGACACCGGCGGCGCCGTGGTCGCCGTGCTGCGCCTGGGCGGCGAGGTGCCGCACGAGGACAACGTCGTCAAGACGATCAAGAGCGGGCAGCGCGACGACGGCGGCTGGGGCAAGGCCGACGCCAAGGGGTCGGACCTGGAGAGCAGCTACCGCGTCATGCGCTGCCTGCACATGCTGAAGGAGAGGCCGGCCGACGTGGACAAGCTGAAGGCGTTCATTGCGAAGTGCCGCAACAAGGACGGCGGTTACGGCACCGCGCCGGGGCAGGAGTCCGGCGCGGGCGGCACCTACTTCGCGGCGATCATCCTGCACTGGCTCGAAGAGAAATAGGAATTACCGGATAGACATTTGGTGGCTGCCTCGACACACAAGCCCGAAGCGCCAGCGAGAGGACCTTCTCCCTCTCGCTGGCGCTTCGGGCTTGTGTTCGGCCGCCGATCATCGCTGATAGATCGGCAGCGTCCCCTTGTCGAGCTGCAGGATGGTGAGGTAGCAGCAGGTGGTCCACACCTGGCCGATGGCGGTGCCGCTCCAGCTGCCGTCCTTGTTCTGCCGCCGCGTCAGGAACTCGAAGAAGGTCTCGCGGTACTTGCTCCAGGTCAGGCGGTCGTTCGGCTTGGAGTCGGGGAACAGCTTGGCGTAGCCGTCCTCACCCAGGCAGTAGATCACCTGGCCGTAGTAGTAGTGCGTGTACTCGGAGTGGCCGAACTGGTCGCTGCCGGCCGCATCGACGGGCACCTGCGGCTTGACGAACTCGAGCCAGCGCTTGGCCAACTTCGATTCGTACTCGCCGGTGCTGAACATCGAGGCGATGGCGGCCACGGTGATGGTCGGCCGCTCGCCGCCGCCGCCGGACGCCAGGCTGTAGATGAGGCCGCCGCGGTCGGTGGTACACTTCTTCAGGTACTCGTGGACCTTATCGACGGCGACCTTGGGCACCACGATCCCCGCGTTGCGCGCCGCCCGCAGCGCCTGCACCTGCGTCACGCTGACCGACCCCTCGTCGAAGTCGCCGCCGTCCGCGGCCGAGACGTAGCCCCAGCCGCCGCGGCTGGTCTGCGCCTTGCAGACGAAGTCGATGGCCCGGTTGAGCAGGTCCTCGAGCTTGCGGCGCATGTCGGGGTCGTCCTCCTCGCCGTAGATTTGCGACAGGAAGAGGATGCTGAAGCCGTGCCCGTAGAGGTAGCCGAGGCCCTGGTTGGGGGCGTTGACCTCGCCGATGAGCCCGTTTGGCTGGCTGTGCCGCAGCAGCCAATCGACGGCCCGGCGGATGTTGTCGGCGTACTTGCCCTCGCGCAGGGTGCTCCCCTCCATGAGGAGCGTGGTGCCGGCCACGCCGGTCATCGCCGACGAGAACTGGCCGCCGGCGGCCTCCCAGTGGCCGTCGCGGAACTGCTGCTTGGCCAGCCACTCCAGGCCGCGGTCGGCCATGTCCTGCCACTTCTTGGGCAACTCGTCGGCCCGCGCCGGCACCGCGGCGCCGCTCACCAGGACCAGCACTGCGACAAGGATACTTCGGCCATACATGGCGGGTTGGTACCTCAAATCAAGAATGGGCCGCTTGCGGCTTCGCAGGGGCTTGCGAAGCCGCAAGCGGCAACTTACTTCTGATACAGGGGCAGGGTTCCCTTCTCCAGCTGCAGCATCGCCAGGAAGCAGGCGGTCGAGTACACCTGGCCGATGTAGCCCGACGTCCAGCTGCCGTCGGCCGACTGCCGCTTCACCAGGCCGTCCAGGACGTTCGACTTGTAGCGGCTCCACGTCAAGCGCTCGGCCTCGCGCGAGCTGGGGAAGATCTTGCGGTAGCCGTCTTCGCCCAGCATGTAGGCCACCTGGGCGTAGTAGTAATGGGTGTACTCGTAGTGGCCGAAGCGGTCGATGCCGGAGCTATCGATCGGGATGGAGCGCTGCACGAAGGCGAGCCAGGTCTTGACGAGCGGGTCGTCGTACTCGCCGGCGCTGAACAGGCAGGAGATGGCCTGGACGGTGAGCGGGCCAGTGCCGCCGCCGCTGCCGAGCCGGTACATGACACCGCCGTTGGAGTCGGTCGCCTGCTTGAGGTACTCGTGCGCCTTCTTGACGATGGTCAGGGGGACGACGATGCCGGCGTTGCGCGCCGCCCGCAGCGACTGGACCTGGATGATGGTCACCGAGCCCTCGTGGCCGGCGTCATAGCCGCTGTCGGCGCCGGAGACGTAGTTCCAGCCGCCGGTGCTGCTCTGCGACTTGCCGGTGAACTGCACCGCCCGCGTCAGCACGTCCTCCAGCTTGACGCGTCGCTCCGGGTCGTCCTCCTCGCCGTAGGCGCAGGCCAAAAACATCAGGCCGTAGCCGTGGCCGTACATGTAGCGGCCCATCTCCAGGCCGTTGGAGGGGTTGCCGAGCAGGCCGTTGGGCTGGCTGCGCTTGAGGAACCACTCGACGGCCTTGCGGATCTGGGCCTGGTACTTGCCGTCGCGGAGGGTGCTCCCCTCCATGAGGAAGGCCATCCCCGCCAACCCGGTCATGGCCATCGGGTAGGGCTGGCCCGACTGCGCCTCCCAGTGGCCGTCGGCGAGCTGCTGCTTGGCGAGCCATTCCAGGCCTTTGTTGACCGCCTCCTGGTACTTGGCGGGCAATTCGTTGGCGGCGGCACGGCGGCCGGCGGCGCCCGTCAGGAGAAGCGCCGCGGCGAGGACGAACACGGTGGAGTGGTTCATGGTCGTGGTCCTTGCTCATCTACGGTCCCCACCCGGCCCCGTCGCCGGGCGGACGATGACCGGGGGAATAGCGGGAATGCCGGCAGCGCGAGAGGAGAGGGCAACCCCGGCGGGGGCCGGCGGCCGCGAAGGACGAAGACTCCTGTCTGTCTTCCGCGGCCGCCGGCCACCAAACCATTGCGGAGCGGCATCAGTCCTTGATGAGTTTCTCGGCCGGCGGGGGCAGGGGCTGCGTGCCCACGGCTCGGCCGACCGGGATCCCCTCGGTACCACCTCCCTGGGCGGCCGGCTTGGAACCCTTTTCCTTGGTGCCGTCCGCCGTGGCGGATATCTCAGCCTCCTGAGTGATCGTGAGCTTGTAGTTGTTCGCCGTCATCTCGATCTTGCCGGCGCGGGCGTCGTGGTTGACGGCGTACACCTGGAGGTACTGCTGGCCCATCGGCGCCTCGCGGTTGGTCGATGGCAGCTTGTAGAAGAGCCGGCCCGTCTTCTTCTCGTACGCCTCGACATAGACGTCGCCCCAGACCTGGTTGTTGGGGAAGCGGCCGGGGAACCCCATGTTGCCGTTGAGCATGTAGCGCGACGTGTACAGCAGCACGGGCATGTCGGCCCACCCCTCCAGTACCAGCTGCTGGTTCTTGACCTCGTTGTGCCACTCGATCCTGCTGGTGCGGCGGTTGAAGGCGTAAACCTCGCCGTTGACGGTGATCCCCCGCAGGCCGCTGTTGGACTGTAGGTTCGCCCAGGGCTCCGTCGGGTTCGCCGGGTCCTGGGTGTGGAACATGACGTAGACGAACTGGGCGTCGGCCAGTAAATGGGCCTGCCGCAGGTTCTTCAGGTGGGCCACGTCCACGATGCCGCCGAGCACGACCTTGCGCCGGCTGAGGCTGACGCCGGTGACGCGGCCGTCGGGGGCGATGACGCCGGCCAGGTCCGGGTCCTGCGAGTGCAGCACCGTCGTGTTCGCCGGGAAGTTCTGCGACCACAGGTCCTTGCCGGTGTGGACGTCGTACAGCCGCAGGGCCAGGCCGCCGCCGGGCAGGGTGTCGGCGACGAGCATCTCGCGGCCGATGATGCGCAACTTCTTCTGATAGAGGGCGGCGAAGTTGGGAACGACCACCGAGGCGCCGTCCTGCGCCCGGAAGGCCCGCGTCGTGCTGGGGACGGGGGGACTGGCGTTGTTCAGCTCGACGAGGTAGATGTGATTGGCGTCGCCGAACAGGCGGCAGCGCGTCGAGACGTCGTTGCGGGTCCACAGGGTCTTGCCCGTGAGCGGGTCGAGCGCCTCCAGGCCCTCACGCGTGAGCACACAGACGTAGGTCGCCTCGACCGGCCCGCCCTGGGCGATGGCCATGTAGGTGCCGTCGGTGAAGTACATCTGCAGGCTTTCCTCGGCCGCGTCATAGTGCGGGGTTTGGTTGCCGCCGCCCGGGCTGTACGCGCCAAAGAGGTTCTTCTGCCACAGGCGCTTGTGGGTGATGGTATCGACGGCCACCAGGTACTGGCCGAGGTTGGCGACGATCAGGTGGCCCACCGAGTGGTAGCCGAAGCGGTTCGTCGCCGCCGGGTTCTGGACGACCATGCCGAAGCCCGGGTTCATCACCATGGCCGGGTTCAGGAACCAGGAGAAATTCTCGTTCACCGGCTCGGTGAGCAACTCCTTGCCGGTGCGGCGGTCCAGCAACTTGAGCTGATTGGTGCCGGGATTGACCCCGAAGCGGTGCTGCCTCAGCGACGGCAGCGGCTCGTTGATCGGGTCGAAGGTGTAGATCTGGTGCTGCGAATCGGGGTTGAAGTTCTTGTCGCGCTCCATGTTCCCCTTGAACCGCGATTTGCCGACCACGTCACCCGCCTCGTCCATGTACATGAGGAAGCGCTTGTCGGTCGCGAGTTCCTCGAGGAGTTGCGTGCCGGTCTTGCCGTCGCGCACCGGGGTGTTGGGGAAGCGAACCTTGAGGGCCTTGTAGTACTGGAAGGCGTCCTCGAGCACACCTTTGCGCGTCATGAGGCGCGCCAGCCCGTCGAGGGCGCGGGCGACGAAGGCCGGATCGTCGTCGTTGGCCAGCTGGCTGAACTGGAGTTCGGCGTCGAGCAGCGCGGCGTTACCCTCGCGCTCCATGAGGCGCTCGGCGAGGTAGAGCCGCCCCTCCTTGCCGATGGCTGCCGTCGAGCCGAACATCTCGACGAAGTGGCGCAGTTGTTCGAGGTCGCCGCTGTCCTTCACCTTGTTCCACTCGTCGGCGATGACCTGTTCGAGGGGCTTGCGCTGCTCGGGGGTGGCGCGGTCGATCATGGCCTTGATGCGGCCCTGGGCCCAGACGCTCGCCTTGGTCTTCACCGCCGGCTCATCGACGACGCTGAGCAACTCGTCCTGGGCCGTAGGCAGCGAGCCGAAATTCAGGTAGCTCTGCAGGGCCTCGCCGAGCTTACCCTGGGCCTCGCGGCCCTTGGCCACCAGGCACAGGAAGTTGGCCCGGCGCCGCTGCGTCTCCTTCTTCGCCTCGTCCGCATTGGGCAGCGTGACGAGGCACAGCGTTTCGTACTCCTTGAGGTACTTCTCGCCGTTGTTGAAGTCGCGCTGGAGCAGTTCGGTCATGGCGTCGAACAGCTTGGCCTCGGCCCTGGGCTTCAGCTCGTCCGAGGGTTTGTTGTTCAGCGCCGCGTGCAGGTCCTCGACGGCGCCGGCCAGTTCGCCCTTGTCCAGGCGCAGTTCGCCGCGCTCGAAGAGCCCCTGCGGGTCGCTGGCGTTCTTGGCCAGCAACTCGTTCATCAGTTCGAGTTTGACCTTGAGTTGCGGGTAGGCGACGATGTCGGTGACGCTCTGGGAGATGACCTGTCCGTCGAAGAAGGTCAGGTTGCCGGGCACCTCGAGGGCGCCCTCCCGATTCTTCTTGGAGCGTGTCTGGGCGACGATCTTGCCGTGCTCGATGTCGATGGCGAAGATGCCGGGCCCCTTTTCCTTGTCGGAGAAGAGGGCCTCCTTGAGCGGCAGGTAGTAGACGTTGTCGCTGGCGACGCCGCGGCCGGACGGCATGCCGGTCGGCACGCGCCACACCTCGCGGGCGTCATCGAGGCTCAGGGCGCGGACGTCCTTCTTGCCGACGATGACCACCTTGCCGGAGTAGACGCCGGCGAGGTAGACGTCGCCCTCGCTGCGCTTCAGGCCCCAGATCTGAGCGCCGTTGCGGAGGTTGAGGCAGCGCAGCTCGGGGCCGTCGGGGGCGGTGAAGACCACCTTGCCGTCGGCGATGATCGGCGGGGCGGCCTTCCAGTCGGAGGAGATCACCGCGTTGGGGTTGCCCGCCATGCCGGGCGGCATCCCCCGGAAGCGTCCGCCGTACTCGGGTTGCACCTGCGGCGCCGGGGCGTCGCTGTAGGCGTGCGCCCAGACGAGGCTGTGCGTCAGCAGGTCCACGCCGAGGATGACGCCGGCGTTGGTCGGGCACACCAGGATGCCTTCGCCGTAGGCGATGTGGGTGGCGTTGGTGCGCCGGTTGTAATCGACGAGGATCTTCTCCTTGGCGGTGCCGAGCTTCTGCACCCAGACGATGGCGTCGTCGAGGTCCTTCTGCTGCGGATCCTTGGCGGGCAGCTTGCCGGTGTCGAGGCAGATCAGGCGGATCTCCTGGTTCTTCTCGTTGAGGAAATACAGTTTGCCGCCCAGGCACAGCGGGGCACCAAGGAAGTGCGTGTCGCGGAAGTCCTGCTTGAGGGCGAACGGACGGTCATCGTCACCAGTGGCCTTGGGACCGCCGAGCAGCCAGTAGAGTTTGCCGCTGCCGATGCTGATGGCTTGCAGGGTGTTGGCCTGCACGCCGGGGTTGACCCACTGGTTGTAAGCGCCCGTGCCTCCCCCCGGCATGCCGCCGCCCCATTGGTTAAACTGCTGCATGGGGGGGAACGGCGGGAGTTGCAGGTCATCGACGACGTAGGCGCGCTGACCGTCGCTGCTCAAGGTGCCGACCGTGGAGTTCTCCAGCAGCGCGCTGGGTTTGCTGTACTGGTCCTTGAATTGGCCGACCCACGCGGTGAGGGCCGGCTGCTTCTGGCCGTCCTTGTGCATCCGCTCCAGGCTCCACGGCGAGTACGATATCCACTCGCGCTTGCCGGTCTTCAGCCCGATGGCGGCGACGCCCTCGTAGCTGCGGTAGACGAGGAGGGTCTTCTGTTTGCCGTCGGCGGTGGTGACGGTGGCGGTGACGGGGGCGAAGGCGGGGATGACCGCCTCGCCCTTGTTCTCCAGGCGGCGGACGGCACCACCCTCGTTGCCGTCGATCCACGCCTTGATCGGACTGGTGTCGCCGGAGAACAGGGTGGTCTTCCACAAGGGCTGCATGAAGGCGGTATCGCCGACGCCCTGGCCGCTACGGCTGGGATTGCCGCCGACCATCGGCCAATCGTAGATGAAGTTGTTGACGCCGCCACGGATGCGGTCGAGGTACTTCTCGGCGTCCTCCAGGGTGACGGTCTGGCCGCCGGCACTGAAGCCCTCCGGCGACTTGGCCTGAAGTTGCTTCCAAACCTTATCCTTGTTGTCCTTGTCTTCCTTGGTGTTTCCCTTGTGGAAAGCAATGGCGGCCTTGTAGAGCGTGAGCGGCTCGAGCTTCTCGACGCCGTCGCGCTGGATGAGGCGGTCGAAGGCCTGGGCGGCGGCGGTGAAGTCGCCACGGTCCATGAGGATGGTGGCGAGGCGCTCGGCGGCCTCGGCGCCGGCTTCGGTCCAGAGGAAGCGCTGGGCGACCTCGGCGAACTTCTGCTTGTCGCTGTCGGCGATGGCGTCGGCGAGCAACTTCTTGGCGCTGGGCCCGTGGATGGAGTCGTAGACGTCGAGGCCGACGCCGGGCTTGCCGCGGGGCACGCTGGCGAGCAGGCGGTTGGCGGCGATGCGGATGCCGACAAGGGTTTCGACCTCCTTGCCGTCCGCCTGCTTGACCGGCATTTGCACGAAGACGTCCTCGGGCAGGTCGAGGAGCCCCTGCACGGTCTCGGCAACAATTCTCCACTCCTCGCTCTCGATGTACTCCTTGGCGGCCTTGAGCTTGGCCTTGAGCTTCGGGTCGGTGGGCAGAGTCAACCGGCCCTTGTCGGCGAGATCGACGACGCCGGGCGGGGTCGTGCCGGGCGGGGCGACCGGGCCGGCGCCCGGCGGCAGTCTCACCTTTTGTCCCTGCGCGACGTCACTGGCCAGAAAGGCGAAGGCGGCCAGGAAAACGACCCCCGCGACCATCACCAAGGCTCGGCGCATGCTCCACCCCATTGGTGTGCTTCCCCCATGATCGATTGTGCTGCGGCGTCCGAGAACTCCGACTCAAACGTAACGGGGAATTCTCCCACAACCGCCGCCCGGCTGGCAAGTACAAACCGTACAATCTCAAAGACGTTACAAAGCGCGCCCGGGATTGCGGCGGGAAGGCTCGCTGACAAGAAATGACGAGCTTTCGCCGTCCGGCTAACAGCAATTCGCCGACACAGCCGCTTGCGGCTTCGCAATAGCTGCGAAGCCGCAAGCGGCCCGGAGTTCCCATGGAACGCACGTTCCGCCCGAAATAGATAGTCGAGTTTCACACGGCGGACGACCCGCCGTCATGCACAGTGATGAACCTGCAAACGAAGTGGGCACGATTCACCGACGACCCCCTCGTTCTCGCCGCCCTCGATCAACGCTCGCGGCCGTCGCCAGGACTCACCGAGCCTGACCGCGAAGTCCTCGCCGCCCTCCGCGACAGAGCCCCCCTGGCGATGCTCCAAGTCGATATCGAGGTGACGACTGGCCTATCCCCACGCAGCGTCGGCCGCTGCCTAGCAGCCCGTTGAAAAAGTCGTTCCAAAGCTCAAGCTCAAGTGAATTTCCTGCGAGCATGATTGGTCGAGCTTCAGCTTCTGGATGCCTTTTTCAACGGGCTGCTAACGCGGACCC
>Ga0116224_10000552_pt1 | contig 29431 bp, 25 predicted proteins | sample Sb_taG_9_FD_89699 | JGI IMG/M metagenome (GOLD analysis project Ga0116224, IMG submission 89699) | Peat soil microbial communities from Weissenstadt, Germany - Sb_50d_b_LC metaG | ecosystem: Environmental > Terrestrial > Soil > Wetlands > Peat | place: Germany: Weissenstadt | collected 2010-09-21 | reverse complement strand
TGGCGTGGGGACTGCCAGACCGCAAAGCCCCCGGCCCCAGGCCGGCGTCGGGCCTGGACGGAGCCACGAAGACAGGCGCGCGGGGCGGTACCGCCGGGCGAACCACAAGGAAGCTCGGGGGGATGGTCGCAGGGAGTCGGAGTGCCTCATAGTAGCGTAGGGGGTAGGGGAACCTGTGCGTCGGGGACCCTGCCGAGCGAAGGGGGCACCTCCAGGTTCCCCTTGTCCCCAGGTTCCCCAGGTTTCCGGCGGGAGGCGACAGTTTCGGGTACGCGGCGCCGTCCCGGCCAGACTGACACTCGGGCTCAAGGCACCAAGGAGATACCGGCCTTGTCCCGGGGAGCGTCACGCTCCAGCATAGCGGCTCCCCAGCCCATTTTCATGGTTTCTGGGTGCCGCGCAGCGGCCTGGCGACTGACACCTTTTTTTCACCTTTTTTCCCCGGTTCATCTCCAGCGCTTCTTCGAGGGCATCACGGATCGTTAGGCTCAGGCCCTCTTCCGCCTTGGCTTGGCCGGCCCCTTGGACGGCTTACCCTGCTCGAATTGCGACCAGAATTCCTCTTCGCTCAGCCAATGCCCCTCGCGAAACTGTTGGCGGGAGCGCTCCAAGATGGCACGCAGGCGCGGCGAATACGCCATCAGGAGCCGCTCGATCTCGTCCTCGTCCTGCACGCCGACGATGACCGCGACCGGCCGCCCGTTGCGCGTCACAACGACCGGCCCACCCTCACTGGCTTTCAGGAAGGCGCTGAACTGGGACTTTACCTCCGCGACCGACGCAATCTTCATAGCTGTACCTCCTCCCCGCCGATGAACAGGCGCTCCCGTTGCTTCTCCCCGATGGCCATGATCCGGACCATACGGGCCTCTTCGTCGATGTCATACAGGGCGCGAAAGCGGTTGTCCGGGCCGAAGCGGATCTCCCAGGTGGCCCCGAAGGGGGCCGGCGGCCGCAGGGGCTCGCGATTCGTCGTCTCGACGCCCGGCTCGAACCGTAGCTGCTCCCCCATCTTCTCTCGAATGAGGGCGTGGTATTTCGCGTCGATGGCCCGCAGGTGCTTCGTGACCTCGGAGGCGAAGGCCAGGGTGTAGGGCTGCTGCCGCGCCATGATGGCCATAATTCTGGCCATTCCAGCGAAGCGTGTCAAGCCTGGAGCAGCGAACGCAGCCGCGAAGAACGGGGGGGAGGGTATGCAGCTGGCGGTCGGGCGCTGCCGGCCACTGCCGGCGCGGGGCGCACCCCGACCGTGTCCCGCCCGCGGGCGGGACACGGACTCCTTCGGCTTTCCCTGGCTGCCCTTCACCTACCCCCGGAGAACATGGAGCGGCCCCCGACCCTACGACGGGGAAGACCTGGGGGGGAAGACCTGGGGGGAAGACCTGGGGAAGACCTGGGGACAGTTCATCCAAGTCTTTTTTTCTCAAGGACTTGTGACAAAAAAGCGCGCCGGGACGGGGGCGCGACTTGCCAAAGGGGCCGGCAGGGATATGCTACTCGGCGCGGAGCAAGAAGGGGGTCAGCCACCCAGAACCCTCGTGGAGTCCCGTCATGGCCCGCGCCGCTCGCCGCGCGCAGTGGACCGCTGCCGCCTGCTACCACGTCCTCAACCGCGGCCAGGCCCGCCAGACCCGCTTCCACGACGACGAGGACCGCTGCCACTTCCTCAAACTGCTGGCCCGCTACCGCGACCGCTTCGAGTGGCGGCTCTACCACTACTGCCTGATGGACAACCACTTGCTCCTGCACCTGCCCGACCCTTGGGCCCAAGGGGGCCCCCTCCTTGGGCCCCCTTGGGCCCAAGGGCCCCACTCCTTGGGCCCCACTCTGCCTTGGGCCCCACCTTGGGCTTCCCACCTTGGGCGCTCCCCCATTAATCTCATTTCTTCTTTCCGGGTTGACCGGCGCTGGGAAGAAGTATACCGGAGTGGACGGCCTCCGCTGATCCGTGGCCTGACCCTGCCATCACGGCCGGCGCCCGAGGAAGATGTAGTATGGGACTTTCACCCCCGGCAGGTACGGGATCCGGCCCTGCCGCTCCTCCAGGCAGACCGTCCGGAAGCGGCTCTGCAAGTAGGGCAGGATGTCGGGCGACAGGAAGACGTTGTCCCAGCTGAACCACCACGGCCAGAACCAGCGCTGCCACGCCGTGTGCCGGCGTAGGCCCGGCGCGGGCCACTTCCGTGCGACGTAGAAGTCGGCCACGCCGACCATCCCGCCAGGGCGGAGCAGCTCGTGGGCCCGGTCCACCGCCTTGAACCAGTCGGGGATCATCGTCAGCGAGTAGGAGAAGGTGATGACGTCCACCGGCCCCCCGGGCGGCTTGTAGGTGCTGGCGTCGCCCAGGACGAGGGCAACCTTGTCCCACCCCCGCCGGGCGACGCGCGCGCTCGCCACGCGCAGCAGGGCGGGGCACAGGTCCACGACCTCCGCACTCCCCAACTGATCCCAGCGGTCGGCCAGGTATTCGAGGTTGCTGCCCGTGCCGCCGCCCAGGTCCAGCAGACGCGCGCCCTCGGGCAGCTCCAGGCGGCGCATCATCTCCTCGCGGCCGTGCAGCAAGCGACGGCGGAAGTCGTCGTAGCCGTCGGCCTGGTGCCGGTAGAAGGCCTCGAGTCGCCCCGCCGGGTCGTCCCCTCGGGGGCGGGCGAAGGCGAGGTGATAAAGGGTGCGCAGGTCGGCGAGCAAGTTCATGGGTCTCCCTATCAAGCCTCACTCGGGCAAATCGGCGATGGAGAAACTCCCGTAGGTGTGGACCCGGTCGCGCTCGTGCAGCCGGGCGGCCAGCGCGCGGTCGTAGCGCAGCAGGTAGCCCAGGGCGACGGTGGCGCCGCGGTGGCGGACCCGCAGGTGATCGAGGTAGGTCACGCACGGGGCGGCGCTGCGGAAGATCACGCGGGCGCCCGGCCCCCCCTTGGCGAGGATCGCGTTCCACTCCTCGGCGAGGGCCTGCGGTTGGGCGTGGCTCATCCAGTCCATGTGGTCGAGCAGTACCAGCTTCGTCAGGCCCGGCTCGGACCGCCGCAGGAAGTCCGTCAGCGTCGCCGTGTGAACGTGCAGGCGGTCAAGCAGCCCAACCTTGAGGCGGTCGAAGTTGGCCGGCTTGAGGTACTCGGGGCAGCAGTCCGGGGTGTAATGGCCTTGCAGGTAGACGCGCCAGAAGTAGTTGTCGGCCAGCGGCAGGCGGGTGAGGACCGCCTCCAGGGCGTCGCGGATGAAGCCGAACAGCCCACCGGGGCATTGCTCGTCGATCTGGCGGCGCTGGGCCAGCGGCACGCCGAGGAGGCTCATGGTGGCGCTGCGGCTGAGCAGCCAGCGCAGCGATGGCGTCCAGAGCCGGTCGCGGATCTTCGCCTCGTAGACGGCGCGCTGCTCGTCCGGCGTGCGGGCGCCCAGCAGCTCTTCGAGCGGCCGGCGCAGCCCGGCGATCAGGCGCAGCTTGGCGAGCAGCAGCCGCGCCAGCGAACCCGCCGTGCCCTGGTAGTAGAAGGACCGTCGCCAGCCGCGGCCGGAGAAGAAGTCGATGTGCCGGTCCCAGTAGCGCCGCGCCCATACCGACAGCCGGCCGCGCAGGGCGTCGAAGTACATATTCCGGGCACGCGGCGACCGGCCGCTGCCGAACAGCGCGAAGAACGCGCAGTGGTCCAGGGCGCGAATGCCGGCCACCTTCAGCTCGAGCAGGGCGTTCTGGATCGGGTTGACATCGACCGCGTTGACCTCCCCAGCGCCGGCCAGCAGGTAATCCAGGGCATTGCAGCCGGCGCTGGTGATGACTGCCACCCGGTCGGAGGGAGTCAACCCCAGGGCCAGCCGATCCAGCGCCGGGTCTTCCCAGCAGGTGTTGTACACGAGGTTGTGCCGGTGGACGGCGCGGAAGACGCTGTTGCGGATGCGGTCCCGGACGATTACGGTTGCGCTCATGCGGGTCTCACAGTTAGGGGGCCACAGGCGGGCGGGCAGCCGCGACGGCGGGACGCAGGTCGTCCCCCGCCGCCTCCGCAGGCGGCGGGCAGTGCCAGGCGGGGGGCGGCCCCTCGGCCAACAGGCCGTCGAGCATTCGCTGGGTGCGGCGGCCGATCTCCTCGACCAGCCGCGCCCCTTCTTGGCGCCGGCCGCCGTCGGCGCCGAGCCACTCGCGGACCGGCAGCGGCAGGCCGACTTCGATGAGCACACCCAGCGGGGCCACCGGGCGCTCGATCTCCCCGGTGACGATCTCCTCGAGCCGCTGCACGGCCTCGGTCTGCCGCTCCAGGCTCGGCCGCTCACACAGGTAGGCGTGCGAGTGGCTGTTGAGCCCTTCGCACAGGAGCAGATGATCGAGTTGGCGCTGGACGGCGGCGGAGTCCTCGGGGCGCGGGGCAGCTTCCGCGAGGCGGCGAACGAGCAGCCGCCGCATCTGGAGGACGCGCTCCATGAGCCCGCCGTCGTGGTGCCCAACGCCGTGGCGAGCTTCCAGGCCGGACACGATCGCGGCCGCCAGGTGCAGCCGGCGCTCGTCGATGGGCCCGCTTCGCGGCGTTCCCAGGTGCTCGGCCTCCTGCCGGGCGAGGAAGGCGGCCGTCAGCACCTCGACGCGCGAGACGAGCGCCAGCTGGTCCTGCGGCCCAACGCCCAGGCGGGCCTCCAGGCGGGCCAGCCGGCGGGCGAGTACCGGCCGGGGATCCTCCAGTACCCAGTATTTAAGCGCTAGCGGCAGGACGACGAGCGGCCTCTCGGAGTCGCGAGCGGCCTGGCGCAGGATCATCGCCACCCCTTCGCGCAGTGGGCCGAGGCGGTCGTTCTGTCGATACCACGTCCCTTCGGGGAAGACGACGAGCGGGCGCGTGGCCTCGGCCAGGAGGCGGGCGCCGGCGCGCACCGACTCGCGGTCAGGGGCCTCGCGATTGATGCTGTAGCCCCCCATGCGGTTGAGCCACCAGCCGAAGGCGCGGCCCTGGCGGAACATGTGCTGGGCGACGAGGTAATGGAAGAACGTGGCGGCTTCCAAGCCCAGCATCGCCAGGACCACCGGGTCGGCCCAGCGGCAGTGGTTGGACGTCAGGAGGATTCCGGTCCGCTGCCGCAGCGCTTCGCGCAGTTGGTCGCCGCGGCGCACCTCCCAGCGGCGGACTCCCAGGTGGCGGCGCAGGAAGGCGGGGAGAAAGGGCGCCACCAGGCGGCACCAAAATGTGCTCTGGTACGGCGGCACGAGTCGGTACGGCTCGGCGAAGTACAGTTGCAAGGCCCGACCCCGGTGAGACGCTGAGGTCCGTGCTGTGGATCCCTCTCAACATGCGCCCCGCGATGGTTGCTGCCAACCGCTCTCGCAGAGAATACTTCAGAACTTCACCTTGCGCTAACGGGCCGAGCGGACTTGGAGTCAGTTCCGAACGCCGCTTGCGGCTTAGCGGAAGCCTGGAATTCGCTAAGCCGCAAGCGGCTCTCGGAACAGACCCTTGTTGCGACGAGTCTCCGGGAAGGGCCGGCGCGTCCGGCACATCTTCGAGCGGCGGCCTGCGTCGAAGCACGCAAGTCCGGGGATGTCGGTCTTGACCCTTTTTCTACCCCCGGCTTCAGGATTCGGGTGAGGCGCCCGCATCAGCTGGAAAGTCACGGGGCGGCACGGTCGATAAAGCTCTGGGAGCGGTGTCTTTTCGCTCTCCGGCATCGTTTCTCGATGCCTCGCGCGAAGGAATCACGCACCTCACCTGAGCCGGCAGCTCCTGATTTGCCGGGGAGAAACCTTCATGCGTAAAGAACTGGTTGCGTCGATGTTCGCCCTGTTTGCGGGTGCCGGTGGCGCCCTGGCCCAGTGCCCCGCGCCGAGCGCGTGCAGCCCGGGTGACGCGTGCGCCGCGGCCTGTGGCTGGCCTTGCCCCGAGGCCGAGTGCAAGCCGAAAGCCTGGGTCAGCGGAGAGTACCTGCTGTGGCGGATCAAGGACGGCCCCCTGCCGTACCCGCTCGGGCTCACCGGGAGCCCCGCCACGCCGAACCCGGGAGCCCTGAACGCCGGCGGCGTGCCCTTCCTCACCGGTCCTCACACGGACTACGGCACCCTGTCCGGGATGCGCGTCTCGGCCGGCACCTGGCTCGACTCGGACGCCCACGTGGGGATCGAGGGGAGCGGCTTCTTACTGCCGAAGCAGACGAAGACCTACCGGGCCGCCTCGGACCCCAACGGCAGCCCCGTGATCGCCTTCCGCTACCTCGACCCGCCCGTCGGGGGCGCCCCGGCGGTGGAGGATTCATTCCAGGCGTCGCTCCCGGCCGGCAACGGCGCCGGGGCCGGCCCCTTCGCGGGGGGCGTCGGCGTCGTGTCCAGCACTCGCCTCTGGGGCGCCGAGGTCAACGGCGTCCTCGGGTTGGTTGATCGAAGCAAGTTCCGGCTCCAGGCCCTTGCCGGTGCCCGCTATGCCGATCTGCAAGAATCGCTCAACCTCCAGTTCCAATCGACCGCCATCGATGGCGGGATGGTGCCATTCCAGGGGAACACGTTCCCCGCCCCCAGCGCGGTGTCCACGCTCGACTCGTTCCAGACTCACAACCAGTTCTACGGCGGCCAACTGGGGCTGCGCGGCGAGTACAACCTCGGCAAGTTTTTCGTCAGCGGCACGGGGAAGGTCGCCCTGGGCTCCAACCATGAAGTGGTGAACGTCGCCGGCACGTCCTCGCTGTTCACGCCCGGCAACGCCCCCTTGACGGTCCCCGGGGGCCAGTTCGCCGGCCCGAGCAACATCGGCCGTACCACGCACGACGACTTCGCAGTGCTCCCGGAAGTCGAGGTCAAGGCCGGCATCCAGGCCACCCGCTGGCTGCGGGCGTACGTCGGCTACAACTTCCTCTACTGGAGCCGCGTGGTGCGGCCCGGCAATCAGGTCGATCTGATCGTGAACGACGCCGGCAACGCGGTGAACCCCGGGTTCGTCCGTGGCGCTACCAGCGGGCTCGGCTTCCCGCGGCCGCAGTTCAACAAGACGGACTTCTGGGCCCAGGGCCTCACCTTCGGACTGGAAATCCGCTACTAATGGGATAGGCGCAGTAACATCCGTTTAGCGGCGGCTCGCAGAGCCGCGCTCGTAGTGACCCGATTTATCGGGTCGCGGCAGTCAGGACCGCATGAATGCGGTCACTACAAGCGCGGCGCGCGTAGTGACCCGCTTTATCGGGTCGCGGCAGTCAGGACCGCATGAATGCGGTCACTACGAGCGCGGCTCTGCGAGCCGCCGCTAAACATTGGAACTGATTGAGGGACGCTGCCGGGAGGCGGCCCGGCGCGACTGGAGGAAGTCGAGCCATTTCCCCAGTCCCGCGCCGGTCTTGGCCGACACCTCGTAGACCTCCATTCCCGGCCGCACCGACTGGATGCTGCGGTGCGCCGCCGCCGCGTCGAACTCCGCGGCGGCGGCCAGGTCCGTCTTGGTAATGAGGCACAGGTCGGCGGTGTTGAAGATCGTCGGATATTTGAGTGGCTTGTCCTCCCCTTCCGTCACCGAGAAGAGCACCAGCCGCAGGTCCTCGCCCAGGTCGAAGGTCGAAGGGCAGACCAGGTTGCCGACGTTCTCGATGAACAGGAAGTCGAGCCCCTCCAGCGACCAGCCGTCCAGGGCGGCCGCAACCATCTCCGCCTCCAGGTGGCAGACCGTCCCGGTGGTAATCTGCCTGACCGGGACTTCGCTGCGGGCCAGCCGCCGGGCGTCGTTGTCGGTCGCGAGGTCGCCGACAAGGGCGGCGACGCGGTGGCGGTCGCGGAGCAGCCCGAGCACCCTTTCCAGGAACGCCGTCTTGCCCGCGCCGGGGCTGGACACCAGGCTGACGACGTAGACCCCCGCCTCACGGAAGCGGGCCCGCAAGGCGCGGGCGGCCATGTCGTTGCGCTTCAGGACGTGCTGGCGGACTTCGACCAGGCGCGTTTCGCTCATGACTCGATCTCGAGGGCGACGACTTCCAGCTCGCGTCCGCTGACGACGTCGGGCGTCGGCCGGCCGCAGGCGGGACAGCACAGTTGCGGGAACGTCAGCGTTCGCTCGGCGGCGCAGCCGGGACACCAGGCGACGACCGGGACCTCGCGCACGACCAGTTCGGCCGCCGCCAGCGGGGTGCCTTCGCGGGCCAGGTCGTAGGCCGACACCAGCGCGTCCTTGACCACGCCGGAGAGGGGGCCGAGCTTCAGGTGGACGGCGACGATGCGGCCGCCGCGGCGCTCGGCCTCCTCGGCGGCGACGTCAATAAGGCTCAGGGCGATGGACAGTTCGTGCATGGTCTTCCAGCGGGCGCCGACGTCACATGCTGCGGATCTTCAGGTACCGCTTGATGTCGGGGCCCAGGTAGTACCAGGCCAGCACCCCCAGCCCAACCGCGGCCAGGCCGGCGAGAGCCAGGTCCATGATGTCGGGCCGGCCGCGCGGACGGAGCCGGTCATCCTCGTGTCGCCGCCGCCCTCGGGGCGGCGCTCTCTTCGCGCCGCCCCGAGGGCGGCGGCTAAACGGGGCTTGCGCCCCCTAACAAATCCTCGGCAGTTGTTCCCCGGCGAGCAGCGTGACCACGCGCTCCCCGCCCACGCGTGACCGCAGGATCACCATCCCAGGATGACCCGCCACGACCTCCCCAATGAGTGCGGCGTTCCTTCCCAGGGGGTGGGCCCGCATCGCCGCCAGCACGCGCTCGGCGTCCTCCGGCGGCACGACGGCGATCAGCTTCCCCTCGTTGGCGACGTAGAGCGGATCGAGTCCGAGCATTTCGCAGGCGCCGCGCACCTCGGGGCGCAGCGGGACGGCTGCCTCGTCCAACTCGACGCCCACGCGCGAGGCGGCGGCCAACTCGTTGAGGGCGCTGGACAGCCCGCCGCGCGTGGGGTCGCGCATGCAGCGGGTACTCGGACAGGCCTCCAGGATCGCCTCCGTCAGGCCGGCCAGGGAGGCGGTGTCGCTTTCCAGCACCGTCTCGAACTCCAGCCCCTCGCGCACCGACATGATGGCGATGCCGTGGTCGCCAAGCGTCCCCGAGACGAGGATGCGGTCGCCGGGACGGGCGGCATGGATCGACAGCGAACGCCCCTCCGGCACCAGGCCGATGCCCGAAGTCGTGATGAAGACGCCGTCGCCCTTGCCCCGGTCCACCACCTTGGTGTCGCCAGTGACCAGGGCGACTCCCGCCTCGCGGCAGGCGGCGCGCATCGAGGCGACGATGCGCTGCAGGTCCACCAGCGGCAACCCTTCTTCGAGAATGAAGGCCGCCGAAAGGTACATCGGCCGGGCGCCGCCCACCGCCAGGTCGTTCACCGTACCGTGGACCGCCAGCCGGCCGATGTCGCCGCCGGGGAAGAAGAGCGGCCGCACCACGAACGAGTCGGTCGTGAAGGCGACCCAGCCCGATTGCAGATTGCAGATTGCAGATTGCAGATTGGAAGAGCCAATCTGCAATCTGCAATCTGCAATCTGCAATCTGCAATCGCGCAGCGTTGCCTGATCCTCCAGCGCCCCGAGCACGTCGTTGGCGAAACCGGGCAGGAAAAGGCGCTGGATCAGGTCGGCGGTCAGCTGCCCACCGCTGCCGTGGCCGAGCAGGATGTGGTCGTAGCGCGATTTCGGCAGCGGGCAGCTGCCGAAGGGCGTCACAGCCAGCGAGTCGTCGGCGGCCATGTTAGATGACGTCCTCCTCGCCGCGGATCACGTGGTTCAGGGCCCAGCTCCCCTGTTTAGCGGCCGCCCTCGGAGCGGCGCGTTCTCCGCGCCGCCCCGAGGGCGGCCGCTATAAACGGCCAAATGTCGCCCGTAGGCGTGGTAGGCGGCGCAGGCGCCCTCGGCGGACACCATCGTGGCCCCCAACGGCGACTGCGGCGTGCATTCCTTGCCGAACGCCGGGCAGTCGTGCGGCTTCTTCAGCCCCTTGAGGATCTGCCCGCTGATGCACAGCGACGACTCCTGCGTCTCGATGTCGGCCACCTCGAAGCGCCGCTCGGCGTCGTGGTCGCGGTACTCGTAGCGCAGCTTGAAGCCACTCTTGGGGATCAGGCCGACGCCGCGCCATTTGCGGTCGCACACCTCGAACACGTCCTCGATCAGCCGCCGCGACGCGGGGTTCCCCTCGTCGCGCACCGCGCGGGCGTACTGGTTCTCCACCTCCGCCCGCCCCGCTTCGAGTTGCCGTACTGTGCGGAAGACCCCTTCGAGCAGGTCGAGCGGCTCGAACCCGGTGACGACGACCGGCACGCGGTAGCGGCGGGCGATCGGCTCGTATTCGCCGGTACCCATAACAGTGCAGACGTGCCCCGGCCCGAGGAAGCCCCTGACGCGGTTGCCGGGAGCCTGCAAGAGGGCGGTAATCATGGGCGGAACCAGGACGTGCGACACCAGCACGCTGAAATTCGTCAGCCGCCGCTTGCGGGCCATCCACACGGCCATCGCGTTGGGCGGCGCCGTCGTCTCGAAGCCGATGGCGAAGAAGACCACCTGCCGCTCGGGGCGCGCCGCCGCCAGGTTGACCGCGTCGAGCGGCGAGTAAACGACGCGGACGTCGCTGCCCTGCGACTTGAGTTGCAGCAGGTCGCCGCGCGAGCCCGGCACGCGCAGCATGTCGCCGAAGGAGCAGAAGGTCACTTCCGGTCGCGAAGCGATGGCGTGGGCGCGGTCGATCATTTCCAGCGAGGTGACGCAGACAGGGCAGCCGGGGCCGTGGACCAGTTCCACCTGCGGCGGCAGCAGACGGTCGATGCCGGACTTGACGATGGTGTGCGTCTGTCCCCCGCAGACCTCCATGATGGTCCACGGCCGGGTCACGGTGTGGGCGATGGCGGTCGCCAGTTTGCGGGCCGCCCCGCCGTCGCGGTATTCATCGACGTACTTCATGTGTCAATCGTTTCGTTTCAACCCACCCCCGGCTCGTCGGCCAGGGGAATCTTCAGCTCGTCGAACTGGTTCATCTCTTCTAACAGCGCGAACACCCGCCCCGCCTCGGCCTCGTCGAGGCGCGACAGGGCGAAGCCGACGTGAACGAGGACGTATTCGCCCGGCTGCACCCCGTGGACGTGCTCCAGGCAGACACGCTTGCTGATGCCGCTGAAATCGACCTTGCCCATGAGCACGTCGTTTTCGCGGTAGGTTTCGATCACCTTGCCGGGGATGCCGAGGCACATCGCTGGGTCTCCATGCGTTCCGCCGCTTGCGGCTTCGCACAGCCTGCGAAGCCGCAAGCGGCCACGGCCAGTTGTCCCAGGCTCAGCCCGCCGTCATTGGGCGGCACCAGGCGATGACGGTACACCTCGAAACCGTCTGCGCCAAGTCGGGCGCTCACCTCCCGGGTGAGCAGGGCGTTCAGGAAGACGCCGCCGCTGAGCACCACCGCTCCCAATCCCGTCGCCCCGCGGAGCCGGTCACAGACGGCGGCGATCAGTTCGACCAGGGTCGAGTGGAAGCGCCGTGCGATGAGCGCCGTCCTCACCCCGCGCCTCGTGTCCTCGGCCAGCGCCCGGATGAGCGGCCGGGTATCGACGACCAGCGGGTTCTCGCCCGGGCTGAGGGCAAACGGGTAGGTCCCATCCGATTCGACCCCGGTAGCCAGCCACTCCAACTCGACTGCCGCCTGGCCTTCGTAACTGACGCGATCCCGAACGCCGGCCAGGGCGGCCACCGCATCGAAAAGCCTGCCCGCGCTCGAAGTGAGCGGGGTATTGATGCGGCGTTCCAGCATTCTCTCCACCGTTCTTACCTCGACTGGCAACAGTCGTGCCTTCAGCGGCCTCAACTCCACCTCGGCATCGACCAGGTGGGCCACCGCCATTCGCCACGGCTCGCGGATGGCCTGGTCGCCGCCCGGCAAGCCCACGTAGCGAAGGGTGGCCGCCCGCCGAAACGCTCGGTAATCGCCGACCAGAAACTCGCCGCCCCAGACGGCCCCGTCGGTGCCGAAACCGGTGCCGTCGAACGTCACGCCGATGACCGGCTCGGCCAGCCCATGCTCCGCCATGCAGCTGACCATGTGGGCATGATGATGCTGAACGGCGAGAAGGGGGATGCCCAGCCGAGCCGCACGCTCCTGCGCGTACCGGGACGTGACGTAGTCCGGATGCAGATCGTGGACGATGACCTGCGGCACGATGGCAAAGAGCTGCTCGTAGAGGGCGACGTCCTTCTCGAACGCCCGGTAGGCCTCGTAGTGATCGAGGTCGCCGAGGTGGTGGCTGAGGAACGCCTGACGGCCGCGGCCCAGGGCAAACGTCCCCTTGAGCTGTCCGCCAACGGCAAGGATCGGCCCGGGGCACTCGAACGGCAGCTGTACCGGAGCGGGGGCGTAGCCGCGCGAGCGCCGCAGCGGCAGCTCCGCCCCATCCACGACGCGCGTCACCGAGTCGTCGCAGCGCACGTGGATGGGGCGGTCGTGGACGAGGAAGAGGTCGGCGATGCCGGCGAGCTTCTCCGGCGCCTCGTCGTCGCGGTAAGCGATCGGCTCGTCGGAGCGGTTGCCGCTGGTCATGACGAGGGGGCGCCCGCCGGCCGCCCGCAACAGCAGGTGGTGCAGCGGGGTGTACGGCAGCAGGACGCCCAGGTAGGGGTTGCGTGGCGCGACCTCCTCCGCGACGGCCCGCGGGCGCTTGTGCAGCAGGACGATCGGGGCGCGCGGCGACAGCAGCAGCTCGCGCTCGGCCGGCCCGACCGCGCCAATTTTTTCCGCGGCCGCCAGGTCCGGCACCATGACGGCAAACGGCTTCTCATCGCGGTGCTTGCGGCGGCGCAGTTCGGCGACGGTTGCCCGGCTGCGGGCGTCACAGGCGAGGTGATACCCGCCGAGACCCTTCAGCGCCCCGATCCGGCCGTCGCGCAGGGCGGCGGCGAAGTGGGCCAGCGGGTCGGGCGCCGGGACGGGCCGGCCGGCGGCATCGAGGATCTGGAGACGAGGCCCGCAGTCGGCGCAGGCCGTCGGCTGGGCGTGGAAGCGGCGGTCGGCAGGGTGATCGTATTCCGCGCGGCAGGCGGGGCACATGACGAAGGAAGCCATCGTCGTCCGCGGGCGGTCGTAAGGTGCGCCGGTGATGATCGTCAGCCGCGGGCCGCAGTTGGTGCAATTCAGAAAGGGATAGCCGTGGCGCCGGTTGGCGGGGTCGAACAGCTCGGCGAGGCAGTCGGCGCAGGTGGCCACGTCGGGCGAGATGAAAACCGGACTGGTGGGAGCGAATTCACTGGACGCGATGGAAAACTGGCGCTCTCCTTGGGGAGGCATCGCTTCCCAGGACAGGTGCTCGACGTGCGCCAGGGGCGGGGGTCGGTTGGCCAGTTCGGTCAGGAATTGCTCCAGGGACGGAGGTTCGCCTTCGACCTCAATCAGGAGGGTCCCTGTTTGGTTTCGGACGAAGCCGTGCAGGTGCAGGCGTGTGGCGAGGTTGCAGACAAAGGGCCGAAAGCCGACCCCCTGGACGATGCCACGGACCACGATTGCCCGGCGTTCCATTCCGCTCGCCCCTTTCACCTCTTCGTCTTATCATCCGCTGGCGCAACCGGCCGCTGGACGGAAAGAGGCCGCCCCAGTGGCGCCGTGGTGAGCGGTCGCGCCGCGGGACGGCCCTCCCTGTCAGAGCGGGGGCGGTTACGACGAGAGGTTGCGCGAGAATTCGTCCAGCTCCCGTTCGGCCTGGTCCTTGGCGTAGCCGTAGCGTTCCTGCAGCTTGCCGAGGAGCTGATCGCGCCGTCCCGCGACAGTGGTCAGGTCGTCGTCGGTCAGCTTGCCCCACTTCTCCTTGATCTTGCCCTTGAATTGCTTCCAGTCGCCTTTCACGGTGTCCCAGTTCATGATGCTCACTCCCTCTCTCGGTTGATGACAATGGGTCGATCGGGATGGGGGAGACTCGCTCCCCGCCCCCACCCTCGACCGCGGCGGCGCCCCGACTCGAATTGGGGCGCCGGCCTCTTCGTACTGTCCGTCTATGTTGAACGGCGCGCGAAGAGCGCACCGGTTATCCGGCCCTCTGGCAGCCAGAGAGAGGAAATGCATTTCGCGCGCCGAGCAGGGAGTTGCATGGGAAGAAACGACCGGCACCTCGTTGTCGGCCGGGGAACGGCGCGCTCAGCCGGCCCGGTCCTGTTTCTGGTCGTAGTACCAGAACGGCCGCGTGTCCGGGGCCTGTTCCTGCTCCTCGTACTGGGCGCCGGCCACCTGCCAGTCGCCGCAGCCCTGGCAAAGGACCGGCAGGTCGGCCCAACGATGCTCCCGGTGCGGCCGGCGCAGCCTCTCCCTCAGCACGGCCCAGAGTTCGCGGATGCTCGACTGGCCGACGTTGCCGGCCGTGAATCGGCCCTCGTAATCGACCGCGCAGGCGACCATCGAGCCGTCGGCCAGGATGGCGGAGGTGTTGTTGGCCCAGGGACAGGCGATGCGGAAGTCGGCGCCGTGGACGATGGTGTCGGTGTGGACCGTCCCCGTCGCGCCCCACTCGAGCATGGGCCGCACCTTCACCTCGGCCCCAAGGCTGCGCCAGTGAGCGATGAACTGCGGCAGTTCGTCGGCGTTTTCCTTCATGACCGAGAACTGGGCGATCACGACCGGGTACTGCTGGCCGCGCTCGAGGCGCTTGCGACACAGCTGCTCCACCGCGGCGAAGATGGGGTCGCGCTTGCCGTTGACCCGAATGGCCTCGAAGGTTTCGCGAGTAAACCCATCCAGGCTGAGGATGAAGCGCTTCAGTGGCGAGTGCAGCACCTTCTCGATGTTCTCGAAGCGGCCGAGCAGCGTGCCGTTGGAGTTCAGCACCAGGTTGCGGCAGCCGGCGCGGCCGGCGTGGTCCAGGCGGTCCCACAGCTCGTCGCGGAGGATGAGCGCCTCACCGTAGAAGGTCGGCCACAGCTCGCAGCCCGGCGATTCGCGACCCACTTCCTCGACGATGCGGTTCCAGAGCCCGCGCTCCATGTGCTGCTGCGGCCGGATCATGGTCCGGTGAGCGCAGTGAATGCACTTCATGTTGCAGTAGGAGGTGTTCTCCACCACCAGTTGGGGAGGGAACGGATGGTCCTTCAGATTGGCCTCGATGGCGAGAAGCTCCCGCCGCCTCTCGGCCTGCTCCAGATGCTTACCCAGGAACTCGCTTCCTTGCATGGATATTTCCTCCCCTTGATGCTGAAATTTATTCCCTCGCCTCGCCGGGACCTGCTTCCCCGGGTTCAGACCGGGGGGCCGACTGGGCCGGCAGGCCCAGGCGGTTCAGCTCCCCGGCGGGCAGGGCGTACACCATCCAGCCCGACAGGTTGTCGAAATTGCACTCGCTGGCCTGGAGGAGCGGGTCCGTCTCCCGACCGGGGAGCCAGCCGACGAACGGACTCCCCGGACAACGCTCACCCTCGGAGAAGACGGTGCTGAACGGCAACCTCCTCCAGTCAGACAGGTCGAGGCGGGTACTCGACACGATGCGGGCGCCTTCGAGTGTGACGGTGCAGGCGTAGGGCCGTGGGTCGTCGTCGCGCGCCCGGGTCAGGCAGCTGACGCAGAAGGATTGCGTCTTCCCCGGCTGAAGCCGGTGCCGGGTGACGAACATCCGGCCGGGGATGGCGCCTGCCGGGAAGTGGACGTGCCGGCAGGTCAGGAGCCCGGGCTGAGCGGATGCCTCAATGGTCAGAAGGTAGCCGACGTGCTGCGCCCGCGGACCGGGGTCGGAACAGGCCGAGAAGAGCGCGGGGCCGTGGACCGTCTGGGGGGCCGGCTCGCCGCGCGCCGCCAGCGCGGACACTTGCCGCAGCAGGTCGCGCCGCTCCCACAACGACACCGGGTAGGCCAGGGCGCAGGTCGCGCACCAGCCGGCGAGGCCGGCCAGTCCGGCCCAGCAGACCAGGCGGGCGGCGCGCGGCAGGTAGAGCGGCACCGCGCAGGCGTCGCGCCTCCAGGCCAGCAGATGGAGCAAGCGGCACAGGCCCCACAGTCCCAGGCCGCCGGCGACGGTGAGCGGTAGGAGCAACTGCCCCGCGTGCTTGACCTCCGGCAGAACTCCGAAAAGGGCCGCGCCGTAGTACGGGCCGAACAACAACAGGCAGCTCCCGCGCGCCCGGTCGCGCCCAATGAGGACCAGGGCGCCGATGCCAAGGAGGTGCAGCCAGGGTAGGAGCAGCGTCAAGGGGTCGAGGAGCCGGTCGTACAGGGGACAGACCCACGCCGGCCGGCAGTCGTGCAAGGCGGCCCGCGATTCCCCCTGGATTTCGTCGGCGCCGGCGAAGCCGTGCAGCGCCCGCAGGTAGAAGGACGGCCAGCCACGCGCGTACTGGTACAGGTGATACTTCATCGCCGCGGCGTACATGGTGCGGCAGGTGCGGCCGTAGTCCTCGGAGTAGAACGCCTCGGGCGGCGCGGCCCCGTTCCCCTCTTGATAGGAACAGGCGTCGAAGTACGTTTGCAGGTCGTCGCGGGGGATTTGCAGGCTGTTCTCCAGGCCGAGCAGGTTGCAGCGCGTGGCGTCGCCGTAGTAGGCGACGTGGAAGCCGTTGACGGAACTCTGCCGCGTCACCGGGCACAACGCGGCGATGCCGCGGTCGGTCAAGAAGCCGCCCAGGACAAACAGGACGCCGGCGGCCAGGGCGTAGCGGAAACCGCGACCTCGCCAAAGGAGGACCAGGAGCAGCGACACCAGCAGGAAGGGCGGCAGCAGCAGCACGTCCGAGCGCCAGCCGCGGCCCACCAGGGCCAGGGCGCCCAGCAACAGGAACGACAGATAATTCCACTTCCGGGAGCGAAATTTATCCACGACGCAGACGAAGAAGGCGAAGACGGTCGCCGCAAACCACAGGGGGCTGGCGTCGCGCACCGAGCGGATGGCGCCCATGCTCTCCAGTGGCGAGGCCATGAACAGCACCGCAGCGAACAGCCCGGCCCAGTAGCTTCCCGACAGCCGCCGTGCGATGAGGAAGATCATCAGACAGGCGACGGTGCTGGCCAGCGCCCAGCAGGCGTGCAGCGCCGGCCAACTGATGCCGCAGACCTTCCAGACCAGGGCGGTCGCGTAGACGTCGAGGACTCGGCCGGTTTCCCAGGTGTCGCACGGCTCCGTCGCGGCCCCGGTGGTCTGAAGGAAGGCGGCAAACTCGGCCCCACTGACCCGCCCTTGCGCGAGTCCGAGGAACCGGACCAGGGGTTGGACCTCGGCCGCCCCGGGTTCGCGGTCGGCCGCCGCGGGCGGGCTGACCCCGCTCTTCTGCCGCGCGACGATTTGGGCCTCCGTGAGCGGGTTGGCGCCCGGCACGTCGGGGAAGCTCAAGCGGCGGAAGCCCTGGCCGGCCAGGAGAGACAGAGAAACGCGGTAGCACTGGGGGTAGCAATGCGATTGGCGGTAGAACTCGTCCGGCCGCTGCGGCATGACCTTTGCCGTCTGCCGGCGCGCCTGGAAGTGCAGTCCCAGCACGGCCGCGAGCAGCAGCGCCTGGAGCAGCAGGCGTGAGGCGAATCGCTTCATCTCCAGCACCCTCGGGAATCGGGTCGAACGTGCGAAGCCGCAAGCGGCTGGGATATAGCTTGTGGCACAAGGGGGATCAAGCAGAGAATCCGCACACGATTATGGGCGGCGGCGCGGGCCGTTGGGCTTGAAAGGATTTTGGGGCGGAAGTATGAAGGGCAACTCGATCCGGACGGCGCGAGGGGGGATCGGATCCCCGCCCGGCCGCCCCGGGCACGGCGGCGCGCGAAGGAGGAGGCATGGACGCATCCCAGGACGGCAGCTACGGCATACGCTCGGGCGCGGAAGAATTTCCCCTGATGGTGGTGCTCTCCATCATCTACCCGTGCAACTTCGGCTGTCCCAACTGCCCGTACACCGACGGCAACTCGGAGATCCGCCGCTTCTACCGGGAGAACGACGGCGAGTTATTCCCCGTCGGCCTCTGGCGCAAGATCGCCGCCGAGGCCGGCCCCTACCGGGCGTGGCTGCGCTGCACCGGCGGCGGCGAGCCGATGCTCCACCCGCAGATGGTGGACATGATCGAGTTCGCCAAGGAGCAAGGCGCTCGTGTCTGGCTCAACACCAACGGCAGCATGTTCGGCCCAAGCGCCGCCTTCCGCCACAAGTTGGAGCGGCTTCTCCTGGCCGAGATCGACCTGATCGAGTTCTCGATGGACGCGGCCGACGCCCCGACCTACGCCAAGGTCCGCCCGCCGCGCGGCGGCCCGCCCCGCGACGCCGGGGTGTGGTGGGACCGGCAGGTCGGCAACGTCCGCGCCGCCCTGGAGCTGCGCAAGAAGTACCTCGCGCCGACCCGCGTCCTCGTCTCCATCATCCGCCAGGAGGCCATCGAGGGCCGCCTCGACGAGGCCGTCAATTTCTGGCTCAAGGAGGTCGGCGTCGATGACGTCATCACGCGCAAGTTCCTCAGCTGGGACGACAACACCAGCATCTCTTTGAACAAGTCGCTCGACAAGCACCTCTATGCCGGCCTGGCGACGGAGCGCAAGGAGCCGTGCGTCTGGCCGTTCGAGCGGCTGAACGTGGACACGCTCGGCCGGATCGCCCTGTGCGGCCAGGACATCTCGTTCCGCACCTCGTCGCTGTTCCCCAACGCCAACGACGTCTCGATCAAGGAGATCTGGCAAGGGGAGATGTTCAACTGGTATCGGCGGATGCACCTGGAGGGCCGCGGCGCCGAGGCGTGGCCGTGCCACGGCTGCTCCGCCTGGCTGGCCGGCGTCCGCGACTGGCACCACGGTTGGCTCAAGGTACTGCGGACCTCCGGCGAGCACTTGCAGCAGCTGCTCAACAAGGACCTGGGCGCCGAGGTCGAGGTCTTCCAGCCGCGGCCGTTGCGGGAGGCCGGCTGATGCTCACCGGCACCATCGTCGCCCTGCGGCCGTTCGACCGTCGCCACCTGGAGCGGACTCGGGACTGGGTCAACGACCCGGAGTTGGCGCGCCTGCTGGACCGCGCCCGGCCGGTCGGCGACGCCGAGCACGAGCGCTGGTACACCGCGCTGACGGACCGGCCCGACGCCGCCTTTTTCGCGGTCGAAACCGTCCTCGACGGCCGGCACGTCGGCAACGTCTGGCTGTGGGGGATCGATGCCCGCCACCGCAAGGCCGAGGTGCGCATCCTCCTCGGCGACCCGGGCAGCACCGGCAAGGGGCTGGGCAGCGAGGCGCTGCTGCTGCTGGCCCGCTACGCCTTCGAGCGCCTGAACCTGCGCCGGCTCTACGCCTACGTCCTGGGCACCAACCCCCGCGCCCGCCGTGCCTTCGAGAAGGCCGGTTTCGAGGTCGAGGGGGTGCTGCGTCAGGACCGCTGGGTCGGCGATCATTACGCCGACGTATTCCTGCTGGGGCGGCTATTGTCCGCCGCGGCGCCGCTTGCGGCTTAGCGCGCTCACTGAGCGCCGCCCCGAGGGCGGCCGCTAAACGACAAACGAAAGGGGGTTTGCATGTTGTCCGCTCTCGCCGGCCTGCTCCCCCAGTTGAGCGACTCCGCCCAGGCCGTTTTCCGCCTGGGGTACGGGCTGTTGCTGCTGTGTACGCTGGTCCTGGCCCTGCGGCACGGCCGCCGCTTTTTCCACAGCGAGCGCTGGGGCGGCTACGGCCAATCCTGCCTGCTGGTGGACGCCGTCCAGAACCCGCTCTGCTATCCCCTGGTGATGTCTGTCTGGTTGGCCTGCGCCCTGCTGCTGATGTTCGGCGTCGAGAGTACCTGGGCGGCGCTGCTCAACGCCCTCATGTGCAATTACTTCTTCGTGCGCCTGCGCTGGAAGGGCGTGCTGCGCGGTATGGGCGCCCCTGGCTTCATGACGTGGTGGGTGGCCGTCGCCGTCTTCCTGCTGGAATACACCAGCCACTACGCCCGCGCCCTGCGCCCCCTCGCGCTCCTGCTGCTGCAGGCCGACTTCGCCCTCATCATGGTTTCCTCGGGCGTCTACAAGCTGACGGCCGGCTACGCCCGCAATTACGGGATGGAGCTGGGCCTGGTCAACCCGCAGTGGGGCTACTGGCACCGCCACTACGCTCGTCTGAGTCCGACAAATCCCATCTTCTGGATCGACAACCAGCTGGCCTGGTCCACGGAAGTCGTCGCCGGCGTCCTCATGCTGATCCCGGGGACGCGCTTCCTCGGGGCGGCGCTGATTTTCCTGAGCTTCGCCTTCATCGCAACGCAGATTCGCCTGGCCGTGCTCACCGAGATGGTCATGCTGTGCGCCGTCCTGTTCTGCGACCCCGCCAGCCCGGGGGGCCGCTTCTTCGACGCCGTGGGGATGCCGTCCTCGACCTGCCACCCCGCCGCCGTCCCCTTCGCGCTGAACGTGGCCGTCGGCGCGGCGCTGGCGGCGTACCTGGTGCTGTTGCCCCTGGCGCATGCGGGGCTCTTCTGGAATTTCTACGGCGGGCGGTCCCTGTGGCGACCCCTGCAGCGGGCGCTGGAGGCATACACCAATTTCTTCGGCATCATCATCTGGCGCGTCTTCTCCGCCGACCACACCAACTTCTTCATCCGCATCTGGACCGAGGCGCGGCACGACCCCAGCGACCGGTTGCTGCTGTCCGACTACGACCGCTTCGGCAGCCGCTTCAACCACGTCGGCGAGTGCATCGCCATCACCAGCGTCTTTACCACTCTCAAGTATTACCCGAGCAACTCGGCGCTGTTCACCGAGCGCTTGCTCCGCTACGCCCGAACGATTCCCTGCTCCGGCGACCGGGTGCTGGTCTTCGAGTACGTCAGCATCCGCAAGACGCGGGCCGAGTTCGTGCAGGTGCCGGTGGCGGAATACGAGGTCGATCTGAAAGAGGGCAGCGTGCGCGAGAGTGTCGTCAGCGAGGTGGTCAACGTGCGCTCGGCACACCGCTTCTCGCCGGTGCGTGAGGGGACCCGGCCGGGCAGTTACGTACCGTTGGGGAGCTGAGTATGTGCGGAATCGCGGGAGTCTTCGGCCGCGCCGACGAGGCGACGGTGCGGGCCATGCTGACCGCCCTGGCCCACCGCGGCCCGGACGACGAACACGCCGTCGCCGGCCCCGACTTCGCCCTGGGGGCGCGGCGGCTGAGCATCGTGGACGTCGCCGAGGGGCGACAGCCCATGTGCAACGAGGACGGCACGGTCTGGGCCGCCCAGAACGGCGAGCTGTACAACTTCCCCGAACTCCGCCCCGAGTTGCTTCGGCGCGGCCACCGCCTGCAAACCCGCTGCGACACCGAAATCCTGCCGCACCTGTACGAGGACCACGGTACCCGCCTGGCCGAGCACATCGACGGCATGTTCGCCGTCGCCGTCTGGGACTCGCGGCAGCGGGTCGGGGTGCTGGCCCGCGACCGCATGGGCAAGAAGCCGCTCTACTACCACTGCCGCGGCGGCGCCCTGTACTTCGCTTCCGAGATCAAGTCGCTCCTGCAAATACCCGGTTTCGAGCGCCGCCTCAACCTCGAGGCGCTGCAGCACTACCTCGGTTACAAGCATGTCCCGCAGCCGCTGTCGATCTTCGAGGGCGTCGCCATCCTCCCGCCAGCCCACGTCCTCGTCTACCGGCCGGGCGCTGCCCCGGAAGTCCGCCGCTACTGGGACCTCGACTTCTCCGGCGACGCCGCCCTGGCGGCACTGCCGGAAGAGGAGTTGGTGGACCGCCTGCTGGCGCTGCTGCGTCGCGGCGTGGAGCGGCGGCTGATGTCGGACGTGCCGATCGGCTTCTTCCTCAGCGGGGGGCTCGACTCGTCGCTGTCCACGGCCCTGGCCGCCGAGGTGTCGCCCGGGCGCATCAAGACGTTCACGCTGGCCTACGGGCCCGAATCGACCACGCCCGGCAAGGAGGAGGACCGGCGCTGGGCCGCCTGGGTGGCGCGGAAGTACGGGACGGAACACCACGAGGAAACCATCGCCTTTTCCGACTTCCCCGACCACTTCCGGCGCATTTTGACGGCGTTCGACGAGCCCTTCTCCGGCGTGGTGTCCACCTACTTCCTGGCGCAGCTGATCGCCCGGCACGTCAAGGTCGCCCTGGCCGGCGACGGCGCCGACGAACTATTCGGCAGCTACCTGTCGCACCGCCTGGCCTTCCCGCTGGCCAACTACCAGGCGCGCGGTGCGGGGACTGACCCCCGGCTGCTGCGGCCGTTCGAGAAGCGCACCGACTACCTGGCCCGCTTGGCGGAGCCCGACGACTGGGCCTGGCGGGCGAAGCTACTCGTCTTCAGCGATGCCGAGAAGGCCGAATTGTACTCCCCGGACGTGGCCGCGGCGCTGCGCGCCTCCGGCACGCGCGAGCACCTGCGGCAGTCCTTCACCGGGCTGACCGCCGGCGACCCGCTCAACCGCGTCCTGGAGTCGGAGTTCCGCACCTTCTTTCCCGACCAGGTGCTGACCTTCGTGGATCGGTTGTCGATGGCTCACGCCCTGGAGGTGCGCAGCGCCTACCTCGACACCGACTTCGTCACCTTCGCGGCGTCGCTCCCGGGGCGGCTGAAGATCAAGGACGGCGAGACGAAATATCTTCTGAAGCAGGCGGCGCGGCGCTACTTCCCCGACGAGATGGTCTTCCGGCCCAAGGAGGGCTTCGTCATGCCGGTCAACGCCTGGCTGCTGGGACACCTGCAGGAATACGTGCGCGACACCCTGGGTTCCCTGAGCCTGGCGCGGCACGGCCTGTTCGCCCCGGCCCGGGTCGGGCGGTTGCTGGACGAGTTCTACGGCGGCCGGGCCGAGCACGCCAACAAGGTCCTGTCGCTGCTGGCGTTCCAGGAATGGCACGCGCTGTATCGGCCGTCCGTGGGCGCCCTGGCGTCCCTCACTCGCGCCGCCTGAGACGTCCTGGCCGCTCGCGGCTTCGCAGGCCCTGCGAAGCCGCAAGCGGCTCCCGGAATGCCCCCTTACTAATGCCGGAGAGCAGAGCATGTCCACGGCGAGTAGCGCGCTGACGGTCCGCGGGCCGCAACGGGGGGCCGGCTTGCGAGAGGCGTTCGCCGCGCTGTCGGCGCCCCGAGAGGTCGCCATTTCTCGGCCGCAGGTCGGCCGCGCCGCGGCCGGACTGACGGCCCTGACCCTGCTCCTACACGTCCTGCCGGAGAACAACGCCCTTGTCGCCGCGGCCAAGGTCGTCTGTCCTGCCCTGACGCTGGGGGTCCTGCCGGGCCTGCTGCTTACCCTCTGCTTCCGTTCTCGAGCCCGGATGGGCGTGCTCGAGTTGGCCGGCCTCGGCATCGCCCTGAGCCTGGCGCTGCCGCAGTTCTGGACCTTCCTTTGCCTGGGCCTGCACCTGCCCGTAGCACTGGCGACGGAGGCCGCCGTCGTGCTGGTCCTGGCGGGCGCGCTCCTTCTCTGGCTCCGTCCGGCGGGGCCCGACTGGGTGCTCACGCTAAACCGCGGCGAGTTGCTCGTCGGCCTGTTCCTCCTGGCGCTGTCCGTTTTGTTCTACTTGAAGGGCTCGCCGATCTTCTCGGACGAGGACCAGATTCACGTCGGCATCGTCCGCCGCCTGACCGTGCTCGACCACCCGGCGCCGGGCAACATCTACCACGCGCCCGGTATCGTTTACACGCACCCCTTCCCGGGAACGCACTTCTTCATGGCGATGGTCAGCCGGCTGGGCGGCATCGACCCGCTGTTCACCTATCACAAGCTGCGCTTCTTGTGGGGGGCGGCCACCTTCCTGTTCCTGTACCTGTTGGCGCGCCTGGTCTTCGCGCGGCGTCAGCTGGTAGCCGCGGTCGTGACGGCCGCGGGGCTGCTGCTCCTCAACGGCTCCTTCGCCGACTTCTGGGTCCTTTACTGGGGACAGCTCGCCCCGTATAGCCACCCGTCCGACGTGGCCATGAGCGTCCTGCTGCCGGGGCTGCTGGTGCTGACGCTGACCTATTACCAGGCCGCCGCCGGGAGGGAGTCGGCCTTCCTGCTCGCCGCCACGCTCGCCCTGGCGACCACGCTGACCGTCGTCCACATTCGGGAAACGATTCAATTCTTGATGTACAACGGTTGTTATGTCCTGGTCTGCGTGTGCCTGCTGCGGGACTGGGCCCGGCTGCGGAAGGTTGGCCTGGTGATCGGGGCCGTGGTCGTCCTGGCCGCGGCGTACGGGCTCTATCATCACCTGACCGTCAGCCACGTCGCGGAGTACGACGCGGCGCAAAAGGCGAAAGTCCTCGCGGCCCTGCAAAACTCGTCGCCGGCGGAACTGTTCGGCCGGCCCATTCCCCTGGGAAGCCTGGCGTCGCTCTTCGTCGGCTGGCACCCGGCCCTGATCCTCCTCGGCCCGCTGGTCTGCCTGGCCTTCCCGCGCAGGCCGTTCGTCCTCCTGATCGGCACGATCGCCTTCGTCTATCTGCTGATCTTCCGTTTCCCACTGCTGTCGCTGCTCTTCACCTACGTGACCTATCACGAAGCCCTGATGACACCTTTGCGGAATCTCAGCTTCTTTAACTACCTATTCACCGGGGCCATCCTGTACGTCCTGGCGGCGAACCTGGCGCGCATCCCGACCCGGCTGGTTTCTGTGCCGCTGGCGGTGGGCCTGGGCGTCGCCCTGGGTTTAGCGAGCCGGGTCGAGCTGACGTGGTGGCTGAAGAACGCCGACCTCCTCTTCTGGCCGGCCCTCGGCCTGTACGCGGTGGCTTTCCTGCTGTCCCTTTGGCCGAGGATGAGCCGCTGGGTGGACGGCCTGCGCGACCGAGTCCCCACGGCGGCCTGGGCCCCGGTTTTCGCGGCCCTGCTGGTGGCGGCCGTCTCCGCCTCGGTGCTGCCGCAGCGGTCGCCGCTGTCGCTGCATCACGTCAACACCCACTCGGCGCTCTTCTCCGACAACGCCCGGATCTTCCTGACGCCCCGGGATGCCCTGGCCGGGCTGAAGCCGCGCCGCGTGGAGCGCTGGCCGCTGGTGTGGAGCCACGCGGCTTTCGCCGATTACGACGCCGAATTGGTCGGAACTGTCTTCTCGTCGCCGAACGAGAAGCTGCGGGCGTGGGCCGCCAAGTCGCTGCCGGCCGACGCGGTGCTGGCCGTCAACACCTTCAACGCCTGCCCGTCGCCGCCGTTCCTGCCCCAGCAGATCGACGCCTGGCCGGCCATCGCCAGCTTCAACCTCAGCTACGTCAAGCAACTGTTCCCCGATTTCTACCACTTCTGCGACCGCACCATGCTTCGCTATCACACCCAACCTTTCTTCAACACAGCGGAGACGCTCGAGGAGCGACTGGAGTTCCTGAATGCCCTCAAGATCACCCACGTCCTGGTCGATCCGATGTACTACGCGGACCTGAAAGCAGTGCTGGCCCGTTGGCCCGACCACTTCCACACCGTCTACGACGACGGCGCGTGGGCGGTGGTCGAGGTGGCGGCGCACTGAGGAAGGCGGAGGCGCGAGGATGGCGCACGAGCAAGCCCGGAAGGTTCCCTTCAGCCTGTCGATGTTGGGCTGGGCCCTCAACGAGGAGGAGAACCTCGAAGGGTACATCGACCGCGCCGGCCGCTTCCTGGCCGACGTGACCGACGATTACGAGTTGGTCCTCATCGACGACGGCAGCACTGATCGCACTCTGGAGATCGCCCATGCCTGCCAGTTGACGCGCCCCTGGCTGCGGGTCTACAGCAACGGCAGCAACCGCGGCTCCGGCTATAACACCAAGCGGGCGCTCGCCTTGGCCCAGAAGGATTACGTCTTCTGGCAGACGGTCGATTGGTCCTACGACATCACGCTGCTGGGCCAAAACCTGCACCTGCTGCACGAACACGACGTCCTGCAGGGCGTCCGCCTGGATACCCTGTCGCTGGGCGGCCTGGCGCGGCGCTCCGATAACCTCCGCAAGGCGATCATCTCGACTGTCAACTACCTGCTGGTCCGAGTGCTGTTCCGCCTGCCCTTGCACGACTACCAGAACGTCACCGTCTACCCCCGCCGGCTGATCCAGTCGGTGGCGTTGGAGAGCGAAAGCGCCTTTACCAACCCGGAGTGTCTGCTCAAGGCGTGGTGGAAGGGCGCCAGCATTCACGAGGTGCCGGTGCCGTTCCTGAAGCGCCAGCGCGGCACGGCCAAGGGGACGCGATTGGCGACCGTCTGGCGCTCCCTGCGCGACGTCGTTTCCTGGTGGTTCCGCTGGGTCGTCCTCGGCAAGCGCCCCGACCGCGGCCGCGGCCGCGTGACGTACTGGTCGGGCCCCGCCCCGGCCGCGGCGGAGTGCCCCGAAGCCGGCGGGCGCGCGGCCGCCTGAGAGTCTGTAGCGCCAGCCGCTTGCGGCTTGGCGGATTCCGGGCTTCCGCTAAGCCGCAAGCGGCTGTCGCAACAGGCCCTGAGTGGCTTGGGCTTGTGGTGGCGCCCTGGACAGGCTATATGTCCTCGCGCTGCCCAGGCATTCCCCATCGAGTCCGCACCCCGCAGGATCGCCGTCTCTCCCAGAATCGAGCCGCCCAGGCTCCGGGCCCGTGCTTGGCGTGACGTATGTCAGGACGCACCGCCGTCATCCTGCAACCCAGTTACCTGCCCTGGCTGGGCTACTTCGCCCAGTTCCACCGCAGCGACGTCTTCGTCATCTACGACGACGTCCAGTACGACAAGCACTCCTGGCGCAACCGCAACCGCATCAAGACGCCCCAGGGGCCGCAGTGGCTGACGGTCCCGGTGTGTACGACCGGACAGGGTTGGCCGAGTAACCGGGACGTGGCCATCGACAACAAGCAGCCGTGGCGCAAGAAACACCTGCAGTCGCTGCGGCAGAACTACGCCCGCGCCCCCTACTTCGCCGGCTACGCCAGCCTCTTCGAGGAGATCTACGAGCGCGAGTGGGGACACTTATTCGACCTGAATGTCGCCTGCTTCACGGCCCTGGCCCGGGCCCTCGGCATCGAGCGCGAGGTGCGGCTGTCCTCCGAACTGGGCGTGCCGGGCGCCGGCGTGGATCGGCTCATCGGCATCTGCCAGTGCCTGGGCGCCGACCACTTCTACGAGGGGGCCGCCGGGCGCGATTACATCGACGATTCCGTGTTCGCCGCCGCCGGGATCACGCTCGAGTACCAGGACTATCGGCACCCCAGCTACGCGCAACAGCACGGGGAGTTCGTGCCGTTCCTGTCGGTGGTCGATCTGCTCTTCAACTGTGAACCCCAAAGCCTGGAGGTTTTGGTCTCATGAGAACGGTCCTCATCACCGGTGGCGCCGGCTTCATCGGCAGCAACTTCCTGCACCATCTCTACAACCGCTATCCCGATTACCGGTTGTTGGTCCTCGACCTGCTCACCTACGCCGGCAGCGTGGACAACCTGCCCGGGGGCGCCCAGGGCTGCGACGGGCGCCTGGAGTTCTGGTACGGCGACGTGCGCAACGCCTCGCTCGTCGAGAGCCTGGTCGAGCGCTCCGACGTCGTCGTCCACTTCGCGGCCGAGACGCACGTCACGCGCTCGATCTACGACAACTATCACTTCTTCGAGACCGACGTGATCGGCACGCAGGTGTTGGCCAACGCCATCCTGCGGCACCGCCGCCGCGTGGAGCGATTCATCCACATTTCGACCTCCGAGGTCTACGGCACCGCCATGACCGAGCAGATGGCCGAGGACCACCCGCTCATGCCGCTGAGTCCCTACGCCAGCGCCAAGGCGGGGGCCGACCGCCTGGTCTACTCGTACTGGGCCACCTACGGGCTGCCGGCCATCATCGTGCGGCCGTTCAACAACTACGGCCCGCGCCAGCACCTGGAGAAGGTGGTGCCGCGCTTCATCACCAGCTGCCTGCTCGGCGAGCCGCTGACGGTCCACGGCGACGGCAGCGCCATGCGCGACTGGACCTTCGTCGGCGACACCTGTGCCGCCCTCGACATCCTGGTCCACTGCGACACGGAAGCCGTCGTCGGCGAGGTGATCAACGTCGGCACCGGCACGCACCTCAGCGTTCGCGAGATCGCCGAACACGTCGTCCGCAAGATGGGCTACAGCCAGGATCTCATCACCTACGTCGGCGACCGCCCCGGCCAGGTGTTCCGGCACACCGCCGACCCCAGCAAGGCCGAACGGCTGCTCGGCTGGACGCCGCGGGTCACCTTCGAGCAGGGACTGGATCGCAGCATCGCCTGGTACCAGGACAACGTCGGCTGGTGGAAGAAGCAGCTGTGGCTGCGCGACACCCCGGCGCCCCAGCCGGTGCCCCTGCGGCGAGCGGGGTAGGTGTCCGCAAGCAAATCCGTTTAGCGGCGGCTCGCAGGGCCGCGCGTTGTGCAACGCGCGGCCCTGCGAGCCGCCGCTAAACACAGGCGAGGGATCTCCCCAATGACCATCCGGGTTCCCTTTTTCCGTCACGACCTGGGGAAGGCGGAACTGGACGCCGTGGCCGAGGTGCTGGCGGGTCCGCTTCTCACCACGGGCGAGACCGTGGCCCGCTTCGAGCGCCGCTTCGCCGACTATCTCGGCGCCAGGCACGCGCTCGGCGTCACCAGCTGCACCGGCGCCCTGCACCTGTCGCTGCTGGCTCTGGGGATTGGCCCCGGCGACGAGGTCATCACCACGCCGATGACCTTCATCGCCACGGCGACGGCCGTCCTCGAGGCGGGCGCCACGCCGGTGTTCGTCGATGTCGAGCCGGACACGGGACTGCTGGACCCTTCGCGGGTCGAGGCGGCCCTGACCCGGCGGACGCGCGCCATCCTGCCGGTGCATCTGTACGGCCAGATGTGTGACATGCGGGCGCTGCGCGGCCTGGCCGAGCGGCACGGCCTGTTCCTGATCGAGGACGCGGCTCACTGCGTCGAGGGCGAGCGCGACGGCGTCCGTCCCGGGCAGCTGGGCGACACCGCCTGCTTCTCGTTCTACGCCACCAAGAACCTCACCTGCGGCGAGGGCGGGGCGGTCGTCACCAACGACGACGCCCGCCTGGAAAGTCTGCGGCTGCTGCGGCTGCACGGCATGACCAAGACGGCCGCCGACCGGGCCCGGGAAGGCTACCGGCACTGGGACATGGTCGCGCTGGGCTGGAAGTACAACATGGACAACATCCAGGCCGCCCTGCTGCTGCCGCAGATGGACCGCCTCGAGGCCAACTGGCAACGGCGCCAGGCCCGCGCCGAGCAGTACGAGCAGCTCCTGGCGGGCATCCCCGGTCTGTCGTGGCCGCGCACCGCCGCCGGCTCGCGGCACGCCTGGCACCTGTTCCCCGTCTGGGTGGACGGCGGCCGCCGGGACGCCGCGGTCGAGGGGCTGCACCACCGCGGCATCGCGACCGTCGTCAATTACCGAGCCATCCACCTGCTGACGTACTTCCGCGAGACCTTCGGCTTCCGCGCCGGCGACTTCCCCAATGCGGAGCGGATCGGCGACAGCACCCTGTCGCTGCCCCTGTACCCGTCGATGCCGCCCGCGGACGTCGAACTCACCGCCGAGGTGGTCCACGACGTGCTGGGGCACCGACTGCGGCGCGCGGCGTGAGGCGCCCCGGTTGGCATGGTTCAATACCGGGCGGTTTCGGGTGACAGTGGCTGTGGCGGCACGTTTCCAACGTGCCGTATCCCACCGGCACGTTGGAAACGTGCCGCCACAGCCACTGTCACCCCGATTTGAACC
>Ga0116224_10000545_pt1 | contig 29658 bp, 23 predicted proteins | sample Sb_taG_9_FD_89699 | JGI IMG/M metagenome (GOLD analysis project Ga0116224, IMG submission 89699) | Peat soil microbial communities from Weissenstadt, Germany - Sb_50d_b_LC metaG | ecosystem: Environmental > Terrestrial > Soil > Wetlands > Peat | place: Germany: Weissenstadt | collected 2010-09-21 | reverse complement strand
CCGAGGAGATGATGGGAGGGTCAAGCAAGGCACCGAGCAAGGCGCCCTGCCACGCCTCCCCTTCGGACTCGTAGCCGACCGTCGTCCCCACCAGTGCTCCGAGGAGCGTCCCGTGGATCAAGCCGACCAGGGGGGCGATGAAGAAGGGATCGGCCGGCGGAACGTCGCCCCGGTGGGGAATCACCTCGATAAACCGCTCCAGGAATAACGGCCCGAAGCAGCCGATGAGGTCGCCAACGACCAGCCAGACGACCGGCCCCACGAAGGAGTGGTCGAGGAAGTACAGGATCGTACCACCGAGCATGGCCCAGGCCAGGCAGATGCACAACCATAGCTTGTTGATCAACATCGGAGGAGCTTCCTCGCACTCGACCGCTTCCCATGTCTCAAGTGCCCCTGAACCGGCCACAGGTCTTGCATTGAAAGACGTACAGACACATGCGGCCCGAACCTCGTGCGAGGCCCTATGTCAGCCGCATTCCCGCAGGGTTAAGACCAGCCGGGGCTTGCGAAAAGCCACCGGGCGAGGTGGTCGTCATGTATGGGTCCTCGCCAGCAACAGTCAAGAGGTCCCACTGCTCTTGGATCCGATGTCGTCGGAGATATGCGTTCGCCTCCTGGATCGGCATCTCCTCCACCTCCGGGGGGATTGCCATGCTCGGGAACAGGGAGTCGGCGTGCTCTTGGAAGAAGCGGACTGCCTCCGCCCGTTCCGGCGGGTCATCCCGGTACACGACGAGGTACTCCCGTCTGACCGACCCACGAGTTACCGTGATCGTTTGCTCCCTCGGCATGGTGTTCAGCCGCCTTTTTCGTCACCCCCCGCCTCTCGCCGTGATGTTTCCGGGCTAGGGCCGACGATAGGCGACGAACTTGCCCGGCCCGGGATACACGCCACGCCAGCCGCAAGGCCACAGCCCTTTACCGTAGAGCCGAAACAGCCGCTCCCAGAAGTTGTCGGTCAGGCCGTTGAAGGCCCGGTTCTCCGCACAGGACCACAGGTCCGTCACGGCGTTGTGGGCCACCTGTTCGCCGCAGTGCCCCCAGCCCGGCAACGGCTCTGCCTGCGGGAGGATGTTGCGGAATCGCTCGGCCAGCTGCCGCTCCAGCGGAGAGCCGTGGAACGCCCGGAATAGCGGGTCGTGGATGGCCTTCCGCTCCGGGCGTTCCCAGTACGTGGCCGTCCAGATCAGCTCCGCAACGAGGTTCTCGGTCAGGTCTTGCCACGTCCAGGCCAATTCGTCTTGCACCTCGCCGACGGTCAGGTTCTCGCCGGTCAGGAGGTTGTGGCCCAGCAGGTCGGTGTTCCCCCAGTCCGAGGCGTTCACGTCGGTGGCGAGCCGGAACCGGGCGTGGTCACCTTCCCCGCCGTTGAGTTCGATGGCCAGCCGCAGGTCGTTCGTGACGCAGGCGTCCGCGGTCTCCTCCACGGGGCCGACCGCGGACAGGAGGGCCCCGCCGAAGGCGAAGTCGATCACCTCTTCGACCAGCGGGGTGTGCTCACCGTACTTCATATGCAGCCTCTCGCCGCATCTTCCCCTTGGCGTGTTGCAGGTAGGTCTCCAGGACGACGCGGACGGTGTTGCGGTCCCCGGCCGTCTGCACGCTCCCCATCTGCATGAGTTGCTTGAAGGCGTCGAGGGCCGCGAGGGAGTTCAGGCCATCGGGGGCATCGTCAGGGCCGTCGGCGAGCCGGTGCCGCTTGCCGCCGTGCTGGCAGTAGTAGGCGTTGCGGGAAGCGAAGTAGCAGACGGTCGGCTTGCGCGGCATGGTTGCTCACCCCGTGGGCGACCGGTAACGCAGGTTCACCCCTTCGATTACAGCCGTGCGTGGATAGCGTGCAATGTCGGTAGCAGAAAAAGCGGAAATGCCGTTATTTCAACACGTTAACGAATCAGTAACACCTTACCACGACCACGGTGCAGTTGTCCGTGCCGCCCTTCTGATTGGTCAGGTCCACCAGGGCGGCCGCCAGTTTCGCCGCCGACGGCTCCGCCTTCGCCACCGCCTGCTGCAGTTCCTCCGCGCCGACGTGAGCGTGCAAGCCGTCGGACGTGACGATCAGCCAGTCACCCGGCGTCAGCCTCAGGTCGTAATGCGCCGGCTTCAGGTTGGGGTGATGGCCGATCGCCTGGTAGACGTCGTTGCGGGCCGGGTGGACCAGCGCTTCCTTCGGCGACAGCCGGCCCAGTTCGACCATGCGCGCGGCCAGGGTCTGGTCCTTCGTCACCTGCGTCAGGCGGTCGCCGCGCTGGTGGTAGACGCGGGCGTCGCCGACGTGGCCGACGCGCGCCTCCCCTTCGCGGGCGACCACGACCGCCGCCGTCGCCCCCATGCCCTTGCGCAGCGCCTCCTGCTTGGCCCGGGCGTGGACCTCACGGTTGGCCTCCTGCATGGCCGACTCGATAGTCTCGGTGATCCCCTTCGCCGTGAGGCCGCCGCGGCCGGTTGCCTCGCCGCTCAACAGCGCCAGCAGCGCACCGCCGAGGGAGCGGACGACCATGGCGCTGGCCTCCTCGCCGGCCTCGTGGCCGCCGAGGCCGTCCGCGACGACGACCAGGGCCGTCTCGCCGCGGCGCTCGTGGCCGGACCACAGGAGCAACTGGGCCAGGAAACTGTCCTCGTTTTTCGTGCGAACGCGGCCGGCCGAGGTGACGCCGCCGACCTCGAAGTGAACGATGGCGGAGCTGATGGTGGCCAGTTCGGCGCCGGTCCCGCCCGGCGGGGCGGCCAACGGACTGCGCATCCAGAACGAGCGCTTGCAGGTGCCGCACAGGATCGGCACGCCGAGGTACTCGTCCGAAACCAAGCCGAGCGCGGAGCAATGGGGGCAACGGACCTGGACCGACACAGCGCTGTCCTCCGAGGCGAGGGAGTTGACTCCCATGCTACCGCGTGGCCGGGCCGAAGGCCAGCGGAAGCGATCGCGCCTCGGCTCACGCGGCCGGTGTCCCGGGGGTCGGGACCGGCGCGGTGGCCGGCGACGGCACCCGGAACAGCCGCCGCGCCAGGCGATAGCCACCGTAGCCGACCAGCGCCCAGGGCAGCAGCACGCACAGGCCGAAGATCAGCCACGTCACGCTCAGCGACAGGACGGTCATGCTGTACGACAACCCCTTGCGCACCTGCGGCCACAGGCCGTCGTCGGACGGGACGATCAGCTCGGAGTTCGACAGCGTCACGTCGAGGCGGGCCAGGGCCAACTTGCCCTCCGGCGCCTGCGGGTTGCGCGTCGTCTCGTGGACGCGCACCGTGCCGCTCCCCTCGAACGTCTTGACCAGGCCCGCCGCGGCGCTCAGCGGCACGTCGTAGGCGAGGCGGCCCGTCACGCGGCCGCTGCGCTCGTGGGCCACCTGCGAATCGACGCTGCGCCCCTGCGCCTCGGCCACCTGCGCCGCGAACAGCGCCGCCGTCGCGTCCACGTCGGCCACCTCGATGCCCAGCGTGACCGTTTCGCGCGGCGGGACCTTGGCCGCGGCGATCAGCGACGCCTTGAACAGCACCTTGCCATCGGTCATGTTCGCGGACTCGGCGGCGCGGCTGACGTTGCGCGACAGCACCTCGCCGGCCGCGGCCAGCGCCTCCTGGATGGCCCGCTCCTTGACCCGGGGAGCCTCGAAGTCGAGTAGCGCCGTCACGTTCTGCCGGTCCTGCTCGTTGAGCTGCGCCGTCACCACGCGCCCTTGCGCCTGCTCCACCGCCTCGCGCAGCGCCCGGTAGCCGGCTGGCACGTCGGTGACGGCGAGCCGTACCGTCGCCGTCTCGCGCGGCTCCACCTTCACCAGGTTGTACAGCTGCACGTCGAAGCGCGTGTCGCCGCGCCGCACTTTGGCGTCGCGCGGCGGCGGTGCGGTGCCGCCCTCGGCCTGCTGCACGCGGTCGATCTCCAGCCGCGCCACGTTGCCCAGCTGCTTCAGCCGGTCGCGCAGCGGGCCGGCCGACTCGGGCGCTACCTCGAACTGGAGGACGGCGGCGAACTGCCCGGCGGAGTGCTGCTTCAGCTCCGACCGGGTGACGCGGCCCTTCGCCTCGGCGACCGCCGCCAGCGCCTCGCGATAGGACTTATCGACGTCCTCGACCTCGATGCCCGCCTGCACGCGCTCGCTCTCGACCACATCGGCGGCGGCCCGGATCTCCTTCTCCGTCAGGGTGATCGTCAGCGTGCTCAGCGCGACGAGGTTCGAGTAATAGCGAATTTCGCCCTCGTATTCCTCAATCTTCGTGCGCCAGACGCCCAGCTCCTTCTCCGCCTCGAGGAGCTGCTTGATCTCGCCCTTGCCTTCCTTGATGATCTGGAGCAGGCGCTGCTCCATCGTGCGCGCGGCCTTGAGGCGACTTTCCAGGTCGGTGTACTGCTTGGTGATGTCCTCGCTCTTGATGCGCTGCCCCTTCAACTCGCCACCCTTGCCCAGTTCCTTGCGCAGGTCGAGGACCAGGGAGTCGAGGTGGTCGGGCGGAAGGCGGACGACGACCGATCCCTTCACCTTGCCGTTGGCCAGCTTGTCACTGTTGACCGTGCCGACGAAGGCGCCCTTGATGCCCGTCACCAGTTTGGTGACGGCGGCGAGGGCGCTGTCGAAGGACTCGACCTCGAACTCGATGTCGCCGGAGCGGATCACCTTGCGCGTGGCCGGCGATTCCGGGGCGGCTGGGTCCGGCTTAGGGGGCGCGGGCGGCTCGGGTGCCTTGACTTTGTCGAGGGGCGGCCCGGGGACGGGCTTGGGTTGTTCCTTGCCCTCAACGGATGGGGGCTTTGGGTCGGCCGGCTGTTGCTGCTTGAGCGCGAGTTCCTCCGGCTTGAAGTGGGATTCCGAGGGAGAGGGTTCGCCGATCTTGTCCCGAATCTCCTTGGATTTCTCAGATGGCTGCTTGGGCGCGTTACCACCATAGCTGTCCGTCTGGGTGGGAACGCCGACACCCTTCTTGCCGGACCCAAGGGTGGGGCGCCCAGGATCACCGGCGGTGGCTTGCTCCGCGATATGTCTGGCCATCTCGTCGGGGCCGCGCACCGACATTGAGGGACTAGCATCGAAGTCTACTACCGCCGCCAATCTCTCCTCCGTACCAAGCACCGCCGACAGGGACGTATGATGTTCAGATTTAATATCTCCACCAGATCTGTATTGCCGCTCCGCCCCCGGAAACGGTAGCGCGCCGTCATCCGTCAGCCGGCTCATCCCCGCGCCGGTGACGCCGAGCGCCACGGCCGCCGCGGTCCCCAAGGCAAGCTTGCGCCGCCAGCGCGACTGCACCACGGCGCGCGCTGAGTCCGCCCGGAGCGAGCGGATCATCCGGTCCTCCAGCGCCGGCCCCGGACGACCCGCAGCGAACAGGGCGTCGAGTTCGTGGTCCAGCGCCCGCGCCGCGCGCAACGCCGCGGCACACTCGACGCACTCCGCGGCATGTTCCTCCAGGCGCTCGCCCTCGGCGGGGTCGAGTCCGCCGGCGACGAAGGCCGCGATGTTCTCTCGGGTCCAGGCGTGTTCGGACATGGCTTCTCTCACATTCCTCACCCGTTGAGCGGCCGCGCCGCGCTCGTAGTGACCCGATTTATCGGGTCCGGAGTGGCCGACGACCGCATAAATGCGGTCACTACGAGCGCCGGACGACCGCATAAATGCGGTCACTACAAGCGCCGGTCGCAATCCCGCAAGCGGCAATCACTCGTCCGCGGCGAACTCCGGCAACCGGGCGCGCAGCATCTTCAACCCGCGGTGCAGCAGTCCCCGCAGCGACCCGTTCGACAATCCCAGTTGCGTGCTGATGGTTTCGTAATCGGCGCCGGCGAGGTAGCGCAGCGTCAGCGGCAGTCGGTACTCCTCCGGCAGCGAGCGCAGCACCGCCAGCACGCGCTCGCGCAGCTCGGCGCGCTGCGCCTGCTCCTCCGGCGGCGGCGCTTTGGCCGGCAGCGCCGCCAGAGGGGTGTCCGTCCGCGGCGGGGCGGCACGCTTCAACCGGGCCTCGCGGCGGGCGGCGTCGATCAGGACGTTCTGGGCGATGGCCAGCAGCCACGGACGGAAGCCGGCCGTGTCGGTCAGCTGGCGGATCGACCGGTACGCCAGCAGCAGCGTCTCCTGAAGCAGGTCCTCGGCCCGATGCGCGTCGCCGGTTTCCAGGTACAGGCGCGCGAAGGCCAAGCGCGACGTGCGCCGGACCAGTTCCTCGAACGCGGGTCCGTCGCCGTCCTGGGCCTTGCGAACCAGGTCTTTGTCGGCTTCGCTCATCGGGCTCCCTGCACAGAGAGACGTTGTCGGCGCGGGGAGCGCGCGCAACAACTCTCTCCGACGAGCAACTCCCTCACGAATTCCGCCTCGTTTCTTCTTTCTTTCGGAACTTTCCGTCGATAGAGTGGTTTGAGTGGTGGCGATGGACTTCGCCCGTTCCCACCCTGCGCCCTCCCGCCCCTACAGCTTGCCTGCTTGACGCGACCCGCACGAGAGTTATCCAAGCATGCCCTCCCGAGCCCGCCCGGCGATCCTCTGTCTCGGTCTGCTCCTTCTCGGCCCGTTCCTCCTCCTCCCGAAGGGCAACGACGGCCGAGCCGAGCGCCTGCCGCCCATGGACCCCGGCGACGACCCGGGACTGCCGGCCGTGCCGCATCTGCGCTGGGTGCGCGACTTCCCGCCGCCCCGGCCGGCCTGGCCCGACCAGCCGAAAATGCCCTTCGACGTCGCCCCCAAACCGGCCCTCCTGGGACACAGCGTCTTCGTCCCGTCCTCCGTCACCGACGGCGTCACCGCCTACGACGCCGAGACCGGGGCCGAAGAGTGGACCTTCACGACCGACGGCCCCGTCCGCTTCGCCCCCGCCGCCTGGGACGACCGGCTCTTCGTCGCCTCCGACGACGGCCACCTGTATTGCCTGGAGGCGGCGAGCGGCCGGCTGCTGTGGAAGTTCCGCGGCGGCCCGTCGGAGCGCAAGGTGCTGGGCAACGATCGCCTCATCTCGACCTGGCCGGCGCGCGGCGGGCCGGTCGTCGCCGACGGCACCGTCTACTTCGCGGCCGGCGTCTGGCCGTTCATGGGCATCTTCATCCACGCCCTCGACGCCCGCAGCGGCGAGGTCGTTTGGAGCAACGACGGCGACGGCTCCACCTACCGCAAGCAGCCGCACCAGGCCGACTCCTTCGCCGGCGTCGCCCCCCAGGGGACGCTCGCGGTGGCCGGCGAACGGCTGCTCGTCCCGAGCGGCCGCTCGGTGCCGGCCTGTCTCGACCGCAAGACCGGCAAGTTGCTGCACTACCGCCTTGCCGATAACTCCAAGATCGGCGGCGGCTCGGAGGTGCTGCCCGGCAAGGACCTGTTCCTCAACGGCGGCTTCGCCTTCGACCTGGACACCGGCGAAGACCTCGACCCCGTCGGCGAGCCGGCCGTCGTCGCCGGCGACGTGCTGTACGGCGTCCAGGGCGGCGAGCTGCGGGCCTTCGACCTGAGCCGGGCGCGCGTCTCGAAAGAGACAACCGATCGCAAAGGGAAGAAGGGGAAGCAAACCGCCTGGGAGCCGCGCAAGGTGGCCGCGGTGCCGGTGCCGCGCCTCGAAGTCCTCATCCGGGGTGGGGCCCGGCTTTACGGAGCCGCCGAGGGGCAGGTGGTGGCGTATGACCTACCGCTGCGCGCGGCGGGCGCACGGCCGTCGTGGCAGGCGAAGGTGGACGGCCGGCCCGCTCACCTGGTCGCGGGCGGCGGACACCTGTTCGTCAGTACGCGCGAGGGGCGCCTGTACTGCTTCGGCGCCGACGACTCCGAGCCCAAGACCTACCGCCGCCTCACGGCCGAGCCGTCGGACGCCGACGAGTGGACCGAGAAGGCCGAAAGCGTCCTGACCACTACCGGCGTGCGCGAGGGCTACTGCGTCGCCTGGGGCGTCGGCAGCGGCCGGCTCATTCACGAAATCGTCCGCCAGAGCCGGCTGCGCGTGATCGTCGTCGAGCCCGACGAGCAGAAAGCGGCCGACTTCCGCAAGGCGATGGCTGACGCCGGCCTGTACGGCGAGCGCGTGGCGCTGTGTACGACAAGCCCCGACGCCGTGGACCTGCCGCCGTACCTGGCGAGCCTGATGGTGTCGGAAGACCCGGACGCGGCCGGCATCGACTGGCAGGCCGGCTTCGTCAAGAAGGCGTTCGCGTCGCTACGGCCCTATGGCGGCGTGGCCTGCCTGGCTGTGCCGGCCGATCACCGTGCGGCGTTCAGCGAGGCGGTAAGTCGGGAAACCACGCTGGCCCAGGCCAAGGTGCGCGAGGCCGGCGCCTGGCGGTTGCTGACGCGCGAGGGTCCGCTGCCCGGGTCGGCCGACTGGACTCACGAGAACGCCGACGCCGCCAACACGCGCGTCTCGCGGGACAAGGTCGTCAAGGCGCCGCTCGGCCTGCTCTGGTTCGGCGGCTCGTCCAACGAGGGCGTCCTGCCGCGGCACGGCCACGGCCCGCAGCCGCAAGTCATCGACGGCCGGCTGTTCATCGAGGGCGTCGATATGATGCGCGCCCTCGACATCTACACCGGCCGGCCGCTCTGGGAAGCGAAGCTCCCTGGCGTCGGCAAGGCTTACGACAACATGCTGCACCAACCCGGGGCTAACGCCGGCGGCAGCAACTACGTCTCCCTGGGCGACGGCATCTACGTCGCCTATGGCCCGTCGGTCGTGCGCCTCAACCCCACGACCGGCGAGCGCCTGGCCGAGTTCCGTTTGCCGCTGCCGCCGAAGGGGAAGGAGCCGCCCACCTGCGGCTTCCTGACCGTCGCCGACAACTACCTCGTCGCCGGGACCAACACCCTCAAGCCCGACGCGCGCGCCAAGGTCGGGGCGGTGTCGTCGAGCGAAAACCTGGTGGTGATGGACCGCCAGACCGGGAAGGTGCTGTGGACCGCGACGGCGCGGAGCGGCTTCCGGCACAACGCCCTGTGTATCGGCGGCGGCCGGCTGTACGTCATTGATCGGCCGTCGGCCGACCACCTGGCGCGGCTGCTGCGCCGCGGCGACGCCTCTCCGGCCAAGCCGCGCCTCGTCGCCCTCGACCTGCGCACCGGCCAGGAGGCCTGGAGCAACACCGCCGACGTCTTCGGCACCTGGCTGAGTTACTCGGTCAAGCACGACGTCCTGGTGGAATCGGGCCGGGTGACGCGCGACAACCTCTCGGACGAGCCGAAGGGGATGCGCGCCTGGCAGGGGCGCGACGGCAAGGCTCTGTGGTATCGCAAGGACTACCTCGGCCCGGCGATGATCCGCGGCGACACGGTCTTGAAGGACAAGAGCGCCTGCGACCTGCGGACCGGCGCGCCGCTCATGCGCGACGATCCGCTGACCGGGGAGAAAGTGGAGTGGACGTGGGCGCGGACCTACGGCTGCAACACGCCGGCGGCGTCGGAAAACCTGCTGACGTTCCGCTCGGGAGCGGCGGGCTATTACGACCTGTGCAACGACGGCGGCACCGGCAACCTGGGCGGCTTCCGCTCCGGCTGCACCAACAACCTGGTGGTGGCCGACGGCTTGCTAACAGCCGCCGACTACACGCGCACCTGCACGTGCAGCTACCAGAACCAGGCGTCGCTCGCCTTCGTGCCGGTGGCGGATGGCGAAATGTGGACGTACTTTGGCGCCCGCGAGGTGAAGCGGCCTGTGCGGCGCGTGGGGATCGCCCTGGGCGCCCCGGGCAATCGCAAGGCGGAGGACGGCACGCTCTGGCTGGAGTACCCGACCGCCGGCGGGCCGTCGCCGCGCGTGCCGGTCAGCGTGACTCCGGCGTCCCCCGACTGGTTCCGCCGGCATGAGTCGCAGGTGAGCGGACAGGGCCATCCGTGGGTGGCGGCGTCGGGCGCCCGTGGCCTGCGCTCGGTCGCGGTGACGCTGGCCCAGGACAACAAGCCGCGGACCTACACGGTGCGTTTGACCTTCGTGGAGCCGGATCGGCTGCCGCCGGGGCAGCGGGTCTTCGACGTGGGACTGCAAGGCCGAACCCTGCTGCACGATTTCGACATTTCCCGGGAGGCGGGCGGGCCGGGGCGCGGCGTCGTCAAGGAATTCAAGGGCGTCACGGTGGTCAAGGACTTGCTGGTCACGCTGACGGCGACCGGCGGCAAGCACGGGCCGGTGCTGTGCGGCATCGAGGCGGTGGAACAGTAAGCCGCTCGGCCGCTTGCGGCTTAGCGCGAACGCCAAGCCGCAAGCGGCGCGATTTCCAATTTGAGGAGCGCATGAGCCGCACCTGGCTACTCCCCATGTTCCTCCTGCTCGCCGTGACGCCGCTGCGCGCCTGCGATACACCGGTCTACCACTACGCCCTGGAAAATTGGCCCGCCGACAGCTACCGCGCCACCGTTGTCCATCGCGGTGCGCTCGCCGCGAAGTCGCAACGTCTCGTAGAGAATCTGAAGGAGCGCGCCGCGTCGGCCAACCTGACCGTTCAGGTGATCGACCTCGACCGCTCCAGCGCCGCGGATCTGTCCGAGCGCCTCCGCACGACCGATGTGTCGGCGCGGCCGGCCCTGGTGGTCAGCTACCCGGCGGCGATGAAGATCGAGACGGACGCCTGGTCCGGCCCGCTAACCCCGGAGGCGGTCGCGGCGCTGTTCGATTCGCCGGCCCGGCGCCAGGCGGCCGCCCGGCTGCACGCGGGGGAAACGGTCTGGCTTCTGCTGGAGAGCGGCACGAAGGAGACCGACGCGGCCGCCGCCAAGGCGATCGAGGAGAATCGGCCAGCCGCGCCGCCGTCCTCGCTCCTGCGGCTGCGGCGCGATGACCCCACGGAGGGGGTGCTGGTGCGCCTGCTCCTCGGCAGCGAATCGGACCTGGCGGGGCGCAGCGAGCCGATGGCCTTCCCGGTCTTCGGCCGCGGCCGGGTGCTTTACGCCCTGGTGGGCGCCGGCATCACCCCGGACAACGTGCGCCGGGCGGCGTCGTTCATCGGCGGAGACTGCTCCTGCACGGTGAAGCGCGACAACCCCGGCACCGACCTGCTGCTGACGGCGGACTGGAGCGACGTGCGGGCTGTCAACGGATCTCCCGACGTGGAAAATCCGGTGTGCCCCGCTGTGGCTGCCGGTGAGCGGGCCGAAGCGGCGCCGCCGAACGGCAGCGGCTTGTCGCGCGGCGCCCTGTGGGTGGCGGTTGTCTTCGCGGGCGGCCTTGTGCTGCTGACGGGCACGCTGGCCCTGCGGTCGCGCAAGCAGCCTCCGCCGGGCCCCGGGTCTGCTACCATGAGCCGGGCGAGTACACGCCCGCATGGCCCAGACCCGAGGCCCCCATGAGCCAGCACGCCGACCCCGTCAGGACCGTACCGGAGCAGGAGGGGCAACCCATTGCCCCGGCCGACGATCCCCCGTCCCACATCGGCCGCTACCGCGTCGAGAGGCTGCTGGGCCAGGGCGGCTTCGGCCGCGTCTACCTGGCCCGCGACGAACAGCTCCAGCGCCGGGTGGCGGTCAAGATGCCGCACCCCTACCTGGTGACCCGGCCCGAAGACGCCGGCGCCTATCTCACCGAGGCCCGCACGGTGGCCGGCCTCGACCACCCGCACATCGTCCCCGTGTTCGACGTCGGCAACACCGAAACCTGCCCGTTCTTCATCGTGTCGAAGTACATCGAGGGCAGCACCCTGGCGCAGAGGATCAAGGCCGGTCGCCCTTCCTTCGGCGAGACAACGGCCCTGGTGACGACGATCGCCGAGGCACTGCACTACGCCCACCGCAAGGGACTGGTGCATCGGGACGTCAAGCCCGGCAACATCCTGCTGGACGCCGGTGGCCAACCGTTCGTGGTCGATTTCGGGCTGGCGCTCAAGGAGGAGCATGTCGGCCACGGCCCGAAGTACGCCGGGACGCCGGCCTACATGAGTCCCGAGCAGGCGCGTGGCGAGGGGCATCGCGTCGATGGCCGCAGTGACGTCTTCAGCCTGGGCGTGGTCTTCTACGAGTTGCTCACGGGCCGGCGACCATTTCATGCGGACTCACGCGAAGAACTGCTGGAGCAGATCGCCACGCATGAGCCACGTCCACCAAGGCAATGGGACGATACGATCCCGAAGGAGCTGGAGCGGATTTGCCTCAAGGCCCTGTCGAAGCGGGCCTCGGAGCGGTACACGACGGCCAAGGACATGGCCGACGACCTGCGCCACTTCCTCGGCTCACCCGATTTATCGGTTCGCGAACCGATCAATCAGGCGAGCGCTACGCCACAAGCGGCGACCGAGCTGCCCACGCCAACCGCCCCGCCCTCGGAAAGCCAGCCGGTCAAGATCGTGCCCAAGGGGTTACGTTCCTTCGACGCCCACGACGCCGATTTCTTCCTCGAACTGGTCCCCGGCCCACGAGATCGCGAGGGGCTACCGGACAGCATTCGCTTCTGGAAGACACGCATTGAGGAGACCGACTCCGACAACACCTTCGCCGTGGGGCTGATCTACGGGCCGTCGGGCTGCGGCAAGTCGTCGCTGGTCAAGGCGGGCCTGCTGCCCCGGCTGGCCGACGACGTGATTGCCGTTTACGTCGAGGCCACCGCGCAGGAGACGGAAACGCGCCTGCTGAACGGGTTGCGGAAGCGGTGTCCGGCCCTGCCCGCGCAGCTGGGGTTGAAGGAGGCGCTGGCCGCACTGCGCCAAGGGCAGGGCCTCCCGGCGGGCAAGAAGGTGCTGATCGTCCTGGACCAGTTCGAGCAATGGCTGCACGCCAGGAAGGAAGAGGAGAACACGGACCTGGTGCAGGCCCTGCGGCAGTGCGATGGTAGCGGGGTGCAGTGCGTCGTGATGGTGCGGGATGATTTCTGGATGGCGGCGACCCGATTCATGCGCGACCTGGAAAATCGGCTTCTGGAAGGCCAGAACTCCGCGGCGGTCGATCTCTTCCCGCTTCGCCACACCCACAAGGTGCTGGCGGCCTTTGGTCGGGCTTTCGGTTCCTTGCCGGAGAGCACCAGTGAACTCGGCAAGGACCAGAAGCAGTTCCTCGAGCAAGCGGTGGCGGGTTTGGCTCAGGAAGGCAAGGTGGTCTGTGTTCGCCTGGCCTTGTTTGCCGAGATGATGAAGGGCAAGTCGTGGACGCCCGCCACGTTGAAGGACGTCGGCGGCACCGCGGGCGTCGGCGCGACCTTCCTGGAGGAGACGTTCAGTGCTGCCACCGCGCCCCCCGAGCACCGCTATCACCAGAAGGCGGCCCGGGCCGTCCTGAAGGCGCTGCTGCCCGAATCCGGCAGCGACATCAAGGGTCACATGCGGTCTTACGCCGAGTTGCTGGCCGCCTCGGGCTACGCCGGCCGTCCCAGGGACTTCGATGACCTGATCCGCATCCTCGATAGCGAAGTCCGCCTCATCACGCCCACCGATCCCGAGGGGAAGGACGACTCGGCGAGCGGGGGGTGTCAACCCCCCGGTTTGGCGAGCAACCGGGGGGTTGACACCCCCCGCTCGCCGGATCGTTTCTACCAACTCACCCACGATTACCTCGTTCACTCATTGCGGGACTGGCTGACGCGCAAGCAGCGGGAGACGCGCCGCGGCCGAGCCGAGCTGCGCCTGGCCGAGCGCGCTGCCCTGTGGAGTAGCAAGCCGGAGAACCGCCACCTGCCCGCCTGGTGGGAATGGGCCAACATCCGTCTCCATACTCGCAAACGCGACTGGACGCCTTCCCAGCAGAAGATGATGCGCCGCGCCGGCCGCTCTCACGCCGTTCGCGGCACCCTGCTCGCACTCGTCCTGGCCCTCCTCGCGTTCGGCGGCTGGTGGACGTTCGGGGCGCTGCGGGCGCGGGCGCTGCTGGACACACTGCTGGCCGCCAAAACGGCCGACGTGCCGGAGGTCGTCCACGACCTGAAGCCGTACCGCCGCTGGGCCGACCCGCTGCTGCGTGACAAATGGACTGAGGAGGGTCTCGGCGACGGCAAGCGCCTGCACGTCGCCCTGGCCTTGCTGCCGGTTGATCCGGGTCAGGCCGACTACCTCTGCGACCGGCTGCTGGCGGCCGGCGGGCCGGATGAGGTGAAGGTGATGTGCGAATCGCTGCACAAGCACGCCCCGGATTCGGCCGCGCGTTTCTGGCCGGTGTTGCAGGGCGAGGCGGAGGGCCGGCCGCGCCGCTTGCGGGCCGCGTGTATCCTGGCCCTGTCCGACGGGGACGACCCGCGCTGGGCCGGGGTCGGCGACGCAGTCGTGCGCTGCCTGGCCGCGGAGAACATTCTTCTCCTGCGGGACTGGGCCGAATTGCTGGACCCGGTTCGGGCGCATCTCATTCCCCATCAGGTCAGGCGCCTGGTGGAGGCCGACGCCGGCGGCTTTGCCGCGTTCCTGGCCATGTTGCGTGCCTATCCCGAGGACGCGCCCGCCGCGCTGCACGCGCAACTGGAGCGCTCGCTGCCGGCTGGTGCCAGCCAGGAGGAGAGGGAGGCGCTGGCCCGGCAGCAGGCGCAGGCGGCGGTGGCGCTGCTGCACCTGGGGCGAACCGAGCGTGTCTGGTCGTTCTTTCACCAGGGCGAGGACCCGACGTGCCGGACCTACCTCGTCCATCGCTGTGTCGCGCTGGGGGTCGATCCGGCTGTCCTGGCGAGCCGTCTCTTGGGGGACGAGGAGAAGGACCCCTCGATCCGCCAGGGGCTGCTGCTGGCCCTGGGCGATTACAGCGCGGACCAGCGGGCGGAGGTGACGCGCGGGCCGCTGCTGGATCGAGTCCAGAAGGACTACCGGGACGAACCCGATCCGGGCCTTCATTCTGCGGTGAAATGGCTGCTGCGCCGCTGGAAGATGGCAGACCGGCTCCCGCAGATCGCGGCGGGTCGCCGGCCTAGGGCCGGGGAGGTCGTGAAACCGCGCTGGTACGTCAACGGCCAGGGGCAGACCTTCGCGGTGATCCCCGCCCCGGGCGAATTCGAGATTGGCTCGCCGCCAGAGGAGAAGGGTCGGTTTGCCGGTAAAGACCGCCCCCGGGTGAAGATCGACTACTCCTTCGCCGTGGCGGTCAACCTGGTCACGGTGGCCGAGTTCAAGAAGTTTCGGCCGGACTTCCAATACGAAACGCAAATCAGCCCGGGCGAGGACACGCCGATCAACTACGTGAGCTGGTTCAATGCGGCGGCGTATTGCAACTGGTTGAGCGCGCAGGAGAAGGTTCCCAAGGACCAGTGGTGCTACGAGCCCAACGCCAAGGGTGAGTATGCCGCGGGCATGAAGCTGAAGGCGAATTACCGGGAGCTGTCGGGCTACCGGTTGCCGCAGGAGGCGGAATGGGAATATACCTGCCGCGCGGGCACGGTGACGGCCTGGTCGCATGGTTCTGATGAGGCCCTGCTGGGTCATTACGCCTGGTACATCCTCAATGCCAATCGGATGATGCATCCAGTAGGGTCTTTGAAGCCGAACGGACTGGGCCTGTTCGATATGCATGGCAACGCCTTGCAGTGGTGTCAAGATATATATGTAGTAGGAATATATAAAGATAATGAAGATATAAGTAATAAATTTAGTCGTATTCTCCGCGGCGGTTCCTGGGGCGATGACGCCGGCCACTGCCGCTCCGCGTACCGCGTCAGTTTCCTCCCCAGCGGCCGCATGTTCTACCACAGCTTCCGGCCCTGTTTCCGCCTTAACTGATTACAATATTCTCTTTATCCTTTTATACTTTTTCAGTTTGGGATTGAGCCGCCATAATGCGTAAATTATGCTAATTATGTCCTTAATATCATTTATGAGCGCCCCCGGGGACGCGGGGCGTTTCCCCGACGCCATCGGCTGCCGCGTAGCGAGGACTTGCCGCTGAAGCAGCGGGCGCGCAGGCCGAGCTTACCATTGAGGGACGGTGGGCAGTCCGAGCAGAATGAACTGAAGTTGTGCGGACCGATAACCGCGAGGGAATGCTGATGCCCGCCGTGCCCATCACCAGCCAAGAACAATATGAAAAGGCGATTGAAGTGCTTACCCGCGTGGGAGGCACGTGGCAAGGAGTCGGCCAGAAAGAGCGCTTCCTCCTTGTCAATGAGGCCCAGTACCAGGCGTTGCTGGAGGTCCAGGTTATCACCCACGGCAACGCGGGCAAGGGACAGAAACCTGCCAAGAACTCCCGGGCGGGCGGCTAGGACAAACGACAGGTCTTGCGGATTCATTGGTGGCGTCAGAATCACACCGACCAGTCCTCGGTCGTCAGCCCCGGGACGCGGCCGAAATCGCGCCGGTTGCGCGTCACGACAGTCAACCCGTTCTCCAGGGCGACGGCGGCGATGCGCAGGTCCATCGCCCCAACGTTCAGGCGCAGTGTCTTGAGATGCTCGTAGCGCAGGATGGCCGGCTCGGGGAACGGCAGCAAGGCATACCGCTTCCAGATCGGAAACATACGGTTAACCAGGAAGTCATACCAGTCCGCCATCTGCGGGCGTGTGCGGAGGTGACTCAGGTGGGCGAGCCAACCGCGCATCTGCTCCTGCACGCTGAGGGCGGGGACAGCAACGTCGGCGTCGAGATGCGCGGCGAGGTGCTGCACGACCGCCGCCTGTCCGTAATGGGCGAGCGTGATCGTGTCCGTGTCGAGGAGGTAGCGGCTCATGAACCGGCGGGCTCCCCCGGATGGATGCCCTCCGCTTCGTTGTCGAGCCGCCGGTATTCCTCAATCGCCTCTTGCAACGCCTTGTAGGAGAGATCGGTCTTGTAGAGTTCATCGGCTGGGAAGGGTAGCGGAGGGGGAGATGATGAGCCATTCGGCACCGTGATCGTCGCGAGCCGGGCCCCGCTGCGCAAGCGCTGGGCAATGAGCCGCTCGACTTCGCGTGTCGCCGCTTCGGCACTGTCCCCCTCGGCGCTGAGCGCAAACGGCTCGCCGACCCGAGCGCGGAAGCCCCCGCCCCCGATGGGTTCAATGAGAATGGGGAGTTGCATGACTGGGCCCTCCTCAGGAGCGTATCCTGTCGCTCATCGTACCCGCTTCTTCCGCAGCGGTGCAAGAGGGGGCCTCCGTTCGTTCCTCTCCGCAAGTGCCCCAGGTAGAATCCCAACGGCCTGCTGGTCGGGGAAGCGAACGGTGTCGGCGCGCGTTCCTGACACGGCAAGCGCGGGCAGCCCGAAGAGTCGCTCCCCGACGGTTACGTCATGAACGACGCCGACGGGCGCGGCCTGTACATTGAGTTGACCCTGGAGGATGACCGCGCCTGGATCATTAGTTTTCACACGAGCAAGCACTACAGGGACAGCTGAGCCATGAGGTAGCCAGGACTTACCGCTGAGCCCCAGGGATGCAACCCCTGGCTAACGACTGGACGAACTCCACGCAAGGCGGTATGCTAATTGCACACACGGGAAGAGGGACGGGCTGTCCCGCGCCAGATCACGTCGGACCCGTCCCTTTCTTGTCAAAAGGGGCCGCCGATGGACGCCTTCGACTATGTAATCCTCGCCGCCTTTCTCGGCGGCCTCGCCGCCATGCTGGCGTTTTCCCGGTTGGCTCGCGCCGTCGTTGTCCACGCCCTGATGCATCCATTCCGCACCACCTATCTCGACGCCGAAGGGAATGACGTGACTGAGGCCGTGCGCCGTGCGCGCGAAGAATTGGCAAGGAAGGAGACGGGAAAATGACGAAGACGCCCCCGGCACTGGAGCCGGCTCGCAAACTCACCCCCTTCTTCTGCGTGGCCTTTGCCGCGACCCTCTTTGTCTCGCTCCTCCTCTTCTTCGTCCACCTCTACCTCGTCCACCACCAGGAACTCGGCGACGAGGCCAAGCGACTCTCCGACAACTGCGCCACCCTTTATACCTTCGGCTTCGGCAGCGTCCTGGGTCTCCTGGGCGGCAAAACCATGCCATGAAGCGGGGAACCCGACCCGGGAGGACGACCGCGCCTGGGTCATCGGTTCGTGATCTCCGCTCCGCGCCCCGCCGCTGCCGACGGATCGCTCTGGCAATCTTGCGATCGAACCGCGACAATCAATCCGTTCCGTCCCTTACGAAGTTGCGGCCCGCGCCATGAAGATTCGCAAGACCATCGGCATCGACCTCGGCACGACGAATAGCGTCATCGCCATGCTCGACGCCACCGACAGCGCCCTCATCACGGGGCAGGACGAGCACGGCCACAAGATCGTCCCCTCGGTCGTCGGCTACCTGGCCGAGCCGGGCCATCCCGTCGTCGGCCGTGCCGCCGCGGCCCTCAAGGGCAACCCCGGCGGCCCCGTCGCCTCGGTCAAGCGGCACATGGGGCTGGAGCGCACTTTCGCAGTCGGCCCCGAGACTCTGACGCCGCCGCAGGTGTCGGCGCGCATCCTCCTCAAGCTGCGCGAGCTGCTGGCCTACGCGCTCAACGACGGCACTCACGTCCTCGACTCGGCCATCATCACGATGCCGGCCTACTTCAACCACAATCAGATCGAGGCGACGCGCCAGGCCGGCGAGCTGGCCGGTTTCGAGGTCGTCGAGCTGCTCCACGAGCCGACGGCGGCCGCCATCTATTACTCCTGGCTGGAGGGGCACGGCGACGCGACCTACCTGGTGTACGACCTCGGCGGCGGCACCTTCGACGTCTCGGTCATCCGCAAGCGCTTCAGCGATTACGAGGTCCTCAGCGTCAGCGGCGACCCGTTCCTCGGCGGCGACGACTTCGACCGGCTGCTGGCGTCCCACCTCGCCGAGCCGCTCGGCGTCGCGGACGACGCGCCCGACTTCTCGAAGTTCGTCGCCGTCGCCGAAGGCGTCAAGATTGACCTCACCACCCTGGAGCGCGTGGAGCGCTTCATCCCCGACCTGCTGACCGGGGCCGACGGGCGAACGGTGTCGCTGGCGGTGGACGTGGACCGGGCGACGTTTCAGCGCCTCATCAAGGACAAGGTGGCACGCACCATCGACTGCTGCCACGAGGCCCTGGCCCGCGCCCGCGACAAGGCCGGCCTGCGCCTGTGCGACATCGATTACCTCGTCCTGGTCGGCGGCTCGTCGCGCGTGCCGTTGGTCCGCGACACGGTCCGCGCCGCCTTCTGCAACCCGAGCCTCCCCGAGCACGTGCGCCATGCCGAGCCGCTGCTGAGCGAGCCGGACCTGTGCGTCGCCTACGGGGCGGCCCTGCGCGCCGCCACCTACGGCACGCGCTACCTCTTCCCCGACCTGAAGCGGCCCCACAGCTTCCTCCCCGACCTCGACCTGGGGCTCGGCCTGGAGGAGCCGGCGCTGGAGCTGGAGATCCACGTCACCAGCCCGGTCAACGTGCAGGAGCCGGCGTACACCCTGGTCGGCTGCGTCCGCGGCCCCGGCGCGGCGGAGGTGCGCCACGGCGGCTCGGTGCGCGTCCAGACGGCCGACGGCCCGGCCGGAGAGGCGTTCCTGGAGCCGGACGGGGCGTTCGCGCAGGACGTGACGCTACGGCCGGAGACGGGCAACGTGCTTGGATTGACCCTCTGCGACAACGTCGGCCAGGAGTTGGTGAGCTTCCCGGTGTGCGTGTCCCACGGCGCGGCGGGGCGGGCGCTGGGGCAGGGCGTCCTGCCGACGCAGCTTATTACGAAACCTTTGCAGATCGAGGTACTCAACCGAGCGCGGCAGCGCGTCAAGCAGGTCGTCGCCCCCATCGGCGCCACCTTACCCGGCACCTTCGCCTGCACCTGCCGCACCGTCGATCAGTCGGGCCGCATTGTCGTGCCGATCTTCGAGGAGAACCGCGTCATCAAGCAGATGGTCATTCGCGACCTCGACCCGTGGCTGCCGTTCGGCTCGCCGGTGGAGGTGGAGCTGTCCATCGATGTGAAACACAACATCCAGGTCCGCGTTCGGGTGAAAGAAAGCGGGCGCTGCGAGGCCGCCGCCATCGAGGCGCCGCCGCCGCCCCGCCGGCCGACGCAGGCCGCGATCGACGAGGCGCACAAGAAGATCGACGAATTGCTGCCGAACTTCAGCGGTGGCTATCGGTCGCGCGTCCGGACACGGGTGGCACAACTGCGCCAGGAATTGACCGAGGCCCTGCGCTACGACGACGAACCGAAGGCGATCCAGCGCATGGCGGAGCTGCGCGACGTGCTGGACGAATTGGAGGCACGGCAGGGGCAGGAGCTGGACCCGCCCTGGCCGCACTTTCAGGAATTGGTCACGGAGGCGCTCAACCTGGCCGCGGTGGTGGCCGAGGCGACGGGGCGCGAGCGCGAGGCGCTGTCGGCTCACGTCCACGAGCAGGAGCGCTTCGCCCGGCAAGCCCAAGACGAGCGCAATCAGGCGCTGTACCGCACTTCCTGGGAGAACTTGCAGAAGTACCTCTTCCACCTCGGCGGGCTCTTGCCCAACGCGCCGGCGGAAGGGCCGCGGGCGAAGCCGCGACCGGCCGACGAGGAGGCGCGGGCGCTGCTGGAGCGTTTCCGCAGCTACCTCGCCGCGGTGTGGAAGCGCGTCCGTCTCAAGGGGAAGCCGAAGTTGGACGAGCGGTTGAAGGCGGTGGCGGCGCAGGCGCAGGGACTCAACGCCCGCTTGAAGGAGGACGCGCCGGCGGTTCTGCGCGAGCTGCGCCGGCTCATGGCGGAGGTGTACAAGGTGGAGCAGCACCTCAAGGACGGCCGCGACGCCGCCCCGGAAGGAGACCTGGGGTTGCTGGAAGGGACCGTCTGAGCCGCTTGCGGCTTAGCGTTCGCGCGAACGCTAAGCCGCAAGCGGCCATCCATCGGAGGGATTCGTGATGGCCAAACCCGACCCCCCGCGGATCGCCGTCCTCGGCGCCGGCCCCATCGGGTTGGAGGCGGCGCTGTCCGCGCGCTCCCTCAACTTGCCGGTGACGGTCTACGAGCGCGGCCGGCCCGGCGAGCACCTGCGGCGCTGGGGGCACGTCCGCCTCTTCAGCCCGTTCGGCATGAACGCGACGCCGCTCGGCCGGGCCGCCCTCCTCGCCGACAACCCGCGCCGCGACTTCCCCGCCGACGGCGATTGCGTCACCGGTCGCGAGCACGTCACCTGCTACCTCGAGCCGCTGACCCAGTCCGCGGCCCTGCGCGACTGCCTGCGCCCGGGAATCCAGGTGGTGCAGGTCGGGCGGCGCGGCTTGCTCAAGGAGGACATGAAGCGCGAGGGACAGCCGTTCCGCTTGCTGCTGCGCGACGCCAAGGGGCGCGAGACGGTCGAGGAGGCCGACGTCGTCCTCGATTGCACCGGCACCTACGGACAGCACCGCTGGCTCGGCGAAGGCGGCATCCCCGCGGCGGGCGAGGGGGCGGCCGAGCCGCACATCACCTACGGCCTCCCCGACGTCCTCGGCGAGAAGAAGGCCGATTACGCCGGCCGGAGCGTGCTCGTCGTCGGTGCCGGCTACTCGGCGGCGACGACGGTGTGCAACTTGGCGGCGCTCGCGGAGCAGAATGCCTCGACGTGGGTGGTGTGGCTGGCGCGCGGCGCCAAGTCGCAGCCGATCAAGCGCGTGGCCAACGACCCGCTCAAGGAGCGCGACCGACTCGCCGTCAAGGCAAACACCCTGGCCACGCGCGGCGAGGGGAACGTCGAGTTTCATCCGCAGTCGGCCGTCGAGGCGGTCGAGTGGCTGGGGCCGGACAAGGGGTTCAAGGTGACGGCCCGCTGCGGCGGCAAACAGAAGACGTGGGAGGTGGAACGCGTCGTCGGCAACGTCGGCTACACGCCGGACGCGGGCATCTACCGCGAGCTGCAGGTCCACGAGTGCTACGCCTCGCTCGGCCCGATGGCCCTGGCGGCGTCGCTCCTGAAGCACGTCGGCGCCGACTGCCTGAGCATCCCGCCGCAGGGGCCGAACGTGCTGCGGAACCCGGAGCCGAACTTCTTCCTCCTCGGGGCCAAGAGCTATGGGCGCAACTCGAACTTCCTGCTGCGCGCCGGATTCGAGCAGGTGCGCGACGCCTTTGCGCTTATCACGGGGAAAACCGATCTCGATCTGTACCGAAAGCGATGATCTGTCTCGTCAAGTGAAAAGGAGAGTCGGGGATGCGTCCGACGTGGCTGATCGAAGCCGGGGTTTACGGCAATGAAGTTACCCCGCTGCTGGACGAGATCCGGCGGCAGGGGATGGCTGGCGACATCGTGCCGCATCAGGCGTTGAAGAAGGGCTTTGCCCCGGTCATCGGTGGGCAGGCGCTCTCGCCCGACAGCTGCATTATCGCCTACGGCACCTTCCCTTTCGCTCGGCAGATCCAGCTTCACCATCGGTGGGTTCCCGGCGCTTGGTGCTGCGCGGAGAACCTCGACTGCGCCGTTTACTTCGCCTACTTCGGCAAGTTCTTGTTGAATCAGCACTACGCTATCATGCCGGGAGTGGAGGCGATTCGCCAGCGCGACTGGTTGTTCTCGATCTTTGGTGGGGATGATGCGGTATTCGCACGCCCGACGAGTTGCCACAAACTCTTCGTGGGCCGGCGCGTCGAGCGAGAGGCATTCGCCAGCGCCCTGGCCCCGACTCGCTATGACCCGGTCACGCTGGTTGTCATCGCCGCCCCGAAGCCGATCGCGCGCGAGTGGCGGTTGGTCGTCGCTGGTGATAGGGTTATCTCGGGCAGCCAGTACGCTGTGCAGGGCCAGCGAGTTCTTGCCGCGGGCTGCCCGGAGGAGGTCACGGGTTTCGCAGAGTCCATGCTCTCGGATGTGCGGTGGCGTCCCGACCCCATCTTCATGCTGGATGTGTGCGAGTCGGAGGAACGGCTGTGGCTGGTGGAGTTAAACAGCTTCAGCGGTTCCTGGCTGTACCAGTGCGACCTGGCTGCGGTGGTGGCCGCGGCGAGTGAACTGGCCGAGCGCACCTGGAAGGTTCCACCGGACAGAACAGCGCCATGGCCGAAACACTGACGACGCCAATAAAGCTGCTGGTTGTCCGGGAGATCCAGGAAGATGCCAGCGGCGCCGCGCTCCGTTTCCAGGAAGGGGGTCACGGGCGTCTCGCCGTCCGCGACGCCAACTATGCGACCTACTTGCGGCTGGCACGGCGCAGTCAGGAACGCCAACAGCCCGTCGGCATCAGCTTCGGTGAGGGACAGGCCATCACAGAACTGATCCACGCCGACAACGACGTGCCAACGCAACTCTGGGAAGAGGAGCCCGATCGCGCCCGAATCCTCTTTCAGGGCCACGATGGGGTTTTCCGCCTCAAACCCGAGCACCCGGAGGCCGACCGCATCCGCGCCATGCTGGGCGAGACGCTCCGGCAGAAGGCCCGAGTTTGGTTCATCGCTCAGAAGCCGGACCTCGCGCTGCTGCTCGTCCTGCCAGCGACATGGCCGGTAACCGCTTCGCCCGCTCCCGGCGGAAGCGGGAGCGTGGAAAACGGATAAAAATGGTCGAGAATAGTTTCTTGAGAGCAAAAGGTATCGGAGAGCAAAAGGTGTCGGGAGTCGATTCGACTCCCGACACCTTTTCCCCGCCGCGCTGCTCCCTGCGAGAGAAAGAGGATCCAAGCATGAGCCTTGTTCTGGAATTGCCGCCGCAACTGGAAACCGAACTCGCCGCCGAGGCCGCCCGGCTCCACCTCCCTCTCGCGGAGTACGCCCTGCGACTGTTGGCCGCGGGACGAGTCGCAGGGCCTCAGCCGCGCACTGGCGCGGAACTGCTGGCTTACTGGCAGGGCGCGGGTCTCGTCGGCACGCAGCCCGACATTACCGACGCGGTGGCGCACGCCCGCGAGCTGCGGCGGCAGGCAGTGACGCGGGAACGGTCGTAGCCATTGTACGTCGTCCCTACCTCCGTCCTGATCACGCAGGTGTTTCCGGGCCGGCTTGTCCTCAACGCGGAACAGGTACAGGGCGCGCTTCACGCAGGCCAATTGCCGCCCGCTGGCGATGGGGACGTCGATGTACTTGACTGGCCCCTCGTCGAAGCGCTTGGCCGAGGTTGCCCGGGTCAGCTCCGCCAGCCGCGCCTCGCGGTACTGCTCCAGGATGAGGACGCCGATTTGCTCGGCCCGCCGCCGCGGTTCGGCGAAGGTTTCTTCGAGGGCAAGGTGGAGGTTTGGCCGCTGGTAGACGGCGAACTCCTGTTCGACGATGGGCAGCTCGGCCGGGTCGGTGTCGAAGTGCCGGCGGAGCCGCCTGAGCAGCGCCGGTTCGGCCTTGGCCTTGGCGGGCGATTTCTTTTTCTGGGGCATGGGCACCTCAGGGCAACAGGTCCGCCACGGGAATCAACCCCACTTGCTGACCGGCGATGACGAGGGGCACCGAATCGGTCGGGCCGTAGTCGATGCGCTGCCGGTAGGAGGGGATGCCCGTCGGGCCGGTCGGATCGGTGTAGACCTCGACCTGCCGATGGACCAGGTTGATGATCCAGTAACAGACGATACACGCCCGGGCGTACGACCGGCACTTCTCACCGCGGTCGCGTGCTAGCGACGATTCTGCTACTTCGATCACGACAGCGATTTCATGGGGCTCGGGGTGCCGCGTGTAGTAGAGGCTGGCAGGGGAGGGCACGACGACCACGTCCGGTTCCGGCTCGCTGTCGGCCGTGGTGATCGCCGACTGTACGCGGACGCGCCATCCCGTTGGGAGGAGGCGTTCAACCCGTTCGCGGGCATTATCGACGGTGCCGTCATGCGGGGGGTTGTGCGGCATCTTCGGTACGATCCACCCTTCGATCAGCTCGACGGGATCATTCTCGGTGAGGATGCCCGCCTGAATCAGCTGATGGTACTCGGCAACGGTGAACTTCCGCACGGGCCAGGGTGGCACGGCGAAGAGGTTCGAGAACGGCGGCGCTCCGATTGACGACATGCGAACGGCCTCCTCCGGCACGACCCTCGTAACCATCTCCTATCCCACCCCCACGATACCCTCCTGCGCATGTTAAGGTCAATCGCAGCAGTCTCTTACTTCCGCAGCCCTTCCAGCAGCGCCCCGACCGCCTTCAGCGCATTCTCCAGCACCTCCGGCTGCGGCAGCGGCACCTTCAGGTACGACTCGCCCGTCCTCTCGTCGCGTACCACCGCCGCCGCTGAACCACCTCCCGGTCGCGCCGCACCGCCCTTGCCGTTCCCCGCGCCGCCGCCGGCGGCCCCGGCCAGCTGCTGCAACAGCGCCATGCCCACCTGCAACAACCCCGACCACGGATCGTCCACCGCCGGTCCCGGCATCCCACCCGCCGCGGGCGCCCCGGCCCCCGTCGGCGCCGTCCCCGGCTGGCCCGCTCGCCCCGGCCGGCCGCGCCGTCGCGACGGCCGCGGTTCCTCCTCGTCTCCCTCCATCGGCGCGCGGTGCAGCGCCTCCGCGGCGTCGTCGAGCATCTCCTGCGGCGGGATGGCGGACGTAGCCTTCTCCACCGACTCCATGAATTTGTTCAGCCGGCTGCCGCCCAGGAACACGTCCTTCTCGCCGCCGTCCAGCACCCCAGCGAACAGCGACCGCTTGAACTTCAGCACCGACAGCATCCCCTCCTCGATGGTGCCCTGCGCCACGAAGTTCACTACCCGCACCGGCCGCGTCTGACCCAGCCGGTGGACGCGGCCGACGCGCTGCTCCAGCACGGCCGGATTCCACGGCAAATCCATGTTGAACACCACCGTCGCGTGCTGCAGGTTCAGCCCCGTCCCGCCTGCGTCGGTCGAGAGGAACAACCGGCACTCCGGATCGTCGCGGAAGCGGTCGATCAGGTCCTTGCGCTTCACCCCCGGCACGCTGCCGTGAAAGACGACGTGCCCCCAGCCCCGCTCCTTGACGCGGCGCACCAGCAGCTCGTGCATCCGCAGCCACTGGCTGAAGATGACGACCTTCGTCCCCGGGTCTTCGAGGATTTCTTCCAGCAGCGTCGCCGCCTCATCCGCCTTGAAGCCGTGGTCGGTGCGGTGATCGACCAGGTAACTGCTGTCGCAAGACATCCGCATCCGCTGGAGGGCGATCATCAACCGCCGCTGATCCGCCTCGGTCAGGAAGCCGTACCTGCGCCACTTTTGCACGATGTTGCCGACAATCTCCATGTTCTCCTGGTGGTGCTTCGTCTGCAGGGGCGTCATCGGCACGAAGACGTTGCTGTCGAGGCGCCCGGGCAGCTGGTCGAGCACCTGGTCCTTCTGCCGCCGCAGCAGGATCGGCTGCAGCGTCTTGCCGATCCGGTCGAGGTTGCGGTAGCCGATGACCTTGCCGAAGTCGTCGCGCTCCTGGTGCTCGTGCAGCAGCTTGAACGTCGGACCCAGACGAAAGCGGTCCACGAACTGCACGATCGACACCAGCTCTTCCAGCCGGTTCTCCAGCGGCGTGCCGGTCAGCACGATGGCGTAGGGCGACTGGATGCGCTTGACGCTTCGGGCCGTGCGCGTGTTCCAGTTCTTGATCCGCTGCGCCTCGTCGAGGATGACCAGGTCCGGCGACCAGCGGTCGATCAGGTCGATGTCGCGATAAATAGTGTCGTAATTAGTGATTTTGTAAAAGGTGTCGGTGGCGAAGTGCCGCTCGCGGCGGGCGCGCATCCCGTTGACCACTTCCAGCGAGCGGCCGACGAAGCGCTCGATCTCGCGCTGCCACTGGTGCTTGAGCGACGTGGGGCAGACGACCAGGACGCGCTCGACGCCGTAGAGGCGGGCCATGATCTCGGCCGCGCCCATAGCCTGGGCCGTCTTGCCGAGTCCCATCTCGTCGCCGAGGAGGCAGCGACCGGCACGCGCGGCGAACAGGACACCCTCGCGCTGATATTCGTACAGCGGTACGCGCAGCAGGTCCTTGAAGCCGGCGCTGCGGGTGCCGCGCGGGAAGGCCTCGCCGACGCGCTTCTGGCGGTTGTCGGCGTCGCGCACCTCGGCGATGAACGACAGCACGTCGTCGTGCGTGCGCAGATCGTGGTCGAGCTTGCCGGCTTCGTTGAGGAAGGCCTCGAAACGGCCGAACGCCTCGGCCAGCAGCGTGCCGTCGTCGTCGAAGAAGCGGCCGGCGACCCGGGCCAGAGGCACCGGGCAGGCGCTGCCGGGACGGAAGCGCACCTCGCGGCGGGCGCCGTACTGGAGGTAGATCTCGCTGTACTCCGGCTGGTAGCCGGCGCGGAGCTGCTCGGCGGCGCCGCGCTTGCGCTCCAGGGCCGCCAGGGTGAATTCGACGTGCTTGCAGGTGCCGAGGGTGTTGGTGGCGAAGTCGGGGCAGGCGCAGTAGTTGTCGCCGGGGTTCGGCCCGCGGACGTGGACGCGGTAAGTGCGCTGGGTCTGCGGGTTGGTCACCTCGAACTCGGAGAAGATCGGGTGGTCGCCGACGTTCTTCAGGCGGTAGTTCTGTTCGCGGCCGAACTGGCGCCGCAGCTCGCGCTGCCAGTCTTCCAGCGACATGCCCTCCGGCTTCTTTAGGTGCGACAGCTTGCCCGGCCTGCGCTTGGCGGACTTGTCGGGCTTGCCGTTGTCGCGCGGCGGTGGCTCCGGCTCCGGGGGAGGGGTCGGCCCGGCTTGCGCAGGTTCGCGCTCCGGCTGGGGGGGCCTGGGGCGCGGTTTGGTGGTCGGGGCGCTGTTGGTGTCCTTCTGCCGCCACTGCATGGAACGGGCCTCCGAAGAGCGCCGGGGGTGCTGGGTCTGACACGGCACATTGTACCGGAGAACCACAAGGGGTGAGGGCAAATTGCGTCATTCGGCAGGGGTGGGCTTGCCGGTTCGCACGCCCTGCTTCGCCGGGTAGCTGGCGTCGCGGCTTCGCGGTTCGGCGCTTTTTCCTTCCCTTGCCCGGACCGGGCAACGATAATGCGTGAGGCGGCCAATCCTGACCGGGCCGGCGTTCGTCTGTGTACTGGTGTTATTTCGATCAACCGCTTACCCCAAGGAGGCAGTCATGCGCAGACTCCTCGCCTTCTCGGCCCTGTTCAGCGCGGCCCTGGTTGCCGTGCCCCGGCCGGCCGACTCGGCGTGCTGCTATTTCGCGGCCAAGGACAAGGACATCCTGCAGCCGGCGCAGAAGGCGTTCCTCACCTGGGACGAGGCCGAGAAGGTCGAAACCTTCACGGTGCAGCCCAAGTTCGAGGGCAACGCCGTCGACTTCGGCATGGTCATCCCCACCCCCGCCAGGCCCAAGCTCGATGAGATGCCCCGCGAATTCTTCAAGGAGTTCGCCGTCTTCACCATCCTCGAGCCGATGGATATCTCCAAGTACAAGAACCGGCTCTACCCTCGAAATGCGGCGGGCGGCGACGAGTCATTAAAGGCCGGCGGAAAGAAGCCGACCGTGAAGGTGCTGGAGGCGGGGGTGGTGGGCTCGTTGGACTACAAGATCATCCAGGCGAGCAAGGCGGACGACCTGTACGAGTGGCTCAAGGACAACAAGTACAGCTACTCCGGCGACGAGGCCACCCTCGACTTCTACATCAAGAAGGCCTGGTTCTTCACCGTCATGAAGATCGACCCCATGCAGATGAAGAAAAAGAAGGACGGCTCCTACGAAGGCGAGGTCACGCCGACGCGCTTCACCTTCGCCAGCGACAAACTCGTCTACCCGCTCAAGATCACGCAGATCAGCGTCAAGGACAAGACGGAGGCGCTGTTCTACGTGCAGGCGGCGCACAAGGTCGATCTGCCCGGCGACTTCTCCTACGAGTTCACCTGGACGCCTATGTGGTCCCAGGCCGCCGGCTTCGCCGTCCCCGAGAAACTCACCAAGGACGAGAGCGAATGGCTCAAGCACGTCCAGCCGAAGGTGCAGGACGACCTCAAGAAGGTCAACGATCTACGCGGCAAGAAGCACGAGCCGGCCACGCTGGAGTGGGCCAAGAAGATTACCGAGAAGGACGTGGGCCTCCTCGAAGGCAAGGAGACGTACAACCGCGAGGCCCCCAAGGAGGACGTCGAGAAGCTCAAGCTGCTCAAGGGCCACGTCAAGAAGGGCCAATTCGTCACCAAGCTGCGTAAGGTCTTTGCCAAGGACGAGATGAGCGACGACCTGGAGTTCGTCCGCGCCAGGGTCGGCGACAAGGCCGACGACATCGAATACTACTCCATTCTGCCGACGTCGCCCCCGTGATTGCAGCCGCTTGCGGCTTCGCAGGACATGCGAAGCCGCAAGCGGCTGATCGGAGCCGATCATGAACAAGCGCATCCTCGCCGTCGCCGGCCTCCTCGCCCTCGTCGCCGTGACCTGGTTGCTGTGGAGCAGCCTTGCCCCGGCTCAACTCGGCGAACGGCCGGGCAACTCTCTCGACAATCCCATCGACACCCCGCACGACCTGTCCGGCCTGTCGATCAAGATCCCGCGCATCCGCGTCGTCCACACCAGTGACCCGAAGAAGCCCGGCGGCTCGATGTACCTGCAGCAGGTCGATCCGTTCCTCGGCTACAAGTGGGGCTGGAGCCTGACGCAGCGCGAGTTCCGCGAGCGCGACGGCGTCTACGGCGACGCCGGCAAACTCGACGGCCTGCTGCTGCCCGACGGCGCCAGCAAAATGATGTCACGCAGCCACGTCAACAGCTGCGGCATCTGCCACAACACGCCGTATCGCGACGGCGGCGCCGGGGCCAACATCAGCAAGAACGGCGGCGAGGGGCGCAACACCCCGCACATGTTCGGGACCGGCCTCGTCGAGATGATTGGCCAGCACATCCGCCTGGAGGCGATGGCCATTGCCGACAGCAACCGCGACGGCTGGATCAGCCTCGAAGAGGCCAAGGGCAAGCGCTGCGTCCTCACCAACATGCCGGCCGGCATCGACGGCGAGCGCGTCGAGATTGACCTGGGCAGCTTCGAGGACCTCGACGGCAGCGGCAGGCCGAACCTGAACCCGATCCTCAATCCGATCTACGTGGACAGTGAGGGCAAGCGCATCGCCTTCGCCCGCAACCT
>Ga0116224_10000542_pt1 | contig 29706 bp, 29 predicted proteins | sample Sb_taG_9_FD_89699 | JGI IMG/M metagenome (GOLD analysis project Ga0116224, IMG submission 89699) | Peat soil microbial communities from Weissenstadt, Germany - Sb_50d_b_LC metaG | ecosystem: Environmental > Terrestrial > Soil > Wetlands > Peat | place: Germany: Weissenstadt | collected 2010-09-21 | reverse complement strand
TGCGGTTTCGGGTGGCGCGGCCGTAGGTCAGGCTTTCCAGCCTGACTCGCTTCTCGTCAGGCTGGAAAGCCTGACCTACGGCGCCAAGTGCCTGACTCGCTTCTCGTCAGGCTGGAAAGCCTGACCTACGGCGCCAAGTGTTACCCCGGCTTGAACCATGCCGTCCCCCCGAGGAGGGATCCTCCACAAGGTGAATGATGACAAGAGGTTGCGCAGAGTTGCTCGGCACGCCTCTCGGGATTCTTCATCAGGAAGAAAAAAGTGCTTGACTTTGGCCCAGCCCGCCGATAGCTTCACAAGATGCGACTTTTGCGGTCCGTGCCAGCGAGGCGTTACAGAGCGGCCTCACGGGAAGCGGGTGAGGTTAGAAAGCACGGGTTGGTGTCCGGGGAATGTTGTTAACTCGTCTATGCCCTACCCCACAAGGGCTGCTTACAGGTGCCGCTCGGCGCTGACGTTTCGGCGCTCCTTGTACACAAGGACTTGCGCATCTGGCAACATTCGTCGGACACTACCAAAGCACGGAGCGGCTTCTCAAAGCGAACAAGATGGACACAAACTCCCAGTCCCCTGAGTCGCTCAAGACGGCAACCGCGAGCCGCTCGCCCGAATTGCCTAGTAACCACACACAATTCGGTGCATTTCGTAGAATCTGCAAAGGCTTCTGGCGTTCCTGGGCAGCTTGGCCTGCCGTAGTCCTTGTGGTTCTACTTCTGGTCATGTTCGGTTGGTGGCATTTCCACAGCGAATCTTTCGTCTTTGGGCTTGAGTACCTGCAAGGTGAACGACTGCTGGTATGGCCCTACCGGACGTCGGTCGGGGCTGCGCCCGCTGGCGAGAGGCGCGAGATCCCGTTTTCGATCCGGAACCTGACCGATCATCCAGTCAACATCGTCGGAAATCGCTCGACGTGCAGTTGTCTGATGACGACCACAGAGCACTTTCCGGTGACGATTCCAGCTGGCCAATCGCTCGAGTTGGCGGTTATCGTCACATTCGGGCAAGAGCCGGGCAAATTCAACCACACATTGACCATTTATACGGATTGCCCCAACAGGACACAGCTGGACTTTTTCATCACCGGGGATGCGTTGCGAGCGGAGCTTCCTCAAGGCCCTTAATCCGTGAGATTATCAATGTGAAGGGCGGCAGCTGTACGGCAGCGTCTTTGGTTGAACCGTTTCCGTGGTTTCCAACATAGGGAGGGTAACTGTGAACAGGTTCTTGCAAGGCTTGTCGGCGGCGTTCAGCGCGCTATGCGTGCTGCTGCTAGTGGTTGGCGTTCTACTGCTGACCCCCACAACTGCTCTCACTCAGTCGACGGTAGACACGGGCGACGTCTGCACGGGATGCCCGGCCTGCACTATCGACAGGGACTGCGCGTCAATCCCGGTCACCCAGACATGCACCGAATTCTGTGTCTTCTGCATGACGTACAACTCGAAGTTGATCTGTTTCATCAAGAGTTGAGAGCCGCCTGTGGGCAGCGTGTCGTTAGGCCGCTGTTCAATCTTGAGTGGCCAGTGGAGGAGAACTTCAGTTCCTCCACTGGCCACTCGGGCTTGCGTAGCACAGTAGCTAAGGTGTCGATTTCGCTCTCGTGTTTCGGGCGCGGAGTCTGGATGAATTCCGAGTGGCCGCCGGTTAGCGGCCATCCAATAATAACTCCGACGAGCCGGCGGATTTATCCCGCCGGCACAAGCCCGGCGGCTCGCCAAACTTGGAAGTCATTCTTGCATGGCCGCTTCCTGACCGCTGCGCCATGAAGGTTACACTACCTTTCCCGAAATGCCCGGAAAACGCAGGCAGTGACAACTGGTTGTCGTAACCTTCATTGCGCAGCGGTCAGTAGGTCCGGGGGGGGTCGCCCGTTCATGGATGTGCTGCCGGCCTGCCGTGAATTCGCAAACGCGTCTTGAGAGAGGATCGATTCGTGAAGTCTTATCTCCACTTATTCCGCACATTCGGTCCTGTTCTAATTGGTTTGGTCGGCCTCGGCAATGACCGCTTGCGTGCAGAGGATTGGAAGGAGCGCTTTCTGACGGAAGGCTTGGCAAGCCTGGGCAAACTGGAAGAACTCACGTTCCACCTCCAAGCCACAATACGCAATGAGGACGTGTCCGCGCGGGGGAGTAAGGGTTCATCTGTCCGAGAGTGCTATTATCAGAAACCATGGTTGCTCGACATTGAGAAGCCGGACTGGGATTGGGACACGGTTGACGAACGTAGGAAAGCGCGCCTCCCTGTCGAACTGGTTCATGGGATCAACTCGCGTTATCAATTTGGAATAAGACGTGCCGCCAAGGGGTCATTCGAGGTGACGAGTATCCGGAAGGCCAGCGAGGAGCCGAACAATGTGGGACCGTACAGCTCGGATAGTGCACGGTCTCTATCCGCCAGCTGGATTCTCCAGCTTAACCCCTTTCACGAATGGCTCAAGGCAGACGGTTTTGTCCTGGCTAGTGTTGAGCCGATTGCTTCCGCCGGGGGGAAGATCTTGGTCAAGATAAGAACAACATACGATTACGCGGGTGAAGAAAAACACACGAGGCTGCAGCCGACGGGAAAATTTACCGCGGATGTTGTCTTGGACCCCGAAGACTACTGGCGTATCACTAGCGTAAACTACGTTGTTTATGGAAAGACAGACACGGGCGAATTGATCTTGCCGAAGAGTGTGCGCATCGCGTACGGAGTTCGTATTGATGGCATGCCGGTTCCCGAGACTGTTACTGAGGTGCTTGAGATGCCGGCTAACAGTGGTATACCTGGCACGGCCACCCTTAAGTCGATCATCAGCGGCGTGCAAAAAACCGGGTCGGCCAGCGAAACCGAGTTCATGTTAAGCAGGTTTGGCCTGCCGGAGGTGGATCCGGTAACGCAGGAACACGCGGCGAGCAGGGGGAGGGGCTACTGGGTTCTCGGGCTTTCTGCGATTGCCGGGCTTGTCGCCGTGACCGTCGCCCTCATCCGCAAGCGCTGGCGGCGGCGGAATAGTCCGTCGCATGCTTAGAGCGTTCGGACGAAATGACGAAAGTGCCCTGTTTTTCGGCGTTCCCGCTCCTTCTTTCCGAACGCTCTCAAGAGGCGCTCACTTTATGAGGTTCGGCAATCGGTTTTCGCCAGTTTCTCGCCGAAATAACCGATAAAGAAGGTGTCTATAGGGGTAGTACATGCCGAGCGACCTGGCAATGCTCGCACGGCGTCCATTCACCTGGGCGCCACGGGCGGTTTCCTTGATGTGTGCCGCGGTCCTGTTAGTCGCCGTAGCACTCAAAGGTTTGCAACTCGCCACCGATCCATTGTCTGCGGATCTCTTGTTCGGACGGCGTTGGGTGGGGATTGTGCTTGTCAATTCAGAGTTCGCGCTGGCGCTCTTGCTCGTCGGCGGTGCTTACCCCCACTGGGCGAGGTGGGCCTCGATCTCTTGCTTCCTGGCGTTTGCGGTAGTCTCATTGCTCCAAGCCGTCGCGGGAAAGTCATCATGCGGTTGCTTCGGACAGATTGTGATCACCCCCTGGTTGGCATTCTCCATCGACATCTTAGCCGTCGTGGCTTGCTGGGTGTTTGCCCCAGATCACAGGGTCTCGTGCCACTCATCTGACGTGAACAGGCGTGGTGCGGCAGTCGCAACGCTAATGGCGTTGGGGCTTCTCGGTGATGCCGTAATCATTGGGGCCGGTGGCCAGCCGCCCGTTCTCATTTCGCCGCCAACGTTAGACTTGGGCGTCGTTGGCCGAGGGCAGGTGACCCAAGGCACGCTTCAATTGCGGAATCAAACACAGACGCGGGTGGAAATCGACTCGGTCAGGACGAGTTGTCCATGCCTGGTCGTTCACCTGCCGAGCAAAGCCCTGGAGCCGACAGAGGCGGTTGATGGGATCGCCAGACTCGATATGGGCACCGAGCCGGAGTTCCGGGGAGACCTTCGCATCGAGATTCGCGGTAGGACGAGGGACGGCAGAGTTCTATTTGTAGCGATTGTAGATGCGTCCGTGCGTTAGTCGATAGCCATGAGGTGGCTGACTTACGAGACTTATGACCTGGTCGAGGCGAGTCACCTTGGAATCGATCAGGCTGTCTCCCCTGAGTTGCTTGCTTCTGGCGACAATACACGCCGTGCTTGCGGCAAATACTGCTCGTCAATACAGTGTGGCAGTCGATGAAGGCGGTCATCTGCTGTCTGGATTGCTAACCTTGGACGAAGCAAGGTTCGATTATTAGAGTCTGTTCCGGAAGCCCCTCGCCCCTGAACTCAGGGGCGAGGGGCTTCCGGAACAGACTCTTAGCTACCGACTTCGTTTCGCGGCGTCTGATGAGTTGCGTAGGAATGCGTGCGCTACCAACGAGTTGCGTTCCGGCTCGCCGGTGAGGTCGAGCCACGGCGCGGGGGTTACTTCTGGTCTTCCTTCTTCTCGTCATCAAACATCCTCGCCTGCTGCTCGATGCGCCGCTTCAGCGCGGCGGATTCCCCGGCGGCGGCCTCGACGGCTTTCCGGGCATATACCCGGGCCTTGGCCTTTTCGCCGACATCGAAGTAAGTCTGGGCCAGATTGATTAAGGCCGGCGCGTCCTTGTCGCCAGCCATCCGGACCATTGCCTCGGCGGCCTTCACGGCCAAAGCCATCAACTCCTTGCTGCCCGTCCGCGAGCGCAGGAGCGCGGACACCATCGACAGGGCCGCCGGATCGTCTTGCTTGATCGCCTTGGCCACGACCTCCTCGGCCAACTTCTTCGCTTCGTCTACCTCCCCGACCGTCGGGAGATGGCTGAGCTTTACACGGACGAAGACGGGGTTGTTGGCCAGGGGCGGGTACTTGGCCTCGAAGTCCTTCAGCGCTTTGAGCCGGGCCCTGGGATCCCAGTCGGTCATATCTCCCAAGGCTGCGCGCCATTCCTCCTGGATCTTGCCCACTTCCTCGCTGACCGCCTGTGCCTTTGCATCGCCGGCGACGACCCTGGGGAGGACTACTCCGAGGTACATCGGGTGGCCGCTGTAGGCGATCCGCCCGGTCTTGTCCACCACAAAGGCCCAGGGGAGGCCCCTCTCGCCGGCCCAGGCGTCGTACGCCGTGCGGTCGTCGGTATACGCGAAGATACACTTGAGCTTCGGGCCCCGCCTCTTGACGAACGCGGCCACCTTCTCTTCGGTGTTATCGGGGTCTTTTGCCGAGTAGAAGATGAAGGTCACGCCCTTGTCTTTGTACTGGGTTTGCAACTCGGCCGTGTGGGGCATGAGGTGGAGGCACCAGCCGCACCAGGTGGCCCAGAACTCGATTACGTAAACCTTGCCCGGTTTGAACTCCCGCACCTCTTCCCCCTGGAGCCACTTGCTGACCCCCAAGGCCGGTGCCGGGTCGCCCACCTGGAGCGCCGTGGCCGGCTTCTCCTTCTTCGGGGGCTCCTTCTTATCCTGGTCTGGCTTCGGGTTGTCGGCCCCGCCGGTGATGGTGGCCAGGCCAACGAGGGCGACGGCGACGAGCAACTTCCTCATCGAGATTCCCCTTTCAGGCAGGAAGGACCGTCCTTTGGCGTGGTACTTCAGGCCGCGCCTTGCGTTGGAGGTGGCGAGTGACTGGGCCGGCTTGCCCACCGGCGCACCTGCTTACCCTCCGACCGCTGGAACAGACTGCATGATTCTGATGGGAGCGGCGATCCAGCCGGGCGTCGGATGGGTCGCCACGCCGTGGGACACCGTCACCGCCTTGTCGGTCCGTTGCTATGCCCTGGTTGGCCTGTTCGCCCTGGGTGCCTGGTCGGCCAACTTCGGCCGCACCGCGGGACAGGGAATGACACCTCAAGCGTCGTCCCCCGAGCCGGTGAACGCCCCTCCCAACCGGCCCCATCAGCCGCAAGGACCGACTCCGGCCTGCCCGGCGACCCCGTGAGAGAGTGCCGCGTGGGGGCAGCGCTCACGGGCGGCCGCCCCCCGGCGGTGCCGCGGTCTCATAGGCCACGACGACCATGTCCCCCAGCCCCAGCACTTCGGGGAACCGCTCTTCCTCCCTCCGGACCCAGCCCGGGGGCACGGGAACCGCCCGATCTCCCCAGATGCTGTCGGTCATGTTGACCACCCAGACGCGCCGTGCGGTCACGGCCGCGAGTCGCTCGGCGGTGATCGTGTCATCGGACGTCAGCACCGGGGCGCCCTGGTAATGGCGCAAGGGGACGTCGCTGTAGCAATACCAACCGGGCTGCTCGCCGCAGTGATAACGTAAGGGCAAATAGAAGTAGGGCGAAGAAACCAAGACCGGCTCGGCCGGCGTTCGCCGCGCGGCGAGGAACTCCGCTGCCCCCCGGGCGCCGGGCTTGTGTGCCGTGTCCATCTGCTGCCAGTAGGTGTGATAGGTGTACAGCGAGGCGACGACCAGGGCGACAGCGGCCAGCCACCGTCCCGACCAGGACGGAAGACGCGCCGCCAGGACGCCCACCCCGGCCACCAGGAACAGATGGGCGAAGAGGAAGAAACGGAAGGCGAACACCTTGGCGCCGAAGGTAAATGCCAGCACGCTGAGCCCGAGGGGCCCCACGGTCGCGCTGAGCAGATACCACTCCCCCAGGCGCGCCTTGCGCCACAAGGCCAGCAGGCCCAGCGCACAGAGGTCGGCGGCGACCAGGGCCGCCCGGCGTGAGAAGGGGGCGGGGGCGTCCACGGTGACGAACATCTGGTAGCAAAGGTGGGCGACGGTCCACTCCGATACTGGGCCGGTCCAGTAGTCGGCCTGCACCTGGGCCCGCTGCCGCAGGAGGACGGGCAGCCAAGGCAAGTAGCCGAGTGCCACGGCGGCGGCCGTCAGCAGCGCGTAGCGGAACGTTGGCCCGCGCAGGAAGGCGCCCGCGTCCCAATCGGCCTGCACGCACAAGAAGCCGACGACGAAGACGGCCTGGGCCGCCAGGGAGAACAGCGCGTAGTTGTGCGTGTACAGGAAGAGCAGGCTCAGCAGGCCGTACACGAGCCACTTCCGCCTGCGACCCGAATCCGCCCGCAGGGCGCGCAGGAGGGACCAGCCGGAAAAGGCGGCCAGGGCCGTCGCCAGGGCGTACATCCGCGCTTCCGACCCGTAGCGTGCCTGAAAGATGCTGAGCGCAACAAGGCCAGCCACGAACAGGCCGAGCCCCTTGGCCTTCTGGGCGGCGCCCACGCCAAGTTCCTCCCGGCCTGCGAACGCTTCCGCCGTAAACAGGTACATGCCCACGACCGTCAGGCCGCTGAACACCAGGCTCAGGGAGCGCAGCGCCACCGGCGACGTCCCTCCGAGGGCTGCCCAGGGCTTGAGGAGGAGGTAATACAGCGGCGGGTGGACGTCCCAGGCGGTCCGCTCCACCATTTCGACGAGGGGGAAGCGCGTCAGGCGCCAGGAGAACGCCTCGTCGAACCAGAAGCTCCGCTGGGCTATTTCACGAGACCGCAACAGGGTCGCACCGACCACGATCAGGGCGAGCAGGGCGGGCACGTGCCAGCGCCGCACCAATGCCATTAGCGACAACGGACTCGACATGGCCGCGGTGACTCCCCTTTCTGTTTGTTGGCGGCGCCTACCCCACGGACGGGGAGCGGCCACCGGGGATTACCCCACTCTCAAGAGACGCGCCGCCGTGGAAAGACACTGGCCATTGTAGCAGTTTTATCTTGCCTGCTCCTGGGCCACCCCGCAAGGCGTTCAGGGCCCGCAGATCCGGAGGTCGGGGCCGAGTGAGCTTCCAAGCGACAGGCAACGGGTTTCGGAGTTTGACGGCGGACATTTTCCTTGACGACCTCCGTCCGCCGACGCGATAATAAACCCGCACGCTTGACGACACGCCCCAGGCGACGGGGGCGCGGCGCGGCGACCCGCGACGCGAAACCTCTCGGACTTGGGCCAATCGAGGAGACATCGATGCCGATCGAACTGTCCCTCGTCATCCCGGCTTACAACGAAGCCGCTCGACTGCCACCTTTTCTGACCACGGTCAAGGCGTACTTGCCGCGCGCCCTGGGCGAGCGGTACGAGGTCATCGTGGTCGATGACGGGAGTGATGACGCCCTGGAGGCCGCGCTCCGGCCGATCACGGCCGCCTGGCCCCAGTTCACGCTCCTCCGCCACGCGCACAACCGGGGCAAGGGTGCCGCCGTGTGTACCGGCGTGCTGGCGGCGTGCGGCCAACTGGTCCTGGTTGCCGACGCCGACGGCGCCACGCCGGTCGAGGAGGAGGGCAAGCTCCGCCGAGCGATCATGGGGGGCGCCCTGCTGGCCGTGGGCTCGCGCTACCTGCGGGCCGAGGGCCAGGCTCGGACGCGCCTCTGGTATCGTGACGCCTGCGGGGCGCTGTTCGCCCGTGCGGCCCGACTCCTCCTGGCCCTGCCCGTCCGGGACACGCAGTGCGGCTTCAAGATGTTCCGCCGGGACGTGGGGCGACACCTCGTCGGCCTCTGCCGCGAGCAAGGTTACCTGCTCGACGTGGAACTCCTCCTCTGGGCCCAGCGCTTCGGGTACGAGACGGCGGAAATCCCAATCTCCTGGCAGGAGGTCCCTGGCTCCAAGGTGCGCCTCGTGCGCGACGGCTGGCGGCTGCTTCACGGGCTGTGGAGGCTCCGCCGTGCTTTCCGCGCCGGCCGCCCTGTTGTTCGCCCATTACCGGCGGCCCATTCCGTTGGGTCATTGGGCGCTTCCCGGTGAAGCTGACCCCCCGCGGGCCTGGCCCAGGCCTCGCAGAGGTGCGCGCCGCCCGCGCGGTAAACGGGTCGGCCTATGACGTCCGGGCCTGCCGCCACTTCCGGCGCGCGACCAGTAGGGACAAGGCGGCGACGACGGCGAGGGCTGCGGCGCCGAGTAGCCACCACCCGCCGCGGCCGCGGGCCTCCCTCTTCGGGACGCCCCCGGTGATCTCCTCCGCCCGCACCACGACGCCGCTCAGCCGCGCGTCCAGCGCCGTGGGCGAGCCGCCCGGGTCGGCAAAGAGTCGCACGCTCCGCACCGTGCCGCCCGTGAACGGCACCCGGCACAACTCCCGCGGCGGCTCGCCCGGCCCGTCCGCCACCAGACCGACCGCCTCCGCCTTCTCCCGCCGCAACAGCAGCCGCCCCGACCGGGATGAGGTCGGGAAGAAGGTCGTCTCGTACTGGAGCGGCCCGCCGGCCGAGGCCCGCCCGCAGATCAGCGCATAGTTGCTGCCCTGCTCCGGCCAGTGCCCCCGGACCAGCGACACGTTCCCGCCGGGGCCCTCGGTTTCGGCCCCGATCCCCAGGAACACCCCGTAGCCGCCCTGCGGCGGCGGCAACGCCAGCAGCTCATAGGTCGCCGACACCTCGAAGTCGCCCGCCAGCACGAAGTACGAATAGAGCCCGGTCTGGCTCACCCCCTTCGTCTGGGCCGGCAGCCAGAACCGCAACCCCCGGGCTTCACGGATGATCGACCGCTGCGGCAGGTAGCCGTAGCGCCCGAAGTGGCTGTCGAACAGTCGGGCATTCGCGGCACAATCGAGCTCGGCCGGGTCGCCGCCCGCCCGCGCCGGCAACACGACGGCCAGGCCGGTGACGAGCAGCGCGGCGGCCCAGACGTGTCGGGATAGGTTCATGGCGGGGTCACCGCCTCGCCGCCGTCGGGGCTTAACAGCGCCGCGAGAAGGGGAGCGTCGGTCGCGAACGACAGCGGCCGGACGGCGCCATCGCCGAACAGGAACTGCGCGCCGCTGGTGTGGGGCGCCCCCCAGTTCTCCTTGTAGGGGATGCCGAGGCCGTCGCGCAGGATGGCGAGCCCGCCACGCGACGTCCCCTTGGACCCGCCCAGGAAGAACGGCTCGTCCCAGTACCAGCTCTGCGGCGTCTGCACCGACGGGTCGAAGGCCTTCTCGCCCACCAGGATGGTGTTGGACAGCCCGTCCTTGAACCGCTTCATCGAGTAGCAGAGCGGCCGGTTGTCGAACGCCTCGAGGTTGACGGCGTAGTCGGTCTTGCCCCAGGTCCAGCCGCCGCCCTGGTACTGGCCGTAGGCGTCCTGCGCGGCGACGGACTCGGCGGCCGGCGAGCGCCGCGAGGGGCAGACATACAGGGACAGGCCGGCGGTCCATTGACGCTGGCGGTACATGGGATCCTGCTCGACCGACGGCAGGATGGCGTAGGCCCAGCTGCCGGTCTGGGCCTGGGGCCGGAGGGTCGGATCGCCCACGCCCCAGAAGTAGGTTTGGCCCGTGGTGAAGTCGAGCGTCTGGGGGGTGAAGGCGGGGCCGGCGGCCGAGGCGATGGTCTGGGTGCCGTCCCAGCCGCCGTTGCTGGGGAAGACGCGGTTGCTGTCGTGGAACTGGTGCAGGGCCAGGCCGATCTGTTTCAGGTGGTTGGCGCACTCGGCCCGCGAGGCCGCCTCGCGCACCTTCTGCACCGCGGGGAGGAGCAGGCCGATCAGGACGGCAATGATGCCGATGACGACGAGCAATTCGATCAACGTGAAGCCGCGAAGTCGAGGCCGGACGACTCGGGTTGACATGACTCCCTCCGCAGGCTGCCGGACGACGCCTCTTCGGGTGATGAGAAGGTGCGATGCTGATTATACCCGGGCGCGGCTCGGTGGGCCAGCCTTGCGGTAAGGGCGCAGCCAAGAGGAACGGGAGAGAGGGTGGGCGGCGATGGCGGGAAAGGGGTAGCTGACCGGGCGTCGCTTTTCGGCAGCTTCCGCCTCTGTGGGACGGAGCTGGTTGCGTTCCAGCCCCAGGTCGGGGAACCGCCCCGGCCGTAACCGCACCTCACCCCCTGCGGCGAGGGTGGCGGTGAACAGCCTGAAGGAGGCGCGGGGCGGTCTTACGACCTCTGGCCGCGGGCGTCGCTGACGCGGCCTCACGGACGGGGGGCCGACACGTCATGTCGTCGTTGCTCCGGGGCCGCCGCCCCGGCGACATTTCCTCCCTGGCGCATCGTTTCATTGCCCCCCCTGCGGGGTGTGTGCAACACATGAAACGAGGCATGGTTCAGAAACGGGCCGTTTCAGGTGGCGCGGCCGTAGGTCAGGCTTTCCAGCCTGACTCGCTTCTTGTCAGGCTGGAAAGCCTGACCTACGGCGCCAAGTGTTACCCCGGCTTGAACCATGCCTAAAACGAATGGCCAACGACGGTGCAAGTCGTGTATCGCCAAGGGGATCCGGAAACAGAATTCGTTTCACGCGTCGTGAAACGAATCCGCTCGGCGGCCTGGCCCCGCCTTGACGGCCGGGACGAAGACCGCCTCGTGGCACTGAGGGCACTTGACCTTCTTGCCGGCCAGGTTCGCCTTCGCCTTGAGGCCCTTCCCGCAACCGGGACACGGGAAGGAAATCGGTGATGCGACCGCCGCAGTCTTGGCCGGCCTGTCGGGAACAGCAGCGGCGGGGAGCGCCTCCTCGGCGCGGCGGCCCCGGCGCCCCCGCAGCCACACCAGCAGGGGGATCATCAACGATACAGTTATCAGGAGGCCGGCGGTTCCGGCCGCCACCAACCACTTCCTCGACCGGGGCGCCGGGGCCGTCGGGGCCGCCGCAGGCAGGCTCGGCAAGGAATCGGCGCGGATGCGCAAGTCGCTGACCCGCACGTCCAGCGCGGCCCGGGGGCCGCCGGTTTCCCCACCAAGACGGACTGCCCTCACGTCCTCCGGACCGAACCGGTGCTGTCGCAGGAGCACACAATCCTCGCCGGGCCCCTCCGCCACGTAATGGGCAAGATTGGGACCGGTGCGGACAAGGCGGAGTCGGCCTGCCACGTTCGTGCTCGGGAACGATCTCAATTCTTCCGTGTGTGGCTTGTCCGCACCCTCGGCGGTCAATTGGAACCAGGTCGTGAACTGTCGTCCTTCCCGGACACCGCGCGTGAGCGTCGCGCGATTGTACGCCGGCGTGTCCAGATCGACGCCCAGGAACAATCCCGTTCCCTCCCCCGTATCCTCCGGCGCCGGCTCGCGGAGCATGTTGAAGCTCATCGTGATCTCAAAATCTCCCTTGACGGCAAAGGTGGTGGCCACCCCGGTGCTCAGACGTTTCCCCGGGTGGCCGGCCGGCAAGGTGATCCGGAGCCCGGCCGGCTCGAAGCGCACGCACTCCTCGGCGTCCGGCCCGATCCGCATCAGCAGCTGATGGTTGTCCGGTTCCCCCTTCGGCGGCCAGGAATACTCTTGACGATAAGGCGGCCGCAACTCCCAGCATTCCTCGGGCGCGTCGGGGATATACTCCCACTGCACAGCTCGCCCACCCGCCTCCCGCGAACGTTCGGCGATACCGAGGACGAGTTGGCTGTGTACCGCCCGCAGGACGTAGCCGTTCTCGACCGGCTCGAAGGTCCACTGCTGGTGCGGCGCCGTGGCTTGCTCGTGCCAGTGGATCGCCTGGACTCCCGGGGCGCGGTTGGCACTGCCAATCTCCAGGACGAGGCGGCTGCTTTGGTTGCGTAGCCGAAAGGTGTTGCCGGCGCCGAGCAGCGTCCAGCGTTCGCTGGCGCCCGCCTGGTCGGGCGTCGGCCCCTGCACGACCTTCGCGCCCGGCTCGGCCGATGGTTTGCCGATACTCAAACAACGCCCACTCTTCTTGTTGACCAGCAGGCAGACCAGGCCGTTCTCCGGCTCAAGGGGTTTGGCTTCCCCGGGAGGCACTGTACCGGCAGCGCTGCTTCCCGAGTCAGCGGCTGGGGCCTCAAGAAAACTGAGCACGCCGGCGCCGACCGCCGCCAGGAGGCCGAGCACACTCAGCATTGCGGCGGCCGCGAGGAGCAACTTTCGGCTGGTCATTCGAGGCTCCATTAGTGGTCTCCCAGGGTGGACGGCCGGCGGGGAAGACGGCAATTGCGGGGCGGCGACCGTCGCCGGTTGGCACAGGTGAGCCAGGTAACCTTCCAGCAGGGCGGCCACTTCCGCGGCGCTGCCGAAGCGGTCGGCGGGATTTTTCGCCATCAGTCGCTCAACGACCGCCTCCAACCAGGCGGGGATGTTTGGATTCACGGAGTGAATCGGCGCCGGCGCCTCGTCGCTGACCTGACGCAGCACCGCGACCGCGGAAGCCCCTCGGAAAGGCGGCGCCGCGGTACACATGGCGTAGAGGACACTGCCGAGACTGAATAGGTCGGCGCGGTAATCGACCGGCTCGCCGCGCGCCTGCTCCGGGGCCATGTACTCCGGCGTGCCGGCCACGACACCGTCCCGCGTCAGCCCCACGTCGTCGGCCATGCGCGCCAGGCCGAAGTCGGTGATCTTCACGCGCGCGACACCATTTTCCAGCAAGAGGTTGGCGGGCTTGACGTCCCGGTGGATCAGTCCCTGGGCGTGAGCGGCGGCCAGCGCGGCGGCGGTTTGCAAGCCAATGCGGACGATCTCGATCACCTCCAGCGGCCCCGTTCGGTCGAGCCGTCCTTGCAGCGATTCCCCGGAGACGTATTGCATGACGATGTACGGCAGGCCGTCGGCTTCGTGAACGCCGTGAACGGCCACGATGTGCTCGTGGCAAACGGCGGCGGCGGCCCGCGCCTCGCGCGTGAAGCGCTGCCGGGCGGTGGCGCTACCGGCCACGGCGGGGGCCAGGACCTTGATCGCAACCAAGCGATGCAGGGCCGGCTCGAACGCCTTGAGGACGACGCCCATGCCGCCCTGCCCGATCACCTCCTGCACCTCGTACTCGCCGAGCAGGCCGAGCAAGTCCGGCCGGTCGGCCGGCCGCAGGAAGTACAGATCGGCCGGGCCCACCGCGGCGGTCCGGACGGGGGACTTGACCTCGTGCAGGCGCTGCACCACCTCAGTGAGGGTCGGGTCGGGGGGCACGGCGGTCGGGTCGCCGAACTGCCGGGCAAGCCGGAGGAAATCGCTCCCGAACGCCTCAATCCGTGCGAGCTGCTCCTGGCAGGCGGGGCACGACTCCAGGTGGCGCAGGCAGCGTTCCTCCTCGTCTGAGGAGAGGGCGCTGGCGAGCAGTGCCTGCAAGGACTCGGCCCCCGGGCAGTCGAGGGGTGCGGACACGATGGCTCCTCCGCGGACAGTCAGGGCCCTTGCACGGACTGGACGAGTTCCTTCAGCCGGGCGAGGATGCGACTGCGGGCGATGTAGACGGCGCCGGCGCTAATCCCGAGGTCGGCGGCCACCTGCTTGACGGGCTGGCCATCGACCGCGGTCCTCCAGAAGGCCTGCCAGGTGGCGTCGGTGACTTCACGGCGCACGCGCACGCAGGCCCAGTCGTACAACCGCCGCTGCCACTCGGCCTCCCACTCGGCCTCTTGCGGCTCGGGGGCGGGGCACTGTTCCAGCAGTTGGTGGGTCGCGGCGTCACCGCTCCCCTGGGCTCGGTTCCTCCGGGTCGCCTGCCAGTTCAGCAGCTTGCGGCGCACGACCGTGAACAGCCAGTTGCGAAAGGATCCTCGCGCCGGGTCGTAATCCAGTCGGCCGATGGCGGACGCGACGGCATGGAACACGTCCTGGGACAGGTCGGCCGCGCCGGCGTCCTGCAAGCCCTGCTTGCGCGCGTAGCCGTAGACCAAAGGCGCGTAGAGCTGGACAAACTCCGCCCAGGCGCCCTCGTCCTGCGGGTCGCGCAGGCGGAGGAGCAGGCTGGCGCGGGTGGAGGGGAACTCGACCATCAGTCCTCGCCGCAATGCCTCACGTCTGACAGTACCGGCACGCGCCGAGAATCTTTCAGGACGCCGGCTTTTCTCAGCCGCCCTCGATTTATCGCTTCGCGAACCGATAAAGCCGCGCCGCCCCGAGGGCGGCCGCTAAACAACCGGAAATCGAATGGCGTGAGTATAACCCGGCAAGGGAGATCCTCACACAAGCCTGAGGCGCCAGCGAAGGATGCGGGTGCGCCTTCGCTGGCGCCTCAGGCTTGTGTGAGGGGGGCGCCCTTGCCGGTGAAATACACTGTCCCATTCACGGCGCGGCTCGCTCCCTCTCCTCGGTGAGGATTTGTTCCAGGGCCGCCAGGTCCACCGGCTTGACGAGATGCCGGTCAAAGCCGGCCTCCAGCGAACGGCGGCGGTCCTCCTCCTGAACCCAGCCGGTCATCGCCACCAGCAGCGCCGCGCTGAGCCCGGGGGTCCGGCGCAGCTCCCGGGCCACCTCGTAGCCGCTCATCCCCGGCATGCCGATGTCCAGCAGCACCACGTCGGGGCGGGCAGCGGCCGCCTCCCTCAGCGCGGCCGGCCCGTCGTTGGCCGTGGACGTCTCGTAACCCATCATCCCCAGCAACATCGCAAGGCTGTGGGCCGCGTCGGTGTTATCGTCCACCACGAGCACGCGCCGCCGGCCGCCTGTGCCGTTGCTGCCCGGCGGCGGGGGGACCGCCGCCGAGCGCGCCTCGGCCGGTTCCTGCGCCGGCAGCGGCAGGCGCACGACGAATTCGCTCCCTCGCCCGGGGCCGTCGCTGTGCGCCTCGACCGTGCCGCCGTGCAGCTGCACCAGGCCGCGCACCAGCGACAGGCCGATGCCGAGGCCGCCCTGGGCCCGGTCCACCGAGCGCTCCACCTGCGTGAACATGTCGAACACCCGCGGCAGCATCTCCTTGGGGATGCCGATGCCGGTGTCGCGGACGCGGACCTCCAGAGTGCAGGGTGGGAATCGGCCGTCGCTGTCCAGCAGCGACGCCGTGAGGCCGATGCGGCCTCCCGGCTCGGTGTACTTGGCGGCGTTGTTGAGCAGGTTGAGCAGCACCTGCGCCAGCCGCGTCGGGTCGGCCTCGAGGTGGACCGGCCGCGGCGGCAGTGTCACCGTCAGTGTGTGACCGCCGAGGTCGATCAGTGGCCGGCTGCTCTCGACGGCGCTGTTGACCACCTCGGCCAACGTCACGCGCTCCTTGCGCAGCTCGATCTTGCCGCGGGTGATGCGCGAGATGTCGAGCAGGTCGTCGATGAGTCGCACCATCTGCCGCACCTGGCGCTCCATCAGGCCGCGGGCCTGGTCCAGCCGGGCCGAGTCGCCGTCGGCCAGGCGCAGGATGGCCAGGGCGTTGCGGATGGGGGCCAGGGGGTTGCGCAGCTCGTGGGCCAGGGTCGCCAGGAATTCGTCCTTGCGCCGGTGCGAGTCGCGCAGCTCGGCCTCGATCTGTTTGAGATGGCTCACGTCCTGGAAGACGACCACGCACGTCGCCGGCAGGCCGTGCATCGCCGGGGGCGTGTCGGCGTAGACCAGCAGCGGCCGCACGACGCCGGCGGTGTGCCAGTTCATCTCGAAGCCGTCGAGGCGCTCGCCGCGGCTCACGCGGACCCCCGGCATCTGCTCGTCGGGGATGCGGCGGCCGCCGGCGTCCGTGCAGTGGTAGACGAGGTGGTACTCGTCGGCGGGCCTTCCGCGCGGGAAGGAGCCGCCGGCCAGCCCGTCGGCGGCCCGGTTGGCGAAGAGGACGCACGCCGTCACCGGCTCGATCAGCAGCAGCGGCACGGGCATCAGGTTGAGGACCCCTTCCAGCCAACGGTGCTGGCTGCGCAGGCGCTGCTCGCTGGCGCGGAGGGCGGCGCTGGTGCGCTCGGCCTCGACCCGGGCGGCCTGCTCGCGGATGAGGCGCGCGCGCTCCTCCTCGGCCCGGCGGCGCTCGGTGACGTCGCGGGCGATGCAGGTCCAGCGGCGGCGGCCGTTGGCCTCGGCGCGCGAGACGGCCAACTCCAGCGGCAGGCGCTCGCCGTCGGCCCGCAGGCCCTCGGTGTCCCAGCGGTACGAGGCGCGGCTCGGGTCGCCGTCGCCGGCCGAGCCGGGCCACGCGGGGAGGAAGCGCTGCACCGGCCGGCCCAGCGCCTCGGCGGCGGCGCAGCGGAAGGTCTGCTCCGCCGCGGGGTTGAACAGGGCGACGCGCCCGTCCTCGTCCACGGTCAGCACCGCGTCCAGGGCCGAATCGATGACGCCGGCCAGCAGCGCCTGCGACTCGGCCAGCTGGCGCTCGACGCGCGCTTCCTTCAGCACGCGCTCGATGGCCGGCAGGAGGTAATCGAGGTAGTCGTGGGTCTTGGGCACGAAGTCGTTGACGCCGGCCCGCAGGGCCTGGAGGACGACCGCCTCGTCGTCGAACGCGGTCACCAGGATGGCGGGCACGGAGAAACCGGCTTCCTTCATTTGCCGGTACAGGTCGAGGCCGTTCACGCCGCCGGGTAGGTTCTGGTCGAGGACGACGAGGTCGATGCCGCCGGCGCGGATGCGCCCCAACCCCTCGGCCGCGGTGGTGGCTCCGGCGACGACGTACCCCACCCGCTCCAGCCGCAGCCGCTGCAAGCGTGCCAGGCCCAGGTCGTCCTCGACGACCAGCACGGTAGCGGGCTCGTCGCGCCCCATCAGACCCCTCCGTTGTCAGAGGCGACCACGCGCTCGTAGTGACCCGATTTATCGGGTCCAGGCCAGAGAGGACCGCATGAATGCGGTCACTACCAGCGCCCGGGTCCAGGCCAGCCAGGACCGCATGAATGCGGTCACTACCAGCGCCCGGCCGCTCAGCGATCACCCCGGCCCGTTGCCGTTGCGCGGCACCTGTACGACCTGGAGGAACAGGCCCAGCCGCTTGATCGCCTCGATGAACGCCTGGGAGTCAATCGGCTTGGTCACATAGACGTTGCAGCCCAGTTGGTAGCAGCGCTCGATTTCGCGCGGGTCGTCGGTGGTGGTCAGCATGATGACCGGCATCCTGGCCGTGCGCGCGTCGGCCTTGATGCGGCGCAGCACCTCGACGCCATCGACGCGCGGCATCTTGATGTCGAGCAGGAGCAGCGTCGTGTCGCTCACAGTCCGGCCGGCATACGCCCCCTCGCCGAACAGGAAATCCAGGGCCGCCTGTCCGTCCTTGAGGCGGGTGAAGCCGTTCACCAGCCCGACGCGCTCCAGGTTGCGCTGAATGAGCGTGGCGTGTCCGTCGTCGTCTTCCGCCAGCACGAGATGGATCGGCACCGTGGCCATGACGAACACTTACCTCCGTTGCGGGGCCGGCGCCGCGACGGCCGGCCGCCCATTCGCAGTGACCGACGCCTGGCCCGCAATTCGCTGGGGCGGTCCCGCGGGCAAGGCGACGAAGAACGTGCTGCCGGCGCCGGGGGCCGACTCGAGCCAGACCCGGCCGCCGTGCCGCTCCACGACGCGCCGCACCAGCGCCAGGCCGATGCCCTCACCCGCGGCGGCCTCCGGGTGAAGGCGCTGGAAGGCCAGGAAGAGCTTCCCCTGCTGGCCCTCAGGGATGCCGAGGCCATTGTCCTTGACGTAAAAGGTCCGCAAACCGGCGCGGAGGTCGCCCGGCTCGTCGCGGCTGCCGACCTCGATCCGGCCCGGTCGCTGGGGATCGAGGTAGTTCAGCGCATTGGCGACCAGGTTGGCGAAGACCTGTTCGAGGGCCAGCGGGTCGCCCCAGGCCGGCGGCAGGTCGCCGACGGTCACCTCGGCGCCGCGGTGTGCGATGGTGTCTCGGAACGACTCGACGACGCGTACCACGGCAGCGCGGACATCGACCATCTGCCACCGGTATTCCACCCGGCCGACGCGCGACAGGCGCAACAGGGCGTCGATGATGCCGGCCAGGCGCGTGACCGCCGTCTGGATGAAGCGGACCGACTCGGCGGCGTCGCGATCCAGGAGGGTTACGGCGCGGCGGCGCGCGTCCGTGGGGAGGTTAGCCTCGGCCAGCAGCCTGCGCAGGTCGGCGCAGACCGTGGCCAGCTCCTGGCTGAAGCCCTGCAAGTTGACCAGCGGCGCCCGCAGGTCGTGTGAGACGCTGTAGACGAACATCTCGTTGTCGCGGTCCTTCTGGGCCAGGGCCGCGACCATGTCGCGGAAGGTCCGGTCGAGGCGGCTGATCTCGTCGCGGCCGCGCAGAGGGGGCGACAATGCCTTCCCCGCCGCCAGCCGTCGGGCGTTTTCCGCCAGCATCGCCAGGCGCCGGCCGATGCTGCGGCTGAAGACCAGCAGCAGGACGCCGGCGCCGGCCAGGGCCAGGACGCCGCCGACGACGAGGGCCCAGTTCTGTTCGTGCGCCGTCCGCTGGAGCGTGTCCTGCCGTTCGACGTCCAGTTCGTGTTCCCGGGTCAGGAAGCGGTCGAGGGCGGCGCGCATGTCGTCGATGTGGCGTTTGCCTTCCAGGGCGTTGATGTGCCGCAGGGCCTCGGCCCCCTTCCCGTCCCCGATGAGCAGGCGGACCTCATCCAGCCAGGCCAGGACCTCCTCGGCCTTCCCCCTCACCGCGTCTAACTTCTCCTGTTGGGAGGAGTTATCACTGATGAGGTGGCGCAGGCCGGCGAGGGCCGGGGTCACGCGCTGGCGGTCGTGCCGGTAGACCTCGTCGAATTTTGGGTCGCCGCTGACGGCAAAGGCGCGGAGGTCGCCGTTGGCCTCGATGACCAGGCGGAAGGCCCCTTCGGCGCGGGCCATCACGTCCTTGCTGTGGATCGCCCAGCGCTGGGCCTCGGCCTGGTCGCCGCGGATCTTGACGAGCATGCCGAGGAAGAGGAACTGCGTCAGCAGCGGGATGCCGACGAGCAGCAGCCCCTTCTTGAAAATGCTGAGGTTTTCGTCCATCCGCCCCGTCCTTCGGCCCGGCGCCGCCGTGATGGGGTTCCCCGAGACGGCCGGCACTCGGCCCGCCCGCGACCCGACATCGTCATCGATGGGGTGGGGAAGATTGCACGGCCCTGGGGGTGCCCTCGAGACGCCGCCCGTACGTGAGGGAAACGGGCCATCACCCTTCAGCTGGTGGGGCCACCTTCTTGTTCCCATAACTATCTTACGCAATTGGCCGCGACTCCGTCGAGAGGGGCGATGGCGTCGCCCCGTAGCGGCAAGCTGGCAGCTTGCCGCTACGGGGCGTTGCGATGGCAACCGTCCGACGACCGCTTTACAATGGATCTGTGTCCCGACCGCGGACCGGAGGCCCTCCCCGTCATGACGCTTCTCTACACCGACCCGCTCTTCCTGAGGCACGACACCGGCCGCCATCCCGAATGTGCCGACCGCCTCCGCTCCATCTCGGCCCGGCTGCACAAGTCCGGCCTGCTCCAGCGCTGCACCGCCGGCAGCTACTCCCCCCTGACCGAGGAGGCGGTCAGCGAAGTCCACTCGCCCGAGGTGATCGCGCGGGTCAAGCGCCTGGCGTGGGGCGGTCATCTCGACGCCGACACCGTCATGAGCGAGGAGTCGTTCCAGGTGGCCCTCGCCGCGGCCGGCGCCTGCGCCTCCGCCGTCGATGCGGTGCTGGCCGGCACCGACCGGACGGCCCTCTGCCTGGTGCGGCCGCCGGGACACCACGCGACGCCGACGCACAGCATGGGCTTCTGCCTGTTCAACAACGTCGCCCTCGCCGCTCACCGCGCGAAGAAGGCCCACGGCCTGACCCGCCTGCTCGTCGTCGATTGGGACGTGCATCACGGCAACGGCACCCAGGATATCTTCTATGAAGATCCGGAGGTGATGTTTTTCAGCATTCATCGCTTCGGCCACGGCTTCTACCCCGGCACTGGCGACGCGGACGAGACCGGGCACGGGAGGGGCCGCGGCACTACGCGCAACGAGCCGGTGCGTTACGGCACGCCCCGGGCGGATTACCACGGCCAATTCCGCAACGCCCTGGAAGAGTCGGCGGACCGGATCAGGCCGGAGCTGGTGCTGCTCAGCGCCGGCTTCGACGCCCACAGGGAGGATCCGATCGGCCGGCTCGGCCTGGAGACCGAGGACTTCGCCGTGCTGACGCGGGAAGTGTTGGAGGTGGCGAAGGTGCATGCCGGCGGCCGCGTGGTCAGCTGCCTGGAAGGGGGCTACAACCTGGAGGCGCTGGCCGAGTCGGCGGAGGCGCACCTGGCGGAACTGCTTGCCGTTTAGCGGCCGCTCGCAGAGCGGCGAGGGCGCGATGCGCGAATTCGAGATCTACGTCCCGCTGCACTACAACGACCGCTCGCCGATCGAGTCGGAGAAGTTGGACACCCTGCGCCAGCGGCTGTTCGACTACTTCGGCGGCCTGACCGACACGCGCCAGAGCAACGCCGGCGCCTGGAAGGTCGGCAACGTCGTCTTCCACGACGACATCGTCATCTACCGCGTCCTGGCCGTCAAGCAGCACCCGGCGCGGCGCTTCCTCATGGACCTGAAAGAAGAACTGGAGCGCGAGCTGCGCCAGCAAGAAATCCTGATCGTGGAGCGCAAGATCGAGGTATTATGAAGGCTGTTCTCCCCGGAGAAGTCACATGAAAGTCGTCATCCGTTTGACGGAGCGAGAGGAACTCAAGGCGCTGCCGATCCTCCTGCGGCATTCGGTCGGGATGATGCTGCGCGACGGCAGCTACGTCATCACTGCGGAGGCGGCACGCGCGCTGCGCGACGCCGGCGTCCGGTTCGCGGTCCTCAGCAGCGAAGCGGACCCGCCGGCCCGGGAAGGAGCCGAGGCCGGTGAAAGAATTTGATATCTTCGTGCCGCTCAGCTACAACGACGGGTCACCCGTCGGGGCGAAGAAACTGCGCGACCTCCGCGTCCGATTGCTCGAGTACTTCAACGGGGTCACGTTCTTTCCCCAGCCGAACGAAGGTTATTGGCGGGTGGGAGATGTCACCTACCTGGACGCGATCGTCATTTACCGAGTCGTTACCGACAAGGTTCGCCCTGCTCGCCAGTTCCTGAAACAGCTGAAGGAGGAGATGAAACACATCTTTCAGCAGAAGGACATCTTTATCGTGGAGCGGGACGTCAACCTCCTGTAAAGAGGACGGGCCATGATTCTGAAGGCGCAGCAGGTCGAGCCGCACCGGCGTCTCTGGACGAAAGAGGAGTATTACCGCCTCGGTGACCTCGGGTTGTTCCAGGGTCAGAAGGTGGAACTGCTCGCGGGGGAGATCTGGATCCAGTATCCTCGGGACCACAAGGCGCCGGAGCTGCCTTATCCTTCGGAGGAACCCCATCCTCGTCTCTGGACCAAGGCCGAGTATTATCGGCTGGCGGACCTGGGGTTCTTCCTGGGGCAAAAGGCTGAGCTGCTGGGGGGAGAGATCATGGTCACGAGCCCACAGAATTGGCCGCATTCCTCCGCCGTGGATGCAGCCGCCGATATGCTGCGACAGTCCTGGGCCGGAGCCTGGGTCCGTGAACAAGCGCCCCTCGATCTGGGGCTGGTCATCGAGCCGGAACCGGACGTCTCGGTCGTGGCCGGGCGAAGGCTAAACTACACAGCGCACCCGACGACCGCCCTCCTCGTTATTGAGGTGAGCGACAACACGCTCGTTTACGATCGGACGGGGAAGGCCAGTCTCTACGCCGCCGGCGGCGTGGCCGATTACTGGATCATCAACCTCGTCCAACTCCAACTCGAGGTGTACCGCCAACCCGTCCCCGATCCGTCGCAGACGCACGGCCATCGCTACGCCGACAGCGCCGTCTACTTCCGCGGCCAGACGATCACACCGCTCGCCGCCCCCTCCCTGGCCATTGCCGTCGCCGACCTGGTGCCGTGAGTGCGGAGCCGAACCGATGAAACTCATCCTCGCCATCATCCAGCCCTCGAAGTTGGAGGCCGTCAAGGAGGCCCTCAACAAGGTCGAGGTCTTCCGCCTGACCATCGTGGACGTGCAGGGCTTCGGCCGACAGAAGGGACACACCGAGGTTTACCGCGGTCACGAATTGACGGTGAACCTGCTGCGCAAGGTGCAGCTGCAGATCGCCGTCAACGAGGACTTCGTCGAGCCGACGGTGAACGCCATCATGGAGGCCGGCCGTACCGGGCCGGAGGGGCGCATTGGCGACGGCAAGATCTTTATCCTGCCGCTGGAGGATTGCATCCGCATCCGCACCAGCGAGCGCGGCCCGGAGGCGATCTGATGTGTACACCCGGGCTGCTCCTGTCCGACGACCTGATCTTCACCAGCCGCATCACCGGCGCCGGCCGCGACCTCGGCCTGACCGTCAAGCCGGCACGCACGGCGGACGCCCTGCTGGACCTGGCGCGCCAGGAGGCGCCGAGTTGTGTGATCCTCGACCTGGCCTTTCCCGGGTTGGACCTGTCCGCGCTGATCCGGCGGCTGGGGGAGGCGTGTCCGCTCATGCCGCGGCTGGTGGCTTACGGGGCGCACGTCGATGCCGCCGGCCTGCGCGCCGCCCGGCAGGCCGGCTGCGACGTGGTCCTCCCGCGCAGCGCCTTCGTCGAAGCGCTGCCGTCGAAACTCGCCGAGTGGCTGTCGCCCCCCGAGCTGTCAGCGCCGCAGAGCTCCCTTCCCGAATCGTGAAGAATGCGTTAAATCCCCCCCGCACGTCTGGTTCCCATCACGGAACTCTGGTAACACCAACTGTAGATATCGGCGGATTTTGAGCTCGACCCCTGGCGGGAAGGCTTCCCTGCCCGACCGTTCTGCCGCCTCATGGCCGGCCCCTCCCTGCGCGGCCGGACAATCACCACCGGAGTTGTCATGCGCTTACGACTCCTCTCCTCGGCGCTCGCCGTCGCGCTGGCGGCCCTGGTCTGTCTTCCCGCCGGCTGCGGCTCCTCGAACGACGTGAGCCTCCAGGGGGCCGGGGCCACCTTCCCGGCGCCGCTCTACAAGCGCTGGTTCCTCGAATACTACAAGCGGCATCCCGATGTCCGCGTCAACTACCAGGCCATCGGCAGCGGCGCCGGCAAGCGCCGGTTCACCGAGGGCGTCGTCACCTTCGGGGCCACCGACGCCTTCATGAACAAGGCGGAGATCGAGGACGTCCCCAAGGACAGGGGCGTCGTCCTGTTGCCGATGACCGCCGGCAGTATCGTCCTCTGTTACAACCTCCGCGGCGCGCCCGACGACCTGCGCCTGACGCGCCAGGCCTACGCCGACATTTTCCTGGGCAAGATCCGGCAATGGAACGACCCGGAGATCGCCAACGCCAACCCGGGCGTCTCCCTGCCGGACGTGGCCATCACCGTGGTGCGGCGGGCGGACAGCAGCGGCACCACCTACAACCTCACCAACCACCTGTCCGCCATTAGCGAGACCTGGAAGGCGGAGAAGGGGACCGGCACGAGCATCAAGGCGCCCGCCGACAACGTCATCGCCGGCAAGGGCAACTCCGGAGTCGCGGCCATGATCCAGCAGACCCCCGGGGCCATCGGCTACCTGGAATACGGCTACGGCGAGCTGGCCCATTTGCCGATGGCCCACCTCCAGAACAAGGCCGGCGCCTTCGTCAAGCCCGGCCCGGAGAGCGGCGCCGCCGCCCTCGCCACGGCCAAGGTCCCCGAGAACCTTCACGTCAACCTACCGGACCCCGACGGCGAAGGATCCTACCCGATCGTCACCTGCACCTGGCTCATCTGCGCCCGCCATTACGCCGACGCCAAGAAGGGCGAGGAGCTGAAGAAGGTCGTCCACTTTTGCCTGACCGAAGGCCAGGAGTACAGCGACCAGCTGGGCTACATCCGGCTGCCGGAAGAGCTGCGAACGAAGTGCCTCGCGGCCCTCGACCAGGTCACCTACTGAACCGACCCCTCGGCGGCGCCGCCGCGACGGAGGACCGATGTCTGAGCAAGCACCAGACGGATCGATCGCACGCCCGCCAACCGAGAGGGAACTGCTGGGCGACCGCGCCTTCCGCGGCCTGACCTTCGGCTTCGCCTGGTTCACCATCCTGCTCGTCGTCCTCATCGTGGGGGCAATCGGCTGGCAGGCGTGGCCGGTGCTGCAGCGCTTCGGGGCCGACCCGCTCACGTCGGATAAGTGGGACGGCAAGGAGAACTTCGGCATCCAGCCGGAGATCTGGGGCACCGTCTACAGCTCGGTGATCGGGGTGGGCATCGGCTCGCTGTTAGGCGTCGCTGTCGCGATCTTCCTCACGCAGGACTTCATCCCGCCGCGGATCGAGGTGTTCATCAAGAACGTCGTCGAACTGCTGGCGGCCATCCCCAGTGTCGTCTACGGGCTGTGGGGCATTTTCGTCGTCATCCCCTTTATCCGCCCGAGTTGCGAATGGCTGCACGGGCACCTCGGCTGGGTGCCGTTCTTCGGCACGCGCCTGAGCGGGCCTGGGGTGCTGCCGGCGGCGCTGGTGTTGGCCATCATGGTGCTGCCGACGGTCAGCGCCATCTCGCGCGACGCCATCGCCGCGGTGCCGCCCAAGCTGCGCGAGGCGGCCTACGGCCTCGGAGCGACGCGCTGGGAGGCGATCCGGGCCGTCATCCTACCGACCGCCTCCCGCGGCATCTACGGCGCGATCATCCTGGCCTTCGGCCGAGCCCTGGGCGAGACGATGGCCCTGGCGATGCTGGTCGGCAACTCCAGCACCCTCAGCTGGTCGGTCTTCTCGCCGGCGAATACGCTGGCGGCCCTGATCGCCAACAAGTTCCCCGAGTCGTCCACCCTGGAGCGCGGCATGTTGATGTACGCCGCCCTGGTCCTCCTGGCCATCACCCTGCTGGTGAACCTCGCGGGGACCGTCATCCTGCGGCGGGCCAGGCTCTTTCCCCAGGGGGCCGCGAAATGAGTATCGTCACCGCCGAACAGCGCGACGAGCACAAGGTCGATCTGCCGCAGCTGGAAAAGTCGCTGCGCCACGTCCGCACCCTCAACAGCGCCATCATGACCGTCGTCATCGGCGGCCTGAGCGTGCTGGCGATGGTCCCCCTGGCCTCGGTCCTGTGGATGCTCCTGCGCCGCGGCAGCGAACGGTTGAGTCTCGCCCTGTTCACCGAGTTGCCTCCCGCGGCGGGCATGTCCGGCGGCGGCATCGGCAACGCCCTGCTCGGCACGCTGGAGGTGGTCGCCATCGCCACCCTGATCAGCGTCCCCTTCGGCATCCTCGCCGCCGTCTTCCTGGCGGAGTTCGGGCCGGACACGAAGACGGCCTCGGCGGTGCGCTTCTGCGCCAAGCTGCTGACCGGCCTGCCGTCGATCCTCGCCGGCGTTTTCGCCTACGGCCTCGTGGTGCTGACGACGGGCACGTTTTCGGCCCCGGCCGCCGGCGTCGCCCTGGCCCTGCTGATGATCCCTACCGTGCTGCTGACCGCCGAGGAGGCGATCCGCATGGTGCCGGCGCGCATGCGCGAGGCGGCCCTCGGCCTGGGCGCCACGCGGACGCAGATGGTCCTGCGCGTGACCCTTCCGACGGCGCTGCCCGGCATCCTCACCGGCGTCATGCTGGCCGTGGCCCGCGCCGCCGGCGAGACGGCGCCGCTGCTGTTCACCGCCCTGTTCACCGACTACTGGCTGACGGCGAACGTGATGGAGCCGACGCCGTCGCTGGCCGTGCTGATCTACGACTTTTCCGGATCGCCCTTCCCCAACCAGATCGAGATCGCCTGGGCGGCCTCGCTCGTCCTCGTCTTTCTCGTGCTGCTGCTCAACATCGGCGGCCAGGTATTGACCCGCCGCCACCTGCGGAAATAGGGAGAACTCATCATGTCCGACGATCGCGTCACGTCCCACCCGGCGCACGACCCGAGCAACGCTCACCTCACCTCCCAGCCGGCGCCGGCGCACGGCCCGACCAACGGGGCCGCCAACGGCGCCGTCATCGATGTCGATCTGAAAGCGATCTACTATGGGGATTTCCGGGCGGTGCGCGACACGCGCCTGGCGATCCGGCGGGGGACGATCACGGCGTTCATCGGCCCGTCGGGGTGCGGCAAGAGCACGGTGCTGCGATCCATCAACCGCATGAATGACCTGATCCGCGGCTTCCGCTTCGAGGGGCACGTCCGCTACCGCGGCAAGGACATCTACCACGAGAGCATCGACCCCGTCGCGGTGCGCCGCCACATCGGCATGGTCTTCCAGCAGCCCAACCCGTTCGCCATGAGCATCTTCAAGAACGTGGCCTTCGGGCTGCGCCTGAACGGCTACCGCGGCGACGTCGAGGAGCGCGTCGAGCGGGCCCTGCGCAGCGCCGCGCTGTGGGACGAGGTCAAGGACAAGTTGAGGCAGAGCGGCCTGTCGCTCTCCGGCGGCCAGCAGCAGCGCCTATGCATCGCCCGCGCCGTCGCCACCGAGCCCGAGGTGCTGCTCATGGACGAGCCGTGTTCGGCCCTCGACCCCATCGCCACGCGCAAGATCGAGGAGCTGATGCTGGAGCTGAAGAAGAAATACACCATCGCCATCGTCACGCACAACATGCAGCAGGCGACGCGCGTCGCCGACCGCGCGGCCTTCCTGTACGTCGATACTAGCCAGGGCGGCCGCACCGGCTACCTGGTCGAGTACGGCGACATGAAGCAGATCTTCGAGGATCCGAAGGAGAAGCTGACCCAGGACTACGTCGTGGGCGCCTTCAGCTGACCGGGGGAAACCCCATCCTTGCCAGGCAGGCGCTGGCCCTCACCCGACCGTTTCACGTCAGGTGATGGTCATGGCCCGGGTCAGCGGCCGGCGGCAACTCAACGCCACCAACTCGGAGCCGTACGACTTCTTCACCCCGCACACGGCGGTCGGGAACTTGTAATTGCTCAGAGTCTCTGGGTGAATCCCAACAGCGCGTGGCGCAAGTCATTCATTGAAAATGAGTTACGACCGCTAACATCAGGCATGATTGTATTTTCTACTAACCTTCTGAGCAATTACGGGAACTTCCTCTTCGCCGACGGGTCGGTGCGGACCCTGAGTACGAACATGGACCTGACGGTGCAGCGGGCGCTGGCCACCCGGGCCGGCGGCGAAGCGGTCGGCAGCGAGGATGATTGAGGCCACCCCAATGAGAACGCACGTCCTGGCGGGGCTCGTCCTCGCGGCGCTGCTGGCCGGTTGCTCGCCGCGGCCGCGCGCCCCGGCGCTGATGCAGGGGGAGGCGGTCTACGTCAACGCCCAGGAAGGGTTCCGCTTCGTCCCCCCCCGAACTGGACCATGCGCGCCCGTGCCGAGTATCCCCCGGGGCCGCTGGCCCAGGAGGGACTCCTGGTCGCCTACAACCGGGTGGCCGGCGACAACATGGCCGGCCTCGACGTGACGATGGCCGACGGGCCGGACTCCGAAGACCTGGCCGAGGTCCTCAAAAACCGGGAGACCGGCGGCGGCTGGAAGGCCGACGGCCCAGTGGAGACGTTTGAGCTGGGTGGGCACTCCGCCGCGCGCGGCGCCTGCAAGAATCGGTCGGCGGCGCCTGCCGACCTCAAGGAGGTCGTCGCAGTGCGGAACGGAAGTCGCGTCTACTTCTTCACGGGCCTCTTCTCCGCGAACGACGCCAAGTCCCGTGAGCAGGTCCGCAAATCGATCGACACGCTGACCTGGTGACGGGGCGCCGACCCTCGACGATCTCTGGCGCGGGAATCGACGGCCGCTTCCTGGTTTTCCTGCCGCACTGAAGAGGAAGCTTGTTGCAAACAGGATTCGCTCCTGGTAGAGTGCCCCTTCAGCGTGGATCCTGCTGTTCCAACTGTTGTCCGTCCCTGGAAGGTCGGCGAACGGGGGCGTGCGTCCGATCTCCGTCTCCTTCTCGCGTCGAGGGCTCCCCGATGAAGTTGTCATCCTGGTATCGCCGTCTCCGGAACGAGCTGTTCGCTCGTTCGACACCGTCGCCCCGGCGTGCGCCGCGCGGCCTGCCGATGCTCGAACTCCTCGAAGACCGCAGTTTGCCCAGCGCCACCATGACCGCGCTGGCGGTCGGGCCGAGCGCCGCCGATGACTGGACCGACACCGACGGCACCACCCCCGTGGCGGTGAGTGTCCTCGCCAACGACAGCGCCTCGCCCGGCGCCTCCCTGGTGCCCGGCAGCGTGACCGTGGTGCGTGCCCCGCAGCACGGCACGGCGCAGGTGAACCCGGCCCTCGGCGAGATCACCTATACGGCCACCGGCACGTTCACCGGCACCGACACCTTCCAGTACACCGTTCGCGACAGCCTCGGCGGCACGTCCAACCCGGCGACGGTGAGCGTGCGCGTCAACCGCCCCGTGGCGGCCGACGACTGGACCGACACCGACGGCACCACCCCGGTCACCATCGCCGTCCTGGCCAACGACACCGACCCCGACGGCAATCAGCACATCGACCCGACGCAGCACACCGGCGCCTTCGTCACCAAGCTGAGCAGTCCCCAGCACGGCACGGCGGTGCTCAACGCCGACGGCTCGTTCACCTACACCGCCGTGGCCGGCTTCACCGGCACCGACAGTTTCCAGTACATGGTCACCGACGACAACGGCGGCGCCTCGAATCCCGCCACCGTCTTCGTCCGCGTCAACGTCCCCACCGCCACCGACGACCTGGCCTCCTTCAACGGCACGACCCCGACCGTCATCAACGTGTTGGCCAACGATACCGACCCCGACGGCAACCAGCATCTGGTCCCCAGCAGCGTCACGATCGTGAGCCAGCCGCAGCACGGCCAGGTGCAAGTGAACCACGGCACGGGGCAGGTCACCTACACCGCCAACGCCGGCTTCTTCGGGACGGACACCTTCCGGTACACCGTCATGGACGACAACGGCGCCACCTCCGCGCCGGGCACCGTCACCGTGGTCGGGTTTAGCGCTGCCCCCGGACGGGCCAACGACGACGTTACCGACACCGACGGCACCACGCCCGTCGCGGTCAACGTGCTTGCCAACGACATCGCGCCGACCCATGCCATCTTGATCCCCAGCACCACCACTGTGGTCACCCCCCCGAAGCATGGCACCGTCAAGGTGACTCAGCTCACCGGGGTCATCACCTACACAGCTACCGGCACGTTCACCGGCACCGATACCTTCCAGTACACCGTTCGCAACAGTCTCGGCGGCACGTCCAACCCGGCGACGGTGAGCGTGCGCGTCAACCGCCCCGTGGCGGCCGACGACTGGACCGACACCGACGGCACCACCCCGGTAACCATCGCCGTCCTCGCCAACGACGCCGACCCCGAC
>Ga0116224_10000540_pt1 | contig 29779 bp, 20 predicted proteins | sample Sb_taG_9_FD_89699 | JGI IMG/M metagenome (GOLD analysis project Ga0116224, IMG submission 89699) | Peat soil microbial communities from Weissenstadt, Germany - Sb_50d_b_LC metaG | ecosystem: Environmental > Terrestrial > Soil > Wetlands > Peat | place: Germany: Weissenstadt | collected 2010-09-21 | reverse complement strand
GCTTTGCCAGCAGGTTCCCCAGGTGTTGGTTGGCCGTGGGGTTGTTGCCGTCAATCCGCAACGCCTCGCGGTACAGCGCGATGGCCCGGCCCTGCTGGCCCTGCATCTCCAAGACCGAGCCGACCTGGACGCAGGCGTCGCCATTGTCGGTCGTCGCGTCGAGCGCTTGAGTCCAGAGCGACGCGGCGTCGCGCCACGTCCCCGCCTGGCGCCAGCTGAGGGCCGCGCAGGGCAGAAGGACGAGCGCCGACAGCCCGATCAGCAGCGGTCGCCGCCTGGGCGAGTGCGCTAGCAGGTCGGCGACCCCCCAGACGAGGAGCACGAAGAGACCGACCAGGGGAATGTACGTGTAGCGATCAGCCATCTGCTGCTTGCCCACCTGTACCAGGCCGATGACCGGCACCAACGTCCCCAGGTACCACAACCATCCCACGAGGAAGTACGGCTGCCGGCGAGCCCTCCGCAGGGCCAGGCCAGCGACGGACACGAGCAGGCCCAAGGCCACGACCAACTGCCAGTAGAACCAGGTCCGGGGGAAGGGATAGAGCGCCGCCAGGTTGAACGGCCAGAACGTCTTGCCGATGTAGGCGATGTACGCTGTCAGGGCGTTCACCACCCGGGACTGGATGGGCATCGCTTCCAACGTGTACATCGCCAGGCGCTGAGCGAACACGGTGACGGCACACGAGGCCACGACCAGGGCGAAGAGCGGCAGTTTCTCCAACAGAAGCAGCCGCCAGGACGCGGGCGGGCAAAGGAAAGGGACCCCCGCCGCCGGTCCGGAGGAATCGGTCGAGGCGGGGAGCGGAAACCCCAGGCGTCGCAGCGGCCAGTAATCGAGGAGCATCAGCACGCAAGGCAACGTCACCAGCATGGGCTTGGCCATGAGTCCCAGGGCGAGGAAGAGCGGAACCGGCAGATAGCGGCCGACCGCGGGCCGCTCGCAGTAGCGAGCATAGGCCAACAGGGTCAGCATCCAGAACAGGGTGCTGAGCACGTCCTTACGCTCCGAAACCCAGGCCACCGACTCAACGTGCAGCGGATGGACGGCGAACAGGGCGGCCACCAGGGCGCTGCGCCAGACCACCCCCGTCATGCGCCGCAGGGCGACGAACAGCAGCAGCGTGTTGGCCAGGTGGAGGAGGAGGTTGGTCAGATGGTAGCCCCACGGGGCCATGCCGTAGACCTGGTGGTCGAGTTGAAGAGAGAGCCAGGTGAGGGGATGCCAGTTGGCGGCGTGGGTCGTGGTGAAGGCCCAGGCGATGCTTTCGGCCGTCAAGCCGGCCTGGACATGGCGATTGTCGGTGACGTAGTCGCCGTCATCGTAGTTGACGAAGTCGTTGCCGCACACCCGCCCCAACGCCGCGAGGGTGAGGGCGACGAGCAGGAGACCGGCAAGGATTTCCGCGCGATATCGGCGCATTTTCAGGTGTTCCTCGTCCAGCTCGCTGTACGCTTCCAGGTACTCGGCCAGCAGGAAGCGGCGCCAGTCCTTCTCCCCGGACGAGGGAAGACTGGAAAACAAGTCGGGAGTCGTGGAGACGATTCGTGTCACCGGCTGCGACCGCACACGTGCGCCGCGACGGGAATCAGTCCTGCCCCCCTCGACGGTGAAGTCCCTCTTCCAGTTCGTGGAGGCGTGCTTCCGGGCCGGCGATGTGCTCCGCCGCATCCCGCGCCTTGGCCTCCGCCGCCTTCATGGCTTGCACTCTCTCCTCGTAGTCGGGCAGCCGCTCGCCGGTGCGCCCGTCATAGAGCCGGCATCGGTCCCCTTCGAGTCCGATGAGCAGGCCCACTGGCGACAAATCGAGCCGGCCCTGCCTGTTCGGCACCATCGGTCTGGCTCGGCACCTGCGCAATCGCCGCAAGGCCAGCGCCTGGTCCGTCTTCGTGACCATCGTCTCTTCCGCAAGGGGGCCAAACCTGGCCCCCTTGCTTTTTTCCCGGACCGAGGCCAGGCAGTTCGCAGCGGGCGCCGGAGTCGCAAAGCGATGCCGTCTCTGTGGCGCCCGGCCTCTTCACGGACTGCTCTCGCCGCCCGGATCGGCCGTGGGCGTCGCGCCGTTTTTCAGGCGCTTGAGGTAGTCCTCAATCTCCTGCCGGGAGAGCCCCTTAAGCCGCTCCTCGGGCAGCAAGCCCTTGAGCCGCTCCTCGGGCGGCAAGCCCTTGAGGCGCTCCTCGGGCGGCAAGCTCTTGAGGAGTTTGTCAATGCTCTGGCGGACGAACTCGTCGAGTTTCTCGGACATGGCAGGGCCCTCGCGATACGCCTGGAACAGCTCGTACAACAGGGTGCTCGTCTCCAGCGAGCGCGGCCGGTAGTGCTCCTGACCGTAACGGAGCAGCTCTTCCTTGGCACTGAACAGGTGGAGCAGGGCGTTGTGCTCCTCTTGCGGCAACTGCGACACCACGATGATGCGGATACACAACGCGAACCCCCGCACCTCGTAGACGCCCTCCCGCAAGCGCGTCATTTCCACCTGCTGCGCCAGGTTGTGGGGGTAGCGGGCGCACACCGCGAAGAGCCGGTAGTCGGCCTCCGGCAGCAGGTCTTGCAGCGACGGGCTGGACTGCTTGCGGTAGTTGACGAAGTGGCCGACCAACTCCCACAGCGTCCAGAGATCGAGGGCCTCCTGGTGCGACTTGAAGGTGAGCAGGTTGTGCGCGGCCAGGTCCTCGAAGCCGTCGGGCAAGCGCCACGGGATCGGTCCCGGCCCCTTGTGGATGAGGACGAGATCGATGAACTGCTGTTTGAGGGACAGGTCCATCTCGGTCTCGACGCCGACGGCGGTGCCCTGGAAGAAGTCGATCCAGGACAGGCCGAAGAGCCGGTGCAACGGTCGGGGTTCGCTCATCGCCACTCCGGGCGCCGGGGCCCTGTGATTATACTCGTGCCGCTGCGCCTTACGCTACTGCCAGGAACACACTTGGCTCCCTGGTCGTTTGGGAAAGGAAAAAGGGTCGGGAGTTGTAAAGACAAGTTGTCTTAACCGCTCTGGGCCCCAATCGTTCAACGGGTTCGGTAGTCCCCCGAGCCATCCGCACGTCCTCGAGCCGAGGCGGCGCCTGAGCCGCCCTCCGGATCAGGCCTGCCCCTGTTGGCGACGGAGTTGGTCTTCGAGTTCGCCCAGGCGCTCTTCGACGGCGGCGCGACGCTCGGCTTCGTCCTGGGCCCTGGCCTCGGCATCCTTGGCCTTGGCCTCGGCGTCGGCGTCGGCGTCGGCGCGGGCCCTGGCCTCGTCGCGCGCCTTGGCCTCGGCGTCGGCGCGGCCTGCGGACCGTGCCGCAACGAGGCCCGCAGCCGTCCTCTTCTCCCCTGTTCCTCCCCTCTGGCTCGGTGTAACATGGTGCGTGGAGGGACCAGCCCATGCGTTTGCCGCGGAGATGCATCATGGAACAGCAAGTGGACGTACGGGGCCTCCCCGACCAAGTGGTGAGTGCCCTCCAGGTGATGGTCGATAGCCTGCGACAGCAGTTCGTGCAGGCTGAGGCGCCGAAGCAGCCGGTGCAGCTGCCGTTGTGGGACGGAACGGTCACCGGCCGCCTGACCCGGGACGAGATCTATGACGACGCCGGTTGACCTGGCGTTGGTGGACACCAACGTACTGGTCTACGCCCTGTACCAGAGCGTGCCGAACCACGCCGCGAGCCGGGCGCTGCTGGATCGCGCGCAGAGTGCCGGCGCGGGCCTGTGTGTGGCGCCATCGATGCCATTCTTGCGCTGCCGGGCATGACGCTGTTGCCGGTGCCTCTCGACTTGGTGGCCCGCTGGGCTACTCTCGCGCGGCAGCACGGAGTCACCCGCCGGCACGTCTTCGACGTGCAGTTGGTGGCGACCATGCTCGGCAACGCGGTGCCGAAGATTTACACGTACAACGTCTCCGACTTCCGGCAGTTCACCCAAATCCAGGTGCTTGTCCCGTAAGAGATTGGCGAGCGGGGACAGGCGGACCATCTGGTCATTGGGGCCGATCAGCGTCCCTGTCGCCGCGAGGTGGGCACGAATGCGCTCGATCTCGGTGCGGTCCGCCTGATGGGGGAAAGTGACGGTGTTGCCGGGCCGCATCTCGTACTCGACGATGGAGCGGTTGGCATCGAAGAACTTGTTTCGGGGCTCGATTTGGTAAGCCCGGCCGTTGTCATCACTCATGCTGGCAGCCCTCCAGGGGATATGCGGGGGAAGAACACGGATCGATCGGAGCCCCGAGCCATCGGCCCTTCCGCAAGCCGGGGCGGCGCCTGAGCCACCCTCCGGATCAGGCCTGCCCCTGCTGGCGGCGAAGTCGCTCCTCCAGTTGGCGGAAGAGCGCTTCCGGGCCGACGATGTGCTCCGCCGCATCCCGCGCCTCGGCCTCCGCCGCCTTCATGGCTTGCACTCTCTCCTCGTAGTCGGGCAGCCGCTCGCCGGTGCCTCGGTCATAGAGCCGGCATCGGTCTCCTTCGAGTTCGATGAGCAGGCCCACCGGCGACAAATCGAGCCGGCCCTGCCTGTCAGGCACCAATCGTAGCCATCCCTGGGGGCCGCGCTGGTAGCCGAGCAGCCGCGGCGCGTCCCCGATCTGGGGACCGCGATCCACGATGATGTAAATCTCAACGCCCGCCCGGTAGTAGAGGTCCGGCTTGTTGTAGAAGTCATGGGCGCGGCTGTCGGGCGAAGTCACCTCGATCACCAGCACGGGCCGGCCGCCCTCCTCCGCGACGCGAAAGGTCCCCTCCTGGCGCCAGTGGCGCACGTCGAAGAGCATCAGCACGTCGGGGCCGAGCGGCCGCAGGCCGTTGACCCAGAAATCGACGCGGCAATCGCCCAGCACCACGACACTGGCGTCTCCTGTGTAAAGGCTGCGCAGCGTACCGTAGCAGTAGTAGCAATCGTCGGAATGTCCGGGGGGATGCGGGACGCGGTCGTCCTCCTCGGGGTAGAGAAGGTCTTCCCAGCTCAAGGGCACCTCGTCGAAGATGTCGCTGCCGCACGGACTCAACTCAGGCGGTGCGCGGCGGACGTAGCGCCAGCCGAAGCGGAACGGGTCGTTCTCGTCACGCGGGTCGGGGGGCGGCGGGCCGTAACGACCCATATCGGGCAGGGGCAGAGGCAGCGTACGGTGCCCGGGGAAACCGGCAGTCCGGCGAAAGGGTGCTCCGGATCGGCCATGGTTTGCTTCTCCCGAGGGTTGCTGTCGTGTCTGGTGAATTATCGGCCGTCCTGCCGTCCGCCGCAAGGTAGAGAAGCGAAGCCCGGAGCGAAAAAGAGCAGGCGGCAATGGCTTCTCGAATCGCTCAAAGCCTGCGCATGCCACGCGTTCCGTGCCCTCTCCCCGACTCATTCCCTCCGCAACACGTCGTGCGGGCTGTCGGGGGCGTCCTTCACGGCCGCGCCGAGCCGAGCGGCAAATCGCTCCGTCGCCGAGTAAGTCGCGAAACAGTTCCGCAAGCGTCCGGCTTGCTCGGCCGAGGTCCCGTCATCCAGAAGCCGCTGGACAGCACTGCGGACCTCCTCGCCCGTCACCGTTCCCGCCCGCAGCAGTTCCCCGGCCCCGGCCCGGCGGACGTATCCCATGTTCAGGTGCTGGTCCATGTTGCTGGCGATGCCGAGGACCGGCGCGCCGGCGGCCAGGGCCTGTTGCGTCGTCGGGCTGCCGCCGTTGCAGATGACCAACCGCGCCCGGGCCGCCGCCTCTTCCCCAGGGAGGTAGTCGGCCACGAAAGCATTCGGCGGCACTGCGTCCATCTTGACACGACCCGCCGTCGCCGCCAGCACCGTCACCGGCAGGTCGGCCAGGGCGTGCAGCACCGTCCCGAGCAGGTCGCTTTGCCCGGAGCTGCCCAGCGTCACGTACACCAGCGGCCGACCCGTCGGTACGCGCTCCCACCAGTCCGGCCGCGGGACCGCCGGCGACCACAGGACCGGGCCGAGGTAGTGGTGATTCGTGGGCAGGTCGAATGTAGGAATCAGCTCCGGAACGTCCGCGTAGAGCACCTCGTCGGCCTCGGTGTAGATCCGGCGCAGGTCCCAGCCCAGCGACGGCAAACCGTAGCGGCGCCGCGTTTCGTTCATCGGCCGGGTGTGCAGTGCGAAGGCCAGGGGACGAGCCAGGCGGAAGAGGACCCGGGCGAGGGGAACGCCGAGCCGGCGCACCATCGGCAGCTCCGGCATCGGAAAGCGCTGCCGGGCGTGGGGGCTCCAGTAGGCGTTCGTGATCGTCAGGTAACGGACGCCTGCCAGCCGGGCGCTGACCGCCAGCGAAAGGCGGAAGTCTCCGACGACCACGTTCGGCCGCAGCTCGCGCAGCAGTGCGAGGTCCTCCTCGACGTACGCGCAGAGGGTGTTGACATCGTAGAGTGGGGCGCCGCGGGCCAGGGCGGCCAGGAACTGCTCCGAGGAGATTGACTGGATGGGGCGGAAGGCGAACGGCAATTCGCCCAGCACATTGCTGTAGCGCGGGTGGGCGGCGAGGCAGATGTCATGGGTGGCGGGGTCGAGGCCCCGGGCGAGGACCGTCGGGCGCGCCACGTGGGCCAGGGTCACGGCCTCGGCGACGAAGAGGACGCGCAACCGTGACGGAGACTGCCCGGCGGTAGTGGGGAGGTTCATTACAATTACCTGCGTCAGACCGACGACGACCCCTTTCGATATTGAGCGGGGTCAGCGCGGGAGGCGACTCCTCCACCGACCCGCGCCGATTTCCCCCCTGCCCGCGCCGCCGTTAGCCGGCACCGGGAACTTCGGGCGGCGCAGGGAGGACGAAGTTGGGGATGAAGACGAGACCCGACTCGTTGTAGTACCGTGCCATCTTCGGGCGATGGAAAGTCGGCTGGAGGTCGCTCTTATCGACGGAGGCAAAGAAGAGCCGGTCGGCGCCGGCCGCCTTCAATTCCTTCGCCTTGACGAGCACCGAGCTGAGAATCAGCTTGTCGTTGTACTTCAGGTTGTCGTCGTCCAGATCGAGCGATTCCAGGAAGTCAAGCACTTCCCTGGTGCCGTGCAGAATGCCGTCCCCGAGCGCTGTCGCCAGGTCGGCGAGTTCGCGCTGGTAGACGGCTTTCGTGCGGCTCACTTCTCCCGCCGCGGCATCGAGCAATTTTTTGACCTCGCCGAAGTCCCAGGAAACCGCCCCTCTCTCGGCGGCAAAGCGGTGAAACTCGAGCAAGTCAGAACAGCGATTCCCCGGCAACGATTTGGCAATCAGGTTGCGGGCTTCCTGGAAGCAAAGGTAAGGGACGTAAAGCTTGATCTCGCCGGCGCCGAAGCGCTCCTTCAGGGTCAAGGCATCTCGGTGCCGCTTACTCGGCATCCGAAAGGCCCCGAACAGGAAGTTCGTTTCGACGAAGACCTGAGCCGGACTCATCAGCCGGGCACCTCGGCCACGACCCGTCCTCCGGCCACCGCGCTGACGATGTCGGGGAAGAGGGCGCGCGTCACCTCCGGGTCATCGGGCAGGGCCGTCTCATAGGAGGCGGCTAACTTCTCCAGCCACTCGCGCGCGAGTGACTCGAGATCCCGTCCGGACACGCCCCCCGAAAGCGGGCGACCGAGTCGGCTGAGCAGGGTTGCTGTCGAAAGAATGTCCGTGACGCGCATCGATTCTGGGCCGGCCGTCGTGAAGTCATCCCGCAGCACGTACGTCTTCGCAGGCGTCATGATGAGCCCGTAGTGGCAGTTTGACCCCCACATGGAGCGCGCCACTTCCTTGACGGCGGCATCGACGTCGAAAGGTGATGAGACGCCGGACGTCAGTCCCAGGACCAGACGGGCCTCGGGGAAGTCCTTCGCGAAGACCGTCAGATCGGTTCGCTCAACTCGCATTGCCTTACCCTCGTCTCCCCCTGGGGTTTGACACGGGGCGTTTCGGCAAAGTTCATTCTAGCCGATCCGGTTACCGCTCGTGAACGAAAAAGAGGGCCGCCGTAGGGCGCGGTGGGCCAGTCGGGCTCGCGCTCCCGTTAGTTAACGGTGTAAAGGAGCGCTGTTAACTTCCCTTAACAATGGGAGGGAGGGTTCCGTTGTGACGGCGAATCGCGCGAGAGGAACCGCGTCGGCTGACGAGAGGGTCCGACACCGCCCGCCGGCCGAGCCATTCACTCTAACCTGTGACCGTGAAAGATGATGCGACCTGGGCGCGGGAAAGACAGCGGGGCGGAAGAAGGGGTGGGCACTGGCTCACAGGGTGTACTTTCATCAAAAGGCAACAAATTTGCACGGGGAAAGGAATCTCTCGATACTTGAAAAGATGCCGGCCCGGGGGAGATCGTGGGGGGCGACAGCGCCCAGTGCTCGGTGCCCATCGTGCGTTGGCACCTTCGCCCTGTTCGCCCTGTCCCTTCCTCCTTCGCCATCGGTCCCAACGACCTGGCAGGCAATCTGCGGTGAGGATTGTTCGCAACTACGTCGATTTTCCGAAAATTCTCTTGCCAACGTGGGATGGGCGCATTAGAAAGATCGGTTAGACAAATAAACGAAGTTTCAAGTGCCGTCCCCTGTCGAGGCGGGTGCGTCTTTCGCACGCCGGGATCCCTCCCACGTGCCCCCTTCCGCCGGATAGCAGGCGCGGACCGGTTGGATTGAGGAAACCGCTCGATCGCCCCGGCGGTGCGTCAATGACGGCCGCAGCGGTCCGGGGCCGCTGAGTGCCACCTGGATGATGCAACTGGCTTTCGATCTCTGGGGAGAGCGACGATGATGTCGCAGCGGCCCGCCACGCCAATGCCGACCGGAAATGATGTCGCGCCCTCCTGCCCTTCGCATCCAACCGCGCCGGCTTTCCGCCCGGAAATCCTCCTGTGCGACTCGGACCCCATCCGCGCCGCCCGGGTGAAATCTGCGCTGGCCGCCTGCGGCCGCGTCGTCTTCCACGGCAAACTCGACTCGGCCCGGCTCGCCTGTCAACTCGACTTCCCGGAGTTGATCCTCCTCCCCTTCGGCGCCGCAGGCGCCGGTGCGCCGGAGACGCTCGCCACCCTCGATTTCCTCCGCGCCTGCGCACGCCACGCCGCCATCCTCGTTTACGCCGACACCGCCCGGCTGTCGATCACCCTCTACTGTCAGCCCCTGGCCGCCGGCGCCCGCCAACTCCTCAACGAACAATCGCCCACCTTCCTCGACGACCTGACGGCCGCGGTAGAGCGTCTGACGCAGGACCTGCGGATTCAGTTTCACGAACAGGAGCAACTGGGCCGGCTCTTCGCCGATTGCGGACTGATCGCCCAGAGCGCCGCCATGCGCGAGGTCTTTCGGCGGGCGATCAAGGCCAGCCATTTCAGCGACCTGCCGCTGCTGCTGCTGGGCGAAACCGGCACCGGCAAGCAGCGCCTGGCCGAGGCCATCCACGCCCTCGACCCGCGCCGCCGGGACAAGCCGTTCATCACCGTCAACTGCGGCGCCCTGAGCAAGACGCTGGCGGAGAGCGAGCTGTTCGGACACTCCAAGGGGGCGTTCAGCGGGGCCAACGGCGAGCGCAAAGGGCTCTTCCGCGCCGCCAACGGCGGCACCCTGATGCTCGACGAGATCGGCGAACTGGACCTCGAACTCCAGCCGAAGCTCCTCCGCGTCCTCCAGGAGCGGCGCCTGCTGCCCGTCGGCGAGGATTACGAACACCCCATCGACGTGCGCGTCGTCGCCGCCACCAACCGCCCGCTCGACAAGATGATCGCGGAGGGGAAGTTCCGCGAGGACCTGTACCAGCGCCTCAACGTCTTTCGCATTCACCTTCCTCCCCTGCGCGAGCGCCCCGAAGACGTCGCCCTGCAGGCCCAGCACTTCCTGGAGCATTACCAGGCCGATCGCGATGACAAGGTCAGCGGGTTCGGGCCCCGGGTGCTGGAGGCGCTGCAGTCGCTGCCGTGGGAAGGTAACACACGTCAGCTGGAAAACGTCGTTCGCGAGACCCTGGCGGACCGGGTGGGCAGGGGGCCGCTCCTCGAGATGGCCGACCTGCCGCGCTGGGTCTTCGAGAAGGTCGCCGAGGCTCCCGTACCGCCCGCCCCGCCTTGCCGTGTCGAAGAGGGTCCGCTGATCGACTTGGCGTGCAACGCCCGCCTGTCGCTGGCCGCGGCCGTCGAGGAGTACGAGCGCCGCCTGCTGGAGAAAGTCCTGGCCGAGACCGGGGGGAATCGCACCCACGCCGCCCAGCGGCTCGGCCTCACCCCGCGCACCATTTTCGCCAAGGTCAAAAAGTACCAACTCGATTGAGCTGGGCCGCTTCCGGGTTCGCACTCCCTGACTGTTAACCTTCGTTAGCGCCCTTGGTTTACAGTGTTAAGGCGGGGAACGTCGTCGCCGCCCCTCGTCTGGCTGCAGCTGCCCGGTCGCACGACGGCAGATGGGAAAAAGCCCGCGATTTCCGGGGTTTCCCAGCAGGCGCCCAGCGGGGCACCGTCCACGGCACGCCCCTTGCACTCCATTAAAACACCGTCGATTCGAGGGGCAACCAAGGTAACGGGGGGTTGCCGTCTCGTCTGTTGCCGCCGCTCCGGACGCGCCCGGACTGGGGCGAGCGGAACCAAGCCCACGACGGATCGGCCCCTGCGGGCCGACATGCGCTTGTGTCACCGACCTTTGGACACGGGGTCAGTTCAATGTCATCCACGGAGGCCCTCCCTCCGGCGCTGCCCGCCGGCCCGGAGGCCGTGCCCACTCCACAGACGCAGTCATCGCCGACACTCGGGGGCCCCGCCGGGGTTGCCGTAGTCCTCGGCGTCGCCTTCGTCGGCCTCCTCGCGCTGCTCTTCGCGGACCGATTCCGCGAGTTGTACGCCCTCTGGACCGAAAGCGACAACTATTCGCACGGCTTTCTCGTCCCGGTCGTCAGCGCCGTTCTGGTCTGGGTCGTGCTCAGGCGGCAGGGGTTGACCGGGGAAGGCGCCTGGCGCCCTGGCCTCTTCTGGGTCGGGATGGGCTGCCTCCTGCACCTCTGGGCCGTCATCATCTGGTGGCCGCCCATCGACTTCCTGGCCCTGACCGCCCTACTGTACGGCCTGGCCGTGCTGGCGGGCGGCCGGCGGTGGGCGCAAGGCTTCCTCTTCCCGATCCTGTTCCTGTTCTTCATGTTTCCCCTGTCGCCGGTCCTCATCAATCACGTCGCGACCTGGCTGCAAGGGCTGGTGGCGTCGGCGGGGACGTGGCTATTGCAGATCTTTGTGCCGGCTTACCACCAGGGGAACAAGATCTTCTTGCCCGGCCACCAGCTGGAGGTCGGCGAGCAGTGCAGCGGCCTGCGTCAAATCGTCACCTTCGCAGCCCTGACGCTGCTCGTCGCCTACCTCAGCAGGGACCGCTGGCCGTTCCGGCTCGGCATCGTCCTCGCCGGCGTGCCGGTCGCCATCGCGGCCAACCTGCTGCGCGTGTTGCTGATGGCCTTCCTGGTGATGCACTTCGGAGAGGGCTCGATCAGCGAAAGGAACACCCTCGTCTTCGGCATCTCCTACCACACGGCCTGGGGCTTGCTGACCATGTGCGCCGGGCTCGGGTTGCTCCTGGGCGTCGCCTGGTGGCTCGGGCGGGTCTTCCCGAATCAACCCCCCGCGCGGGCCGAAGCGGCCGGACATGGGGCAGCGAAGGACGAGGGGACCGGAGCGCCGCCTCTGGTGGTGTCGCCCGGGCTGGTCCGCCGGCTCGGGGGAGCCGTCCTCTGCCTGGGCGTCGCGGCCGCGCTGCAACTGGTCCTGCAAGCCCACCTGGCGGTGGCCGACGAGGGCGTCGCCCGATCGACCTACCTGAGCCAACCCCTTCGGGGCGAAGGAGACAGGGGCTTCCCCGTGTCCCTGGGAGCGTGGTCTGGCACGGAGGTAACTCCCGACCCAGCCACGCTCCCTTATTACACCGCCGCCGACGACCGGCTGAACCGCGGCTACGTCCAGAAGGACGAGGGCGGCCACGTGTACGGCCCGCATTGTATGCTGTGGATGGTGCATTTCCGCGACGGCCGCGACCGGCACCATCACCCCCTCGTCTGCTACAAGGTGACGGGGTGCTCGGAGGAGACGGGGAGGCACCAGGCCCTGCCGGTGGGCGGGGCGGGGGAACCCGTGCAGCGATTTTGCTTTACGCGGGGCGACGACCGCAACTATCTTAGCTATGTTTACTACTGGCACTACACCTTCGAGCCGCCCGACGTCGGCCGCTTCTCCGTGCTGCAGCGCCTGCACGCGGAGTGGGGCGTCCGCCCCAGCCTGACGGTGCAGGTCCACACGGACGCCCGAACGCCCGAGCAACTCGACCAGGCCGCGGAGTTCGTCCGGCTGGTCGATGAACGGCTGCAAGCCCACCTGCCGCCCGGGGCGCGCAGGGGGAGCGAAACCCTCCCCATCTCCATTCGCAGATGATAGATTGCAGAGATAGATACACGGATTCGACGGATTTCCACAGATTAGGTTCCTGTAACTCCGTCGAATCCGTGGTCTATTCTGGTAAACGACAAGGCTCCCCCCAGGAGTAAGCACCCGTGAGACTGCCCTACGTCAACCTTCGCATCGTCGGCATCTCCGTCCTCGTCGTCCTGCTGCTCGCCGGCGGTGCCGGCGCTTGGGTCTGGTACAACGGCCGGCCCGATAAGCTGTACGAGTCGGCCGTGGAGCACTACCACCAAGGCGAAAAACTGCGCGGGGCCGACGACCCCAAGAAGAAGCCGTCCGACGACGACCTGGCCAAGGCCAAGGCCGACTACGAGCGCGCCCGCTCGGAGATCGAGCTGTTCATCCACAAGGCCCCCAAGGACTCGCGCCTCTCTCAGGCGCACATGCTCCGCTACAAGATCTTGACCCAGACGTCGTTCCTGATCGAGCGCGAGGCGAAGGTGGAGAAGGACGCCGGGAAGGAGCGCGAGGCGGCCAACCTCCAGGAGGAGGGGTTCCGCTCCGGCCAAGAGGCCCTCCGGGTCGATAACAAGAACGTCGAGGCCCAGGCGGTCATGCTCTACAACCACTTCCGCCACAACGATTTCCGAAACGCTTACCCGTACGCCCGCGACCTGGTCGATAACCTCCCCGCTGATCGCAAGAGCATCGACCTGGACGGCTTCGACGATTACGTCATCGGCGCCTACTACGTCCTGGCGCTGAAGGAAGTGGAAAACAACCACCCCGACACGGCCCTGAAGTTCCTCGACCAGTCGCTGGAGCTGGAGAAACCGAAGCCCGACGGCAAGCGGCTGCCGCGCTGGCGGGCCGTCGCCCTGGAGATCAGCGCGCTGCAGAAGAAGGCGGAGCAGGCCGGCAAGCAGGCGCCCCCGGTCAGGGGCCCCGAGGACAAGTTGAAGGACCCCCAGGAGAAGTTCAAGACGCAGTTGGCGGCGAACATCGAGCGCGCCCGCTCCGAGCTGGGGCAAACGGTGCCGGCGGCCGACGGCAAGCCCGAGATGCCGCTGCTGGCGACCATGTCGCAAACCAACACCAACGGCCTGTTCGACGTCCTGATGACGGGCGTGGTCAAGGGGGACAGCCACGCGATGGTCCTGGAGCGGGCCGAGCTGCTGCTGGAGGTGTCTGAGAAGCTGGCCAACACCCCCGACGCGAAGACGCACGTCTACCAGGACGCGGTGCGCGGCACGTCGCGGCTGGCCCTGCTCAACGCCTCCCTGCCCGCGTCCCGGCGCCTGGCGCCGGAGGAGCTGAGCAAGTTCCAGGAACGGGCGGTCGTCCTCAACGACGTGGTCCTGAAGAATGGCGGGCCGATCGACCCGACCGCCTACCTCGAGATGTCGCAATCGGCCCAGAAGGGCCCGCCGCCGAACCGGGCGCGCGCCCTCGAGCTGGCGAGGCGGGGGTTGAAGGTGGCGGGCGACCAGCGCATCGCGGCGAATGACCCGCGCGTGCTGTCGCTGCAGGCCCAGGCGGCCTGGCTGCTGCTCTTCGATCACAAGGTAAAGGAGGCGGAGGAGTTCCTGGGCCTGATCAGCAAACAGCAGCAGCTGAGCACCGACGTCGCTTACATGCGGGGCCTGGGCGCCGTCCTCGACGGGCGTCTGGAGGAAGGGGTCCGGCAGCTGGTGATCGCCAAAGCGTCCCCCCGCTACAAGGAAAACCTGCCTCTGCTGCTCGGCCTGGCGCACGGCTACATGGCCCAGGGGCAGCTGGACAATGCCCTGCCGGTCCTGGAGCAACTCTACGTGATTCGTAAGCGCGAAGAGGGCAAGAACCGTGAGGACCAGTTCTGGGTCGATCTGTGGCAACCGACCCTGACCCACGCGAGTCTGAGCCTGTTCAAATGTCATCTGGCCCTGGCGCGGCGGGCGTTGGCCAACCCGAAGGATCGCGCTGAGGTCGAGGCGCAGGAGAGGGCCGCGATGCAGCGCTGGAAAGAGCTGCAGGGGGATTTCCTGGCCGAAGATGCCCGGGCCGTCCTGATCGACTACAAGCTGGCGCGCCTGACGGCGCTGGAGGCGAAGAACCCGGGCGGTCTGCAGTCGGAGCTGCTGCAAAAGGACGTGCAGGATCTCATCGCGAGCACTCCCGCTTCCGGGCGCAACGACCCGCGCTTGTTATGGACGGAAGTCCGGGTGATCCTCAGCCAGAAGGAAACGAACCCGGCGGCGGTCGCCGCGGCCGTGGCCGCCCCCCTCGGCGCGGCGACGGACCTGGCCGTCCGCCTGGGCGAGATGGGGCGCCTGCGGGCCGCCTTCGCCTGGCAGTGGCAGCGGGCCGAGCAGCGCATCATGCAGGCCGCCGCGGCCCAGGCCGACAGCATGATGACGCAGCTGACCTGGGTCCGGTGGCTGAGGATGAACGGCCGCAACGAGGAGGCCCTCGCCAAGCTGAGCGAGATGGAACACAAGGCCACCACCGACACGGACAGGCGGCGACTCCAGGCGGCCCGGGCCGAGCTGCTGATGGCCAGCGGCAAGTCGGGGGAGGCCCACGACATCATCGAGGGGATGCGCAAGGAGGACCCGGAATCGACCGACGCCACCTTCCTGTTCGTCGAGGAAGTGTTGCGGGGTGGCGACCCCGAGAAGGCCGAGAAGGTCATCAAAGAGGTGGTAACCAAGCACGACCAGAGCGGCCTGGCGCACCTCTTGCAAGGGCGGGTGCAGCAGTTCAACGGGGAGTACGCGCAGGCGATCCAGTCCTACGAGCGCTCGCTGCAGTTCGCGCAGTTCAAGGGGCAGTCGCAAAACGGCATCGTCGCCTGCGTGCTGGGGGTCGCCAACGGCCCGCCGGGCAAGCCGGGCAAAGCCAACCCGGAGGCCGCCTTCGCCGAGGTCAAACGGCTGCGGGCGGCCCACCCGCACGACCCCGTCATCCTCATCACCTTCGCGATGACGGCGCGGCTGATGGACCAGGTGTACGGCGACGACGGCATGGAGGGGGCCCTGGCGGAAATGATCCGGGTGCTCGCGGAGGACAAGTCCACGGCCCCCAGCGGGCCGTACGCCGCCGCCCAGCAGTGGGTGGCCGCGGGCCGGCCGGACCGGGCGCGGCAGGAGCTGAAGGGCAACATGGCTCACATGCCGTCCGTGGCCCTGGCCACGCAACTGGCTATCGCCGACGGGGACTGGGCGGAGGTGGCCGCCGGCCTCAAGGCGGCCGAGGTGCTGCTGCCCGACGCCATCGACCTGCCCCTGTGGCGCGCCGCCTTGCACGAGGCCCGCGGTGAGGTCAGCGAGGCCAAGGAGCTCTATAGCAAGTTCATCGAGAAAAACCCGAAGATGCCCGCGGGCTACCTCGGCCTGGCCCGCCTGTCCGAGAACGCCGCCGAGTACGACAAGGCCCTGGAGTGGCTCACGAAGTGGCGGGACAAGTTCCCGGACGACACCAACGGGTTGGGCGCCCTGGTGCGCGTGCTCGCTCGCGCCGGCAAGCTGACCGAAGCCAACGCCGTGGCCGAAGCCTACATCAAGGACCAGCTCAAGAGGGCGCGCACGGCGCGGGAGGAGTGGGAGGCCAAGAACCCGATCACCGAGAAGGACAAGGAAAAGGAAAAGGAGCAGGTGGAGCGGCGGGCCCGCGAGGTCGCGGAGGGTATCGCCGCCCTGGACTTCACCCTCACGATCGGCATCGTCGGCGCCTTCCAGCAGGCCAAGGCGTACGCCGAGGCGGAGAAGTGGTTGAGCGGGCGGGGACTGCCGCTGATCGAGAAGATGGCGGAGGCCACGCGCGCCCAGAACCGCCTCGCCTTCAAGAGCGTCCGTGCCAGCCTCCGCATGGAACAGGCCCGGCAGCAGAAGGAGAAGTCGTCCGAGCGCGCCCGGCTCATGGAGCTGGCAATCCAGGACTACGACGAGGTCCTCAAGGAACGGCCCGACGATCAGGTCGTCGGCAACAACCTGGCCTGGCTGCTGGTCAAGGAGAAGAACCAACCGGACCGGGCCTTGGGCCTCATCGAGGAGGTGCGCAAGGGCCGCTACAGCCGCAAGCCGATCAGCCCCGAGCGGATGCACCTGGAGATCCTCGACACCCTGGGCGCCGTCTACCAGGCCAAGGGGATGAACCAGGAGGCGCTCGAGTTGTTCAAGGAGGCCGTGCAGAAGCGCTACCGCAACGAGCCGCGCATCCTCATGCACCTGGGGCTCGCCTACGAGGCGATGGGCCTGAAGAAGGACGCCTACGGCACCTTCCGCGAGGTCATCGACCAGGCCGACGCCAGGTCCAAGGCGACCACCGACCCGGAGCGCAAGGAGCAGCTCGCGAAACTCGCCGACGAGGCCCGGGGGGAGCAGAAAAAGCTCAAACTCGGCTCGCCCCAGTAGTGCCGGCCCCAAGCTGAGTCCTGCGCGACCAGTGGTGAGTGGTGCGTGGCGGCCCAGGACCGCCCACCGCTCACCACTCGGCGTTTTGCCACGGCGCGAAAGCTGTGCTACGGTTGGGCGCGGCGTGCGCGCCGCGACCGGGCCCCCTGACCCCCTGGCGCGACCCCCTGCCGATGCGTCGTTATCGGATCGAAATTGCCGTCTGCCTCGGCCTCGCGGCCCTGACGCTGGGGGCGATGGGGCACGCCTACGCCAACGGCTTCGTCAACTACGACGACAACGATTACGTCGTCCACAACCCCGAGGTCAAGGCGGGCCTGAGCCCGGCGGGGGCGGCGTGGGCCTTCACCACGACGCACGCCGCCAACTGGCACCCCCTCACCTGGCTGTCGCTGCAACTGGACGCCTCGCTGTTCGGCGGCGGGTCGGCCTGGGGCTTCCACCTCAGCAACGTGCTCCTGCACGCCGCCACCGTCGTCCTGCTGTTCCTGGCGCTGCGGCGCCTGACCGGGGCGGTCTGGCGCAGCGCTGCCGTGGCCGCCCTGTTTGCCGTCCACCCGGCCCACGTCGAGTCGGTCGCCTGGGTGGCGGAGCGCAAGGACGTGCTGAGCGGGCTGTTCTGGATGTTGACCCTGCTGGCCTACGCCTGGTACGCCGAGCGGCCCGGCTGGGGGCGCTACCTCCTGGTGCTGGCGGCGTTCGCCCTGGGGCTGATGGCCAAGCCGATGCTCGTGACCCTGCCGTGCGTGCTGCTGCTGCTGGACTACTGGCCCCTTCAGAGAGTGCCAGCCGCTTGCGGCTTGGCGCAAACGCTAAGCCGCAAGCGGCTGGCACTTCTGCTGGAAAAGCTCCCCCTTTTCGCCCTGACGGGGGCGGCGTGCGCCATGACAGTGTACGCGCAGCAGAAGGGCGGGGCGGTCAACACGTTGGAGCAGTTGCCGCTGGGCGACCGGCTGCTGAACACCGTGGCGGCCTACGCGGGCTACCTCGGCGAGATGGTTTGGCCGACGGGGCTGGCGCCGTTCTACCCGCACCCGCGCGAGCGCTTGCTGCTGGCACAGGCGGGGCGGGCCGGCTTGGTCCTGGCCTTGATCACCGGGCTGGTGCTGTGGGCGCGGCGGCGGCGCTACCTCACCGTCGGCTGGCTGTGGTTCCTCGGCACGCTGGTGCCGGTCATCGGCCTGGTTCAGGTGGGGGGGCAGGCGATGGCCGACCGCTACACCTACCTCCCGTACATCGGCCTGTTTATCGCTCTGGTCTGGGGCGCCGCCGACCTGGCGGCCCCCTGGCCGGCCCGGGTGCGGTCGGTGGTCCCCCTGGCCGCCCTGCTCCTGGGCGCCTGGGCGCCGCTGGGACTGTGGCTCGCCACCGGTTCCGGGGTCGAGATGATGGAAGACCGCCTCATCTTCCGTCCCGTGGCCGTCCTGAGCGTCCTGGCCGTCCTGGGCTGGTGCGGCGGACGCCTGGCGGGGCTGTGGCCGGTGCGCGTCTCCCCACTGGTGCCCGCCGTCACCCTGCTGCTGGGCACCTGTGTCGCCCTCAGCGCCTGGCAGACTCGGTTGTGGCAGAACAGCATCTGGCTGTGGGAATACACGGTGGACCCGCGGGTGACGAGGGACAACCCCACCGGGCACAACAACCTCGGCGACGCTTACTGGAATTCGATCAACCCCGAGCGGGTCGAGAAGGCGCGGGAGAACTTCCTGAAAACCCTTCACCTGACGCCGACCCACCCGCGGGCGCACAACAACCTGGGGCTGGTCCTCGTCGAGCTGGGGCAACTCGACGAGGCGGCGGCGCACTTCAAGGAGGCCCGGGACCTCGACCCCACACTGGCCGTCGCACCGCTGAACCTGGGCATCGTGCTGGCCATGCAGGGCGACTTCGCCGGGGCGATCACCGAGCACCGCGCGGCGCTGCGGCTTGACCCGAACTCCGCGACGTTCCACGATTACCTTGGTCAGGCACAGGCCGGCGCGGGGCAATGGGACGAGGCCGCCCAGTCCTTCCGGCGGGCGACGGAATTGCAGCCCGCGGAGAAGGACTACCGGGCCGACCTGGGCTGGGCCCTGTGGCACCTCGGGCGGAAGGACGAGGCTGCGAAGGAGTACGCGGCGGTGGTTGCGACGGATGAGGAGTGGCCGGAAAAGGCCCGCCGCCTGGCCTGGACCTCGGCGACGCGCGCGACGACCGGCCGGCGCAGCGGCTTCGAGGCGGTGCGCCGCGCGGAGGAGGCGTGCCAGGCGCGGGGCGGCTGCGACGCCCGCTTCCTGGACACCCTGGCCGCGGCGTATGCCCAGGCCGGCAGCGTTGACGCCGCGGCCCGGGCGGCGCGCCAGGCGCTGCAGGTTCCTTGCGACGATGTGGCTTTCCGCGCGGAGGTCTGGCAGCGACTGATCGTCTACCTGGACCGGCAGCCGTACTATGAGTCCGTGAAGTAACAGCCGTTTAGCGGCGGCTCGTGGAGACCTGTTCGGATGGTGCAACCCCCCGCACGCGCATCCGCCGTGACCCAGGCGCTGGCCGTGGTGCTGCTGGCCGCGGTCTTCCTGCGCGCCGGCTTCGCCCCCGTCGCCATCCTCGACAGCTGGGGCGATTGGAAGTACGGGGAATGGATCTGGCAGAACAAGCGGCTGCCGAAGCACGAGCCGTTCTCGCCCTATGGCGACCCGAAACCGGAGCTGCGCGACGGCAGCTGGCTGGCGGAGGTGACGTACTATCTCGTCGTCGCCAGGAGTGGGCTGGAAGGCGTCGCCCTGCTGCACGCGCTGCTGGAGGCGACCAAGGCGGGGCTGATCCTGCTGGCGGTGCGGCGGAGTACGGGTTCGCTGGGGACGGCGGTTGCCGTGACAGCGCTCGTGGAGGCGGCGTGCTGGCCGTACTTCGACGCCATCCGGACGCAGGTGCCCGCGGAGGTCTGCTGGGCGGGGCTGCTGCTGGCCTGCTCCGGGCGGGTGCCGTCGCGGGCGGCGGTGGTCGCGGCCCCGGCTGTCGTCGCCCTGTGGGCCAACCTGAGCCCCACGTTCGGCTTCGCGTTCGTGCTGCTCGGCGGGCTGCTGCTCGGCCGCTTCTTGCAGGAGACGCGCGCCCGTCGCCGCCTGACGACCGCCGCCCGCGACCCCGCCGTGGTGCGGCTGGCGCTGATGCTCGGGCTGTCGGTCGCCGCCGCCTGCCTCAACCCATACGGCAAGGCCCACCTCTCCGACGCCTTCGGCCCCGACGGCCTGGAGGTGTTGGCGGCGCGGCAGTGGCCGACCCTGATCCCTGTCCACCTGTGGGAGAGCCGGGTGCTGATCGTCTCCGTCCTCGTCGTGCTGGCCGCCCTGCGCCTGTCGCCGCGCCCGTTCACGGCCACGGAGGTCCTGCTGGCGGCGACGTTCGCCGTGTGGGCGTGGTTCGACAAGCGCGTCGCGCCGTGGTGGCTGATGCTCGCGCCCTGGCTGCTGGCGCCGCACCTCCAGGCCATGTTCGACGCGGCGCGGGCGGGGATCGGAAGAGAAGGAGAGAAGGAGACGGTTCGCCCTTCCCCCTCTCCTTCTCTCCTTCTTTCCTCGTCTCCTTATCTCCTTCTCTGCGTGGCGGCCGTGCTCGTGCTGCTGTCGCCGGCGGCGCGCTGGGCGGTGGGACGTCCGCTGTCGGCGGAGGAGCGCGCCCCGATGGCCCCCTCTCAACTCGCGGCGCGGGTGGCGGGGTGCGGGCCGGGGCGGCGGGTCTTCAGCCTGCCGTACTGGTGGGGTGACTATCTGCTCTGGCGGTTGCCGCCGGGCGACCAGGTGTTCTGGTACAGCCGCCCGGAAGGGTTCATGGCCCGCGGGAAGGATCCCGGCTTGGACCCCGCGCCCGACGAATGGCGGGCGCTGGTGGAGCGAAACCGCTTCGACACGCTGGTCGTTCGGGCCGAATCGTCGGAGGGCCTGGCGGCCTACCTGGCCGAGGCGCCGCCCGGCGAGTGGGTCGTGGTCGAGGACACCACCTCGCCTGACGGCCCCGGCGGCCCGGCGGGCCGCGGCCTGGTCGTCATCCGCCGTACCGACCCCTGACCCCTGACCCCTGACCCCTGCGCTGACATGCACGACACCCCGCGAGTTTCGGGCGAGCCCCCCAGGGAACCGGCTGCCGAAGCGGCATCGCCGGCGGCGCCCGCGGGCGCGCCCCCCGACGACGGGGCCGACGAGGAACTCATCGTCGTCGGCGCCGGCATCGACTTCACCGACCCGAATTCGCCGCTGGCCCCGCTCTACTTGCGGACCAGTCACGTCGTCCTCGTCGGCCTCCTCGCCCTTTTCGCCGCGGCCTTCTCGCACTTCCCCGTCTGGCACACCGACGTCTGGGCGCACCTGCGCTTCGGAGAAGAGATCGTTAACGACCTCGTCCGGCACCACCGCCTGCCGGAACATGAGCCGTTCCCCGAGTCGTTTGCGGACAAGGAGGCGCAGTACGTCCACTACCAGTGGGTGGCGCAGGCCGGGGCCTACCTGATCTACGAGGCGGGGGCCGCCCTGTCGCCGCCCGACGCCGAGCACCGCCTTGGCGGCGGCGCCCTGTTCCTGGTCACCGCGCACGCCCTCATCCTCGTGCTGCGCTTCGTGCTGCTGTACGTCGCCTTCCGGCGGCTGACCGACTCGCCCCCCGTCGCCGTGCTTGGCGTGGGCCTGGTGTGCGTCATGGGGCTGTTCGTTCACCTGCCGATCCTCCGGCCGCAAATCCTCGGCGAGCTGGCGTTCGCGGCGGTGCTGGTTCCGTTGAGCCGTCCGCTGCTGTCGCGGCGCGCGCTGCTCCTGGTGCCGCTGGTCTTCCTGGTCTGGGCCAACTGCCACGCGTCGTTCGTGATGGGCTTCGTCCTGCTCGGCGCCGTCGCCGTCGGCCGCGCGATCGAAGTCGTGGGAGGCACGGCCGGGATGGCCCGGGGTCTGCTTGCCGCACTCCGTTCACCGCTGGCGGCCACCCGCGCTCTGCTGGCCGACCAGCAGTTCCGCCGGCTGGCGGCGCTGGTCCCCCTGTCCGTGCTGGCGACGATGGCGAACCCGCACGGCCCCTATTTGCTCTACAACAGCTATTTGGTATCTCAGTCCAACAACATCCTGACGATGGAGGAGTGGAAGCCGCTGCCGCTGAGGAGTGCGGTCCACGCGGTGTTCCTCGGCTCGGTGCTGCTTTTGGCGGTGCTGCTGCGCCTGTCGCCGCGGCGCTTCACGCCGGCCCAGGTGCTGCTGCTGCTGGGCTTCGGCCTGCAGTCGGTCGCCCACGCGCGCATGGTCGTGTGGTGGATCATGGTCTTCGCCTGGGTGGTCGTGCCGCACCTGCGCGCCGTGGCTGGGCGCTTTCCCCGGCGCCTCCCGTGGCTGGACGACCCCAGCGTCCCCAGCTTCCACAAGACCGTGGCGGCCGTCGTCATCACCGCCGCGGCGCTGGCCTGGTCGAGGCCGGCGATGTGGCTGCTCTGGCGGGAAGCGCCGACCTCGGAAGGCCGCGTGACGGCCGTGACGCCGGTCCATGTCCTGGAGCGCATCGAGGGGCCGATTCGAGAACGCCTTCAGGTGGTCGATGCCACGCGCTGCCTCGCTGCCCGGCTTTCCGCCCACACGCCGTTGGAGGCGGCCTGCCTGACCCCCGTCGAGCCGAGGCCGTACGTCGTGTTCGTCAGCGAAACCCTCGGCGACTATCTCCTCTGGGATCTGCGCCCGGGCCAGGGCTGGAAGGGACCGCCCCTTCGCCTCAGCTGCTACAGCCACGTCCATCTGTTCAGCCGGGTGTACTGGGACCGGTGCATGCAGGTGAAGCTTGCCAACCGCGGCTGGCAAGAGGTGCTCGACAAGATGGGGGTCGATTTCCTGGTGCTGGAGGACGAACTGTACGACCAGGATCAGCGCAAGGAAAGGGGTAAGTCGCCGGGCTTCTCCAACCTGATCGACCGGGTGCGTCAGGCCGGCGACCGCTGGCAAGTCCTCTCCGCACCAGAGCAGCCGGTCTTCATCGCGCAACGCATCCGTTGAATGAGTCCCGCAAGCGGCTCGTGCCGGTTGTGAAGCCGGCCTCGCCGCGATCAATTGGAAACACGCGCTTTTCGTTCAAGTCGCTATTGACTTTCGGCCGATCATAGATAACAAGGGGCTCGGGCACTTTCCTCACAGGATCCACTCTTCGTTTTCGCCCCCCCTGGGTGCGGGGCGAGCGCCAGGTTCGCAAACCTCAGCAGGCACCGTCATGGCGGGCTTCTCGGCCGGGATACCGTCGCCGGAGATGGGGATCGGACTGTAAAGGGCGATGTTTCTCCTCGTTAACATTGCGCGCTTCTACCGTTAACGTCCTCTTACGCGCCAGCGGGGCCGGGAGGGGTGGAGGCGGGTCGCGCCGAAGAAGTCCGAAATAGCAACTCAATTGTAAGTCGTTGTTGACCAATCACTTGTGGAATCGTTCTCCGTGGGTGAGCGCCGAGCAGTCCGCTCGTGGCACAGCGTGTGCATTAACAAAATGCCGAGCCGGCAGCAACCCGCGGGATTCATGGTGTCCCTCAGAAGACTGAGGGGTGATTCCCTAGTGTGTTTCTGGTCAACGGAGGTTCCTTCTATGCGTCAGATGCTCAAGTTGTGGAACGACGACTGCGGTAGTGGCCTCATCACGGCCGAGTGGCTCTTCCTGTTCGTGATCCTGGTTCTCGGCCTGATTAGCGGTCTGGTTGCGGTGCGTCAGGCGCTGCTCAGCGAGCTGATCGAGTCGGCCCAGGCCCTGTTGGCTCTGAACCAGAGCTACAGCTTCAGCGGCCAGACCAACTGCGAAGCCTCGACCGCCGGTTCGTCCGCCAGCGACACCACCAACACCATCGGCGAAGGCAGCGTCAGCGCCAGCACCGCCGCCATCAGCCAGACCCCCTGCGACTAAGTGGGTCTCTTGCTAACGGTATTGCTGCCCGCGGGGTGACAACCTCGTGAAATCGTCGCGCGGCGAAGTCCCGGCACTCCCTGCCGGGATTTCGCCGTCTTCTCCCCCACAGAGAAGGCCGGCCCCGCCCGGAATCGGGGCCGTCGGTGATCGGAACAGAGAGGGGCGGCGACCATCTCCTCGCGGCCTCTCGAAAAAAACGCCACTTTCCAGCCGCCTGATTCTTGAATCCCCTCATCAAGGCTGGTATAAATGGTCGCACCATCCCCCTGACGGAACACACTCATGCCGCCGTTCTACCCCGACCCCGTGTTTGGTTGGACTTTCTATGCGGTCCTGCTCGGCTTCCTGATAATTGCGACCTACACTGACATCGGGAGCTTGAAGATCCCGAAGAAGCTTACCCTCTCCATGCTGGCGGTCGGCATCGTGGTCAGCCTGGTGCGCGGCGTCTGGATGGGGGCGATCCTTTCGGGGTCGGGGAGCGACGAGAAAGTCTGGCTGTTCGCGAGTTCGCCGGCGCTGGGGGCCCTCGACGGGCTGCTCTGCGCCCTGGCCGGCTTCGCGGCGGGCTTCGGCGTGTTCTGGGTGCTCTGGCTGTTGGGCGTGATGGGCGGGGGGGACCTCAAGTTGATGGCGGCCCTCGGCGCCTGGGTCGGGCCCAGGCAGATGATGGGTCTGCTCTTCGGCAGCGTGGTCGTCTACCTGCTGTTGGGGACCGTCCGGCTGCTTCAGAAGCTGTTCCGCCGCGGGGTGCAGAAGACGGCGTTCAACGTCCAGCAGGGGGCCAAGACCAGCAACCTGAAGAAGACCCCGGCCGGTGCCCGCCGCAAGGATCAGTTGCTGGCCTACTCGCTGCCGGTGGCCATCGCGACCGGGCTGATACTGCCGTTTTTCGTCCTCTACGACCAGCGCCACCCGGTTCCGCCAAAGGACCCGCCCAGCGAGCACGCGTCCGCCCAGCCGTGAGGGGAAAGCCATGCGAATCACGACCACACACCCGCAGCCGACCCGCGGCCCCCGCGCACGCCGCCGCGGCGTCCTGATACTGGCGGAGTTGCTGTTCGTCTTGCCGATCCTCATGATGTTCTTCCTGGGCATCCTCGAGTTCCACATGATGGTGGCGACGCGCGTCGATCTGCTCAACGCCAGCCGGGCGGCGGCACGCGTCGCGGCGAGCGACGGTTACACCTTCAAGACGCAGGCCGACACCGACGCGCACAAGACGGCTAAAGCGGTCCTGGGCACCGGGCGCCTGTCGCGCTTCGCCCACGTCCACATCACCTGGTCGCAGGACCTGCCGCCGGACCAGACGGCCGGCCAGGCCGACTGGGTCGAAGCGAAGGTCGAAGTCCGCGCCCGCTCGGTGATCCCCGACGTGCTCGGCTGGTTGGGCTTCTCCCTCGGCGGCCGGTCCATCGTGGCGGCCACGCGCATGAAACAGGAGTGACGCCCGCGGCCGGCCAGGCCAGCCGCGGGTCCGCCCTTCTCCCCTCGCTTCGGGCCGCTCCGGCCCGTCGCCCCTACGTCCGGCCCGCCGGCCATCGGAAGTTCGGCGCGGGCGGGGCAATGTGCTCTGGAAAACCTTACGTCGGCCTGGCAAGATGGAGTGCTTGGCTGAAGATTACCAACGGTCCTCTGTCCCTCCGGGAGTTCCACCCTTGGTCACGCGAACCTGTTCCCGAGGCGCCCGAGCGGCGGCGGTCAGCGCCAGCACCGTCTTCGCCATCGCGCTAGCCATCGTCGCCGGCCTGATCTTCGCCTGGTTGTTCAAGATCGTCCTGCTCGACAAGCCGAAGACCGCCAAGCCGGTCGATGACTCGATCGAGATCACCCTCGCGGCCGGCAACATCTACAACGACACAGAAATCCGGCCGATCCACGTCAAGAAGGTGAAAGTGTCGCGCGAGAAGTACGCCGCCTACGCCAAGAAGGGCACGACCCTGCTGACCGGCAATCAGCCGGTCGGCCGTGTCGCCAAGGTGTCGATCATGGCGGAGGAGCCCTTCTTCGCGGAAAACCTTTACCCGTTCGCGTACCCGGACTCGGTCGATAAGAAACTGCGCAAGGGGATGCGCTCGGTAATCGTCACGGTCCCCGCCAAGGAGGCGATGGTGCAGACCAACGACTACGTTGACGTGTACTTCACGCTGGCCAGCGAGGTCTTTGGCCCGGGGAGCAACGGGACGGCGCAGATCGCCAAGGCGGCCAAGGTCGTGGCCCGCTTCGGCACGACGAGGCCAGGCGCCCAGCCCGTCAGCCGCGACGCGCCGCGCGAGTACACCCTGGAAGTGACCCCTTACCGCTACGCCATGATCGAGTTGGCCAAGTCCATGGGCGCCAGGTTCTCGTTGGGAGTCGTTCCCCAGAAGGATGCGGTCGTTGCCGCGGGGGACGATAGCGAGAACACGGCTGCGCCGGTTGGCAACGACCTGAACGACCCCCGGGAGCAGTCGGCGGAGCACGTGAGCGGCGCCGACCTGGCCGCCCTGTTCGGCATCGGGCCGGTGGCGCCGGGCGTGCCGCCGTGGGACGTCGAGAAGTACGTCGGCATCAAGAACTCGGGGAAGACGACCTACCCCGGCTACATTCCGCCATCGCGAGCGGGGGGCAGCGGAACGCCGGCCACGCCCGCGACGTCCGGGGCGGAGAGCCGGGCCCGGCCGCCGCAGCCGGCCGTGCCGGTCGCTTACACCCCGACGCCGTCGTCGCGGATTCCGCCGCCAGTGCGGATGCCGCCCCCCTCCGGCCCGGGGTCGTTCAGCCCGTCGGGGGCGGTGGCCTCCTCCGCGCGGAACTTCGGCTTCCGGGCGCCCGCCGACCCCAGCACCAAAGGCTGCAGCACCTGAGGGGCGAAAAAGTAACGGCGGTGGTTCACCGCCTCACACGGGGGGGATCGGGGAGGGCGGAGCCCTGACGCTTTCCCCGATCCTCTTTGTCTTCCGGACCGACGTTCCCCCATCGCTTCCCACCCCGGAGTACACGCGCATGATGTTCGCTTCCCACTCCCGGGTCCGGTCGGGGCGCCAGGGTCGTGTACGCCGCGGCGCGATTACCGTCGCGTGGCTGGTCGTCTTTTCGCTGCTGCTGGTCGTCCTGCTCTGGGTGTCGCAGACGCTCGACTTCCGCATCCACACGCGCGTGGAGTTGCAGGCCGCCGACGACGCCGCGGCCCACGCCGCCGCCCGCGTCCTGGTCACCGAGACGGTGTTCGCCCAGGGCTACGACGGGACTTCTTCGGTCGTCCCGATCGACCGCACCGCCCTCATCGACAGCGCCCGCGCCGCCGGCCAGCGCCTGGCCCGCCTTAACCGCGTCATGGGTAAGCCGCTTGTCCTCAAGGACAACCCAGAGAACCTCACCGACGGCGAGCTGTACGTCGGCACGCTGGACGACCCGGTCTCGCGCACCTTCATCGGGCTGACCAACGCCGGCTTCGACCCGTTCAACCCCGACCTGAACGCCGTGCGCGTCAAGACGCACCGCCGCCGGGTGGGGGCCTCGGCGACGTATTTCATCGACCGCGACGTGGTCGGTTTCCGCCTGAAGCCGCCGCCTGCCTCCAGCCCCTACCCGACGTTCCCCCAGGTCCCGATGGTGCCCATCGCGATCCTTTCCGACCCCTGCCTGCCGGGCCAGAACACTCCCATCTGCTGGGCGAGCAAGGGCCCGTCCACCTGGGAACAGCAGATCATGGCGCGCGGGGGAAACGACGTCTGGTCGATCGACCCGGTGACGGGCCAACCGACCAACATCGTCGGCGACGGCATTCCCGAGATCACGCTGACCTTGACCGAGAACAGCACGTCGGGCAACGCCCAGCCGGTCTACCTCGACAACACCCGGGTCGGCTCCGTGGACACGCTGCTGGCGCAGATCCAGAATGGCGTCACCTACGGCGACCTGGCGGCGAACAACGGACAACTCGCGGGGCAATTCCTCCTCAACGCGGGCGACGGCGTCCCGCCCCCGCCGGCCAACACGCCGCCGCCGACCGCCAACGTGGCGGTGCCGGCGACTTCGGTGCTGGCGGCAGGCCAGGCGGCGCTGCTGGTGAACGGCGACCCGTCGCAACAGCCGCCGACCAGCGGTTTGCAAGGAATCCTTGGCCAACCGCGCATCTGGATGCTATACTCAGGGGTTCCCAGTACGGGCAACAACCCGACCCTAAATGTGGTAGGGTTCGTGGTGGCGCGCGTCATGAGCGTCGCGGGGGGCGGGGGCTCGGTGACGATCGTCCTGCAGCCGAGCGTCCTGGTGACGGATACGGCGGTCACAGACTGGACGTTGCGCGACCTGGGACCACGGAGCCTGTACAATCCGTACATTGCTCGGCTCCGGTTTGTGGAATGAGGTGAGGGGGGATCTCGGAGAGGGGACATGGGACCATGCGGGTAGTTGTGGCGCAGGAACAGCCGGGCAACAGCGAGGTGATCCGCCAGCTCCTCCTGGGGATGGGGTTGGAGTGCGCGTCCGGGGACTGCGTGGCGCACGCGGATCTCGCAATGCGCCTGGCGCAGAACCCAGCCGACCTGGTGCTGGTAGGCACCGGGGCCGACTCAAGTTCGACGGTCAGCGTCGTCCGGCAGGCCTTGCCGCTGACGAAGGCGCCGGTTATGGTGATGGGCCCGGCCGCCGACGCCGGGCAGATCCTGCTCTACTTGCAGGGCGGGGCGCGCGAGTTCCTGGACGAGGCCCGGCTGCAAGAGAACCTCGAAACCGCGCTGGAGAAGCTGCGCCTGAGCGGCGAGGGCCGGCAGGGACAGGGGGTCGTCATCGGGGTCGTGTCGCCGTCGCCCGGGAGTGGCGTGACGACCGTGGCGATGAACCTGGCCTTCGTGCAGGCGCGGGAGCATCCCAACCAGGTAGCCCTGCTGGAGATGGGGCGCGGCGCCGCCGACATGGCCCTGGCGCTGGACCTGAAGCCCCGACACACCGTCGCCGACGTGCATCAGGAGCACGACCGCCTCGACGCCCGTTTGCTGCGGCAGAGCATGCTGGAGCATCCCGGCGGGGTGCAGATCCTGGCGCAGAAGCCGGGGGCCCTGAGCGTCGAGCCGCTGCCGGTGCCGACGGTGCGGAAGTCGGTGATTCTGCTGCGCACGATCTACGCGGTCAGCGTCCTCGACCTGGGACACGACCTTGGCGAGGAGCACTACGAGGCGCTGCGGCTGTGTGACTCGGTAGTGGTAGTGGTGCGGCTCGACGTGCCGGGGCTGAAGCACGCCCGCCGCTTCGTGCAGGAGTTGGAGAAGCGCGGAGTGCCGTCCGGCCGGATCCAGCGGGTGGCCAACCGCTACGGGCAGAAGGGGCAAGTCCCCTGGAAGAACGCGGAAGAGGCGGTCAGCGCCAAGTTCGCGGGCTGGATCCCCGAGGACCCGGGCCGCGTCAACGCCGCCCTCAACCAGGGCCAACCGGTAGTGATCGCCAGCAGTTACTCGCGCATCACGCGGCGCTTCCACAAGCTCGCGGACCAACTCAACGGCAAACATCGATAGCAAACCGGCCGGCGGCGGCCGGCCCTGGAGTAAGCGATGTCCGTGCTCCGAAACAACGGCTCGTCCCAGGACGAGCAAGTGGCCCGGAAAAAGCACAACCTCCGCCTGCAGAAGCTGAAGGCGGAGATCCACCGTCAACTCGTCGAGGGGCTCGACCTGTCGCGGCTGCACCGGATCCGGCCGGAGCGGCTGCGGCGCGAGGTCCGCGAGATGGCGATCCGGCTGACGAGCACTTCGCCGGAGATGCTCAACGAGCTGGAGCGTGAGCGCCTGGTTGATGAGATCATGCACGAGGCGTTCGGCCTGGGCCCGCTTGAGGGGCCGATGAACGACCCGGCGGTCAGCGACATCCTGGTGAACGGGCCGCGCGAGGTCTACCTGGAGCGCGACGGCCGCCTGGGGCTGAGCGACATCGTCTTCGCGGACGACGCCCACCTGATGCAGATCATCCAGCGCATCGCGGCGCGGATCGGCCGCCGCATCGACGAGATGTCGCCGATGGTGGACGCCCGTTTGCCCGACGGCAGCCGTGTCAACGCCATCATCCCACCGCTGTCGCTGACCGGCCCCGTGCTGTCGATTCGCCGCTTCGGCGTGCGCCTGACCGCCGACGACCTGCTCGCCAACGGCACCATGCCGCGCGAGATCCTGCAACTGCTCGGGGCGGCGGTGCAGGGGCGCATCAGCACGCTGATCTCCGGCGGCACCGGCACCGGCAAGACGACTTTG
>Ga0116224_10000538_pt1 | contig 29782 bp, 25 predicted proteins | sample Sb_taG_9_FD_89699 | JGI IMG/M metagenome (GOLD analysis project Ga0116224, IMG submission 89699) | Peat soil microbial communities from Weissenstadt, Germany - Sb_50d_b_LC metaG | ecosystem: Environmental > Terrestrial > Soil > Wetlands > Peat | place: Germany: Weissenstadt | collected 2010-09-21 | reverse complement strand
TGCAGCACGACGTAACCGGCGAAGAAATAGTAGTCGTTGCCGAGCGCAAGCGCGGCGGCGAACACGATGCCGCCGACGACAAGGCAACTGACGAAGAAAATATCCGAGCGCACGTTTCAGCGTCCCAACAAGCCGGCCGGCCGCACCGCCAGCGTCAACAGCAGAAATCCAAACGATACCGCGGGCGCCCAGGACGGACCGTAGAAGGTCGAGGTCAGGCTCTCGAAGATGCCGATCAGCATGGCGGCAATCAGTGTTCCCGGCAGGCTGCCCATGCCGCCGAGCACGCAGATCGCGAACACGCGGCCGATATATTCGCGTCCGACCGACGGCTCGACCGGCTGGATGATGATGAGGAAGGCGCCGGCAATCGAGGCGGAGGCTATGGAAATGCCGAAGGCGATGCGCTTGATCCGAATCGGATCGACCCCCATCAGCTTGAGCGCCAGCTGATCCTGCGCCACCGCCATGATCGCGCGGCCGACAAAGCTGCGGGTGAGGATGAGCTGCAACACCGCGATCATCAACAGCGACACCAGGCACGGCACCAGGATGCGCAGCGGAATGTCGAGGCCGGCGATGTGCCAGGTCGGGCCGATATAGCGCGCCTCGACGTAGCGGTAGTCGACGCCGAAATAGAGCACGAGCGTCACTTCGGTGATGAACAGGAGGCCGAAGAAAAAGGCCAGCCCGCGCATCGATTCCTGCCCGCGCTTCTCGAACGAGACATAGTAGATCTGATAAATGCCGGCGCCGAGCACGTAGAACGCCGGCGTCACCACGATAGCGGTGAGGATCGGATCCAATCCGAACGTAATGTTGACGATATAGGCGATGTAGGAGCCGAGGATGATGAAAGCGGGGTGGGCGATATTGACGATGTCGAGGATGCCGAACGATATCGTGATGCCGGCCGTCACCGCGGCATAAAACGCCCCGATTAGGATGCCCGAGACGATGGCATTGACAAGCAGATCGAACGAAAAAATCATTCCTCAGCCCTGCGCCCCCGCGTTACCGTGCCGACACCTTCATCCGGCGCGGTCGCTCGGCTTGTCCAGCAATCTCAGGGCCAAGGCGTTCCTCCGGCGATTTTTTGGCACTCTATAGAAAACGCTCGGCTATTGGCAAATAGTCTCGGCAAATTGCAAGGTGTTGGCATGTCGCAACGCCGTGCCCAAAAGAGAGCCAAACGCCGTGCCCTGATTATCGGCGGCTCGATGAGCGGGCTTTTGGCAGCCACCATGCTGCTGCGGCGCGGCTGGGCGGTCGACGTCTTCGAGCGTGTCGAGAGCGAGCTTGCCGGCCGCGGCGCCGGGATCGTGGCTCAGGCGGAGCTGATCGGGCGGTTGACGGCGCTCGGTCTCGACGTGCGCGATCTCGGTGTGGCGGTGACGCGGCGACAATTGCTCGACCGCGATGGCCGCGTCGTCGGCGCGATCGTCTGTCCGCAGGTATTGACCGCCTGGGAACGCGTTTACCGCCTGCTGCGCGGTGCGTTCCCCGCGGACTGCTATCACCGCGGGCGTGGGCTCAAGTCCTTCGTGCAAGACGATCGTGGCGTTACCGCCCATTTCGCCGACGGCGGCATGGAGGAGGGCTGTGTCCTGATCGGCGCCGATGGATTGCGCTCGAGCGTGCGGCAGCAATGCCTTCCCGACGTCGCGCCGCTCTATGCCGGTTATGTGGCCTGGCGCACGCTCATCGCGGAAAGCGCGCTGCCGCAGGCGATCCATCGCGACCTGTTCGAAGCGATGACGTTCTGCCTGCCGCCCGGCGAACAATTTCTCGGCTATCCGGTCGCCGGCCCCGACAACGATCTGCGGGCGGGTCGCCGCCGTTACAACGTCGTCTGGTATCGCCCGGCCGACGAAGCACGCGAGCTTCGCGCGCTCCTGACCGACGACAGCGGCGTTGTCCACGCGATCGCGATCCCGCCGCCGCTCATCCGCCGCGAGGCCATCGCCGCCATGCGCGCGGCGGCCGAGCGGCTGCTGGCGCCGCAATTGCGCGAGATCGTGCGCCTGATCGACGAGCCGATCTTGCAGCCGATCTACGATCTCGAAAGTCCGCGGCTCGCCTTCGGGCGCGTCGCCATCGTGGGCGATGCCGCGTTCGTGGCGCGGCCGCACGTGGCCGCCGGTGTATCCAAGGCGGCTGACGATACGGCGGCGCTGACGGCGGCGCTCGAGGCCGACGACGTCGAGCCGGCGCTTCGCCGCTATGAGGCCGAGCGATTGCCGGAAGGCAAACGCATCATCGAGCGCGCGCGGCACCTCGGCGCTTATCTGCAGGCGACGCAAAGCGCCGAGGAGCGCACCCGTTCTGCCCGCCACGGCATTCCGCAAGCCGTGCTCGCCGAGACCGCAACGCTGGATTTCCTATACGCCTGACGGCGGAAACCCGGTAGCCAGTATCGTGAGGATGATCGGCGCCCTCCGCGGCGCCGCGTAGCATCCTTTCTGTGATGTTTTATGAACGGTATTTGCTCGTTTGATCGACGCGCCGCTGGAAAATAATACCGCAGAAATTATTTTATTCTCTGTTCTACTGAGAACAGGGCAAATCTCAGCATGATGCCATCATGAGATGAGCGAATCGCGCGCTGCGTCGCAGGCGAGTTCGGCGCGATGCTACCGATCTGTTTAACGCGTTTGCATTGGGGCCATGACCCCGCATGCTTTCCGGGATGATGGCGGCATCGATGGCCGCTAACGGGAACGCATTGCCTTGCCAAAGGAACAAACGATGAAATCTTCTGTGATCAAGCGCTCTGTCGTCATCTCCGGGCATAAAACCAGCGTGAGTCTCGAGGAGCCGTTCTGGCAGGAACTGAAGGAGATTGCGCGATCGCGCGCTATGACTCTGTCAAATACCGTGCAGGGGATCGATACAGGCCGGCGCCAGGGCAACCTCTCCTCGGCGATCCGGCTATTCGTGCTCGACGATCTGCGTGTCCGGCTGTCGCGGACCGCGGGATCGGATTTATGGGATTTCGTTTCCGCCGCGAAGTTGTCGGCAGGCGAAGCAGGCGCGAACAACCGCGTCAACGCCCTGAGAGACAGAACCGGATGATCCGGTTCTGCCTCACACGTGCTGGCCGCCGTTGATGTGGATTTCGGCGCCGTTGACGTAGGACGACGTCTCCGTGCACAGGACGTAGATGATCTTCGCCACCTCGTCCGGCGTGCCCAGCCGATGCATGGGGATATTCTCGACGATCTTTTCCGTTCCCGGCGACAGCATGGCGGTGTCGATCTCGCCCGGCGCGATGGCGTTGACGCGCACGCCGACCGCGCCGAAGTCGTGCGCCATCTCGCGCGTCAGTGCGGCGAGCGCCGCCTTCGAGGTTGAATAGGCGGCGCCGGCGAATGGATGCACGCGCGAGCCCGCGATCGAGGTGACGTTGACGACTGAGCCCTTAGCGGCCTTGAGCTCATCGAGCAGCCCGCGCGCCAGCATGATCGGGGCGAAGAAGTTCACCTGAAACACGTGGTGCCAATCGTCACGCGAGGTGTCGATCGAATCGAGCCGCGCGCCGCCTGCCGCCTTCGGCGAGATCGCGGCATTGTTGACCAGCGCATGCAATTCGCCGTTGAGTCGGCTTTTGATTTCCGCGATTGCCGCGACGGTGTTGTCGCTGTCCGCGAGATCGACCTGGATGTGATCTTCGGGACCCGCTTCCCACGGACAATTTTCGGGAAACGGATGGCGCGAGCAGGTCAGCACGCGCCAGCCCGCGGCGGAAAAACGCTTGACGGTGGCGTGGCCGATGCCGCGGCTCGCCCCGGTGAGGAGAAGCGTGCGGCGCGGCTGGTTGCTGTTCGGCATCTTCAATTATCCGGTCACGGGTAAAGCCGCGTCTTGCTCCACGGCGCCTGGGCATCGGCGCGGCGAAAAGCGACGCGATCATGCAACCGGAACGGCCGTTCCTGCCAAAACTCGATTTCCTGCGGCTTGACGCGAAAGCCGGACCAATGCGGCGGCCGCGGCACCGCGCCAATGGCGAATTTCGCCGTATAGCGCGCTACAGCTTTTTCGAACGCCAGGCGGCTTTCCAGAGCCGCGGATTGATTGCTCGCCCAGGCGCCGATCTGCGCCATGCGCGAGCGCGTGGCGAAATAAGCGTCCGCCTCTTGCGCCGAGACTGGCTCGACGTCGCCGCGCACGCGCACCTGGCGCTGCAGCGATTTCCAATAAAATGTCAGCGCCGCCTTGGGCGCACCGGCGAGCTCGTGACCCTTCACGCTGTCGAGGTTGGTATAGAAAACGAGGCCGCGCTCGTCGAAGCCCTTCAGCAGCACCATTCGCGCATTGGGCAGCCCGTCGGCGCCGATGGTGGCGAGCGCCATGGCGTCGGGATTGACCGGTTCGGCGCGCTTGGCGTCGGCAAACCACGCCGCAAACAGGCGCAGCGGCTCGTCGGCTTCAGCGAAGTCACCGCCTGTTAACCATACCGGGTGTTCTATCGGCGCTGCGTCGGACATTCCGCTGGAGTTCCAAAGGTGCTCGCGTGCGGCGATCGGAAAGTGCGCCGCCGGTCTCTATATAATGGAACCGGAGGGCTACGCCTATGTTGGCCGGCGCGCCGGCTGGCCGTCGCAGCCGCGCTGATCAGCGCGTTGGCCGCCGCGGGCTGCTCCTTCCGCCTCGACTCGATATTCCCCAATAGCGAAGCCGACGTCGAGCAGACCGGCTCCACGGCCAAGGCCGGCCGTCGGCCGGTCGACGCCGATTACAATGCGGCACAAGCCGAGGTGGACCTCGCCTATGCGCGCGCGGCCGCAGCCGACGCGCTGGCGCGCGGCGGCAGGGACGTCAGCCTGCCTTGGGAGAATCCGCATACCGGCGCCGGCGGCAATATCACGCCCCTTGCCGCGGCCTATACCGAAGGGACTTTCACCTGCCGCGATTTCCTCGCCAGCTACGTGCGCGGCCAGGCGCAGTCGTGGCTGCAGGGCGAAGCCTGCCGCACGGCGCGCGGCCAGTGGGAAGTCAGGAGCCTAAAGCCGTTCAAACAGGGCTGACCGGCCATCCCGGCGGCTACGAGGCCCGGCGTTGCATTGCGGGACCGCCGCGAAAGTCCCACATTAAAAGCGCATGGGCGGGCGGGGCCGGCCCCAAAACTTAAGCGGAGTCTGTGGGGATGCGTGACCCCTACGAGGTGCTGGGTGTCGATCGCAAGGCGAGCGCAGGCGACATCAAGAGCGCCTTCCGGCGCCTGGCGAAAAAACTGCATCCCGACGCCAACAAGAACGATCCGAAGGCGGCGTCGCGCTTTGCCGAGATCAATGCCGCCTACGAGATCCTCGGCGAGGACGACAAGCGCAAGGCGTTCGACCGCGGCGAGATCGACGCGGAAGGCAAGCCGCGATTCCGCGGCTATGAGGGATTCGGCGGCGCCGGCGGTCCAGGCGCCCGCGCCGGCGGCTTTGCGCCAGAAAGCGAGTTCGAGACCTTCAGCTTCGGCCCCGAAGGTTTTACCCGCGGCACGAGGCGCGGCCGCGCCGGCGGCGGCTTCGGCGGCTTCGAGGACATCCTGCGGGAGGCTTTCGGCGGCGCAGCCGGCGCGCGGCGCGGCGGAGCGGCCTACGAGCCGGACGAGTTCAACACCGGGACGAATGTTACGGCTTCGCTGACCGTGTCGCTGCAGGACGCCGCGCACGGTGCCACCCAGCGTCTGCGTCTGCCGTCCGGCAAGGACGTGGAAGTGAAAATTCCCGCCGGCATCGGCAACGGTCAGCAAATCCGGCTGCGCGGACAGGGCATGACAGGCCCCGGCGGAGCCGGCGATCTCTTGATCACCGTGTCCATTGCGCCGCATCCGACCTTCACGCTCGAGGGCGCCGACATCCGGCTCGATTTGCCGGTCACGCTTTATGAGGCCGTGCTCGGCGCCAAAGTGCGCGTGCCGACCCTCGACCGGCCGGTGGAGATCGCGATTCCGGCCGGGACCAGCAGCGGCCGCACCTTCCGCCTTAAAGGCAAGGGCTTTCCCGCAAAGGCCGGGCGGGGCGATCTTCTCGCCACGGTGCGCATCATGCTGCCCGAGAAAAGCGATCCCGAACTCGAAGAGCTGATGAAAAAATGGCGGACCGAGAAACCCTACGATCCGCGCAAGGATTTGTGACGTTGCGCTTCATCGCGCACGCCGCCGAGTAAGGCTGCCCGCCAGGTTGCATGTCCGCGACGATCAGCGTACGCAGCGCGAATGAATAGAAGCATTTTCGCGTTCGACACGATATCGCATATGGGCCGGCGCGAATGGCTCGTCGTCGCGTTCGTCGCGACGCTGACGCTTTTGTTTCTTCCGCTGGTGGTGAGGAAGGTCGTCGATTTCGGGCAGGGCGACATGCAGGTGTATTTTCGCGCCGGCTGGGCGGTCTGGACCGGCTATCCGCTCTACCAGGTCACCGACCATCATGGCTGGACCTATCACTACCCGCCGACCTTCGCGTTGTTCATGGGCCTGTTCGCCAATCCGCTGCCGGGTCATCCGCAGCCTTCCTGGGCGCTGCCATTTACCGCTTCGGTCGTGGTTTGGTACTTGATCAACGCCGTTTGCCTGCTGCTCGCTTTGCATGTCTGGGCGAACACGCTGGAGCGTTATCGGCCGATCGCGGCGCGGCCCGGATTTTTGCAAGGTCCGTGGCTCCTTCGGCTCGCTCCGCTGATCGCGCTGCTGCCCTTCATCGGCGACGGCTTGGCGCGCGGACAACCGGCGCCGATCCTGCTCCTGCTTGTCGTCCTTTTCTTTGCGCTCTACGTCGAGAACCGCAGTGCGGGGGCCGCCTTTGCCTTTGCGCTCGCCATCACCATCAAAGTGTTTCCGCTGGTGCTTGCCGTCATTCCGTTGCTGCGGCGCGACTGGAAATTCATGGTTTGGGCGGCCGCGTGGGGCATCGTTTTGCTGATCGGGCTGCCTGTTATCTGTCTCGGTCCGGCGGCGACGCTTGATCTCTATCGGGTGATGTTCAACGAACATCTGGCCGGCATCATCAGCGGATCGATGTCGCCCCAGATAGCGGCGCAAGTTTCGCCCGGGGCCAATTCGAGCATTGGGGTCGGCGCGGTCGTCGCGCGTATCGCCGCCGGGACCGCGTTCTACTCCGCGCCGTTGCCGCGCTGGGCTTCCGCGCTTCAGCTCCTGTTCAACGTCATTGTCGTGGTCGCCGTCGCTATCCTCGGACGCGGCGGCTTCTGGAATTTGCGCGGCGCGCAGCCCGCGGCCGGCTATCCGCTCCTGGTCGCCGGCTCGGTCCTGTTTGCCGCGATACCGCTGATGATCGCGTTTGCCGGGCCGCAATACGTCACTTGCGCGGTGCCGCTCGTGGGCGTGCTTCTGGTCGAGACGTGGCGGCGCAGGGGCGAACAGGCCGTCACCGGCCCGATGATCGCCTGGGCGTCTTTTGCATGGCTGTCGATGATCGCGCTCGAAGTGCCGTGGAACTGGGTCAAGCTGATCGGGCCGATGACCTGGGCGCTGCTGCTGCTCGCGCCAGCAAGCCTGTCGTTGATCGGTAGGGTCTCCCTGACTTCCGATGCGGCCCGGCCGGAGGGGGAACGCCTGGGTGGACGCGTTGCGGGTTAATGGTGCGGGTTCGCCCCGGTAAGCGCGCTTGCTGGTTCCACCGGCCCTATGCCATAGGAGGCCGGACGCCGGGATCGTCGAGCGGGGTCGGAGAATGTCGGAAGTCTCGGGCCTCATGCGCGGCAAGCGCGGCCTCGTTATCGGGGTCGCCAACCAGCGTTCGCTCGCTTGGGGCATCGCCAAGGCCGCCCGTGCGCATGGCGCCGAACTCGCGCTCACCTATCAGGGTGATTCGCTGCGCAAGCGCGTCGAGCCGCTGGCCGAGGAGATCGGCGGTCTGGTGGTCGGCCATTGCGACGTGACCGAGCCGGAAACCATCGACGCGGTATTCGCGAAAGTGCAATCAGCCTGGGGCGCGATCGATTTCCTCGTCCACGCGATCGCCTTCTCCGACCGGGAGCAACTCAACGGACGCTATGTCGATACCACGCAGGACAATTTCACCAAGACGATGCTGGTAAGCTGCTATTCGTTCACTTCGATCGCGCAGCGCGCCGAGAAGATGATGCCGAACGGCGGCGCCATGCTCACGCTCACCTATTACGGGGCGGAAAAATGGATGCCGCATTATAACGTCATGGGCATCGCCAAAGCCGCGCTGGAAGCATCCGTCTGGTATCTCGCCGCCGATCTCGGCGTGAAGAACATTCGCGTCAACGCCATCTCCTCGGGGCCGATCAAGACACTGGCCGCCGCCGGCATCGCCGACCTGCGCTATATCTTCAAGTGGAACGAATACAACGCGCCGCTGCGGCGCAATGTGACGATCGAGGATGTCGGCGAAGCCGGCGTTTATCTTTTGTCCGATATGTCGCGGGGCGTCACCGGCGAAGTGCACCACGTCGATGCCGGCTATCACATCGTCGGCATGAAGCACCCGGATGCGCCGGATATCGCCGTCGGCAAGGAATAATCGTTCGACGGCGGAAAAACGGCAGCGGCCGGACTCTCGTCCAGCCGCTGTCACGAAACACCGCTCAAGGCGCCTCGCGAATCTTAAGAAGCAGACGGCGCGGCCTCGTACGAGACGCGCGCTACCGTCGTTACTTCTTCATCTTCTTCTTTTTCGGCTTCTTGGCCATGGGTTACTTCCTTCTAAGCGTGATGAGTGTACGGCAGGGTTGAGTTCAAGCTTCGCGGGCATGTCTCGGTCCCTCTGCCCTCGCCCCCCTTACCGCCGCGGACAATGCCACAGGGGGCCGTTGCCCGCAATATAAAACTGGCAAATAACCCTGATTTTTCCGTAGCTTAATGGATATTCAGCTTTTCATTAATCGGCGTTCAGCGAGATGAACCCGCAATGAACGGCACCGAAAAGCGCCTGCAAATGCGAGGGGCTTGCGCGGCCGCGTGGATTTGACCCGCCGGACCCCACGGGCTACCAAACCGACGCGTCTGCCGCAGGCAATCGGCGCCATTGGGCGGCGCTTTATGCGCGCCAAGTTCTTCAAGCATCAAGTTCTTCAAGCATGTCATTCAACACGTTCGGGCATTCCTTCCGCGTGACCACCTTCGGCGAAAGCCATGGGCCCGCGCTCGGCTGCGTGGTCGATGGCTGCCCGCCGCGCATCGCGCTCAGCGAAGCCGACATCCAGCCCTATCTGGATCGCCGCCGGCCCGGCCAGTCGCGCTTCACCACGCAGCGCCAGGAGCCGGATGCGATCAAGATCCTGTCCGGGGTGTTTTTGGAGGAAGCGAGCGGACAACAGGTCACCACCGGCACCCCGATCGCGCTCATCATCGACAATGTCGATCAACGCGTCAGGGACTATGCCGATATCAAGGATAAATATAGGCCCGGCCACGCCGATTACACTTATGACGTCAAATACGGCGTGCGCGATTATCGCGGCGGCGGCCGCCAGTCCGCGCGCGAAACGGCGATGCGGGTCGCGGCCGGCGCCATCGCGCGGAAAATCGTACCCGGCTTGCAGGTGCGCGGCGCGCTGGTGCAGATGGGAGCGCAGCGGATCGATCGCGCGCGCTGGGACTGGGCCGAGGTGGAGCGCAACCCGTTCTTTTGTCCCGATGCGCAGGCCGCGGGCCGCTTCGGCGAATATCTTGACGATGTGCGCAAGCGCGGCTCCTCGGTCGGCGCCGTCATCGAAATCGTGGCCGAAGGGGTGCCGGCCGGTCTCGGCGCGCCGATTTACGGCAAGCTCGATGCCGATCTTGCCGCGGCGCTGATGAGCATCAACGCGGTAAAGGGCGTCGAGATCGGTGCCGGCTTCGCCGCCGCCGAGCTTCCCGGCGAAGAGAACGGCGACGAGATGCGCATGGGCAATGACGGCAAGCCGATTTTTCTCTCCAACAATGCCGGCGGCATCCTCGGCGGGATATCCACCGGCCAGCCGCTGGTCGCACGTTTTGCCGTCAAGCCGACCTCGTCGATCCTAACCCCGCGGCGCACCGTCGACCGCTACGGCCGCGAGACGGAGATCGTCACCACCGGGCGCCACGACCCTTGCGTCGGCATCCGCGCGGTGCCGGTCGGCGAAGCAATGGTCGCCTGCGTGGTCGCCGATCATTATCTGCGTCATCGCGGCCAGATCGGCGATGCTCCGGCTTGGCCGTTCGCGCCGCCGCGGGGCCGATAAGATGATCGACGCTCACCAGCGTGTCCAGGCCGCCGTCAGCGCGTTCGCTCGCGGCGAACTGGTGATCGTCGCCGACGACGACGATCGCGAAAACGAGGGCGACCTGTTCGTCGCCGCGTCTTTGTGCACGCCCGAGCAGATGGCGTTCATCATCCGCCACACGTCGGGCATCGTCTGCGCGCCGCTTGCCCAGGACGAGGCGCGGCGGCTGCATCTCGATCCGATGGTGGCGCGCAACGACGCCCCGCTCGGCACCGCATTTACCGTGTCGGTCGACGTGCGCCACGGGCTTACCACCGGCATATCCGCCGAGGAGCGCACCAACACGGTTCGCGCGCTCGCCAACGGCAATATGGGAGCGGCCGACTTCGTGCGGCCCGGCCATGTGTTTCCGCTGGTCGCCAAGGAAGGCGGCGTACTCATGCGCTCGGGACACACGGAAGCCTGCGTCGATCTTTGCCGGCTCGCCGGCTTGCCGGCGGTCGGCGTGCTCGCCGAGATGATGAACGACGACGGCACGGTGATGCGCGGACCGCAGATCGCCGAGTTCGCCGCGCGTCACAAGCTGCAGCGCCTCACCATCGCTGATTTGATCGCCTACCGTCAGGCGCGCGACAAGCTGATCGAGCGCGTCGGCGAGTTTCCGGTGGAGTCCGAGATTGGAACGCTGACCGGTTACGCCTTTCAGACGCCGTTCGATCCGTTTTACCACATGGCCTTCGTGCACGGCCGCATCGGCGACGGCCGCAACGTGTTGACGCGGCTGCATCGCGCCAATCTCATCCTCGACGTATTTGGTGGGGCCAAGGCCATCCACCGGACGCTCGAACGCTTCAAGGCCGAGGGCAGCGGCGTACTGGTGGTTTTGCGCGACGGCGCCGCCGGCGTTCCGGTGGTCGCCATTCCGAAATCGGATGAAACCGCCTCGGGCGAGGCGCGCAGCCGGCAATGGCGCGAAGTCGGCCTCGGCGCGCAGATTCTCAAGGATCTCGGCGTCACGTCGATCCGGCTCCTGAGCTTCTCGCGTCACATGACCTATGTGGGGCTGTCCGGTTTCGGCATCGAGATCGTAGCGACCGAACCGGTCGAGGCGTGACGCCGTGCAGCGGCGCGTCCGCGTCGGTAGGTACGCGGGAAGGCGGTTTCGACGCGCGCGAAATGCCGTCCTGCCCTGCCGGCTTGGCCGTATCATTTCGTCCGAAATGGTGGCTATAAGCCGATGGGCGACGATACCGACACTGCAAATGCTAGGAGGTTTCGATGCCCGAGCATAATCCGCATGATCCGATCGACCGGCAACGTCGCGCCCTCATCGGTGTCGGCGGCGCGCTGATCCTGGCCGCCGCCTTGTGGCCGGGACGCGCGGGCGCGCAAACGAACGGCGCCAAGCTGAATATCGGCGTCATCGGTTCCGGCCATATCGGCGGCACGATCGGCGGGCTTTGGGTCAAGGACGGCCACAAGGTGCTGTTCTCCTCACGCCATCCCGAGGAACTCAAGGACTTGGTGACGGGGCTGGGCGAGCTTGCGCAAGCCGGCACGGTCGAGCAGGCCATCGCCATCGGCGACGTGGTTTTCATCGCGGTGCCCTACAAGGCGTTGCCTCAGGTCGGCCAGGATTACGGCGCCGCGCTCAAGGGCAAGATCGTGCTCGACGCCTGCAACTCAACAACGGCGCGCGACGGCGCCGAGCTCACCGACGAAGTCCAAATGAACGGTATCGGCGTAACCTCGCAGAAATATCTGCCCGGCACGCGGCTGGTGCGCGCCTTCAATTCGATGAGCTACACGAACTTCGCCCGCGAGGCGAACCGTCCGGATCCGAAAATGGCGATCCCGATTGCCGGCGACGATCCGAAAGCGGTGCAAGTGGCCGCCGGCCTCGTGCGCGACGCCGGCTTCGATCCGGTGGCGGTCGGCACGCTGAAGGACGCGAGCCGCTTCCAGATGGGCGGGCCGGGCTACAACCAGCAGGTGACCGCGGCCGAGCTGAGGCAGAAGCTGTCGCTCGCCCAATGAGCGTGCTGCGTCGCTCCCTCGCCAGGGCGATGCCGGCGACGCCGCAGGAGCGTGCGGCGGCGCTTTGGTCGTTCGCTTATTTCTTCATGCTGCTCGCTGGCTATTACGTGCTGCGGCCGTTGCGCGATCAGATGGGAATCGCCGGCGGGGTCAAGAATCTGCCGTGGCTTTTCACCGCCACCTTCGTGACGCTGATCGTGGCGCAGCCGCTTTACGGGGCGCTGGTGGCGAAGCTGCCGCGGGCGCGCTTCATCCCCATCGTCTATCACTTCTTTGTCGCCAATCTCGCCCTGTTCTGGCTCTTTCTGACGCTCGACATCGCGCCGACCATCGTCGCCCGCATATTCTTCGTCTGGGTCAGCGTGTTCAACCTGTTTGCGGTCGCGGTGTTCTGGTCGTTCATGGCTGACCTGTTCACTGCCGAGCAGGGCAAACGCCTTTTCGGCTTCATCGGCGCGGGCGGCACCGCCGGCGGATTATTGGGTCCGGTCATCACTATCGGATTGTCGGTCCCACTCGGCCCGGTCAATCTCCTGATCGCGGCGGCGGTGCTGCTGGAACTGGCGGTATTCTGCGTCTACCGGCTCGAGCGCGCGGCGAGTGCGCAAACGGTGGATCGCGGTGAAGCGCCTCGCATCGGCGGCAATGCCTTCGCGGCGCTGCCCGAACTCATTCGTTCACCTTATTTGCTCGGCGTCGGTCTATGGATCAGCCTGTTGTCATTCTGCGCCACGATCGTCTATTTCGAGCAGGCCAATATCGTCTCGGCGACGGTGCATTGCGCCGGCGCGCAAACGCGCATCTTCGCCGGCATCGATCTGGCGGTTGGACTCCTTAGTCTGGCGACCCAGGTCTTGCTGACCGGCCAGGTGCTCAAGCGTTTCGGCACCGGCGTCGCCGCCGGCGCGCTGCCGGGCGTCTATGTCGTCGGCTTTGCCGCACTGTTTTTGGCGCCGACGCTTGCCGTGGTAGTCACGCTGCAGGTGGTGCAGCGCTGGATGAATTTCGCCATCGCCAATCCGGCCCGGCAGGTATTCTTTACCGTGCTGGCGCGCGAGGAAAAGTACAAAGCCAAGAACCTGATCGACGTGGTGATCTATCGCGGCTCCGACGCGTTATACGGTTGGGTATTCGACAGCTTGCAGGCGGTGGGTCTAAAACTCGGGGCGATCGCGCTGGTCGCGCTGCCGCTCGCGGCCGGCTGGCTCCTGCTGTCCGCGGTGTTGGGGCGGGTCCAGGAGCGCCGCGCCGTGGTGATGGACAAGGCGGCCGCAATGCAAGGAGGACAAGCATGAACACTCCCATCATCACGCGACGCGAATTCACCATAGCGGCCGGTGCGGTCGGAGCGACAGCATTCATGCCGCCCGCCTTGGCGCAAACGCCGGCGCTCCTCACGCGCGCCATTCCCTCGACCGGCGAGCGGCTGCCCGCGGTCGGGCTCGGCACCGCGCAGGTCTTCGACACCGACGACGAGACGACGCGGCAAAAGGCGGCCGCGGTGCTTGCGGCGCTGATCGCCGGCGGCGGGCGCCTGGTCGACACCTCCTCGGTTTACGGTGACGCCGAAGCGGTACTCGGCGAAGTAATGGCTCAGGGGGCTTTGCGCGAAAAACTCTTCATCGCCACCAAGCTCGAAGCGCCGGACGCAGCCGAGCTTAGGCGCTCGCAGACCCGTTTGAAGACGGAAAAAATCGATCTCCTGCAATTCCACAATGTGCGCGACCCGCAAGCTTCGCTCAAACAATTCAAGGACTGGAAGGCGCAAGGCGTCTGCCGCTACATCGGCATCACCTCGACGCGGCATGCGGACTTCCCCGCTATCGAGGCGGTGCTCGGGCGGGAGAAGCCGGATTTCGTGCAGATCGACTATTCGCTCGACGACCGCGAAGCCGAGAAGCGTATCCTGCCGCTCGCGGCCGAGATCAAAGCCGGCGTGCTTACCGCCTTGCCGTTCGGCCGCGCGCGCCTGTTCCGCGCCGTCCGCGGCAAGGAAATTCCCGATTGGGCGCGCGGCTTCGCCGACAGCTGGGGGCAGTTCTTCCTCAAATACCTCTTGGCCGACCCGCGGGTGACGGCGGTCATCCCCGGCACCGGCGATCCCGGGCACATGACCGACAATCTCGGCGCTCTGCGCGGTCCCTTGCCCGATCCCGACCAGCGCAAGCAAATGGTGGCGTTCGCCGACGCGCTTTAGTGACAGCCGGGCTGGTCGCTCCTGTCGAGATAAAACGCGTAGGTCTCGCAATCGTCCACCGCGGGCGGGCGCGCAGGGGGAACTGTGCGGTCAACCGGCGGAAGCAAGCGCACATAGGCGACGACGGCGCGCACATCCTCTTCCTCGAGATTGGAAAATTGATCCCAGGTCATGCCTTGCCAATGCAGCTGCCGGCCGTCCCGGCTGACGCCGCTGCGAATGGCGCGCGCCAATTCCGCGTCAGTCCAGGCGCCGATTCCGGCTTGCGGATGCGCGCTGATGTTGCGCGTCCACAGCGTGCCCATCGGCTTCCAGCTGATCGAGGTGCCACCGCTGCCGTCGGTGCGGTGGCAGATCGCGCAGCTCACCGAATACAAATAATGGCCCCGCTCCACCATGCGAACGCGCTCGACGGGCATGTCGTGCGTGTCCGGCTTGACGTCGCCGGCGTTCACCGCCTTGACCAGCGGATCGGGCGGCATGCCGCGGATGCTTGGCCATTGCGACAGCACGAACAACAGCAGGCCGGCGACGGCGAGCACGAGCACACCCGCGATCGAGGCCGCTATTCCGGGGCGCGGGCCGGCGCGCACGAATAGCAGAAGGGCCAATATCAGCACGACCCATTGCGCGTCGATCAGCACGGCCTGCATAAGCGCCGGCGAGCTTTTGGCGGAATCGACGGCGAAGTTGCCGTCGGCGTAGCTCAGCGCTTTGGGCGTAGTCGCCGGAAGTGGCCGGGTCAACTTCATCGCGATGGTTTCCACTAAGCCGTAACTGAGCTTGGGCGGGATTAAGTTATGCACCGGCCGCAATTGCGTCTTGAGGAAAGTCGCGATGGCCTCCGCGTCCGCGTCGGCGAAGTTGTGGAAATTCGCCCACAGCATCGCGAACGGATTGAGCGCGCGGTCCGGCGCCTGCCCGTCGCGCAAAGCACGGACGATCTGCGGCACGCTCCAGCGGCCGAGACCCGTCTCGGCATCCGAGGTCAGATTACGGCTCACCGAATAGCCGTGCGGGTAGTAGCCGACGCGCATGCCGCCGGCGAGGAAGGCGCCGTCGACGTTGTAGATACCCGTGCGATCGATTTGCGTGTGACAGAGACCGCAAACCTCCCAGCGGGTGATGTACTCGCCGCGCTGAGCCGGATCGGCGGCAAATCCCGCACCGGCGAAACTGCCGCCCTTTTCCCATGCCGGCGTGCGGGCGAGCGAAACAACGAAGTTCGCCAGATCCCAGCGGTCGGCGTTCGGCAGTGCGTCTGCATAAGCCGGCATCGGCCCGGGGGTGAGGCCGGTGGTCAGGCGCAGCCAGATATCCTGCGGCCGGCTGCCGCCGCGGAATGTCCAAGGCGCGGTGAGGTCACGCGCGAACACCGCGTGGCCGGTGTCGTCATCAAGACGCTCCCCGCCGCGACCGGATTCGCCGTGGCAGGTGGCGCAGCCCTGTTCGGCAAACAGCGCCTTGCCGTGCTCCACGCTTTCCGGCGAAGCCGGGATTGCAGCGGGGATTTCGATCGGCTGGCCGGGTCGGGAGAATGCCGTTGAAAACGACTTCACCTGCTCGACCACGGCATTCAATTCCTCGGCCGACAATATGCCGGCAAAGTACGGCATCGCGCTCGCCGGCAAGCCGTCGCGAACCGTTCGCAGGAGATCGTCGTCAGTCGGCGGCTTGCCGGAAGCGGTGGATTTGTACTTGAACTTGCCGGATGTGAAGTCGCGCGGGCGCGGGAACATCGACGGCGCGGCGGACCCATTTCCCCGCCCGTCCGGACCGTGGCAAACGGCGCAGTGCTGCGCGTAGACACGCGCCCCGAGCGGCGCGTTACGGTCCACATCGGCGCCCGGAGGCCAAGTGAGGTCCGCATACAGCGCGGGGTCGGGGTGGTATTCCGCGGTCGGATGCTCAAGGCCGACGCGCGTCCAGATCGAGCGGCCGGCATCCAGCACGAGGAAGAGGACACCGAAGATCAGCACCACTCGCAGCCGAGAGTGCAACAGCCAGCGCATCCGTCGCCCCCTGCGCGCCCTAAAGCCGACTGTCAGCGGTAAGGCGGACTTCTCTGCATAACCGCGGCGTTCGCAGGCATGCTAGTGATTTTCCCAATTGTTCGGAAGCCCGGCGTCCTGCTGCATTCGCCGATACGCTATAGTCCGCGTCCGGCACTCAGCCCGGGAGATCGGCGATGCCCACGCTTATTTCCGGCCCGCGGCAAATCTGCTACGAGCTTGATGGTCCGCCCGACGGGCCAACTTTCGTATTGGTCAACGGGCTTACCCAGTACATCAAGATTTGGGAGCCGTATCGCGAGGCGCTGCCGGGGAGGGGGTTCCGCGTCGCCACATTCGACCTGCTTGGGCAAGGAAACTCCGACAAGCCGAGCCTGTTCATCGAGCAGGACGATCAGGTCGCGGTCGTATGCGATCTGATCGAGACGCTCGGAGATGGCCCGATTTTCCTGGGTGGTATCAGCTTCGGCGCCGTGATCGCGCTGCGCTACGCTATCGCCCACTCCGACCGCATCGCCGGGCTGGTGCCGATGAGCGCTTTTGCCGAGCTCACTCCGCAACTTTCGATGCTTAGCAAAGCCCTGCGCACCGGCTTGATCCTGGGCGGCACCAGCTACCTTCAGGACTTGCTGTTTCCGATGAATGTTTCGGATGCCTATATCACCGAGCGGCTCGACAGGCTCGAGGACGCAAAACGCAAGGCGTGGCTGATCAACGACTTCTATGCGCTGCAAAACCTCATGGAATCGTTCGTCGACTTCGAGCCGCTGACGCCGCAATTATCCTCGATCCGTGTGCCGACGATGATCCTCAACGGCGAGTTCGATTTCCTTACGCCGCGCAGGCTGCACGACTCACTGCGCCTGCATATCCCGGACAGCGCCCTAGTTATCGTCCCGCGCGCCTATCATGCCTTCACATTGGAAAAACCGGCGCTTACCGCCGACCTCCTGGCGCGGTTCGCCGAGGATGTTTTGGCCGGCCGCTGGCACGGCGACAAAAAAGTCTGGATCGCGCCTGAGGAGCCAGGCGGCGAACTCATTCCCTTTCCGGCCCACTATGATCATTTGCGGGCGGTGCCGGTGCAGCCTTAGGGGCCGGTCATCGTCAATGCTTCGTTGACGCCTGCTGTCGTCCTCTATAGCCAGGGGATCATTTCAGGCTAGTCTGCGAGCGGCCCGTCAATTGAGAGAGCGGCGAATGCCCTGGCTGGAGTGCAATTCTCGGCGGATCCATTATGAGTTGGCGGGTCCTCCGCATGGCCCGGCGTGCGTTCTGGTCAACGGCCTGACGCAATATGTGAGGCTTTGGCACCCCTTTCGCGACGCCCTCGTGGCGAAGGGTTTTCAGGTCGCCAGCTTCGATATGCTGGGCCAAGGCCAGTCCGACAAGCCGTCGTTGTTCATTCATCAGGATGACCAGGTGGCGGTGCTCGGGCGCCTGATCGAGCGGCTGGGCGATCGGCCGATCTTTGTCGCCGGCATCAGCTTCGGCGGCGTGATTGCGCTGCGTTACGCCATCGATCATGGCGACAAGATCGCCGGGCTGGTGCCGATGAGCAGCTTCGCCGAGATTCCGGCGCAGTTGTTGATGCTCGGCAATGCGCTTCGCACCGGGTTGATCCTCGGCGGCACGACGTTCCTGCAAGATTTGTTGTTTCCGATGAATTTCTCCGGCGAATGGCTACACTCCATGCGCCATCTTATCGAACTCGCCCGCCATCGCGGTTGGCTGGCGAACGATGTCTATGCCTTGCAAAACCTCATGGAATCGTTTCTCGAATTCGAGCCGCTGACCGAGCGACTATCGGCCATCCGCGTACCGACCATGATCTTGACCGGCGAGTATGATTTTCTAACTCCCCGGCCGTTACAGGAATCCTTGCGCATCCATATTCCCGACAGCGCGTTGGTCATCATTCAGCGCGCCTATCACGCCTTCACGCTGGAAAACCCCGGGCTGACCGCCTACCTGCTCACGCGCTTTGCCGAGGACGTGATGGCGGGCCGCTGGCACGGCAAACAATCGATTTGGGTGGCCCCGGAAAATGTCGGCGGCGAACTTGTCCGCTTTCCCGAGGGCTTCGATCATATGCGCGCGATTCCGGTGCGGATACAGGCGGATGAAATTGCGCCGCGTCAAACGGCGGCCGCATCATGAAGGCGTTTCTCGGGCCGCTCGAAAACGGCCGGATACCGGCGTTGCAGCAGACCCGCGTCTCGGCATTTCTCATGTCGGCGCATGGCGCGCTTGCCGGCCAGCTCGGTGTGGCGCTGCCGGCGAGCCTGCACCATGGCTGGCAGGTGGAGATGCATTCCCAATATTGCCGAGAGATGGAAATCCTTTCTTTGCTGGGACGCGCGACCTCATGGATTCCCGATCCCGCGCTTGGCTTTCTGATCTGGCAGTGGCAGCTGGCGTGGGTGCCCCGTCCGATCTCGGGCGTCGCCGATCGCATGCAAGGGATGTTGATCGACCTCGCGGCATTCGGCCATGCGCTGCACGCCGTGATCCGGCCGGCGGCGCTGCTGCCCGAAAGCTATCCGGACGACGATCCGTTCGCGCTGGCGATGCGGCGTGTCGAATTTGAGAGCGGACGGTTGATGCAGGCGCAGATTCTGTTCCTTAAAGGTCCGGAGCTCGTTCCCGTTCGCGACGCCGTGGCATCCGCGGTGGAGCGGCGCCACGCGCAAGTTCGCGATTTGTGGCAAAATATGCTGCACGCGATGGAGATCGACACGAGCGGCAGACATGCTCTTGTGCCCGCATATCAGGCGGCCGCGCGGCCAGCAGAGGCCATTGCCGCGCAGCCAAGCGTGGCGATCCGGGAGCCATGAACATCAACCCTGATATCCAATCCGTTGCTGGCGGTAATTTCCGTACGCCCTACTCCTCGACGGAACATGAAATGCTGCGCGCGCAGGTGCGCCGCTTCGTCGAGACCGAGATCAAGCCGCACGCGGCCGCTTGGGAAAAACAGGGTCATGTGCCGCGCGAAGTCCTGCGCCGCATGGGCAGCCTCGGTTTCTTCGGCATCCGTTATCCGGCGCGCTACGGCGGCTCGGAAATGGACACGGTGGCGACGGTCGTATTCGCCGAAGAATTGGGCCGCTCCACCTTCGGCGGTGTCGCGATCACCGCGCTCGTCCACACCGACATGGCTTCGGTGCACGTCTTCAACGCCGGCAGCGAAGCGCAAAAGGACAAGTGGATGCCGCGAATCGTTTCCGGCGAAGTAATCACCGCCGTCGCCGTAACCGAACCGGATGCCGGCTCGGATGTGAAAGGCATTCGTACAATTGCCCGCCGTGACGGCGATTCTTACATCCTCAACGGCGCCAAGATGTTCATCACCAACGGCGTCCACGGCGATCTTATTTGCGTGGCGGCCAAGACGGATGAATCGGGCCCGCCGAGCCGCTCGATCTCGATGTTCCTCGTCGAAAAGGGCACGCCGGGCTTCACCGTCAGCCGCCCGCTCGACAAGCACGGCTGGCGCTCGTCCGACACGGCCGAACTGCGCTTCGAGGACTGTCGCATTCCCGCCGCGAACCGGCTCGGCGAAGAGGGCCGCGGCTTTCACGCGATCATGCGCAACTTCCAAAACGAGCGCACCGTCATCGGCGCCATGGCGATGGGCGAAGCGCAAGCCGCGATTGAATTGACACTTGAATACGTGCGCACCCGCAAGGCTTTCGGCGCGCCGCTATGGCAAAAGCAGACGATCCGCCAGCGGCTGTCGATGCTCGCCGCCAAGGTCGAGGCCGGGCGTCAGCACGTCTATCACGCCGCTTGGCTCGATACCCAAAGGATCGACGCCACCAAGGAAGTGTCCATGGTCAAGGCGTATTGCGGCGAACTCGTCAACGAAGTCATGTACGACTGCCTGCAATTCCACGGCGGCATGGGCTTCATGCGTGAGAGCGCGATCGAGCGCATGGCGCGCGATGCGCGCGTACAGGCCATCGGCGGCGGCGCCACCGAGGTCATGCTCGAAGAAGTCGCCAAGCGGCTATAGCGGGCTCGTGTCTTTCTGCGCTGATCCGTAGGCCACAGCGGACGCGGACGTGACCCCCGCGGCACCGCTAGAACGCGACATACGGTTGCCGCCCGGCCGGATTTGGAAGAAAATCGCGCAAACGTAAAGCGAGGGAGGCTCGCCGATGGAGATTATCCCTCTGGGCCCGGGCTTCGCCGCCGAATTGCGCGGCGTGACGCTCGCCGACGTCGCGGCGGATGACGCGGCATACAAAGCGGTACGCGCGGCCTTCGAAGAGCACTCGGTCCTGGTGTTTCGCGATCAGGGCGTAACCGATGAGGCGCAGGTCGCCTTCTCGCGCCGCTTCGGACCGCTGGAAGTGACGCCGGTTGCGACCGAGGGGGCAGGCACCAACCTCGTCATCCTCACGACCATCGGCAAGGACGGCAAGGTCGTGCCGGCCGACGATCGTCTGGCGCTTCGCAACAAGGCCAACCAGCTCTGGCACGCCGACTCGACCTTCAAAGCGATACCGGCGCTCGCTTCCGTGCTGTCGGGGCGGATCATGCCGGCACAAGGCGGCGAGACCGAATACGTGTCCACGCGTCTCGCCTGGGAGCGGTTTTCCCCGGCCACGCAAAGGAAAATCGAGAATTTGTTTGCCTGGCATGATTACTCGCATTCACGCGGCAAGATCGCCGCCAACATCGTCGGCGCCGCGGAGCGCGCGGCGCTGCCGCCGCAATGCTGGCGAATGGTGTGGAAGAATCCGGCGAACGGGCGGCGCGCGCTCTACATCGCCTCGCACGCTTACGCGATCGAGGGCATGGAGAATGGCGCCGCGCAAAAGTTGCTCGCCGAATTGATCGATGCTGCCACCGCGCCGGGGCTGAGCTACGAGCATTCCTGGCGCAAGGGCGACGTGGTGATGTGGGACAATCGCGCGACCTTGCATCGCGGCCGGCCGTGGCCGGCGCACGAGGCGCGGGTGATGGTGCGTACCACGATCTCGGCGACCGATGCGGACGGGCTGCAACGCGTGCGTCCGCCCTCGCGCCAGACGGCGGAGTAGCACGCGAGCCACCCTGCGCGCGCCCTTTGATGGCGACAGAGCCGCGACGGCGCGGCTGCCTATTTTTCCAGCCGTGCCACGATCTCGACATGGGCGGCGTAGCGGAATTGATCGACCGGGGTAACTTCGGCCAGCCGATAGCCGCCGCGTTCAAGGTCGCGCATATCGCGGGCGAAGGTGCCGGGACTGCACGACACTGCCACAACGCACGGCACGCCGCTCGCTGCCAGTTCGCGCGCCTGCGTTTCCGCGCCCTGTCGCGGCGGATCGAACACCACGGTGTCGAATTTCTTGAGTTCGGCGGAGAGAAGCGGGCTACGGAACAGATCGCGCCGCTCGATCTCCACCGGCTTGAGGCCTGAGGTCGCCGCCGCGGCGCGCTTGAGCGCGGCGAGGGCGGCCTCGTCGTCATCGATGGCGGTGACACGGGTCCGCTCGGCAAGCCGCAATGCGAACGGGCCGATGCCGGAAAACAGATCGGCGACGTTTGCGGCCCCGGCGCTGGCGGCCAGAACGAGCCGCGCCAGGACCGCTTCGCCTTCCGCCGTTGCTTGCAGGAACGCAGCCGGCGGCAACGCAACAATCGCCTTGCCCACGCGCAACGTCGGCGGGCGCGCCTGTGCGATCAGTTCGCCGTGACGCGTCAGCCGCGCCAGATCGTGCTTGGCGGCGACACCCGCCAGCGCGGTCACGAGCATCGATGTCAACGGACCGGAGCCGCGCACGTCGGCGTCGATGCCGGCGTCGGTCGCGGTGACCTGAATGTCGAGCGGCTTGCCGGCGGGGTCGAGCGTTTCGGCGATCGCCCAGGCGGCGTCGATGGCGCCGCGGAGGTCCGGCGCCAGAATCGGGCAGCGGTCGATTGCGACCACACGGTGGGTACGGGCAGCGGAGAAGCCGACTTCCAGCACATCGTGGCTGCCGCGCCGGGCGTGGAATACGGCGCGGCGGCGGCCCGCGCCGTGGGCATCGACAAGTTCGGCGACCGGCGCGGTGAGTCCGGCCTGGCGCAAGGCCTCGACGACCAGGCCGCGCTTCCAGGCGCGATAGCCGGCGGCATCCCAGTGCTGCACGGCGCAGCCGCCGCATATGCCGAAATGCGGGCAGATCGGGGCGATGCGCTCCGTACTCGGCGTCTCGACCTGCAACAGCCGTCGCCGGTCGGGATGGCCGGCGACCGGCTCGACTTCGACGAGTTCGCCGGGCAGCGCGCCGGGCACGTAGATCGCGCCGGCGGGCCCGGCCGCGATGCCGTCGCCGCGGTTGCCCAGCCGCTCGATGGTCAGGCGCTCAACCACGTTCCGCCTCGACGAAGAACTCCGCGTTGCCGTCCGCGCCGAGGATCGGCGAGGGCACGCGGTCGCCGATGCGCCATCCCTCGGCGATCAGAAACGCGGTAATGTCCTCGCAGACCCCCTGGCGAATCGCGGCGTCGCGCACGATGCCCTTCTTGATGGCGTGGCGCGGCGCCTCGAATTGCGGCTTGATCAGCGCGAGTAATGTGCCGCGCGGCTTAAGCAGATTTCCGATCGCCGGCAGGACGAGCTTGAGCGAGATGAAGCTCACATCGACGGTCGCAAGATCGGGCCGCTCGGCAAGGCGCGAAGGATCGAGGTTGCGGATATCGGTTTGTTCCATGGAAACGATCTCGCCGCGCTTACGCAAGTGCGGATGCAGTTGATCGCGGCCTACGTCGACCGCATAGACGCGCCGCGCCCCGCGAAGGAGAAGGACCTCGGTGAAGCCGCCGGTCGAGGCGCCGACATCGAGGCAGACGCGGCCTGCCACGTCGATGTGAAAATGATCGAGGGCGGCGGCAAGCTTGACCCCGCCGCGCGATACATAGGGATGCTCGGGCTCGGCTTCGATAAATGCGGCGGAAGAAATCGCGTCCGAGGCCTTGCGCACCGTAACGCCGTCGGCGGTGACGCGGCCGGCGGCGATCGCAGCCTGGGCTCGCGCGCGGCTCTCGAACAGGCCGCGCGCCACCAGGAGGCGGTCGGCGCGTTCTCGCGTGGTCATTATTTTGTACCGTCACCCTGAGGCGCGAGCGAAGCGAGCCTCGAAGGGCGACGGCCCGGACCGTCCATCCTTCGAGGGCCGCTTCGCGGCCACCTCAGGATGACGGAAAAGTCTCGCTCAGGCGAGCTTCACCGATTCGCCGCGCATGTTCTCGCCGAGGGCGGCAAACGCCTTGGCGACGATGCCTTTGGCGTCGAGTCCGGCCTTGGCATACATGGCGTTGGGCGAGTCCTGGTCGAGGAACAGGTCCGGCAGCACCATGGAGCGGACTTTCAGGCCGCGGTCGAGGACGCCATGCTCGGCGAGCGCCTGCATGACAAAGGCGCCGAAGCCGCCGATCGAGCCTTCCTCGATGGTGAGCAGCACCTCATGCTCGCGGGCAAGCCGCAGCAGGAGATCGACATCGAGCGGCTTGGCAAACCGCGCGTCGGCGACCGTCGTGGACAGGCCGTGCGCGTTCAGTTCGTTCGCCGCCTTCAGGCATTCGCCGAGCCGCGCGCCATAGGAGAACAGCGCCACCTTGGTGCCTTCGCGAAGGATGCGGCCCTTGCCGATTTCGAGCGGCTTGCCTTCTTCCGGCATCGGCACGCCGCGGCCTTCGCCGCGCGGATAGCGCAGCGCCGAGGGCCGATCGTTGATCGCCACAGCCGTCGATACCATGTGCACCAGCTCGGCTTCGTCGGCCGCCGCCATCAACACGAAATTGGGCAGGCAGCCGAGATAGGCGATATCGAACGAGCCGGCGTGCGTCGGCCCGTCGGCGCCGACCAGGCCGGCACGGTCCATGGCGAAGCGCACCGGCAGGCGCTGAATGGCCACGTCGTGGACGACCTGGTCGTAGGCGCGTTGCAGGAACGTCGAATAGATGGTGGCGAACGGCTTGAACCCTTCCGTCGCCAGCCCGGCAGCGAAAGTGACCCCGTGTTGCTCGGCGATGCCGACGTCGAAGGTGCGATCCGGAAATTCCTTCTGGAACAGGTCGACGCCGGTGCCCGACGGCATCGCCGCGGTAATGGCGATGATCTTGTCGTCTTTGCGCGCTTCCTTGATCAGACTTTCGCCATAGACCTTTTGATAGGCGGGCGCCGCCGGTTTCGATTTCATCTGCGCGCCGGTCGCCACGTCGAACTTGACGACGCCGTGATATTTGTCGGCCGATTTCTCCGCCGGCTCGTAGCCCTTGCCCTTTTGCGTAACGACGTGAACGAGGAACGGCCCGTTCTTGGCGTCGCGGACGTTTTTCAGCACCGGCAGCAGATGATCGATGTTGTGACCGTCGATCGGGCCGACGTAGAAGAAGCCGAGCTCGTCGAACAACGTGCCGCCGGTAACCAGGCCGCGCGCATATTCCTCGATGGCGAGCGCGCGCTTCTCCAGCATCCGGCTGGGCATGCGCTTGGCGATCTGGCGGAGGATATGGCGCATGCTTCGGTAAGTGCGCCCGGACACGCGCCGCGCCAGATAGGCGGAGAGCGCGCCGACCGGCGGCGCAATCGACATATCGTTGTCGTTGAGCACGACGATCAGGCGGGAATTCATCGCGCCGGCATTGTTCATGGCCTCGTAGGCCATGCCCGCCGACATGGCGCCGTCGCCGATGACGGCGATGACGTTGTTCTGTTCGCCTTCGAGATCGCGGGCGACCGCCATGCCGAGCGCGGCCGAGATCGAAGTCGAGGAATGGGCGGCGCCGAACGCGTCGTATTCGCTCTCGGCGCGCTTGGTGAATCCGGACAGACCGCCGCCCTGACGCAACGTGCGGATGCGGTCGCGGCGGCCGGTAAGAATTTTGTGCGGGTAAGCCTGGTGACCGACGTCCCAAACGAGCCGGTCGTTCGGCGTATCGAATACGTAGTGCAACGCGACCGTTAGCTCGATCACGCCGAGGCCGGCGCCGAGGTGACCGCCGGTGACCGCGACAGCGTCGATTGTTTCCCGCCGTAACTCATCGGCAAGCTGGCGCAACTGGCCTTCTTCGAGCTGCCGCAAATCGTTTGGAGTTTTGACGAGATCAAGCAACGGCGTCTTCGACGGAACGGTCACGCGAATGCTCCTTTTTATTAGCTTCGTTGGCCGTCTTCGGCCTAATCGGCAATTATTAAGGTCGGACCCCGCCGCCACCCCCGGCCCAAAGGCTTAAACCCTCAGTCTTTACACCAATCCACGCTGGCAACGCAATTTGGCCCTTATTCGTTTCCGGGAACCCGCGAGGGACTCCCGCGTTTCGCCGCAACCACTTATGTTGGGCCGCGCTCCCGCTTTTGCCATAGCTTGGGGAGAATTGGGTCCGGGGCGCCGCCGGGAAGGTGTATTTGCCCTGACCGCGTCCGGGTATCCGTCCCGAATCGCGGCAAACGCAAGAGTTGACGCTTCGTGGCCCTCGAGAGCTACCGAAAAAAGCGAAAATTTGGCGTGACGGCGGAGCCGCGCGGCCGCAAGGCGCCGAGCGGGGGTCATCGCTATGTGATTCAGAAGCACGCGGCGCGGCGGCTGCATTACGATTTGCGGCTCGAACTTGACGGCGTCATGAAAAGTTGGGCGGTCACGCGTGGGCCGAGCCTCGATCCCGACGAGAAGCGACTCGCCGTCCATGTCGAGGACCATCCGATCGAATACAACGCCTTCGAAGGCACGATTCCGCAGGGTCAGTATGGCGGCGGTACGGTGATGATCTGGGATCGCGGCAGCTGGACGCCCGAAGGCGATCCGCATCGAGGCTACGCCAAAGGCCATCTCGTCTTCGATCTCGACGGCGAAAAGCTCCATGGCCGCTGGCATCTGGTGCGCATGCGCCCGCGCGACCACGAGCGCCATGAAAATTGGCTGTTGATCAAAGGCAAGGATGAAGAAGCGCGCGGTCCGCGCGGCAAAGACATCCTGGAGGAAAAGCCGCGCTCGGTGACGACCGGGCGTTCGATCGAGGAGATCGCCGCGGGCAAGGGTGGAAAAAAGCGGGTCTGGCACTCAAATCGCGGCGCCGAAGCGGCCGAGACGGACACAGCGGAAGATCCGCCGCCGGCTGCGCGCGCCGCCGGCTCGGCGAAAAAATCCGCGCCGCAGGCGAAATCGGCCAAGCCGCTGCCGCGTCAACGACTGCCGGATTTTGTCCCGCTCAGCCTGGCAACGCTCTTCGACCGGGCGCCGAGCGGGCCGAACTGGCTGCACGAGATCAAGTTCGACGGCTACCGCATGGAAGCGCGGCTCGACCACGGCAAGGTGCGATTGCTGACGCGCAAGGAGCAGGATTGGACGCACCGTTTCCGGCCGGTCGCCGGCGCGGTCGCCGCGCTGCCCGCCTCGAATGCGCTACTCGACGGCGAGATCGTCGTGGAAGACGACAACGGCATCAGCAATTTCTCATTGTTGCAGACCGATCTGAAGGACGGGCGCACTGATCGCTTTGTCTATTATGTTTTCGATCTGCTGCATCTCGACGACCGCGATCTGCGCGGCGCGCCATTATCCGAGCGCAAGGCGGCGCTGGCGCGCTTGCTCAAAGGCACCGGCAAAAGCGGGGTGATCCGCTATACGGATCATTTCGACGAGGATGGGCCGCTCATTTACCGGCATGCTTGCGACATGGGGCTGGAAGGCATCGTGTCGAAGCGACGCGACGCGCCCTACCGCTCCGGCCGGTCGGACAATTTCGTCAAGACCAAATGCCACGGCCGCCAGGAATTCATCGTCGCCGGCTTTACGCCGTCGACCGCCGCGCCGCGCGCGATTGGCGCGCTGACGGTCGCCGTTCATGAAAACGGCGAGTTGCGTTACGCCGGCCGCATCGGCACCGGCTATACGCAAAAAATGGCGCACGAGTTGTGGAAACGCCTCGAACCGTTGCGCACCGATCGCCGCCCGATCGAGCTGCCAGCCGACGAACGCCGCAAGGACGTGATCTGGGTCAAGCCGAAGCTCGTCGTCGAGGCCCAATTTGCCGGCGTGACCCACGGCGGGGTGCTGCGCCAGGCCTCGTTCAAGGGCATCCGCGAGGACAAGACGGCAAAAGAGGTCGTGCGCGAGGTTCCAGCGGCGCGGGCCAAGGCGGCAGCCGCCACAGCCGCGCCGGCGAAAGCGGCCGCGTCGAAGTCGGTCAAGAAGCCGATCAAGGATCCGCCGCCGGCGCGCGCGGATAAAAAAAGCGGTTCGGACGTTGCGCAAATCCATCTGACGCATCCCGACCGCGTCTATTGGCCGGACGCCGGCGTGACCAAGAAAGAACTGGCCGAGTATTACGTCAGCGTCTGGGATTGGATAAAGCCGCACATTCTCGGCCGGGCGCTGTCCCTGGTACGCGCTCCGGAAGGGATTACCGGCGAGACTTTTTTTCAGAAGCACATCGCCGCGAACGTGAAATCGTCGCCGCTGCGCCACGCCGTGCCGGGCAAGGATCACGACGTTATTGCCGTGGAGACGCTCGACGATCTCGTCGCGCTGGTGCAATCGGCGGCGCTGGAAATTCACGTGCGCGGCTCGCGGCTCGACAGTCTGGAGATGTGCGACCGCATGGTGTTCGATCTCGATCCGGGCGAAGGCGTCGCCTGGCCGCAGATCGTCGCCGCGGCGCGCGAGACGCGCGAACGGCTTAAGGCCGCAAAGCTTGAAAGCTTCGTCAAGCTGTCGGGCGGCAAGGGCATCCATGTCGTGGTGCCGATCGAGCGCGCGCCCTGGAACGCGGCCAAGCTGTTCACGCAACGGATCGCCGCGGCGATGGCCGCGGACAGCCCGAAGCTTTATCTCGCCAAGATGACCAAGGCGCTGCGGGCGGGCCGCATCTTCATCGACTATTTCCGCAATACGCGCGAGGCAACGTCGGTCGCGCCTTATTCCTCGCGCGCGCGGCCGGGCGCGCCGGTGTCTGCGCCGGTGATCTGGGAGCGGCTTTCCCGCACCGCCGGCGGCAACGATTTTACGTTGCGCGACCTGAAAAAGCGCCTCAAGGACGACGCCTGGGCCGACATCGGCAAGGTGCGGCAGAAGCTGCCGGAATTGGCCAAAAGCCGGCGGTAGTATTGCCGCTCACTTAGACCATGATCCGATCAAATTGAATCGGATCATGGTCTAGATTCTTCGTTGGAGCATGATCTTTTCGGAAAACCGGTATCCACTTTTCCGGATCATGCTCTAGCTCAGAAATTCAGCGCGGCCGTTATCGAGATCGTAGTACGCCGCAATGACCTTGACCTTGTTGTCCTTGATGAGATGCGAGACGATCGGGCTCTTGGTCGCGACCTTGGCGGCGGTTCGCTTCGCGCTTTCGCGAACCGTATTATCGACAAAATCGCCGGGCTTGCCGCGCACGGCCATCGCGGCCGGCACGATGACATTGACCATGGGACCGATCGAGCCGGGAAGCTTGATGTGCTTCTCCACGACTTCGCAGGCGGCGGCAACGGCCCCGCATTTTTCATGACCCATGACCACAATGAGGGGAACACCGAGGTGTTCGGCGCCGTATTCGATCGTCCCCATGGTCGCCGTATCGACCATATTGCCCGCGTTACGGGCGACAAAGAGTTCGCCCAGACCAAGCCCGCCGAACAATAGCTCCGGCGGAACGCGGCTGTCGGAGCAGGAGATGATCGTTGCCCACGGCGTTTGTCCCTTCGCCACCCGTTCACGCTGATTTGCCAGATCGGCAGCGCAGACCTGAGGCGCGCTGACGTATTTCTCATTGCCGGCTTTGAGTTTGGCGAACGCTTCGTCCGCCGTAACGCTGGTTGTCGCGCCTGCTGCAAAAACCTGTCGCGCGCCAAACAGCGCAGTCGCGGCAAGGCCTGCCGTTGCCAGCGAGAGGAACTGACGACGCCCCGGCGCAAATTGATGACAGTGCTCGCACATTGCTTAGCCCCTTAATTTGCGCGATGCTGGTCGCGCTGTCTGCCGCTGACAGGTAGCACAAGTCGATAAACGCGAAGGTGACAGATTCGGGTTGATTTGAATCGAGCGTTCGGTGTTAGCGCCGGTAAGGCGACCTCATTGCTCATCACCGCCGGGCTTGACCCGGCGGTCCATGGTGACGATGGGCAGTAAAACCTTGTTCGGCAATTCAGCATGGATTGCCGGGTCATAGGCGAGCGAAGCGACGCCGTTCTTCGAACGGCTATGCCCGGCAATGACGAGAGCTATCCCGCGAGCTTGAAGCGCTCGATCTTCGGCTCAAAGCGCGTGCGGAAGATTTCCGCGTCCAGCGGGTCCTCGAAGCAGTAGCGGACGAAAGCCGCGTAATCGTCTTCGACATACATGTCGAACTTGCCGACATAGGCGATGAGGAAATCCAAGATCGCGCTGTCGTC
>Ga0116224_10000528_pt1 | contig 30057 bp, 34 predicted proteins | sample Sb_taG_9_FD_89699 | JGI IMG/M metagenome (GOLD analysis project Ga0116224, IMG submission 89699) | Peat soil microbial communities from Weissenstadt, Germany - Sb_50d_b_LC metaG | ecosystem: Environmental > Terrestrial > Soil > Wetlands > Peat | place: Germany: Weissenstadt | collected 2010-09-21 | reverse complement strand
TCAACCACCCATGAGGCGAGGCGGAGCCATGCGAGTGACTCCGCCACGAACTTCACTTCAATACCTACCGCCGTGAGGCGGCCAATCAGGCCGTCAGCCGTTCGACCAGCATCGCCAAGCACAAAGCATGGGGGGAGCAGGCTCCCCCCATGGACCCCCCACAAAGACATCAGCCCAGCCGTTCGACCAGCATCGCCATGCCCATGCCGCCGGCGACGCACATCGACTCGATCCCATAGGTCCCATCGAGCGTCTGCAGGTCGTTGATCAGCGTCGTCATGATCCGCGCGCCGGTCATCCCGAACGGGTGTCCGAGCGCGATCGCGCCACCGAATGGGTTGAGCTTCTCCCGGTCGAGTGCGAGCTCCTCGATGCACGGCACGATCTGCGCGGCGAACGCCTCGTTGATCTCGACCACGTCGATGTCGCTCATCGACATGCCCGTGTTCTTCAGCAGTTGCTTGATCGCCGGAATCGGGCCGAGACCCATGACCTCCGGGCGGATGGCCGCCACGGTCGAGGCGATGATCCGCACTTTCGGGGTCAACCCGAGCTCCGCGGACTTCTCCTCGCTCATCACCAGCAATGCCGCCGCGCCGTCGTTGAGCGGGCAGGAGTTGCCCGCCGTCACCGAGCCGCCCTCCTTGAACACGGGCTTCAGCGCCGCGAGCCCCTCCATCGTCGTCCCCGGCCGCGGACCGTCGTCCTTCTTCACGACCGTCTCAGGCACGTCGATCTCGTTGCCCTCCTTGTCGGTCTCTTTGTGCGCCGGCACGGTCACCGGGACGATCTCCTCGTCGAAGTGCCCCGACTCGACCGCCGCGACCGCGCGGGTCTGCGAGACGAGCGCCCATTCGTCCTGTGCCTCGCGGCTGACTTTGCGTTCGTCTGCGACGTTCTCGGCGGTCATGCCCATCGGGATGTAGACGTTGTAGGCGGATCCCTCGGAGCCGTCGACAGCGTGGTTGAACTCGAACTGGCTGCCCCGTCCGACCCGGCTCACGGCCTCGACGCCGGCGGCGATGTACGTGTCGCCCTCGCCGGCCTTGATCGCGTGGAAGGCCATCCGCGTGGTCTGCAACGAGGACGCACAGAAGCGGTTGACCGTGCAGCCCGGCACGTGGTAGTCGATGCCCGCCAGCAGCAGGGCGATGCGGCCGATGTTGTAGCCGGACTCCCCCTCGCCGTAGCCGCAGCCCATCATCACGTCGCCGATCGAGGTCTGCTCGAGCTGAGGGTTGCGCTCGATCAGGGTCCGCAGCGGGATCGCCGCAAGGTCGTCGGCGCGGACGGACTTCAGCGACCCCTTCACCGCGCGTCCTATAGGCGTTCTGATGGCGTCGACGATCACTGCTTCAGGCATGTAAGGCTCTTCTCCTTAGTTGGTTGCCGGGAGGGCGGGCGCGAATCCTAGGGTAGAACGCACGAGTTGGCGTTCGTGGATCAAAGGTCGAGACGGCTGACGCCCAGCTCGTCGAAGCCCACATGGTGCGCGAGCTCGTGGCGCACCGTGCGCGTGACCTGGTCGCGCAGCAGGTCCGGATCGTGGCCGAAGTCGCGGCGCAGGGTATCCCTGAAGATAACGATGCGATCGTGCGTGTTGTCTTTCGTCGCGCCATCGCCCTGGTACAGGCCGTAGGCGCCGCGGCGGCGCCCGCCATCAGAGATGACGACCGCCACATTCCTCAGCGCATTGCTCAGCAGATCAGGCAGATCATCGAGCGCATCGCGCACGAGCTCTTCGAAATCGCTGTCGTTCAGCGGGTCGAGCTCCATGAACTCGCTTTCTTCAGGGTCCGCCGCCAGCCCTTCGCGCGCGAGCTCCTCGGAGTGGCGGACGATCTCTTCGAACTCCATCTCTGATTGAGGATCGCGCCAGTCCGCCATGCGCACGGCCACGAACGCCACCCCACCCATCAGCACCGCCGCCACGATCACACCCAGCACGACATCCTCCAGCGCGCGGACCGCACCGATCGAGCTGAAGCCCTGCCCCACGACGATCACGACCAACCCCAGCGACAGGGCGATCAGCGCCGCCAGACCGATACGCCGCAGCTGGCCGGAGGCGCTAGCTCGAGAGGACGACCGGCGCATCCGCTGCGGCCCTACTTGAGCGTACGGGCAATCACGAGCCGCTGGATCTCGTTCGTGCCCTCGTAGATCTGGGTGATCTTCGCGTCTCTCATCATGCGCTCCACCGGATACTCCTTGACATAACCGTAGCCGCCCAGCACCTGGACCGCCTCAACCGTCACGGCCATCGCCGTATCCGAACAGAACACCTTCGCCATCGACGAGTACTTCGCGCGCTGCGGATGACCCTGATCGGCCATCGCGCACGCCTTGTACAGCAGCTCGCGGGCCGCGGCCGTTTGCGTTTCCATGTCTGCCAGCTTGAACTGAATCCCCTGGAACTCGTTGATCGCCTGGCCGAATTGCCTGCGCTCGCGGGCGTACCCCACCGCGTAGTCGGTCGCGCCCTGGGCGATCCCGACCGCCTGCGCGGCCGCGCCCAGGCGGGTGCGCTCGAGCGTGCCCAGCGCCACCGACAGGCCCCTGCCGACCTCACCGATCACATTCTCGTTTGGCACCCGCACATCCTCGAAGATCGGCTGGCCCGTCGGCGAGGCGCGGATCCCGAGCTTGTGCTCGAGCTTGCCGACGCTGAACCCCGGGCGATCGGCCTCGACCACGAACGCCGTCAGCCTGCGGGTCTCGCGGTCGGTGACCGCGAAGCAGATGTAGAAGTCGGCGACACCGAGGTTCGAGATCCAGTTCTTCGTGCCGTTGATCACCCATTCGTTGCCGTCGAGCACGGCGGTCGTCTTCATTCCGGCGGGGTCCGACCCAGCCTCGGGCTCTGAGAGGGCAAACGCGGGCGACCACTCGCCCGTCGCACACTTCGGCAGGAAGCGCTCCTTCAGCTCATCGGTCCCGAACAACTGGATCGGCAGTGTGCCCAGCTCCTGAATCATCAAGATCAGCGCACACGCGGCGTCGACCTTGGCGATCTCCTCAACCGCCATGTTCAACATCAGCGTGCCCGTGCCCGTCCCCCCGTACTCTGTGGGGAACGGCAGCCCGAGGATGTCCTGCTCGGCGAGCACTTTCCGCACATCCCACGGGTACTCGGCCCGCTCGTCGATCTCCGCCGAACGCGGCGCGATCTTCTCGCGCGCGATCTGTCCGATCGTCGCACAGAAGTCGAGGTTCTCCTGGGGGATCGTGTAAATGTCGGTCGCCGTCTGCTCCATAGAGCTTGATCTTATTGATGAACGTCGCCCACGGGCTGTACAGCCCTATCCCGCCGGGCCAAGTGGGCATGCCGAGGTTTGAGGTATCGCGCCGCGGGTAAACGCCTCGTATGACATTCGGTACTTCGATCTTCCTGATCGCCATCGGCGCGGTGCTGCGCTACGCGGTGACTGCAACCGTGTCGGGCATCGAAATCACGACCGTCGGGCTGATCCTGATGATCGCCGGAATAGCCGGGCTGGTGCTCTCGCTCTTCTACATGCTCGCCTGGGGCCCTCGCCGAGGTCGTCGCGTGGTACGCGACCGGGTGGTCGAGCGCGAACCCTACGAAGAGCCGCCTGCCGGGTACTGAGCTTCGCCGCTACGCTCATGCCTCATGAGCGGCGCCCTCGACACCTCCCAGATCGAGATCGACCCCCAGCAGCTAGCTGAGTGGATGGTTCGAGACCCTGACTTGCAGGTGGTGGACGTACGCGAGCCCTACGAGCGAGAGGCCGGCCGTATCGCCGACTCGCGCCACATCCAGCTGGTCGAGCTAACCGCCCAGGCCGCGACCGTCGAGCGCGAGCGGCCGGTTGTGTTCTACTGCCGCATAGGTTCGCGCTCGGACATGGCCGCACAGGCGTTCAGAGCCTCGGGCTACGAGGCATACTCGATGCGCGGCGGCCTGACCCGTTGGGCGCAGGAAGGGCGGCCCCTGGAGCCACAAGATGGATACGTTGCCGAGCACTGACAGGACGACCTGAGAGGAGCACAACAATGGAGGCATCAGCAGCATCATCGGAGTACCCGAATGTGACCGTCGGCGAGGGCTATGCCGTCGGCGATCTGGATGGGCTGGGCGACGGCCCGGGCTTTCGCAAGGTCCGCAAGGGCCTTGACGTGACCGCGTTCGGCGTCAACGCGATCGTGATGCCACCCGGCATCGAGAGCGGCTTTCACTATCACGACGAGCAGGAGGAGCTGTACTTCGTCCACAGCGGCACGATCGAGATGGAGTTCGGCGACGGGTCGGTCCACCGCCTCGGAGAGGGGGGTCTTGCGCGTGTGGACGCGGCCACCGCGCGCAAGGTCCGCAACCCGGGCGACGTGGATGCCGTCTACCTGATCGCCGGCGGCAAGGACGGCTACATCGGCCGCGACGGGCGTGTGCCCGAGGGCGACGAGATGATGCGGGTCAAAGCGATTCACGACCTCTCCTCAGAGCAGTCGCAATGAGCTGCCGCGGCGCCCTCGGTGGACGAGACGACTGAGAACCAATCGGCCGGCGAACGGCGCCGGCAGTGAGCGAGGCTGACGACCGCTCGGAGACCGACCAGCAGCGGCTGTTGCGCGTCAACCGCGAACTGGCCATTCCCCTGACCGAGATCACCCTGCGCACGAGCCGCTCCTCGGGTCCGGGGGGACAGCACGCCAACGTCACCGCATCGCGCGTGGAAGCCCTCTTCGACGTGCTCTCCTCGCCTTCCCTGAGCGAGGCGCAGCGGGAGCGGGTGATCGCGCGTGCGGGGCCGCGAATCGTGGCGATAGCGCAGGACGAGCGTTCGCAAACGCGCAACCGGGAGCTCGCCCTGAGCCGACTCGCAGCGCGGCTCGGAGAAGCGCTCGTGGTCCCCCGCAAACGGCGCGCCACCCGCCCCACAGCCGCCTCGCGCGAGCGGCGCCTTGCCGCCAAGCGCCGCGGGACCGAACGCAAGCGCGAGCGTCGCCCTCCATCTGACGACTAGTGTCGTGAGTCCCGCAAAGCGCGAGCGCCGTGAAGCCGCTGATGACTGAGGATCAGTTCAGTAGCTCCTTCACATACCGCTGGTGCAGCCGGCCGAGGGGCGTCTTCTCGGGGTGGAAGCCAATCGCGCTCCACACCAGACCAGAGGCGGGCGCCCATGCCACGATCAGATACACACCCAGCACGAGCACGGTCGTTCGGAGCCTCCGCGAGCTCGACAGCGCCGCGAGCGGCAGCACCCACAGCACGTACCACGGCAGCACCCAGCTGAGCGTGACCAGCAGGGCGACGCTCGCCCAACCCGATGCCGTCAACAAGCGATCGCTCGCACCTCCATACTCGGCTCCGTCCACCGCTTTCGCTGTGGGCTCGCGCCGGCGCCACACCAGCCAGCAGGAGCCGAGTACCGAGGCAGCGAGGGCCACGGTCATGAGCTCATGCAGCCGTTCGTTCTCGCCGCCCGAGCCGAACACCAGGCCGATCAGGTTCGGCACACTCTCACTCGTAACGAGCCGGCTCTGGGTGCTGAGGTCGGGTATGTGCAGCCCGAACGCCAAAAGGCTCGCCGCGCCGAGCACGAGGCCGGCGCCGGCCATGCCGAGCAACAGCCGGCTCAGCGCTCGCGGGGTCCTCAACAGGCTGACCAAGACGGCCGGCAGCAGCACCGCCGCGGAGGCCTTGATCGCCGTCGCCGTCACGAACGCGATGCCCGCCCAAACCTCCGGGACCAGCAGCTCCTGGCGCCACCGTGGTAGCGCCAGCCCAGCTGTGGCGGTTTCCTGCTCGCGTGCCCGCGCCAGCAGCAGCAGGTAGAAGCCGAACATAATGAAGAAAACCATCAGGAAGTCGTTGTGATCTCCTCCCAGACCCCACACGAGCACGATCGGGTTCAGCCCCACCAACACGATCGCTCCCACCGGGTCACGGCCCAGCAGCCGCGCGCACTTCCACACCAGCATGATCGTCGCGAGGCTCGCGATCGCGAGTATCCCCTTGAGCGCCCAGAACGAGGCGGCCACGCCGAGCGGGACCACGGCGAAGGTCAACAGCGTGAACAGCGGCCCATACGGACTGAGCAGCTGGTGCCAGTTGCTCAGCGCGTAGCTCGGGTCGTTGCTGGGCTCAAAGATGGGAGTCGTCGTGTAGGGATTGAGATGGTGCACGACCTCCATGCGGCCGTAGTTGATGTAGTTGAACACGTCCGTCAGCGCCAGCGGTGGAGCGAGAAAGATAATCGCGTGAACCATCACGATGGCGCCGATCGCCCAGCGGGCCCGCAGGCGCGGGACGTGGGCGAGCGCCACCACGTAGCAGCCATACATGACCACCAGCGCACCGGTGAACAGCCACCGGAGCGTCGTGCCGCTGCGCGTGAATCCCGGCCAGATTCCGCCCAGCGGGCCGGCCATCCAGTGCGGGAAGAAGTTCGTATGCGTCGTCGGGGAAAGGCCGCTCGGCCGATCGGCCACCATCACCACGACGAGCACGGCGCACACCACGATGGTCGCGAGCGCCAGCATCGCGAGCGCCGCCTCGCGACCGCCTGTTCGCGCGCTCGAGCTCGAGGCGTGCTCCCGTTGCTTAAATACGAGAGCCCGCTTCAGCGCGGGCTCTCGGGCAGTCGAATAGTGCATCGTCCGCGAGGTCTTTAGACCTCGCGAGAATCAGCTAGATCGACTGGACGTTAACGGCCTTGGGGCCCTTGTCGCCCTGCTCGGGGTCGTAAGACACCTTCGAGCCCTCCTGCAACGAACGGTAACCCTCACCGTTGATGCCGGTGTGATGGACGAACAGGTCCTTGTCACCGTCATCAGGGGTGATGAAACCAAACCCCTTGTCGTCGCTGAACCACTTTACTGTGCCAGTAGGCATGTGGGTACTCCTCCACGGTATGTGCGTGCTGCTACGCGGAGGATGCTTCTTGAAGCTTCGACCTGCGAGCGCTTGCACTACTTTTTCGCCGATCTTTGTGCCGGCCAGACAGCACGACGGTAGCAGGTCCCCCCGTGAATATGTTGGCAAGTTGATATATGAGCCCCATCCCCCAAAAGCCCCTCACCTTGAGACGGCTGCTCCCCCCCGGCGATCCCGCGACCGTCGAGGAGATCGTCGAGGGTCTGGGATTAGCTGCCTGCGACCCCGGCGGACAGCCTCCCGGCAGGCGGGCATCGCACCCCGACGAGCGGGCATCACACCCCGACGGGCGGGCATCACACCCCGGCGGGCGGGCATCACACCCCGGCGGGCGGGCATCACACGGGGACGCACCGGTGGCCCCCGCCCCTCCACGCCCCTACGTGCTGCTCAACATGGTGAGCACCGCCGACGGCCGCGCAACCATCGACGGGCGCTCAGGGCCGATCGGCAATCGTGCCGACCGCGAGCTGTTCCACGGGCTGCGCACCGCCGTCGACGCCGTGATGGCCGGGGCGGGCACGATACGCACGGAGCGCTACGGCCCGATCGTCGCTGAGGAGTCGCGCAGGCGCGCGCGCCTCGAGCGTGGCCTCGCCGCAGAACCGCTCGCCTGCATCGTCTCCGGGCGCCTCTCATTACCGGTCGACATCCCGCTGCTGGCCGACCCTCAAGCGCGAGTAGCGATCCTCACCCCCTCCGCGGCGAGCCTCCCCGGCGTGGCCGCGCAGGTCGACTACGTGCGCACCGGCAACGATGGGCGCCTGGACCTGCCGGCGGCCTTCACCGTCCTCTCCGAGCACTTCGGGATCCGCACGCTGCTATGCGAGGGCGGCCCGCACCTGAACTCTGAACTGCTGTCGGCAGGCCTCATCGACGAGCTGTTCCTAACCCTCGCCCCCAAGCTCTCAGGCGGCGAAACACCGCTTCAGATCCTAGCCGGAGCGGCCCTCGAGCCCCCGGTCGAGATGGATCTGCTCTCGGTATTCGAGAGCGAATCGGACCTTTTCTTGCGCTATCGCGTCGTCTGCTCCTCCGCCTCCGCGCGCGCACCCGCGCCCGCGCGCGTCTGACTGGACACGACGCTGAGCAGCTCGCTGGCCAGGTGACGGCCCTCAGTCGCCACACGTGGGGTGGCGAGGATGCGCACCACCACCTCCTCTCCATCGAGCTCCTCCAGGGTGATGCGCGGCGCGTCACGCAACGGCGTCTTCAGCGACCTCTCCAAGATCTCCTGCAGGTCGCTGGGCGTCATCCCGGCTCGCAAACGGGCGCGCAGGTTGACCGCCTCGGGCTCCCTGATCGGCAGCACCGCCACATTCAGCACGACGCTGTTGGGCACCATGATCGAGTCATCGCCGGTGGCGAACGTCGTGTACAACAGCCCCAGCGAACTGACCGTCCCCTCAATCTGCCCGGCGAGCGGACCGCCTTGGAGCCGCACGCGATCACCCACGCGAAACGGGCGAGCGCTCAGCAGCACGGTTCCCGCGATCACATTGCCGAGCGTCTGCTGCGCCGCCAGACCCAGGATCACCGCGGTGAACGCGCCTCCCACGAGCAGCGTGCGCGCTTCGATGCCCGCCACACGCAGCGCCACCAAAAACGCTAGCGCGATCGTCGTCAGGCGGATCAAAAACCCCACCGTCCCCGCCGTGGCCGGGTCCAGGCGCCGGAACAGCGGGGGACCCAGCCCGCGGCCGACATCGCGTGCGATCGCCCAGCCCAGGATCATCAGCGCGAGGACCGTCGCCACGCGAATCGGTGTTTCCAACCCCGGTTCCAACGACGTCGCCGCCCGGCCATGCGGTCCGGGCGTCCCCAGCAGGCTGAAGCGGTTGTCGTATAGGACCACCACCCCCACAAACAGCGCCACGAGCACGCATGCCTCCACCCGCGCGCGCTTGACCACGCGGGGGCTGATCTGGCGCAGCAGGCCGACCTCCCGCCAAGCCTCGCTGCGGGTCTCGAACATCTTCGGCGGGATTCTCGGTGCCGGCATGGCTGTCAATGATGGTGCACCGCGCGCCTCGAGCCGGGATGAACCGCCCACGACGCGGATGCGTACCCGCCTTTGCCGGGCGACTCGGGCCTGCGCGTAGATGGCCGCCGCCAGACGGACCGACGGACGGACGCACGGACGGCTCAGGTCTGCGTGTAGATGACCATCGCCCCCCCGAACACGAGGCAGTAGACCGCGAACGGAGTCAATGTCTTCGTCTTGAAGTACCCGACCAAGAAGCGGACTGTGAACACCGCCGTTACCGCCGCCGCCGCGCATGCGACGAGCGCCTGGCCGCGGACACCATCGCCGAGGTGGCCGAGCAGGTCCGGGAGCTTCACGACGCCCGCGGCGAGGATGATCGGCGTGGCCAGCAGGAAAGCGAACCGCGCCGAGTCTGAGTGGTCCAGCCCGCGCGCCAGTCCGGTGCCCATCGTCACGCCGTCGCGGCTGATGCCCGCAACCAGCGCTGTCGACTGGGCCACGCCGACGACCAACGCCTCGCGGTACTCGAACGTCTCCAGCTCGCGCGCTCCATCCGGCTTTGCCCCCTCACGGATAGCCAGTTCGCGCACCTCGGCGCGACGGCGAAAGCGCTCGGCCGCCATCAGCAGACAACCATTCACCATCAGGAAGATCGCAGCCACTTCGGGCTTAGCGGTGAGCGTGCGCAGCTGGTGCTCCAGCGCCAGGCCGATGATCCCGGCGGGAATGCTCGCGACGATGATCAGCCAGGCCAAACGCTCATTGCCCGTCTCGACCCGGCGCGTGGAGAGGGTGTGGAAGAAGGCGCCGATGATTTCCACCCAGTCGCGCCGATAGTAGAACAGCAGCCCCAGCGCGCTGCCGACGTGCAACATCACGACAAACGCCAGCCAGAAGGACTCCGACCGCGACTGCGCCTCAACCAGTTCGTTCCAGCCGAACAGCGTCGGGAACAGCACCGTGTGCCCGAGGCTCGAGATCGGGAACAGCTCGCTCACGCCCTGCAGCACGCCCAGCACAATCGCCTGGAAGTAGCTGACGGCCGAGGCCAAGGGAGTCACTATGAGCATCGACATGACCGCGACAGCTTACGGACAGCGGCCGTTATGGGCGCAGAGGATGAGCGCATTCTCATCCTCTGCGGTGTGCAAGCGCTCTACGCGTCGCATGCTGACCCGCGACCATTACCAGATCACCGCCACCCCATATGCCGCGAGCATCGGATCGCGGGTGACGATCGGGACCCGCTCGCTGAGTGCCTGTGCGACAAGCAGACGATCGAACGGATCGCGGTGGGGCTTACCCGCCAGCTGAGGAAATGGGAGCTCCTGAAGTCGTGTCGCATGCACCCAGCTGATCGCGAGCACACCGAAGCCGTCAGCGCTCGCCTGCTCTGGCCAATCCTCGTCGATCTCCAGCTTGCCCAAGGAGCGCTTGATCGCAATCTCCACGAGCGTGCCTGCGCCGAGAAGAGGGTTCTCAGCCGCCTCGATCGTCTCGCGGGCGGTCGTCGACAGGCGCCGGTCCCCGCCCAGCCACCACAGCAGCGCGTGCGCGTCAACCAGCAGCCGCATCAGTCAACGATGCCGAGCGCCTGCGCTACATCCTCGGGCCACTCATCGAAGTCCTCAGGTACACGGACGCGGCCACGCATTCGCCCTGGCTTGCGCTTCGCGCCGCCCTCCTCAGCCGCGATGGCGACTAGGCGGACGACCGGCCGACGCCCTCGGCGCAGCACGATCTCCTCGCCCTCCTCGGCCATGTGAACGAGCTTCGACAACTGGGTCTTGGCTTCGCCAATGCCGTAGGTGGTGGACATGCGACGAACATAGCAAGCTTGGCCAACTTGGTCAAGCTTCACGGACCCTTCACACGATCGTTCCCAGCTGGTCACAAAAACTGCCGCTTTGCAGCGGAATCTCTCTGTTATGGATGACAAGACCATGACATCAGGGAAGATGGAGACGTCGACCACACGGGTTGACATGCACTGCCACTCGACGGCGTCGCAGGAATCGAAGCTCGGTGTGCAGCGAGCCGTTGGCTTGCCGGAGTGCGCCACGCCGCCAGAGGAGGTCTACGCCCTTGCCAAGCGGCGCGGCATGGACTTCGTGACGATCACAGACCACGACACGATCGCGGGCGTCCTTCAAATCTCAGACCGCCCCGACGTGTTCGTCTCGGAGGAGCTCACAGCACACTTCCGTGGCGAGCCCCAGGCGGTGCACGTCCTCTGCTACGGGATCTCCCCCGAGGATCACGAGTGGCTGCAAGCCCACCGCCAGGACGTTGAGATCTGCGCCGCGTATCTGTACGAGCGCGAGATCGTCTGTGCGCTCGCGCACCCCTACTACACGGTCGGCGCCCCCTTGCTGGCCCGCCACCGCCGGCGCTTGGCCGAGCTCTTTCCCATCTGGGAGATCCGCAACGGCGCCCGCGCCCGCGAGCTCAACCAGCCCGCCGCCACCTACGTCGCCACGCGCGACAGCATCGGGATCGGCGGCTCAGACGACCACGCGGGCGTCGACATCGGGCGCACCTACACCGAAGCGCCCCACGCCGCCACGCCCGAGGAGTTTCTCGACCACATGCGCTCTGGCCATGTCACCGCGCGTGGCAAGCAGGGCAGCGCCGCCAAGTGGGCGCATGCAGCGATCGCACTGGCCGCGCGCGCGCTCGGCAGCGGCGGCGAGGCCGAAGGGCAGGACGCACGGCCCGACCCGCAGCGCGTGATGACAATGATGCAACGCCTATTGCGCGAGGGCGACGCGCGCCACGGAGCGCTCAGCAGTGACCTCGCCCCCGAGGATGCCCGCTGCCTGCTGCGTGCGTGGTTGGCCGCGGTGGAGCTCGACTACCTCGACGTCGACGGCCTGATCGCCTACATGCAGGACGATTCGTTCAGCCATTCCGACCTCTACCGGCGCGCCTGCCGCCTGCACGAGCGCAAGCTGCGCGTCGCCGTCGAGCAGGCGGTGCGAGCGGCGAACGGCGAAGTGGAGGTCATGCAAGCGGCGGCCGGGCTGTTCGACAGCTGCATAGCCGCCATCCCCTACGCCCCCGCCACGGCGTTCCTCGCGAACGAGAAGGCCAAGCTCGACAGGCGCCGCGAGGATGGCGAGACGCCGCGGGTGGCGATCCTGGCTGACGGGATCGGCTCGACCCACGGGGTCACACGCGCGATCGAGGAGATCCGCCAGCGCGGGGTGCCGGACTTCGAGATCGAGGTGGTCGGGACCGACCCGGACGTTGACCGGCGCCTATCCGCCGTGGCCGAGTTCGACGTGCCCTACTACCCGGGCCTACAGATCGGGGTCCCGAGCCTGTCGGCCGCGGTGCAGACGCTTGCGGAAGGGACGTTCGACGTGATTCACGTCTGCTCGCCGGGCCCTGTCGGCGTGGCGGGCGCGCTCGTCAGCCGCAGGCTGGGGGTGCCGCTGGTGGGCAGCTACCACACCGAGCTCACGGCCTACGCCGGGCTGCGTTCGGGCGAGCGGAACGTGACCGACGCGATGGCGCTCGGCGTGAGCGCCTTCTACGGGGCGTGCGATCTGGTGCTCTCGCCCAGCCCGGCCTCTGACGAGGCGCTAGCCGAGATCGGGGTGGCCGCGGAGAAGGTAGTGCGCTGGGACCGAGGCGTGGACACCGCCCGCTTCGATCCGGCGCTGCGGGGAGGAATGACCATGCCCGAGGCGATCAACGTCCTCTACTCCGGGCGCATCACGCACGAGAAGGGCGCAGACCTACTCGCCGACACGTTCCTCGAGGCTCACGCGCGCAACCCCCGGCTACACCTGGTGCTCGCGGGCGGCGGCCCCGAGCAGGAGCGCCTGGCAGAGCGGATCGGCGGCAACGCCACCTTCCTAGGCTGGCTCGAGGGCGACGATCTGGCGCGGGCCTACGCGAGCGCCGACATCTTCCTGTTCCCCAGCCGCACCGACACATTCGGGCAGGTGATCCTGGAGGCGCAGGCCAGCGGCCTACCGGTGGTGGCCGTCGCCGCGGGAGGCCCGCTGTCGCTGATCGAAGACCGCGTGAGCGGTCTGCTGTGCGAGCCCTCAGCCGGCGCGCTGGCGGAGGCTGTGCTGGAGCTGGCAGACACGCCGTTGCTAGGAGAGCGCCTCGCCCGAGCCGGCCTCGCCGCGGTCAGGGCACGCACGTGGGAGCGGGCGCTCGAGCGTCTCGCCGGGGGCTACCAGCAGGTGCTCAGAGCTCCAGCGTCGTCAAAGGACATTGCACATGCGGCCTGATTGCATCCCCAGCTCAGTCGTCGAGACGAGCGCGCTCGCCGATGCCTCGACGCCCCCATCGGCGCTCAGAGCGATAGCGGCGGACTCCCCGTCGTCCGGCGCCGGTAGACGTCGTCGCGGTCATCACGCGCGGCGGCGGATCGCCGTTGCCCTGCACGACATCGAGCCGGCCACATTCGAGCGCTGCGCGCTGATCCGCGACTGGCTCAACGATCACGGCGTCGACAGGGTCACCCTGCTCGTGATCCCCGCGCGCGATCTGCACCCACTGGGCGAGCGCTCGCCGGAGATGGCCAGCTGGCTGGCCGAATGCCGCCGAGCGGGCGACTCGATCGCCCAGCACGGCTTCCAGCACACGCAGCTGCGGCGCGGCGGCGCCTTCTCGCGCCAGACGCTCACGCACGCCCGCAGCGGGCGCTCGGCGGAGTTCGTCGGACTAGACCGCGACGAGACCCGGCGGGCGGTCGACGCCGGCTGGCGGGTGCTCAAGCTCGCCGGGATAGAGCCCGACGGCTTCGTGGCGCCCGCCTATGCCTATACTCCCGCGCTGCGACAGGTGCTTCCTGACAAGTTTCGCTGGTGGGCCAGCCTCCTGCGGCTGCACCGGACGCTAGCCGTCGCGGACGGCGCGGACGGAGGCGATTCCCCTCGGCTGATCGCCCCCGCTTGGGGCATGGGAACGGACTCCCCCTCGCGACGCGCCCTCTCCCCCGCGCTGATCCGCGCTGGGAGCCTCATCTGCGGCGACACCATGCGCCTGGACCTGCATCCAGCCGATCTTCAGAACGTCCGCCACATGCTGGCGCTGGAGTGGGTGCTCAGCCGCGCCGGGCATCGACGCGAGGCGATCACCTACGACGAGCTCATCATCGATCAGCCCTGAGGGTAGCTCTCACCCCGGGGGGTAGCTCTCATCAGTCCTCTCACTTCCAGGGCCCTCGGCCCGGAGGACGGACCGTCGGGCTCTAGCTCAACCGGGTGTGTAGGCCGAGAAGACCGAGGCTTCGAAGGATTTAACACCTGATGACCCGGCATAGCCGAGGTGCTTCAGAGCGAACAAATCCTCGATCGTCCGCAGCAGCGAGAAGTGGTTGTACTCTTCCTGGCTGTCAGTGGTGTGAGACTTGACGAAGGGCGAGAGCAACAGCGCGCCGACCTCGCCGCCGCCCTTCGGTCCGAGGCCCAACCCTGCGGTCGACGGGGGCAGGTTCGGGAAGCTCGGCTGACCGCAGCAGGAGCTCGAGTCGGCGAATTCGCCGGTCGACGGCGCCTCGTCGGTGGTGATCACGAGCAGTCCGCTTTCCTTGTACGCCTTCGAGCCGAGGATCTCCGGAACCACCTTCTGCAGGAACCCGTCCGCGGGTCCCATCCCGGCGGGCGCTCCGGGCGCGCACGGCATCGGGTTCCCGTCGTGGCAGCGGTCCGGCACGATGTAGGCGAAGCTCGGTGTGCTCTTCGCGCTCTTCTTCAAATCGACCTTCAGCGCGCTCAGGCCGACGTCGTCCTTGGCGCACGACGGTGAGTCGATCACCGCATGGAAGTACACAAATGGATTCCTGAACGTCGCGTAGGACTGACCCGCGGGCGGCGTCTGCGCCGATGTCGGGTCGGCCGCGCCCAGCGCCGGGTGGGCGCACGCGCCGCTCGCGCCCTGCGCCGCGCCCGCTTCGTCGATCCCTTCGACATACGCCTTCCACGTCAGGTGCTTGGCGGTCAGCTGCCCCGCGAGCGTCTGCGTCGATGAGGGGTACACGCAACCATGCCCGCTGACCTGTTCTTCGGCGCCTTGAGTTCCCGGCGTCAGGTCTTCGTATGTCGGGCAGTTCTGCGCCGTCTGCGGCGTCGGCCCCTGGCCACTCAGAAGCGCGACTCCGTTCGCCAACTGTTCGTGCGCGACCGCGTAGTAGCGGACCAGCAGCTCCCCCTTCTGCTCCAGCATGCCCGCCAGATAGTGCGCCGTGGAAGACGGTCCGAAGACCGCTGCGTAGGGCTGCTCGGAGAGCATGATCACGAACACATGCTTGACCGGAGGAAGCTTCGAGGTCGTCGAGCCAGCGGACGGGGATCCGCTCTTGCCGCCGCCCGAGCTCGGGGCGGATGACTTCTGCTTTTCTTGCTTCTTCTTTTTCTTCTTCTGCTGCTGCGATCCCGAGGAGGTGTTGCTGGAGCTCGATGTCGTCGAGGAGCCTTCCGCTTCCCCCGCCGCGGCCGGTGTCGGCGTGGGTTCCGATGGCGGCGGTTCGCTCGCGGGCGATGAGGCGGAGGGGGAAGTCGAGGTCGAAGGGACCGACGCCGTCTGCGGAAGGATCAGCTTGATAGGCGGACGCGCGGAGGCCGCCAGCGTGTCATCCACGCGCGAGCCGGCGGCGCCTCCGATGATCACGCCGAAGCCGAGGAACACGAGCACCAGCAGCGCCGACACCCTGGGCGGGGGCAGCGTCAGGCCGGATCGCGCAGGCGCTCCGGCCATCCCAGCCGTCGCGGCCGCGTGCCCGGGCGGCGGAAGGGCTGCCGACTCCTCAGCTGGGCGCGGGTCGCGCACGCGCCGCAAGAGCTGCATCAGCTGGGGGCTGCGCGAGCCGACGCGCGAGCCGCAGCCCAAGCAGTAGCGCTGGCCGCGATCGAGCGAAGAGCCGCAGTCGTCGCACAGCCCGGATGGATCGACGCTCACCGTCCACCCCGCCTAGGAGTCTGAGGCTGGAGCGGCCTCGGCGGGGGCGGTGGTGGGAAAGGCCTGGGGCGCGAGCAGAGCTTCCATGACCGCCGTTGAGCCGTCGTTCGTTGAGCCGTCGTCCTCGTCGCCAGTCGCCGGCCCGCCCGGCCCGGCGGAGGGCTGGGCCGGCGGCGCCTCCGTGCCGGGCAAGCGTTCCATCAGAGTCGCTCCACACTGCCAGCAGAACAGCGCCCCGCGACTATGCGGGGCCGCACAGTGTGCGCAGTTGCCCACACTGGCACTCTCCTCCATCCGCAACAGGCGCTCGACCTCGGCCAGCTCGGCGTCGCGCTCCTGGAGCACCGCAGCGCGACGGACGAGCACATCGAGGCGAAAGTGGTCGCGGATCGCCATCTCATATGCCAGTCCCCCCAGATCCCAGTGAAGCTCCGTGACCTGCTCGGCCAGCGCGTCGCGCCGGCGGCGCAGCTCGGAGCGCCCCTCCCCCTCTCGTTGCGGCTCTTGCGGCGGCGCGGACATCAGCTAGCCCGTTTCGACCACATTGGGGAGGTTCTTGGATTTTTCCTCGAAGCTTTTCCCGCTATTGCCCGCAGGCGAGTTGGATTTGGGAGCGCCAGCAGGAGTCTTCCCCCCGCCCCCCCCGCCTTTCGAGGAGCCGGCACCGGCGGCGCCTTGCTTTGCGCCATTAGCAGCCTTCGACGAGGAGGAGCCGCTTTTGGAGGACGCTTCGGGCGTGGTCGTCGTTGTCGTCGGAGTCGTCGTCGTCGTCGGGGTGGTCGTGGCACCCGTCGTCGCCCCAGGCGGGGCCACAGTGATCACCTGCTGCGCGGGCGCGGCGACGGGCTTGGAGTTGCCGGCACGCCCGATCAGCACGCCGACGCCCATCGCCAACAGCAGCACGCCAACGCCGGCGATCACAGTGACCGTGTTGCCGCGCTGGGCAGCGCCCGTCGCGCCCGGGGCTCCCGGTGGGACGAGCGGCGGCGGGGCCGCCAGAGACTGGTCCCCACCGCTCGTCGTCGGCGGGCCACCCAACAGCACGCTGCTCATCGGCGTGCGGCGCTCGCCACACTCCAGGCAGTAGCGCTGATCGGCGGCCAGAGCTCCTCCGCAGCGCGCGCACGGCTCAGCGACACCGGCGGCAGGCGATGAGCTGGCGATCGATTCAGTGGACAGGATGGCTACCTTCGTGTACTTGTGCTCTGGGCGCCGAAGGAACGACACGACGCGGAGCGTCCGGAACCTCTGTACTCGGCTCGGCACTCTGTGCTCGGGAGCATATAGTCGATGCTGCCACCCGTCCAGGCGTGACCATTTTGTGAAAGCGCCGGCTTCAGTCCTCGTCTGAGCGGGACGGCCGCTTTGGCTCAGCCCGTCACGCCGCTGGTCAAGACCGTGGGGTTAGGAGGGTAGTCGTGCGTGCCCTCCGGCTGGTGGGCCGTGATCGATCCGATCCGGAGGAGGTCGCGGGAGGTCCGATGGGGTCGTCGCTCGCGGGGTGCGCGGATGCGACCTTCAGCTGCTGCAGCTGCTGTTGTTGTTGTTGTTGATCCCCCTGGCGTGCACTCAGGCACACGCCTACGAGGAGCGAGAGAATGAAGATCCAGAGGGCAATGAGGATGGTGATGAGGGGAAGGACCATTGGCGCTCCATACGATCGGCGGCTAATTGTTCACTAACTCTACCAGATTTATAGAAGATCACCAACTGGTCACTCTGAACCGACACACATCGGTCGGCCGCTGAGCTGAGCTAATGGATGCCGTGGTGCGAAATCCCGTGGTAGGGAATCGTGTGGTGCGGGATGCCGTGGGCCGCGAGCCGTCGCCCGCGGATCTTGCCTCCGGGCGTGGTGTCCTCGAGCGCCAGTGCTGAAGGCTCCTCCCAGACGACCTTGCCATCGATGATGGCAGGACGACGAGAGCTCTGTTTCGCGGGCGTGGACTGGGCATCGCCACTCCTCGCCATACAACAGATGGCGACGCACAAGACGAAGACGGCCAGCCAGGCGACGGGGATCAAGAGCAAGAGCATGATGTGAAGGGGAGTGCTCACCCTCCCAGAGCCGATCATCGGTGTCGACCGCCCACGTGCGAATATGCGCGCATTTTGCAGGCATTTCGTCGAGCTCAGCTCAGCCGCTCTGCCACTCCGGTGCATAGACGAGGAAGCGTCGCGAGGCGATCATCTGGCGAGGAGGCCGATGCTTCCCGCCAAAGCAGCGGTGTGTTAGCGTCACCGGTCTATGTATGGTGGTAGCTCCGGCTCATGAGGTCGGCGTGATCGGTGCGCGGTGGGACGCGCCGGAACCTGAGACGAGCGCGCCGCGCTCGATCGCCGATCTGCCGGGACCGCCAAAGCCTCCTGCGAGCGCAGCTCAGTGACGGGGATCATCAGCGGCAGCGTGGACGCAACGCTCTCACGCTCACAGGACCACGAGGCACCGGCGCTCGAGGCCGGGACGCTGTGCGAGGCCTTCCGGGCCACAGTCACCGAGCACGCCGAGCGCATCGCGCTGCGGACCCCCGGCGGCGCTGTGGAACTCACTTTTGCCCAGGTCGCCGAGCGTGTGCAGAGCGTCGCAGCCGGCCTTGATTCGCTGGGCGTCAGGCGCGGCGACACGGTCGGTCTGATGCTGCTCAACCGGCCCGAGTTTCATTTCTGCGACACGGCCGCGCTGCATCTCGGCGCGACGCCGTTCTCGATCTACAACACCTGCTCGCCCGAGCAGGTCTCATATCTGTTCTCAAACGCCGAGAACCGGGTCGTGATCACCGAGCTGCAGTTCCTCGAGGCGATCCGGACGGCGGGTCTCGATTCGATCGAGCACGTGATCTGCGTGGACGGCTCCCCCGAGGGCACCATGTCGCTCGAACAGCTCGAATCGCTCGAGGACCCCGGCTTCGACTTCCAGGCCAGCTGGCGCGCCGTCACCGGCGAGGATCTGGTCACCATCTGTTACACGTCCGGGACGACCGGACCACCCAAGGGCGTCGAGCTGACCCACGCCAACGTGCTGGCCGAGTGCCGCGCCGCGGCGGCGGTGATCGAGGTGCACCCCGAGGGCCGCATCATCTCCTACCTGCCGCACGCGCACATGGCCGACCGCTACTCCACGCACTACATCTCGATGATCTATGGCACCCAGGTGACGACCCTCGCAGATGCGCGCGATATCGCCGCTACGCTGCCGGAAGTGCGCCCGACGAGCTTCGGCTCGGTACCGCGCGTCTGGGAGAAGATGAAGGCGGGCCTCGAGGCGGCGTTTGCCGCAGAGCAGGACCCGACTCGCAGACAGACCATTCAGTGGGCGATCGAGACCGGCCTTCGACGCGTCCGCGCCGAGCAGGCAGGCGAACAGCCCGCGGCCGAGCTGCTCGCCGAATGCGCCAGCGCCGATGAGCTCGTGTTGAGCAAGCTGCGCGAGCGCCTCGGGCTCGACCAGGCGCAGATGCTCTACGCGGGCGCCGCGCCAACGCCGATCGACGTGCTCGAGTTCTTCCACGCGATCGGCCTGCCGATCTGCGAGCTGTGGGGCATGTCTGAGCTGACCTGTGTGGGGACGTGCAACCCGCGCGAGCGCCCCAAGATCGGCACAGTCGGACCTGCGCTCCCCGGCATCGAGGTACGGATCGCAGACGACGGGGAGCTGCTCTGCCGCGGGTCGACGGTGATGCACGGCTACCGTTCTGACCCCGAGCAGACGGCGCGGACGATCGATCCCGGCGGCTGGCTTCACACCGGCGACATCGCCGAGATCGACTCTGAGGGCTACGTCAAGATCGTCGACCGCAAGAAGGAGCTGATCATCAACGCCGCCGGCAAGAACATGTCCCCAGCGAACATCGAGGCCCAGATCAAGAGCGCAAGCCCACTGATCGGACAGGCGATCGCGATCGGCGACCGCCGCCCCTACAACGTCGCGCTGATCGTGCTCGACCCCGACGGCGCAGGCGTGTGGGCGGCCGAGCACGGACTCGAGGACACCTCGCCGGCGACGCTCTGCGAGCACCCGGAGATCGAGGTGGCCCTCGAGCATGCGATCGAGCAGGCCAACGGCCACCTCAGCCGCGTCGAGCAGATCAAGCGCTTCCAGATCCTCCCCTGCGACTGGCTGCCCGGCGGCGAGGAGCTGACGCCGACGATGAAGCTCAAGCGCAAACCGATCGCCGACAAGTACAAGGCTGAGATCGACGCGCTGTACGCGGGTGGCTGATATGCGCAAGCGTCATACTCGTCGCCCGGCTGGCCGTCGGCGTGGTGCGCTCCACGTGCCGATGCGCCGCGCGGCCTGAGCGCTCGACCACGACAGCAGAGCGAGCACCTGACGATCGCTTGGGTGCCGCTCGCGGTATGCACTGAGGATCTGCCGATCGACTTGATGAGGAGCAAGTGCGGTGAGCAGCGAAAGACGCACAGCGGCGCTATCGTCAGATTCTGGGAGCAAGGGGTCAGGCACGGCGCCGAAGTCACGCTGGATCTGACCGTATATCTCAGCCACTCGACCCGCCGCCGCCACCGGGCGGACATCCTCAAGGTATCCGATCACGAAACTTTATCGCCCAGACCGGAGCGGTCTACACGCAGGCGCTCGGCGTGATCATCGTGGGCTGACCCGATGACACCTCGAGCGATCAAGGATCAGACGATGCCGTCCGAGCGAAGGAATAAACCTAAGTCTGGCAAATAACTTTCATCACATGCTCTGGATCCTGATCCCCGTCGCCTGGCTGACCGTTTTCATTTTGTGCGTCGCCATCTGTCGTATGGCGGCGCGTGGCGATGCCCAACCCGCGCCCGGGGCGCCGCAGAGCTCTCGTCACCCGGCCATCATCATCGATGGCCGGGTCGTCTGGGAGGAGCTTTCCGAGGTGGCGCTCGAGGACACCACGCCCGGAGGCAAGATTCGCGGGCGACGGCTCGCGGCCCACGGCATCCCGCACCACGGTATCCGTTAGCTCAGCTCAGCGGCCGACCGATCTCCGCTCGGCTACAGGCCGCGACAGCCAATGCGGAACGGTGCTCAGGAGAATCCGTCCCGTCAAAGACCGCGGCGGCCAATGACGTGCAGACCAAACGCAGAGGGATCCGTCCCGTCAAAGACCGCGGCGGCCAATGACGTGCAGACCAAACGCAGAGGGATCCGTCCCGTCAAAGACCGCGGCGGCCAATGACGTGCAGACCAAACGGAGAGGGATCAGTCCGGTCAAAGGCCGCGGCGGCCAATGACGTGTGGGACGGTGCGTAGGAGGATCTTGACGTCAGTCCAGAGCGACCAGTTGGCCACATAGAGGTAGTCAATCGCGACCATCTCCTTCAAGGGGACGCGCGCTGGGCCGAGGATCTGCCAGTGGCCGGTCATGCCGGGGGTCAGCTCCAGGCGCCGGCGGTGCCAGCCCTCGACGCGGTCGTCCTCCTCGGTGACCAGCGGGCGCGGTCCGACGAGGCTCATCTCGCCTTTGACGATGTTCAGCAGCTGGGGCAGCTCGTCCAGGGCGCTCTTGCGCAGGAACTTGCCAATACGGGTCACGCGGGGGTCCTCTGAGATCTTGAACAGCCCCTCCTGCGCCTCGTTCAGGTCGCGCAGCGAGTCCTTCATCGCATCCGCGTTAGGGATCATCGTGCGGAACTTCAGCATCTGGAAGCGCTCCCCATGCCTGCCCACGCGCAGCTGGCCGAAGAACACCGAGCCACGGCTGTCGAGCTTGATCGCGATCGCGATCGCGATCAATAGCGGCGAGACCGCCAGCAGACCGAGCGAAGCGCCGATGAGATCGAAGGCGCGCTTGACCGCGGCTGAGGAGCGGGTGAGGTCGAAGCGCCTGACGCCCATCACGGTCACGCCGTGCAGGTCGTCGAACTCGACCGAGGAGCCGACCACCTCCAACAACCGCGGCAGCACACTCACCTGCACGCCGACCGCCTTCAGCGTGCGCACGAGGTCGAGCATCTCACCGGCGTCCGCGCTGCGCGGCGCGACGATCGCGCGGTGCACGTCGAGCTCGCAAGCCAAGTCACGAATCTCCGCGAGCCGGGGCGAGGAGCAAGCATCCGTCGACCACGGCGCGATCTTGTCGAGATCCAAGTGGGCGACCACCTTCGCCCTGACCCCACCGTGACCCGTGAGCTTGGAGCGGATGATCGTGGTCGAGGCCTCATCACCGATGAGCAGACAGCGCTCCGCCGGCGCCATCCGCAGCGCGATCGCCCGCGCAGCAGTGCGCGCCAGCATCAAAAGCCCCGCCAAAGCCAGCCACAAGAACAGCGCCTCGCGGCGGTCGAGCGTGCCGCTCACCACCAGACCGCCAGCCAGCCACGCGACGAGCACGCACAGCGTCGCCAACTGAAACAGCTTGGGCGCCTCGTCGAGCGTCGTCTTGCGCAGCAGCGTCTCGTCGCGGTCATACAAGCCAAAGAGCTTCGCGCCCATCAGCAAGACCGGCACGCCGGCGACACTCGCCCACGTCAGCTGCAGCGACCGGGAAGCCAACCCGACCGTCAACACGAACGCCCCAACGATCGCCACCACGTCAGCCAGCAGCAGCATGCGGCGGAACAGCGCGTCGCGACGGAGACTCGCCGCCGGCCCACGCACCTCGGCGATCTCGAGCGGCGCCGAACGACGCCGACCGCCAAGGCCCATGAAGCCACGCAGGCCCGTATACGTACTCCGCCAAGAAACCTGTGCCTCGGTCTCGCTGCCTATCTCGCCACTCATAGCGCCTCCCAGCCTCCTTGCTCGTCCCCATCAATCTTCATGTGGTGGACGATCCCACGTGTGACCCCGAACAAACGTTGAGATCTTGGTACTAAGCTCAAGGTATCTTGCACACAAGAGGGCTGTTATGCAAGACCCTCGACGCAAATAAATTTAGATCCCAATAAACGGCTCAAATACAAAAGATTCTGGCTTGTCGAAAGGCCATTCTGCTCACCAGAACCGTGCCGCACAGCAGGCGAAGATTGGCGGCGTCGTCGAGTAGTAGTCATCGAGTAGTCGTCATCGCAAGTGTCGTTATGCAGTCGGTGAAACCCGGAGGGAACAATCACCCAGAGCGGCTGCCGCTGGGCATCCTCACCGCGAAAGCCGATGCCCGCGTGCGTCGTCGTCGTCGTCGCGTGCGCACCGCTTCCTCCGCTCGGGAAGAAATCGACCAAGTTTGTACCTCAACAGAAGTTGGTATGCGAGGGCTTTCACTGGATCGCAACCACCTCGCGACGGCCATGGAGACCGCGCAGCGGTCCCCCTTACCTTTTTTTGGGTGTAGGGCTCGGCGAGTCGGGCAGGCATTTTGCCCCCCCACCTGCCGCCGCGGGCCAGTATTGATCTTCCGAGCACGACGCAATAGCGACTGACCCTGGACAATCAGAGGCATGAGCGGCACAGAGATCGGGCTTGCCGTGTCGGTGTTCCTCGCCTGCGCTGTTGAGGCGGTCGAGGCACTGACGATCGTGCTCGCCGTGGGGACCACACGCAGCTGGTCCTCGGCGATGAGCGGCGTGGGCGCCGCGACGCTCGCGCTCGCCGTGATCGTGACCGCGCTCGGCCCGGCGCTCACCTCCCTGCCGATCGACGTGTTGAGGGTCGTCGTGGGTGGCCTCTTGTTGATCTTCGGCCTGCAGTGGCTGCGCAAGGCGATCCTCCGGGGAGCCGGGTTGAAGGCCAAGCACGATGAGCTCGAGACCTATCAGCAGGAGGCCGAGACCGCGCGCGCCGCCGGCGCGCGGCACCCGGGCTTCGATGGCTACGCCTTCACGATCGCGTTCAAAGGAGTCCTCCTGGAGGGACTCGAGGTCGCTTTCATCGTGCTCACCTTCGGCGCCAACCAGCACGATGTGGGCCTCGCCGCGGCGGCCGCTGGGCTGGCTGTGCTCACAGTCGTGGTTGCCGGCGCGGCGGCGAGAGCTCCGCTGGCTAGAGTCCCCGAGAACATGATGAAGCTCGCGGTCGGGGTGATGCTCAGCTCGTTCGGGATGTTCTGGGGAGCCGAGGGCGCCGGGGCGCACTGGCCGGGCGGCGACGCCGCCCTGCTTGCGGTCATCCCGAGTGTCCTGCTCGCGGCGCTCGCGACGATCTGGACCCTGCGGCGGGCGGTCATGAGCGCCACAAGCGTATGAGCCGAGCGCAAGCGTTCCTGCTGGCGGTATGGGAGTTCGTCGTCGGCGACGACTGGCGCACCGCGCTCGGAGTAGCACTCGCGCTCGCGCTAACGGCGATCATCGCCGGTGCGGGCGTGTCGGCGTGGTGGGTCATGCCGATCGCTGTGATCGTGCTGCTCGCACTCTCGATTCGCCGGGCGGCGCGCCGGGGCACGTAGCTCCTCACGCCGGCGGCGGTAAGCTCAACCCGAGAAACCTCACCGTCGAGCTTGGGAGAGCTCACCGGAAGATCTCACTGCCGAGCTGGGAGACCTCACTGCCGAGCTTGCTCGCAGGTGATCGGGTTGACACGCAGGCGGTGACTCATGAGAGCGAGATCATCGCCTTGCGCCGCACGGTGGCGCGTCGCGCTCGGGCGGGCAGCGGCCCGCACGTCGACCACGCCGAGCGCGACCGCGCCGGTCAACAGCAGCAGCGCGACCGCCCCAGTCGAGCGCATCAGGTACCAGTAGACGCTAAGTCCGCTCGTGGCGGCGAGCGTCGTCATGCGACCGGAGGACCTCCTCCTCCCCCTCGGCGTCGCCGACCAACGCCTCCGCCGGCCAGTCGCCGATGGCCAGCACGTTCCCATCCCGGTCGACCAGCCTGGCCGGCAGCCTCAGCTCTTCAAGCCATGCAGGAGCGCCATCCGCGCGCACGAGCGCGGCCGTAGTAGCGATGTTCGCATCCGTGCAGCTCGCGGCGGCGACGCTGACCGTCCGCCACGTCCCCGCGATGGGCGCGCCGGTGGCGGGGTCGATGATGTGGTGCATGTTGCGGCCTTCATGACTCCATCGCCGCACCGTCGTGCTCGACGTAGCCAAGCCGCCGGAGAGGATCGAGACCGTCTGGCCCGGCGCTCCCAAGTCGCTGCGATGGTCGTCGGTGACGCGGATCCGCCAGCCGCCACCGGGGGCGACGCCCGCGGTTGCTATGTCGCCCCCGAGGCTGACGAGCACGCCAGCGCCGGTCGCGTCATAGACGGCCCGAGCAGCGCGGTCGGCCGCCCAAGCCTTGGCGGTGGCGCCCAGGTCGAGCTTCATCCCCGTAGGAATATGGATCGAGGAGCTGCCGCGGTTGACCGTCACCGTCCGCCACCCAGCCCGCACCCGCGCGGTGATCGCCGGTCGCGGTTCGGGCTCACCAGGTTCGGGCTCACCATCGAGAGGAGGAACCAGCTGCCGCCAGTCGCGGTCGTATCCGGCCAGCTCCAGGGCGGCGCCGACGGTCGGGTCGACGTCGCCGCCGGTCAGCTCGGCGGCGCTCAAGGCCATCTCGACCGCTTCGATCAGCAGTGGACTCACGACCACCACCGATCGACCCGCGCGCGAGTTCACGCGAGAGAGCTCCGAGTCGGCTCGGAAGCGGCTGCACGCGCGGTCGATCGCATCCAGCTCACGCTCAACCGTCTCCCGCGCAACCTCCAGCGCGCCGGAATCCGTCAGCCGCAGCACGACGCTCGTGCCGAGCGCCTCCCACCTCGCCGAAACCAGCCCATCGCGGACAGGCGGCAGAGACGACGGCGACGACGGCGACGGCGACGGCGACGGCCGACGCGTTTGCATCATCATCATCATCATCATGAGCCCCCGGAGACGACGGGGGCCGCTTCCTGAGCCGGAGTGGCGGGTTCCCGCGCGGGGGCGGGGGCCGCTTCGTGAGCCGGAGTGGCGGGTTCCCGCGCGGGGGCGGGGGCCGCTTCGTGAGCCGGAGTGGCGGGTTCCCGCGTGGGGGTGGGGGCCGCTTCATGCGCCGGCGCAGATTCCTGCTCAGGGGTGGATTCCGGCGCAGGGGTAGATTCCGGCGCGGCCTGCGGCGCCCGGGCCCGGGGTTGAAGCGAGCCGCCGGAGGACGTCGCCGTCTGCGCAGATTCGCCAGCAGGGTGGCTCACATGACGATGGTGGTGGTGGTGTGCGCTCGAGCTTTCCACCCACGCCGTCGCGGCGGTCTTCTTGATCGTCTTGCCCGGGAATGCATTGGCCGCGACCTCCGAGAACACTCCCGTGAGGGCGACGCTCAAAGCGATCAGCCAGCGGTTGATGCGCGTGAGCTTGCGCAGCGCGGCGTCGCGGGTATGAGTTGTCTGCGAGCGCATTTCCAAGTCAGTGGCGGTGGAAGTTGTTCGCATGAAGCCACGGAAGCAGTGTGTGCGCGCGAGCTAAGGATTCGGTAACCGGTTGATGAGAAAGCTCATCGAAACTTCCCGGCAGGGAAAGTCGCGGGCTCGGCGACGCCTATCCTGGACGGATGCGAGTTTTGCTCGTCGAGGACGAGCCGGGGATCGTCGACTTCGTGCGGCGTGGCTTCGAGGCCGAGGGCTTCGCGGTCGCCGTCGCGCGCGATGGGATCGAGGGCGAACGGCTGGCGCTCGGCGGCGACTTCGACGCGATCGTGCTCGACCTGATGCTCCCGGGCCGCGATGGCTTGGAAGTTCTCGCCGCCTTGCGACAGACCAAGCCAGGGGTGCCAGTGATCGTGCTGACGGCGCGCGGGGAGATCGAGGATCGCGTGATGGGGCTCGACGCGGGCGCGGTTGACTACCTGGTCAAGCCGTTCTCGCTGGCCGAGCTACTTGCGCGCGTGCGTGCACAGCTGCGCACGCACGCGCAGACCTCGGAGACGACGTTGCGGGGCGCGGACATCGAGGTGGACCTGCTCACGCGAGGGGTGCGCCGCGGCGGCGAGCCGGTGCGTCTGTCGAGCACCGAGTTCGAGCTGCTCATCTATCTGCTGCGCCACCACGGGCAGGTGCTCTCACGGGAGCAGATCCTGAGCGCGGTGTGGGGCTACGAGCACGATCCCGCGACCAACGTCGTCGATGTCTATATCGGCTATCTGCGCCGCAAGCTCGCTCGCCGCGACGATCCGGCGCCGATCTTCACGGTGCGCTCGGTCGGCTATCGCCTGGGCGACGCCGCTTGATGGGATCTTCGATGCGCCCGGCGCTCGCACGGATCGTGCCCGCCGGACTGCGCTGGCGCCTGGTGGCGTGGGTCGCCGGGTGCCGTAAGGCGCACTTTTCCAGCTACCCCGCCGCGGATGTCGCGGGAACCGGTTCGAGCGTCAAAATCGAGGACTGGGTCGCGCCCGCGCTCTGACCGCCGGCGAGCACCACATGCCCACCGACGACGGCCGCCGCGGCATCGGAGAGCGCCAGCGGCAGGCGCCCGACGCGCGTGGCAAGACCGGTGCGCGGGTCGATCGCGACGATCGCCGAGGTCTGGCTATCGGCGGCGGCGGCGCGCCCGCCGAACAGATAGACATAGCCGCCGAGCGCCACCGCCGCCGAGTGCGTGACGGGGCTCTGCAGACTCCCGATCTGCGTCACGCGGCCAGTCGCGGGATCGAAGCGGAGGATCGCGCTCTCGGCCGCTTCGCCGTGGGAGCCCCCGACGATCAGCACCTGTCCGCCGATAGCCACAGCCGCCGCGTAGCGCAGGGACAGCGGCAGGCGGGCGACCGTCCGCGCCGTGGCGCCCGGGCGCCACGCGAGGATCGTGTCGAGCGCCTGCTGGCCGTTGTAGCCACCCACCACGTAGGCGGTTCCCGAGAGCGCCGCCACCGCCACGTCTGACGCCGGCTGCGGCAGCCGCCCAACCTGCGAGACGCCGCCGCGGGCGGGGTCATAGCGCAGGATGTGGTCATAGGAGCTGAACTCTCCACCCCCGAACACATAAGCGTCGACGCCCAGCAGCGCGCCCTGCGCGTCGTGCTGGGCCAGCGGCAACTGGGCGCGAGCAGAGACGCGATCACCCGCGAGGATCCTCACGGCGGCGGTGGAGGTGTCGTTGGCGTCCAGCCCGCCCAGCAGCGCGAGCGTGCCGTCTGGAAGCGCGACGGCAGCGACATCCTCGAGCGGCGAGGGCAAGCCGTTCATCCGGCGGACAGCAAAGCGTGCCGGCGCGCTCTGCGAAACGCTCGCCGAGGGCGAAGCGGCACTCACGGCCATGATGGAGTGCGAAGGCGGCGAGTTTCCGCTCGTGCCGCCGTCAGCCAGCGCCACGGCGGCCAGCACGACGAGCACCGCGATCGCAACCGCCAAGAACCCGAGGCGTCGCCGAGCCTTCTCGCGGCTCCCGCGTCCAGTCCCGTCTAGCACCATCGGACCAGGATAGACTCGCCAACGCGTACGCTGCCGCTATGCACGACGTTCACCCTGCCCGCGTGCTCGCCGAGGAGGGTTCCCGCCGTGACCCGCACGGCGATGAGGCGCCCGCGAGCGTGTCGTTGGGGGTGATCGTGCGGGAGTGGAGCCGGATCGGCTGCATTGGGTTCGGCGGGCCACCCGCCCATATCGCACTATTTCGTGACCTGTGCGTCAAGCGGCGTGGGTGGCTGACCGACGCGCAGTTCGAGCGGGCAATCGCGGCTACAAACCTGCTGCCGGGGCCAGCCTCGACGCAGCTTGCGATCTACTGCGCCTGGCGACTACGCGGCCCCCAGGGAGCGCTCATCGGCGGCCTGTGCTTCATCGTCCCCGGCCTCGTCCTGATCCTCGCGCTGTCCGCGCTGTTTCTCGCGGGATCGCCGCCGTCATCATGGATTCGGGGCGCGGGCATGGGAGCCGGGGCGGCCGTCGCCGCGGTCGCCGTTCGCGCCGGGCTCGGCGTCGCCGCTCCGATCTGGAGACGCTCAGGCGTCGCCTCAGATCTCGAGCATCATCATCATCATCATCGTCAACATCAACGTCCCCGCGTGCTCGCCTACGCGCTGGCGGGCGGGATCGCAGCGGCCACGGCGGGTCCATGGCTCGTACTGGTCCTCTTGGCGTGCGGCGCAATCGAGCTCGGCTGGCAACAACGGGGGCTCACGCGCGATCTCGCGGGCCTGCATGCCTGGCCGCTGCTCGCCGTGGTCGCTGAGCCGGGTGGCGCCGGTGCGCTCATCTGGACGGCGCTGAAGGTCGGCGCGCTCGCGTTCGGCGGCGGGTTCGTGATCATCCCGCTGATGCAGTCCGACGCCGTCAGCACCTACCACTGGATGACCCATTCGCAGTTCCTCAACGCGGTCGCGCTCGGACAAGTCACGCCCGGCCCGGTGACTCAGACCGTCGCGGCCGTCGGATACTCCGCGGGCGGACTCGCGGGAGGACTACTCGCCGCGCTGGTCGCGTTCGCGCCGTCCTTCGCTTTCATCCTCCTCGGCGCCGCGCGCTTTGAGCGGCTGCTCCTCAACGAGCGCGTAGCAGCGTTTCTCGCCGGCGCGGCGCCCGCCGCGGCCGGGGCGATCATCGGCTCGGCTATCCCGCTCACCCTGGCACTGTCGGAGACCTGGCAGTACCTCCTACTCGCCGCCGCGGCCGTCGCTCTGCTCGCGCTACGTCGAAACGTCGTACTCACCCTGATCGCCGCCGGCGCAGTGGGCGCGGCGGCCGGGCTGCTCGGCGCCCCGATCTCGCCCTAGTGTCGGCGAACCACTCCGACAGGCAGCGGATATTTGTGACTCAAGACACTAGCTCAACCATGCGGACAGCTCTTCCAGCGCGTCGGGGATCACGTAGTAATAAGCCCACAAGCCCTGGCGCTCTGAGTCCACCAGGCCGGCGTCGCGCAGCTTCTTGAGGTGGTGGGAGAGCGTCGGCTGAGAGATGTCGAACAGCGGCACGAGCTCGCAGACGCAGACCTTGCCGGCGTGCTTGCGCAGGACGTCCACGAGCTGCAAACGGATCGGGTCGCCGAGCGCCTTTGCGACCTCGGCCATACAGACCGCCTGCTCGCGCTGCACATCGGGGTAGACGACGGGCTCGCAACACGGCGCACCGGCAGCTCGCTTCTGCTTGGGAGCCAGCTCCAAATCGACGCTCATCAATCTACTTATATCTATTGAAGTGAGAGATGTCAATGTAATACGATCCGGACGTGGACTCCCCTCCGATCGCACGCAGGCTGCTCGCCGAGCTGCTCGGCTCGGCGTTCCTGGCCGCGCTCGTGATCGGCTCGGGCATCGCCGCGCAGACGCTCTCCCCAAGCGATGTCGGACTACAGCTATTCGAGAACGCCGCCGCGACCGCAGCAGGGCTGTTCACGATCATCCTCATGTTCGGCCCCGTCTCCGGCGGGCACTTCAACCCCGTCGTCTCACTCGCCGACGCGACCTTCGGAGGCATCAG
>Ga0116224_10000527_pt1 | contig 30156 bp, 32 predicted proteins | sample Sb_taG_9_FD_89699 | JGI IMG/M metagenome (GOLD analysis project Ga0116224, IMG submission 89699) | Peat soil microbial communities from Weissenstadt, Germany - Sb_50d_b_LC metaG | ecosystem: Environmental > Terrestrial > Soil > Wetlands > Peat | place: Germany: Weissenstadt | collected 2010-09-21 | reverse complement strand
CCGCTTTCTGGCCGAAGGGGAGCAGTGTGTAGGAGGCAATGTTAAATGCCGCCCGTGTCCATGGCAGGCCGATGATGGTGATCGCCATGATGACGCCGGCGATCACCCAACCGATCGCCATCCATAGGCCGCCGAATACGATCCATAACAGGTTAAGCAGGAACGAGATGCCGGACATGAAATTACCCGAAAGCGATTGCCATCAGTTTGGGCCACGTTGCCCGACCACTCGTCTGGTTACTTGAATCAGCTTTTTTGGGACTATACAGGATCTGTCTTTGGAGTAGCCATCAGGACGGCAGGGCGCGGCTGGGGCCAGTCGGATGCATGGCATGAAGCATTGCCGATGAAGCGCAGCCAGACCACAGGATTCTGGCGTTTAGCAGCACTGTTTTTCACACGCCAACTACCTTGCCTTCATCAAGCTTGCTTCAATTCGTCTGTGGCTGCGCGTTTATGAGTCCACGCCCTAGTTAGGGCGTGGACTCATAAACACGCTCGTGGACGGCTTGCCAGAGTCCGCTTTGGAGCCGTGAGCGGCCTTCCTTTGCGGCGGACGGCACTTCCGGATGGTGCCAACAGCGGACTTGTCCAGCCACTAGCATAGGCTCTTGTGCGGCTCATCCGCCCGATCCTAAACTATTCAGCTTCTCGAAATCCTTGCTGGGAAACGCATCGGGTCTAGACGGATCTGGAAAGGAGGTAGCTCATGAAGTCCAGAACGTCGATAGCGCTGGCGGCAGGTTGCGCAGCGGGACTGGGGGTCGTGAGCCTCTCTCATGCCGCCTCTGCAGAACAACAAGAGCAATGTCCGAATACAGAAATCTTGGGCAATCCGCTGGTCTACTTTCCTTACCCGCCCGGCCTGATACCTCCTGATTTGTGCTCGGAGGTAAGAAGAGTGCAACGCGAAGGGGACGTCATCTTTAAGGAGGCGCTTGCTGAATGGCGTGCGCTGCCATCTCCGGTTCTAAACGGTCAGCCACCAGTACTGGAGGGGGTTGGCTACCAGGCGGTGGCGTTGCTTGGAAAGCTCGAAAACTATGATCGCAGCATGTCGGTTGGCAAGGATGTGGCCTGCAGCTTCTGTCATATGCCATATGTCGGATTCACCGGACCAATCCCTTCGATAGATTTGGGTCCTGTTGCAATGCCGGGATCCATGCACTTCCGGTGGGGCAAACGTAAGCCCCAATCATATACGTACTCACCCTATTTCCCTCGGCTCCAGTACAATAAAGTCCTAAAGGCGTTCTTCGGGGGAAATTTCTGGGATTCGCGCTCGACCGGGTACAAGCTGGGCAGTCCCGATGCGGAGCAGGCGCAGCATCCGCCGGTCGATTCTGACGAGCATGGCTTTCCCGACACCGCCTGCATCGCGTACCGGCTTTCCCACGCCGAGTACAGGCCTCTCTTCGAGCTGGTTTGGGGCGACGGATCATTGGATATCAAATGGCCACCCGATACCGAGGCGATCTGCAGCACCCCCGAAGGAGCCGCCGTGTTCAACGGGAGCAGGAACACTTTGCACCAGCATATGACCGGTTCGAGCTGGGGCACGCCGCCATCCGATGAGATCGCGATGCCGGTTGCCCTCAAGTCGGATGACCGAGCCAAGGCAAACAATGTCTTCGACCACTGGGGACAAGCGCTTAACGCGTTTGAGGCTTCAGCGAATGTCAGTGCTTTCTCGTCGAAATTCGATGCCTTCCTGGCTGGCACCTACACTCTGACCGCGGACGAGCAAGCCGGTTACGACTTGTTCCGCGGCAAAGGCAACTGCAATTCGTGCCATTTGGATGCAAGAGGGACCGCGCTGAAGAGCGACCAAACCGACACCAGCTCCGCCCCAGGCGGGGCGCCTTTGTTCACCTGCTTCGGCTCAGCCAATGAAGGACTTCCCCGGAACCCGGTCATACCCTTCTACTACGAGACAAAACCGGACGCTTTCAACTACACGCCTAACCCCGCGGGCTTTGGCTTCAAAGATTTGGGCGTGGGCCTTTTCCTAAGAAGCCTTTCCGGTAACAACCCGAACACCGACTGGATCTCGTATGCGCCGAGCGTCGACGGCCAGATGCAGGTGTCGTCGGCGCGCAATGCGGCGATGACGCCGCCCGCCTGTCCCAACTTCCAGAGGGCGTTCTTTCATAACGGCTATGTGAAGAGCCTGAAGGAACTCGTCCATTTCTATAACACGAGGGATGTTTTCTCTTACCCCGTCCAGTCTGGACACTGCCCGCCTAGAACCATCGAAAAGGTGACCTGCTGGCCCGAGCCTGAAGTCAAGAACAACATCGACATGACGACCGGGAACCTCGGCTTGACCGATCACGAAGAAGACCTGATCGTCATCTTCCTCGGCACCCTCACGGACGGCTTCACAACACCATATCCCGACGCCGACAAGTATGCGGGCAATTGTCTCCCTCCGACTGCCCTCTCGCCCCCTCCGCCTCCGGTCTCTGCTGCCCCATTCCCACTGGATCTCACTCCCCCTCCGCTTTAGCAACTGGTGAGCAGGTTTCGCCTCCAGCTCCGTTTTGCAGGAACGCCGAATGGTATTCTGCTGAGGCGGAGAGCGAGACGGCGGGATGAGGGTATTGTCGGACTTCCATGTTTTTTTCTCGCCGCCCTTTCCAAGCACTCAACTGGATACCTGTCCTATGACTAGATCGTTTCTAACGCTCATCGCGCTGACGGCCGCCAGCCTGACCGGCTCAAATCCAACCGCTGCCCAGCAAATCCCTGGCGGTGAGCAAGCCGGAAGTGTGCAGATCATCGTCGGGCCGGCGCTCGAATCGGTCGCGGAAAAATCAGCCATCATCAGATGGAAGAGCACCACACCGGCGGGCCCGGCGGAGCACTTCGGCGTCGTGCACTACGGCACGGATCCCAAAGACCTCAGCCAGACGGCCAAATCCCCCATCAGGCTGAACATGGCCCACCCGAACACGATTTTCCGGGTGCGTGTCGACGGTCTCAAGCGAGGGACGACGTACTACTACACGGTCGACTCTACTCGTCCCGACGGGACGAGCGACGGGGTGAAAGGCACGGTAAACCAGTTCACGACGCGACAAGTAGCGCAATCGAAATAGGGAACGCACAAAAACCGAAGCTACGGGGCGAGCTCTGTTGCTACTTTATCGGAGATGATCGACGCCTCGCGGGCCACTGAGCGAACCGCGCCATGACCCTGTCGCGGAATTAGGGGCAGGCGCTCGGCGTCGAGGTGATTGATATCGGTTCGCTGCAATGTCGGTTTTGGGTCAGTCGGCGACACGAGCGGGCCACGCGCTGATGTCCGAAAGGGGCCCGGAACCAGACATTAAACCGCGCCGCGTGAATGTCGCCGAAGTGCCACGAGCGGACATTTGCCCGTTAGGACCCAAACATTCCTGTTCTGAATTTCTTAATGTGGCAGTCAGGTAGTTTTCATGGACACGTCATGCGGCTCTCATCCCATCAACCCCATAATACTGACATCAAGTTCACCGAAGGAGACGACAATGAAAGAGTGGCTCAAACCCGAGATTACTGAGTCCGAGGCTGGCATGGAAGTGACGAGCTACCTCCCGGCCGAGCTCGACCGCGCTTAATCCGTCCACTCATAGATTCGAACGGCGATCCCAGCTAGTGTGGGGGTCGCCGTTTCGAGTGAGGTCTGGTTGGTGTTCACTGCAGAGACAAAACACCTACTGAAGCGCCCTCTCTTCTCGGAACGAGCGCTCAGGTGAGGGGTTTTAACCATCCGTTTCCATTAATGGAGACCACATATGCAAAGATTTTCGATCATCGCGGCGGTCGTATTCGCTTTCGCTAGCACCGCAGCTCTAGCCGATAAGCCGAACAAGCCCTCCGACGCGGAGGTTGCAAAGATCAAGGCCGCGCTTGCGCAGATTGGATGTGAGGGTGGCGATTACGACAAAGAGGCCTCGGGCATTTTTGAGGTCGACGATGCTACGTGTAAAATTGGGCCTTACGACTTCAAGCTTGATAAGGACTTCAACATCACCCTCATGTCGCGCGATTAGAGCCGAGGCAAAGCACCAGGCGGAGTGGGATGCTGGCGAGCCAGGAGCGAGGACAGCACGCGCACCTTCGAGCAGACCGGACTGCATAGCCCGACACACCGACGATGCGATCCTGCTCGCCGAGCAGATACAGGGTCTCGACGGTCTCCTCGGTAGGACAAACAATCCTTCGGGCCGGAAAATGCCGCACGGGTGCGTGCTCGATAAGATCCTAGACGGTTGCAGGATTTGGCATTTGCAGGGGCCTCAATAGCCCAAGTGCAACCGCGACCCGATAGAGCACGAGCAGACCTAACAGGGCGACAGCATTGATCTCAAAAACCCGCGCCATGACCGGGAAGGAAAACGCCTCATTCGAGGACGGCAGGACAGTGGTGGCTGCGAGCAGATTTCGCTTCGTAGACGAGAAACGCCACCGTCAGACCGATCGCGGCCATTGCCGCTGACGGCATCTCCAATCGGGAGACACCAACGGCGCCGACGAAGCCAAGGGCCGTTGCAATTCCAATCACCGCACCCCATCCGAAGCTGTCCCATGTTTGCGGATAGCCGACAACCAGGTAACCAACCAGTTGATTGGCGAGCCAGGCCCACGCAGACGACAGTGAACCCTTCGACAATGCGCGTCTTGGTAGCGGCAAAGTGGCCACGTCAATTAGGGGCGCAGCACATGCAAAGGCGAGACTACCTATTACGGTGCATGCGGCGACGAGAGCCATCCATAGGCCGGTCCGCAAAGGCTCACCCATGATGCCGATGAAGAGACCGGCCCCTGCGAGCGTCGCGTTCAGGCCACCATGCTGGAGCGCAAGCCGCCTCGCCGCAGCCACAGCAAAAATCAGGGCGCCGAGTGAGATCAGCATCATCAGGAAGAACAGCCCGGTGCGATAGGCGATCGTATCCGGCTCGCCGACCGCCGGCGGGTCACGTGATTGAAGAGGTCGATATGGCAGTACGCGAGCAAGGCGTAACGCGCTCACACTTTTTGCGTCAAGCCATCGAGCGCAATTTGCGCCACTATCAGAACGTCGAGCGAGCCATGTTCGCTCGTATCTATCAGTTGGGCATGTCGTAAACACCAGCGATGTTCGACACGGCGAAGGCTGTAGCTGAGGTCGAGGAGCGAAACCGGCTCCGCAAAGAGGTGCAGTTGCCGCTTCTGTCAGTCGAGCAAGAGCTTCAAGCCAGAAGGCCGCGCATGAACGCAAGCGGACCGCGGAGGACGAAAAACGATTTGAAGTGTTTATCGGCACTAAGGCAAGCCGTCGAAGACAACATGTTGGCGAAGCTTCGAAAGCGGCGTGGCGATCAGCAGTGGAAATCGACTGGATTTTTGTCAGGGGGCGGCTTTGCGTTTCATGTGAGGGTGCGCCGGGTAATGAAAAGACTGTACCAGCGACAGGAACTCGACGCACTCATTTGAGCAGCTAACACGCTCGCTCGCTCTTCGCCGATTACGATGCACCATTCTCCGCCAGGATGCGATAAATCGAGGCCCGACTTATATCGCTTGGCCCCGAATCCCGTGAGCTCCATCCGAGAGCCCTGGGGTGGCTCTCGTAGGCGACGCTCAAAGATAAGCAAGTCCTTTATCCGGGTGTCCTCGACGCCACGGTCGGGACGAGTGTGTGGCCTGGCTCACGCTGACCTGCCAAGCTTCGCCCTGGCTCGCTTTCCCAATCGGTCTTCACTTGTTGGTGCAATGATCACGCGAACCAGGTAGGCGAGTTACTCGGGCTGAGGCGGTTCGTCCGGGTCGCACACCGCATCCTCACCCCGACCGCTTGGCTCTGACCGGACAAGAGCCCTTCAACCGTGCATCACTGCCAAGGACTTGGCAGACATAGACCTTCTTCAGGGGATCATTGTGAACCTCAGAAGCAGACACATGCCATCCGTAGCTCTGGGCCACGATGGCGATCTGTTCTTCCTCGCAGTAGGGCGTGTCAATCGGGCCGTATTTGGTGATCTGGAAATTGCCTTGGCACTGGACGCTGGCGTCGGCTGGTTTGAGTGACGCAATGGCTAACAGCGCCACGACAACCAGACTGGTGAGGTTGCTTCCAAGGCTTTGGCGCATGGTCGGCTCCTTGCTTCCGAGGCTTCGGCGCATGGCCTACTCCTTCAACGTCGTCGCGTCCATTGGTCAATGGGAGCGAGAGATTATGCTGGAGAGGCAAAGGGAAGGCATCGCCAGGGCAAAGAAGCTCGGCAGATACAGGGGTCGCGCCCCCACTGCTCGCAACAAGGCGAGGGAAATTATTGCTCTAACGAATCAGGGCGTGAAACCACTGGAGATTGGACGAAGGCTCGCCGTCAGCCGAGCGTCTGTTTATCGCATCTTGGCAGACAACGGAGCAGCGCCTCAGCAAACCTAGCGCTTTGAAGCTTCAGACGGCTCGCCGAGAATAGGTCGGATGAAATCGGATTTTTCACTTCTGGCCGACCAAGGTATAGTCGGGGGATAGCTGCTATCGCGGCACTCTGATCGCGGCGTTACCTGCTGAACGTATACCGTTGGACAGTTTTGGGGAGTTCGAAAATGCGAGCAAGATTCGTAACGTTGATTTGTTGCGCGGTTTTGGGGGCTATCTCGCTTTCGGCTTCAACTCTTGCGCAACAGAAAACCGTCAAAGCGTGCATAGAGGAATGGAGAGCAAACAAAGCCGCAAACCAAGCGGCTGGGATAAGTGAAAGGGATTACGTAGCCAAATGCAAAGGTGGCGCTGCGACCGCGACAGCGCCTAGTGGAGCACCTGCCTCACCCGGAGGGGCTGCGGCCCCGTCCAAGCCAATTCCACCTGCCGCTTCCAACCAACCGGCGGGTGCTGGACAATTCGCAACGGAAGCACGGGCCAAAGCGCATTGCCCCGGCGATATCGTTGTGTGGGCAAACACTAGCTCTCAGATTTATCACTTCAGCGGCAACAAAAATTACGGAAACACAAAGCAGGGGGCCTACATGTGCGAGAAGGACTCAGTCAACGCTGGTATGCGCGCGGCTAAAAATGAAACGCATCCATAGGAAATGAAACGTCGGGAGCGGCTGTGTCCATGATCGGGCCCATGTTCATGACCGGGCCTCCGAAACCAACCTTCAAGGCGTGGCCGTCAGGCTCGTCGCGATAGACGCAAATCATGTCGCGGTCATCGGCCGAGCGCGTGTCACGGCGGTGATGATTTTCATGCGCCGCCAGCCCTATGTCGCAGGGTCGGGGCTGCGTCTCTCAGACTGCGAAACGTATAAGGGGCTGGCAATGCCAGCCCCTTATGGACGCAGTGCTCAGTAACCACAAATCCAAATCCAGCCGACGGGGGTCCATTGCCAACATGGGCCTACGCCGTAGTCCCACCAGCGACCATGATACCAGTGCCCGCCGTGCCCATGTCCATGACCGTGCCCATATTCATGATCGTGCCCAAATTCATGATCGTGGGCATATCCATGACCGTGCCCATCGGGCCCCTGTCCATGACTGGGCCCCTTTCCCTGATCGGACCCCTGTCCCTCTACCGCTAACGTTGGTATTGGGAACAACGTGGCAGCCGTTACCGCGCAAATGAGAGAGAGTTTGCGAACCATTTGGTTCCCCTTTTGTTATTGATGCCACACTCAGGGATATCCGCTCCGGCGCAGCGCACATGCTTTGGCGGGAGCCGATGCGGTTCCCTTTGCTCGATTTACGGACCACGCGATTTGATCCCTTGATATGCCTCAATGCTCAATCGCACCGGTGCAATTTGGTCACTCGACATGTCAAAGGCCGCGATGAAGAAGGGCGACAAAGCAGGATGCATGAAGCACATGGAAAAGGCCCATAAGGCCATGGGCATGTGACTTGTCGCTCGACCAACGACACAGGGAGGAGGCAGAGCACATGAGCCTTACCTTGGCTTCAAGCCCAGTGCATCTCAACTGCCGTCGTTGAGCCGAACAGTTATTTGCCTTACGCTTTGATCCCAGTGTTAGGAGGTGACGCAATGGCCAAGGAAATCGAGAGATCAGGCAAAAGTGGAGAGGTCACACCGCGCTATTCAGACCCGTTCGGCACGCTGCGCTCGGAAATGGACCGGCTTTTCGACAATTTTCTTGGCGGTGGACTTCCAACCTTTCCAAGCCTGTTTACCGGCGGGCTAGGCCGAGGCTCTATGCTCGTGCCAATATGGATGTGAAGGAAACCGACAAGGAGATCGTCATCGAGGCTGAGCTTCCCGGTATGGAGGAGAAGGACGTCTCGCTCACTCTCCAAGAGGGCGTCCTGACAGTCCAAGGAGAGAAGAAGATCGAGTACGACGAGGATAAAGAGAACGATCACATGATGGAGCGCCGCTACGGCAGCTTTCAGCGTTCACTTCGCCTTCCTGATACGGTGGATGAAGACAAGGTCGAGGCCCGTTTTGAGAACGGTGTGCTTAGGATAACTTTCTCGAAGCGTCCTGAAGCCGGGGGTGCACAGCGCAAGATCGAAATCAAGACAGGGAAAGCGTGAACAAGCAAGACCACGCGCAAAGCCGCCTCCCAACCATCTGTTCAAGGTCGATGGTCTCGCGTAGCCAATCAACATTGCCGGCCTTTTCTGGAGGGCTGTCATGATCCTGGGGATGTCGACACATGCCTTTACGGTGCTGCATGTCGTCCTAAGCCTGATCGGCATCGCCTCGGGGCTCATCGTCCTGTACGGCATGTTTGGCTCGCAGAGAATGCGCGGCTGGACGGCGCTCTTTCTCGCAACCACGATCTTGACCAGCGTGACCGGGTTCTTATTCCCTCGCGCGGGCTTTACCCCGGCCCAGGGGGTCGGCTTTCTGTCCCTGGCGGTGCTGGCCCTGGCGGTCCTCGCGCTCTACGTCTTTCACCTAGCTGGAGCTTGGCGCTGGATCTATGTGGCTGGCGCGGTACTGGCCCTATATCTCAATGTCTTCGTCGGAGTCGTGCAGGCTTTCCAGAAGCTACCGTTCCTGCAGCCGCTGACGCCAACGCAATCGGGGCCACCCTTCATCGTCGCGACGATCGTCGCGTTGGCGATCTTGTCGTGGCCGGCATCGTGGCGGTGAAAAAGCTTCACCCCCGGTTGCCAATGCCGGTTCCGGTATAAAGCGGTTTTCCAGCGCCCGTCTCTAGCATGGATCGCGCCACCCGCACCGCGGCGAGCACCGCTCGAGCTTCGCTGATCCCGGCGAGCCGCGTCGTCGAACCGGGAACCATGCCGACCATCGATAGGTTGATCGGGGAGTGTGTCGAGTCCGTCTACGACCTCGTCGTGCGCCGCCGCACCGAGCAGTCGCTCGAGCAAGGCTTCCTTTCCGTGAACGACCCCGCTGATGTAGAGCCGTGGCGCTCGCTGCTTGGAAGGAATACGCCGGGCACACTCCCGCCTGACCTCCCCATCGTCCTTGCCCAGGGCACATCGGACGAATTCATTAAGGCCTGCGGTGACGGGGAACTATGGCGAGCGGCTCTGTAAGGGCGGCAGCAGGGTCGCGATGATCCTCTTGCTTGGCGTGGCACTCTTGACTAGAAACACGCTGATGCACACACCTAAATGTCCGCTTTGGGTCAGTCGGCGACATAAGCGAGCCACGCGCCGATGTCCGAAAGGGGCCCGGAACCGGACATTAAACCGCGCCGCGTGAATGTCGCCGAAGTGCCAGAAGCCGACGTGCGGTCCGGTGCCCGCCCTTCGCCAAAGGTCCGTTGCTGGTGGCGCCAGGAAAGCATTTCCAAAATCAGTCAAAGAAAAGCAATTCCATCGCCTTGCACGCCGCCGAAGCCTGCTGGCAGAGGCCTCTTAGAAGGTGAATGAGGGCCTGTAGACGTTTCCAAATATTCCTGTTCAGAATTTCTTAATGTTGCAGTCAGGAAGTGTTAATGGAGCCGTCATTGCGGTTCTCATGTATTATTCCCATATATTCTACATATCTCGACATATCTTGACACAGAATTAACCGATGGAGACCGTAATGAAAAAGTGGCTGAAACCAGAGATTACTGAGTCACAGGCTGGCATGGAAGTGACGAGTTACCTCCCGGCCGAGTTGGACCGCGCTTAATCCAAGCGTCTGTCTTATAAGTTCTACTCATGGTGGCGGCCTCTGCGAAGGCGGAGGCCGTCATTGCTTTTTCGGGCTGACATTCGACCCGTTGGCAGATTTAACCCTCTCAAGCCTACAACTTAAGGAGCACGAGCATGAAGATTGTAACCTACACGGCCGTGGCGCTGCTGCTCAGCGCCGGCTATGCATTGGCCGGGGCAGGCGCCCCGGTGCCACCTTCCGGCGAGCAGGCCGGGTTCTATGTCACCCGCGACCTCGCCAGCGGAAAATGCCAAATGACGACCACCTACCCAGACTCCTTGAAGTACAAAGTGATGGGCACCTTCAAAACGGGGGACGAGGCCCAGAAGGCCATGGCCAACATGCAGGATTGTAAGTAGGTCGAGCTAAAACGCGGCGGCTTCCAGAGAAGGGATATTCAGGCCACCGCTTCGTTCAGCTGATGTTGCCGCTCGCACCATCGCTCTCGGTCTGCAGGACCGATGTTTTCCGTCACGCCACAACGCTGGCCGAAGATAAGGCCCTGCGATTTACGCCATGCATGGCGGGGCACTCCAAATCTGCGCCACACGTCGGGCCCTAGCTACTGACACTAGGGCAGTGTCGCCGGGTCGGCTTAGCCCTGTCCTGCGGGGGGCCGGCGAGTCCGCTTTGGGTCACAAGCTGAAAAACTCAAATCGCGCATATGCTTTCCGGTTTACCCTCGATGGCAGACCTTCGATGGCTGCGACGGCGGCTTCAGGAAATCAATATTGGGGCCCAACTCAACGATTCTGCCTTTGGGACCATACCAAGCACCTGAGCCCAGTAGGGCATTAACAGCTGCTACGACCAGGCAAAGCATTTTGGGTTACTTCACTACCCCCATACCCCCCCTGGGGTTGTCGGAACCCAGTTTCAATTTGGTGATCGTGGCTGAGCATTTTGGGTTACTTCACCACCACCGCGGCCCCCACCCCATATGCACCGGACCCAGTTTGGTACGAATTACCACTAACGCCTCGATGGTGATCTTTGACACCACCAATAGCGAGCGTGCGCCTGAGCACCCGGAAGTTCGCCACCACCACGGCCCCCACGTCGTATGTACTGGACTCAGTTTGGTAGGAATTGTCTATGTCACGAAAGCCGGACTGGAGGCTCTGAGCTTAACCGTTTGGAATACTTCATCGACTTGGCAGAGCATGTTGGGTTACTTGACGACCTCTCATACCCCCCAGGGGTTGCCTGGGTTCAAGCTACCGAATTTAGCCGTATGCAATTTGTCATCGACCTAGGGCGATCTCCGGCCTTCAGCTCGGCCTGTCGCTCGAGCCAAGCGATTAATTCCTCAGCGTTGCGCCATAGGCCGCCACCCGGGCGGCGTCCGCCGGTTGCTGAACGCTTGCCTACATAGGCGTCGGATAGGCGCTGGGCTGGACCAGCAAGCAAGGCGCGGGCTCGAAGAGCAGGCCACCGAGCTCGCACTTACATCCAAATACAAGTCGGAATTTTTAGCCGACATGTCCCACGAGCTGCGCACGCCGCTCAACAGCATCCTAATCCTAAGCCAGCAGCTCGCCGACAATCCCGACGGAAATCTCAATGGCAAGCAGGTCGAGTTCGCCCGTACTATTCACGGTGCGGGTGCCGACCTCCTAAAGCTGATTAGCGATATTCTCGATCTTTCCAAGATCGAGTCCCTGCACCGCAACGGTCGAGGCCGAGGAGATCCCCTTCGGTCTGATTGCTGTTGCCAGCAGGCTCTGACGGGGCGCAATATTTGGCTCCGAGGATGACCTCGTCCAGCAGACCGGCGCTGGTTTCGCGTCACCCTAGCGTCTTGCCTGCGGCGCCAGCCCGATCGGCATCTCTCGGCGAGAGGATGGGATATGCCCGCTTGGCTCAAGATCGCCGCAGGGGCCGCGCTTGCCCTCTCGCTGATCGGCATCGCCGGCTTCCAGGGCTTCTCGCAGAAGCTCGGGCCCCTCGTGCAGGAGCACGGCACCACCTATTACAATGGCGAAGGCCCGGCGCCGGCGCCGGTGATCTGCAAGCCCCAAAGCGCCATCCTCACCGCCATCAATCAGGTGCATGCCAAATTCGACTATCTGGCCGGCGGCGATCTCGAGACTTTTGAGGAGCGCGCCCGGGACTTGGAGGGGCTACCCCCGCTCAACGCCGACGAGCTTTACGTCATCACCGAGGACGACCAGCTTCGCGACGGCGAGATGGTTCTGTTCATTGGGCTCAGGGCGAAATGCGTGTCCACGGTCTTCGGCTTTCCCGCCAAGCTCTACCGCGACATCCTCGGCAATAGCCACGATATCTGAAGCCAACGACGCGCTTGGAGATCGGGCGCGGCTCTGCGATAGAATCGTCTCGAGGATGCATTTCACGCAAATGGTTTTCACGCCTTGGACCATCCCTCCCTGCCGCCGGGCGAGCTTGTCTACGCCATCGGCGATATTCACGGCCGGGCGGACCTGCTCGCCTCGCTGCTCGCGCAAATCGCGGCCGATGCGGCGGAAAGCGTCGGCGTGCGGCGGCGAAGCCTCGTCTTCGTCGGCGACTACATCGATCGCGGGCCGGACAGCCGGCGCGTGGTGGAGCTGCTGCTTCGCGCGCTCCCGCGAGACTTCGACGTCCATTTCCTCAAGGGCAATCACGAAGCGATCATGCTCGATTTTGTCGAGGACCCATCGCGTCTCGGCCAGTGGCTGGCCAATGGGGCCGAGGCCACGTTTCAGTCCTATGGCGTGGATGTGGTGGGGCTTGTTCGCGCCGGGGCGGAACCCGAGATTTGGCGGAGGGCGTTCCTCGCCGCGTTTCCCGAGGAGCATCGCCGCTTCTTCGAGAGCCTCGAGCTCGCGGTCTCGCTCGGCGATTATTTGTTCGTCCATGCCGGGATCAGACCAGGCGTGCCTCTCGAAGCGCAAAACCCGCAAGACCTGCTCTGGATTCGCGGCGAGTTCCTTCGCTCCGAGGCGGATTTCGGCAAGGTCGTGGTGCATGGGCACACGCCGACCGCGCTGCCCGACATGCGCGCCAACCGTATCGGCATCGACACCGGCGCCGTCTTCACCAACAGGCTGACGGCGCTCAGGCTTGAGGGCGGCTCCCGCCGCTTGCTGCAGACGGAAGAGTAGGAGGCCCGCTCAGCTGTCGGACGCCTCGGCCGAGACATTCTTCAGCCGCTCGCTCAAGCTGCCGGTCCGGCGCCCTCTGCTGCCGCGCCGTCTCGCCTTGCGCGCCGCCAAGATCTTCGCCAGAGACCCCTGAGGCTCAGCCGCCTGATCTTCCCCATCCCTCGGCGCGGCATCTTCCGCCGCTGTGTCGGGGACGGCCAAGGCAGCCAAGCCGTGCCGGGGCTCCGGCGCCTCGGGCATTGCCTCGCCCAGCGCGTCCTCGCGCCTCGCGATGAAAGCGGGCTCGCTTGAGGGCACCCTCTCGCCGTCCGCGACGGAGGGTTTGCTGGCCTCCACGGGGGCGGGCTCGGGCAGCAGCGTTCCTTGCGCTTCCGCCACGGCGAGAACTTGCTTGGCCAGCGTGCCGATCTCCCGACGCAGCAATTCGTTCTCCTTGCCGCCGATTTTTCCGTGGGTAAGCTCCTCCTTGAGCTTGGAGAGCTCGGCGCTCAGCCTGCGGTTCTCCTTGGCGAGGCTCGCATCGGACTTTGTCGATCGGCGCGATGACGCGGCCTCTCCTCCCAGGGCCCCCCGCAGCTGATCGATGTCGCCGCGCTGGGTGTTGACCGTGGAGCGGGCCAACTTCAGCGCCTCGGACTGGGAGCCGACGGTGTTGCGAAGTTCGGCATTGGCGGATTCAAGGGCAACAATCGCTTCCTTGGCGGTCTTCAGCCGGCTCTCCAATTCGGGCAAGCGGCGGCGGATGGTTTGCTCGAGCACCCGGTTCGCATTCTCTTTCTCTTGCAGGCGCCCGTTGGCGGTCTCAAGCTCCGTCTTGACTTCGGCGACCTCGACGCGGCGCTTGTTCGCCTCGATGAGCTCACGCGCGGCCTTGTCCTTGGCCTTCTCCAGCGCGACCTCGACGCGGCGAAGCTCGATGGCGAACTCCGCGCGCAGCTGATCCTTGTCGGCTTGGATGTCGGCGGCGGACATGGGCATCGTCGCCTCGATCCTCCGCCTGGTGAGGCGCACGGCGCGGTTCCACAGGGGAGGGGCAAGCATCAGGGCAAGCAGGCTTGCGATCAGAAAGCCGAGCGCCGCATAGAGACCCACATCAATCATCGGAACCAGCGCTCCTGGATTCGCGCCGTCAGGCGTCGGAAGAAGCAAGGCAGCCCGTCCCGGGCCCCACATGAAGCGAGCAAGCGCTTGGCCGCGCGCTCCCTTAGCCAAGCTTCCTTAGCGCCAATCTAGAACGGATTCCAGGTCGGCTCGCGGGTATATTTCAGGTAGCCGACATTGGCGCCAAGCCGCAATCCAAGGCCCGACCGGATCGGGGCCAGGATAACGTGGCCGCGCGCCATGAATGTGACGCCGACGCCGCCAACGAGATAGGCCGAGCCGTCGACGCCGGGAAAGGTCGAGTAGATCTCCCCTGGGCTGCGGAGATCGTAAACGAGCACCATGGTCTTGGAGCCCTCGGCGCCGAAATCGTAGCCAAGCGACGGCCCCTGCCAATAGACCCGAAGTTCGCCCGCGTCCTTGGTGTAGAGCGTGCCTTCGCCGTAGCGCACCCCGGCAATGATGGCGCCGCCGGCTTCCTCGCCGAGGATATAACCATTGGGCCTGCCGGCGCGCTGGAAGGTGTATTCGATCGCCCGGGCCAGGCCCATGGACACGCTGCCGAAGAAGCGATGGCCGGTTTCCTTGACCTCCTCGACGGAGAAGGTGCCGTGGCTTTGCGCCTCGGGGGGCACGTAAGGCCCGCCGCCCGGCGGCGGCACCGATGCGTTGGGGGCCGGCTCGTAGGGGACGCCGGGCCCGCCCGGATCGGTGGAGGGCGGAGGCAATTGTCCCCCTTGCGGATGCGGCGTGATCACCATGGGGGCATCGTCGGCCTGGGCGAGCATGATCGTTTCTGGCGCCGCCGTCGCATGGCTCTCTCCCGCGGAAGCGGAAGCGGCAAGCAGCAGGAGAGCGGCAAGCGCGGCCGCCGAGATCGCCGCCAAACTAGCGGGGGAGAATTTGAGGTGCATGTCCCTTCTCCGTGGCTATGCGAAGCCAGGGCCAAGGCCCGACTCGAGGGCTGGCTCTCAACCGCTATGATTTGCTTAAACTGTTACCAAACTGTGGCTAGTGGACCGCCTGAGACCCCCCAGGCAATGAAGCTCGGGTTGAGCAGGCCCGTCTCGATCTTGCCGTAGCGCAGCAGCTTCCCGTCGGTGTCGACCACCGTGCCGCCGGCCGCAGCCAGCACTGCCTGGCCCGCGGCGGTGTCCCATTCCATGGTGGGGCCAAGCCGCGGATAGACGTCCGCCTCGCCGCGCGCGACCAGCAGGAACTTCAAGGAGGAGCCCGCATCCGATCGCTTGGCGATTTTGAGTTTCGACAAGAATTTTTCCGTGGCAGAAGCGAGATGGGAGCGGCTGACCACCGCGACGAACCCTTCGGGGCCCGGCGCGCGCGTGTGGAGAGGGCGGCAATCGAGCTTGGCCAAGTCTGCGCCATGCTCGCTCGGCTCAAGCTCTGCCTCGACGGCCGAGCCGTCGTCGAGAGTCAGCGCAAGCAGCGCGCGGGCCGGCGCATAGACGAGGCCGAAGCGGGGGGTGCCGTTCTCGATCAGGGCAATGTTGACGGTGAAGTCAGTGCGCTTGCCGATGAACTCCTTGGTGCCGTCGAGGGGGTCGACCAGGAAGAAGCGGGGCCCGAGCTCCGCCTTGCGATCGCCCGCCTCCTCCTCGGAGACCACCGGGATCTCCGGCGCAAGCCGCTGCAAGGCCGCAAGGATGATGGCCTCCGACTCCCTGTCGGCGCAGGTGACCGGGCTTGCGTCAGCCTTCAGCTCGACCTTGGGTCCCTCACAATAATGCCGCAGGATGGCCGCGCCCGCGCGGGCCGCCGCATCGGTCAAGAGCCGGCACGCGCGTGCGAAGTCGAAATCGACTCCCACGTCACTCACCGCCACTGTCTTGTGTCTTTGAGTTGTGTGTCTTGGGGCTGACAAGGCAAGATGCTCTTCTGGTAGCATTGATTCGTTTGTGCGCGCATCGGTGCGTTGCTGGCGGGCCCTAGCCGCCTCGATCTAGCAGATTTTGGAATGTAAGCCCCGCGTCATTTCCGGCGGGCAGAAACTATTCGAGGGGGAAGACCATGACCGAGCCTGCGGCGATCGGCGATCTTGAGCTTGCGGCGCTGATCTCGAGCCGCATCTGCCACGATGTGATTAATCCGGTCGGCGCTATTGCCAATGGCTTGGAGATGCTCGGCGAGGAGCAGGACGAGGCCATGCGCCAGCAAGCCATGGACCTCATTCGCAAGAGCGCCTATCAGGCTTCGGCCAAGCTGCAATTTGCGCGGCTTGCCTTTGGCGCAGCGGGATCGGCCGGCGCGGAGATCGACCTCCGCGACGCCGAGAGGGTCGCCCAGGACTTCGTGCGAAGCGCCAAGCATAGCCTTTTCTGGCAAGGGCCGCCGGTGACGCTGCCCAAGAACAAGGTCAAGCTCCTGCTCAATCTGGTGGCACTCGGGGTCGTGGCCTTGCCGCGGGGTGGCACCGTGAGCGTCGAGATCATTGGCGAGCCGCCCGCCGTGACCTTCGCGGTCCTCGCCAAGGGCGACCCGGCGCGGCTTGCCGAGCAGGTCACGAGTCTGCTTTCGGGGGGCAACGGCACCGCGCTCGATGCCCATTCCATTCAGCCCTATTACGCGAGCCGGGTCGCGGCGGCGGCGGGCATGGCGGTGACGGTAGTGGCCCGCGACAAGGAGATTGAGCTTAAGGCCGCTTGACGGGCAGTCCTAAGGCCCACGGCCTCATTTCGGCGGCTCAACCAACGTAACCCAGAGTTCACCGACAATCCCGTTATGGGCGCTAGCGGCGGGGATCGTCCCGTAACCCCGCGCCCGGGGTGGCAATGGACGAGCTCTTGGGCGATTTCCTCACCGAAGCGGCGGAAAACCTCGATCTCCTCGATGTCGAGCTCGTGCGCTTCGAGCAGGAGCCGAACAATACCGCCATGCTTAACACCATCTTCCAGCTGGTGCATACCGTCAAAGGTACCCGCGGATTTCTCGGTCTGCCGCGTCTCGCCAAGCTCGCCCATGCCGCCGAGACCTTGATGGGGCAGTACCGCGACGGCGCTCCCGTCACGGCGGAGGGTGTCACGCTCATCCTTGAGAGCATCGATCGCATCAAGCAGATCCTGTCCGAGCTCGATCGCCATGGAACGGAGCCCGCGGGCTCCGATGCGGATCTTATCGCTGCATTGGAGGTCCTGGCCGACGGGGAAAGGTCACCGGCGAGCGCGCTGGAGAGCGCGGCGCACGCGCCGATCCTTGACGCCAGCGATGACCCGGTCCCGCGGCCGGGCGAGGTCTCCCTCGCAGAGCTCGAGCGGGCCTGGCAAACCGCGCCTGGACCGGAGGCCGATTCGCGCCATCCGCTTGCTATGGGCAACGGCTCGGCCGATGGCGGCGCCAAGGACGGCCAAGCGCGGAGCCAAACGGTCAGGGTGAACGTCGATACGCTCGAACGTCTCATGACCACCGTGAGCGAGCTCGTGCTGACCCGCAATCAGCTGCTTGAGCTCGTGCGGCGGAGCGGCGAAAGCGAGTTCAAGGCTCCCCTGCAGCGGCTCTCCAACGTCACCGCCGAGCTGCAGGAGGGCATCATGAAGGCCCGCATGCAGCCCGATCGCCAATGCCTGGCAGAAGCTGCCACGGCTCGTCCGCGAGCTTTCGCTCGAGCTCGGGAAGAAGATCGAGCTTGAGATGACCGGCGGCGAGATGGAACTCGACCGCCAGGTGCTCGAGCTGATCAAGGACCCGCTCACCCATATGCTCCGCAAACTCCGCGGACCACGGGCTAGAGGGGCCCGGCGAGCGTCTGAAGGCCGGCAAGCCGGAAACCGGACGGATCAAACTCAAAGCTTTCAACGGGGCGGCTGCATCGTGATCGAGGTGGCCGATGACGGACGCGAGCTCGACACACGGAAGATCCGCGCCAGAGCGGCCGAGCTCGATCGCTTGAGCGACGCCGAGATCTACAGGTTCATTTTTCGGGCAGGCTTCTCTACGGCGAACGCGGTGACCGGGGTCTCCCGCCGCGGCGTCGGCATGGACGTCGTGGGCAACAATATAGAGCTCATCGGCGGCACCGTCGAGCTGGTACGCGACGTCTTCGTGCCGCGGGGGCTTTCGCGCGTGTCGCTGGCGCCTCCGGAAGTCGCGGGACTGCTCAATCTGCGCGGGCGCATCGTCACGGCCATCGATCTCCGCCGGCGCCTTGGAATCGAGGCGCGCGACGACGCCATGACGCCGCTCGCCGTCGGCATCGAGAAGCATGGTGAGCTCTACGGCAGCATCGTGGACCAGGGGGGTGACGTGCTCCGGCTGGAGCGCTCCACCTACGAAGCCAATCCCGTCAATCTCGACGCAGGCTGGGCGTCAGTCTGCGCTGGTGTGCATCGGCTCGAGACCGGCCTAATGGTCGTGCTCGACGTCGACAAGGTGCTCGATCTCGGAAGGTTCCGCGTCGCTGCCTGATAACGCCGTCGCCGGAGACGGCTCGCGAAGGAAAGGAACGCATGAAACATTGCTTGGTGGTCGACGACAGCGCCGTCATCCGCAAGGTGGCGCGGCGCATCCTCGAGGAGCTTCGCTTCACGGCGTCAGAGGCTGAGAACGGGCGCGAGGCGCTCGAACAATGCCGCATGACGATGCCGGACGCGGTGCTGCTCGACTGGAACATGCCGGTAATGGACGGCATCACCTTCCTTGTCGCGCTGCGCAAGGAGGAGGGCGGAACCACGCCCAAGGTGATCTTCTGCACGACCGAGAACGACGTCGAGCACATCACCCGAGCCATCAACGCGGGGGCCAATGAGTATATCATGAAACCCTTCGACCGAGACATCATCGAAGCCAAGTTTCATGAGGTAGGCCTGATCTGAAGCCGTGATGACCAGGCACGGCCAGGGCGCGACCCTCCAGCCGGCTGTGCAAGCTCCCGGCGAACAATCAGGCGCCGCTCGGCCGATCAGGGTGATGATCGTCGATGATTCGGCGGTCGTCAGGGTCTCGTCTTGCGCTGGATCGGGGAGGAGCCCGGATTTGAGGTCGTGGCCCGTCACGCCCATGGTGGCCTCGCCGTCGAGGATGTGGCGAGGAGCGCTCCGGACATCGTCGTGCTCGACATCGAGATGCCGGTGATGCCGGTGATGGACGGCCTCGAAGCGCTGCCGCTCCTGTTGCGGGCCAAGCCCTGGGTCCGGGTGCTGATGGCCTCCACCCTCACCAAGCGCAACGCTGAGATCAGCTTCAGGGTCTTGTCGCTGGGGGCGCTCGATTACATTCCGAAACCCGACTCCAATCGGGAGATCACCACCTCGCCTGATTTCCGCCAGGAGCTGATCCGCAAGCTCAAGGGACTTGGGCGGGGAGCGAAGCCCTGGCTGGCCGGTAGGCTTAGGGCCGAAACCGGGTCGGCTGCCGAGCGGGCGCAGGCTCGTCCCGGCGCGATGACAGCCGCGTTCCCCTGCCGCCCATTTCTCCCTCGCCGCCGCGGCATCATCGCCATCGGCAGCTCGACCGGCGGTCCACAGGCCCTGACCGAGATGCTCGAGCCGCTGGCAAGCGCCCTCAATCGCGTCCCCGTCCTCATCGCCAGCACATGCCGCCGATGTTCACCGCAATTCTTGCTGGGCGCTTGACGCGTTCGACCGGCCGCGAGGCCGAGGAGGCTGTCGACGGGGAGCCACTCAAGCCCGCCACCATCTACATCGCACCGGGCGACCGCCACATGATTGGGGCCGCCTCGGGCGAGCCCGTCTTGCGTTTGAACGATGAGGCGCCGGTTCATCATTGCAGGCCCGCGGTCGATCCGTTGTTTGCCAGCGTCGCCGCTTCGCACGGGGGTGGCCGCGCTCGGCATCGTGCTGACTGGCATGGGCTCGGACGGCGCGGCGGGGGCGCGGGCCATCGCCGAGGCCGGCGGCAGCGTGATCGCGCAGGACGAGGTCCTCGAGCGTCGTGTGGGGCATGCCGGCCGCGCCTGCGGCTACAGGCGCCTGCCTCGGCGCTGCTCCCGCCCGCTTTGATCGCGGAGGTCACGGCCAAGCTCATGCGGGGAGAGCGGCCAGGACGCCGCGAGAGTTCAGCTATCTATGCAAGCTCTTGAAGGAGCGCTCGGGGCTCAATCTCTCGGCCGACACGCGCGAGCTGCTGGAGGGGAGGCTCCATCCCCTGCTGCGGCGCGAGCAAGCCAGCTGGAGCATCGAGATCCTCGCCACTGACTTCGCCGAGGACGCGATCCGCAAGGCGCGCGAAGGGGTCTACAGCCAGTTCGAGGTGCAGCGGGGCCTGCGATCAGCCCCGAGATTCGCAACAGGGTCAGCTTCCGCACAATCTGATCGCGGACGGAGGGCTCGGCAGATTCGACATTATCTTTTGCCGCAACGTGCCGATTTATTTCGATGACGAGGCCAAGCGCGAGGTGCTGGCGCGGCTCGCCTCCGAGCTTGCGAGCGACGGCTATCTCGTGCTCGGAGCCTCGGAAACGACGACGGGATCGAGCGCTCAGTTCGCGTCTGCGGGCAAAGACCAGAACGGCGTGTTCACACTCAAGCCGCTCGCGGCCGAAGCCGCGGCTTAGGATCGGGATTGACGCTAAGGACGGCAGAGGCAGAAGGGTTCAAGCCGCCTCGGACTCGTCCTCGGGATTACGCAGCACGTAGCCGCGTCCCCATACCGTTTCGATATAGTGCTTGCCGCCGGTCGCCGCCGCGAGCTTCTTACGCAGCTTGCAGATGAAGACGTCGATGATCTTGAGCTCCGGCTCATCCATGCCGCCATAGAGATGGTTCAGGAACATCTCCTTGGTCAGGGTCGTGCCCTTGCGCAAGGAGAGGAGCTCGAGCATCTGATATTCCTTGCCAGTCAGGTGCACGCGCTGGCCGTTCACATCCACGGTCTTGGTGTCGAGATTGACCTTCAGCCCCCCGGTCTGGATCACCGACTGGGCGTGGCCCTTGGATCTCCGCACGATGGCGTGGATACGGGCGACGAGCTCGTCCTTGTGGAAGGGCTTGGTCATGTAGTCGTCGGCGCCGAAGCCCAAGCCCCTGACCTTGTCCTCGATGCCGGCGAGGCCGGACAGGATCAGGATCGGGGTCTGCACCTTGCTCACGCGCAAGGTCTTGAGCACCTCGTATCCGCTCATATCGGGCAGGTTCAGATCGAGCAGGATGATGTCGTAATCGTAAAGTTTACCGAGGTCGACGCCCTCTTCGCCAAGGTCGGTCGTATAGACGTTGAAGCCCTCGGACTGAAGCATCAGCTCAATGCTTTGTGCCGTAGCGCTGTCGTCCTCGATGAGAAGAACTCGCATCTTCTATTCCCCCGTCTTCCCGGCAGATCCTTACTCGTTCCCCCGATGGCACTATGCTCGAAACCATCGACGCAAAGCGGATGGTTAATTCGAATCAACAAATTAGGGGCCAATAGTTAACAAAAGCTAAGCTTCTGGCGAGCGCTATCGAACTTTGCCTCGCATTTTGGCTATCCGTCAAATGCCGGTCATATGGTTTACCGCCCCTTAAGGGCTGTTGGCGAAGATCGGGGTCGAGAGGGGCGGGGGCTCAGCTCCAGAGCTTCGAGACAGAGGCCCGGATGCAGTGGAATCTTCCGTCCTAAGGTCCGAGAATGTTGAGGGTATCGAACCATGAAGTCACGGGACGCATTGAGCCGGCTGAAGCGCTTCGAGGTAGACGAGAAGCGGCGCAAGGTGGCCGAGATCGAGACCATGATCGCCGAGTTCAACCAGATGGCGGTCGATCTCGACCGTCAGATCGCCGTTGAGCAGGAGCGCGCCGGGGTCTCCGACACCAATCACTACGCCTATCCGACATTTGCCAAGGCGGCGATCCAGAGGCGGGACAATCTGCTCGCCTCGGCCGCAGATCTTGAAGCCAAACTGGCGAGCGCGCGGGAGACCCTCGCCGCGGCCTATGAGGAGCTGAAGAAGATAGAGCTTCTCGAGGAGCGCGACGCCGAGCGGATCAAGCTCGAGCAGGCGCGCATGGCGGAGCTCGAGGTCGTCTCCGCCAACATGCCTCACCGGGTTGCGAGCTGAGGCGCTTTACGCCTACCGGGCGTCCGACGTTCGGCTCCGTTTTGCGGGCTCACGGTCGACCGCCCGCGGGCCATCGGTGCTAGAGTTAAGTCCACGCCGAACGAGGGGAGCGCGGTCGCATGCCGTCCTTCGACATCGTGTCAAAGACCGATCTGGCTGAGATCGACAATGCGCTCGCCAATATGAGCCGCGAGATGAGCCAGCGTTACGACTTCAAGGGCTCTCAATCCCGCATCGAGCGGAAGGAGGCCGAGCTCATTCTCAACGCCGACGACGATCTCAAGCTCAAGCAGATGCACGAGCTGCTGCAGGGGCATCTCGCCCGGCGCAAGATCGAGCCGGGTGTTCTCGACTACAAGACCGTCGAGAAGGCCGCGGGCCAGGCGGTGCGACAAAAGGCGCTGATCCGCCAGGGCATTGATCGGGAGCTCGCCAAAAGGATCGTCAAGGAGATCAAAGACGGGAAATTCAAGGTGCAGGTCACGGTGCAGGGCGACGAGCTCAGGGTCACGGGCAAGAAGCGGGACGACCTGCAAGCCGTGATTCAGCACCTTAAGGGGCTTTCGGTGGAGCAGCCGCTGCAATATGTGAACTTCCGCGATTAGCACTTTTGAAGATGCGGGGGGTGCCTTGTCGCCAAATGTTCCGTCGAGGATGGTATTGCTGTTGATCGCTGCCATGCTCCCGAGCTGTAGCGTGGGTAGCGGTGGCGTCGCCGTCGAGGGCGGCGGCGGTACCACCGGGTCGACGGGCGTTTCCATCACGCGGGGCAAGCCGCTCGACACCTATGTGGTGATGGGCGGCGAAATCAAGCGCTGCTGGTTCAATCCCGTCGATCCGCTCTTGCCGAACTATGTCTATCGGGCCGATGTCAGTCCCGACGGCAGCAAGGTGCAGATCTCAGTGCATCAGCGGGCGGATCTCGGCCGGGCGGGCCTCACCACCTATGTCATCGACTTCAAGCAGGCGGGGCCCTCGACGGCGATCGCCACCGAGAACCGCACGATGCCGCCAGACCTTGCCGCCAAGATGCAATTCGACATCGACCGCTGGAGACGCGGCGAGTCGGATTGCAGCAAGAAGATGCCGGCTACGGCTTCGGTCCGCCCGGTCCGCCCCGCGGCGGGCGCTCGCTGAAGGGTGCTCCGGCTTACGCGGTCGACCCAAAGCGCAAATTCAGGGAGTCGACCGTCCAACGGCAAATGGCCATTCGGATTGGCTATGATCGGGGTTCAATGGGAGCCGTAAGTCGCGTGCCGACGGAGGCGAGCAGAAGCTCGTAGGCACGGTCGACGATCTCGTCCAGCGACCGCGTCCTCGCAAACATGGCCATTGCCTCGCGCAAGAACTCCTCGCGGCTTGGGATGTGAGGCACATGCAAGGTCTTCAGCATCTCGCTCGTGCGGTGATGGGCGCGGATCAGCGTCTCCTGCAGCGAGGACAATTCGGGGGTATGCAGTGCCGAGGCGATGGCGGCCGCGATCCGCTCAGCATTGAAACGCGCGGCGAGCTCCTCGGCCGCACGATTGATGACCTTCGCGCCGAGCCGCTGCTCATTGCGCAGCACTTGCTCGGGCGGCGTCTTTAGGTCCCATACAAGGCCGATCCAGGACAACGCCCTCAACAGGTAATAGGTCGGGTCGATTTCCCACCATCTGAAGCCCTGCCGGACGCTGCTTTGGTAGGCGTGGTGATTGTTGTGCCAGCCCTCGCCCATGGTAAAGACCGCCAAGAGCCAATTATTGCGAGAATCGTCGCCCGTCACGTAGCGCTTGCTGCCGCGCACATGCGCGAGCGAGTTGATGCAGAACGTCGCGTGATAAACGAGCACCGTGCTCCAGATGAACCCGACGACCAGGCCAGACCAGCCTGCCAAGAGAAAACAGAGACCACCAAGAGCAATTGCAGGAAGAAGTTCGAGTTTGTGCAGCCACATCAACTCGGGATAGCGCGTCAAATCCGCAATTTTCGCGAAGTCGGGGAGGTCGTGCTTCCGAGCGAAAATCCAGCCCAGATGGCTGTAGATGAAACCCTTGTGCCGGGGGGAATGGACGTCTTGATCGGTATCGGAATGCAAATGGTGATGCCGGTGCTTGGAAGCCCACCACAGCACGCTCTTTTGCGCGGTGGTCTGGGCGAGCAGGGCGAGGATGAATTGAAACGCCCGGCTCGTCGAGTAGGCGCGGTGCGAGAAGTACCGATGGTATCCGGCCCCGATCGCAAAGATGCGCAGCCAGTACAGCGTCACGCAAATGGCGAGGGCCTGCCAGGTGATGCCCGTCCAGATCGCCGCTATGCAGCTCAGATGGATCAAGACGAACGGAATGGCCGAGGGATAGATGATGTCGTCATGCTCGCCATCAACGGCGACATCGGGGGACATATCAGCGATTCTCCTGCGCGGGTCTTTTCATTCTCTTAGGCGTTTTCGGCGGCGTTTGCCAGATGGCGTTCTACGAGGTGCGCCGCAAGGCCGATGTAATCCCATTACGGGGGAGGGGGCACTCCGCTGCCTCGGTCGAGCGCCGCCTCGAAGACATGAAACCGCGCTGCTCAGCCTTTTCGCTCGCGGTGAGGAAGGCCGCGCAAGATGAGGAAGGCTTATCGGCTCCGGGGATATCACTCTGACAATCGGGAACGACGCGAGCAAAGTCGCCGGGCGCGTGCCAAAGGCTGTCGCCGGGCAGGAAGCTATAGTCGAGGCTCGCGCGGACCAGCTGCTTGAGATCCGCGTAGTTGAGACCATAGGTTTCGACCGCGCGGACATATTCATGGGTCAGGTCGATGCGCGAGACGCCTTCGTCGTCCGTGGAGAGCGCTATGGGCACACCAAATTTGCGGTAGAGAGGGAAGGGGTGGTTCTTGCCGCTAATCCCTAAGATATCGTCATCGCTGGTGGAGGTTGATCTCGACCAGGACATGTTTGGCCGCCATGTCTTGCAGGAGTTCGTAGGGCCGATCTTCGTACATGACGTCCACGCCGTGGCCGATGCGATCGGTGTGGGCTTGCTCCACAGCCAGCCGGATATGGCAGCAGAGAGCCTCCGGCGGCACAAGCCCGGGTGCCAGCTCGCCCGCATGCAGGCTGACATGCACCTTCGGATAGAGCGCACGCAGGAAGCCCATGGCTTGCCTCGATCGGACCTCGATACTCCTTTCGCGAGTCAATAGAGTGCGGATTGCCTTTTTAGGTGAAAGCTGGGATTGGGGTCGCGCGCATCCCATCCCTGCCGTCAGGTTCCCTGGGCGGACGAGTTCAAACCCCCGAACATCGAGCCGTTGATCGCGAGCCCTATTTGAGTGGCGGAAGCGGGTGCGGTGCTTCGGTCGTGTAGACCTGACTGTGGTGAAAGCAGCCCCCCAAAGCAAACGACGCGGCGAGGACCGCCGCAACGACGATGATACGCATAACTGCCCCCTCCACTCAGAACTGTCACTCTTGCCGCATGGCAAACGCTTACCCCGCAAATCCCATCATATTTCCCGAGGGAATTGGTGACGTAATTGCAACATCGATCGAACGCTCGTTCAACTGCCGGGCTGGCCCGACTGGTCCAGCCGTGGCCCTGACAGCTCGCTCCAGGCGCGACGATTGTGACAGCAGCGTTGCGCCGGACTCCTCGACTCAGATAATCCGAAACCGACGTGACGGGTTTAGTCGGCGCATCCCGCAACCCTAACCCTTGCTTCCGTGTCCGACCGAGAGCGATCCAGACAATCTCTTTTCGTGCTTGGGGCCGGCGCCATTTTGCTTGGCGCCGCGGCGCTCTTGTTCGCGCTGACCAGGGTGCCCGGCCCAGCCAGCCGCAATCCAAATTCCGGGATCGCTGGTAACGAGGTGTCGGCTGCCGCTCCTGCGGCCTCTACCGCAAGCGAGAGCCAAGGGCAGAGAGACCGTCCCCGGACCGATCCGGTCCCGCCGTCGGCGGAGCCGGCCGCGTCTGCCGATCCGGACCAGACGGGGGCACTTCCCGACACTCCCCGGAGCCCCACCGTGCCCCCAGAGGGTGCGGCCGAACCGGCGCCTTCTAGCCCTAGCCTTGGCAAGGCCCCCGAAGGCCACTCCGCCGCCCCGTCGCCAGACCAGGTGGCGAGTGCCGAAGCCCATGCGCCGGCGGCCCAAGCGGGCGAGCCCTCGGGCGAGGGGGTAAAACTGGACGAACCGCCCCTGGAAGCTGACGCGGCCAAATCGCAACAGCCCATGGTCGATGCGGCTGAACCCGCAAAGCCCGACGTGGCGGCGGATGCGGAGCCCGAGCCGCCTTCCATGACGCCGGCCCCTGCCGGGCAGCCGGAAGGCAAAACTCACGCACAGTCGCCGGACTCTGCGACGACTGCCGAGACGCACGCACCGGCGGCGCAAGCGGGCGAGTCACTGGCGAGGGAGGCAAACGCGGGTGTATCGGCCGGGGAACCCGACGCGGCGCCTTCGCAACCGTCCGAGCCGGCGCCAGTCGCAAAGAGTGAGGCAAGCATAGCGAAGCCTGAGCCAGTTGAGGCGCGGCGCGCGGACAGGCCCAAAACGACCGTCGCTCCCCAGGCCCAGGCTAAGCCGAAGAGCAAGCCTCTGACCCTTGGCGCGGGAGGAGCCGCGTCGAGGCCGCCCTCGGCACCCGCGATGGCGAGAGCGAGTGCTGGCGCCTATGCCGCAAGGGTACGCGCGGATATCGGCCGCCACAAGCCCAAAGCCGTGGGCGTCGGCAGCGCGACGGTGACCTTTGCTATTGGTGAAAGCGGCGGCTTACGCTCCGTGCGGATCAGCCGCTCAAGCGGAAAAGCGCAGCTTGACCAGGCAGCGCTTGCGAGCGTGCGGAGTGCCGCGCCTTTTCCGCCGCCCCCCGCGGGCCTCAATCCCGGCGATCTGTCCTATGCGATCCAGATCTTTTTCCGCTGAGGCGGACCAGGCGGCATTACCGCGGCCAGATCGAGGGTCATGGCCCCTCATTTTACCGGCGAGAGAGAGTTGACGTAGGCCACGATCATATCGATGTCGCGATCGGAAAGGACGAAGTTCGGCATGACGTCGTGTGGTCTCGCAATCCCACGCGACAAGGGCTCGCGCAGAGCCAGGATCGGATATCCACGATGCAGGTTGCGGAACGCGGGAGCGTTCTTGTTGGGCTGTCGCCTTGTGGATCGATGGCGTGACACCAGGCACAGTTCTTTTGCACAAGGGCCTTCCCCTCGCGGACAAGGTTTTCGGTTTCGGGCGGTCAGTGTTGCGTCCGCACCTAAGCGCTTTAGGCCATCCCTGGCACCGACAAGCGAGGGATCAAGCGAAAGCGCCTTGCGAAAATCGTCAATGGCCTCCTGTTTTTGGCCCTTAGCCTCATAGACATAGCCGCGGTTGTTGTAGGCAAGCGCGCAGATGGGATTGAGCCGAACCGCCGCCGTATAATCCTCAATGGCCGCGTCGAGTTCGCCTTCTGCCGGTACGCAAGACCGCGATTATTGAGGGCGACGACGTTGCCGGGCTTGAGCCGCAGGGCCTCGCCAAAGTCGGCAATTGCCCGGCTATAATCGGCAATCGACCCATCGAAATCGCCCTTGGCGAGCTCGGCTTCGGCGCGGCCGGCAAAGGCGATCGCGTAATCTCCCTTGAGAGGGCCTCGGTGAAGTCTGCTATGGCTTGGTCTTGGCTTCCGATTTCCAAGAATGCGGTGCCGCGACTCCGGTAAGCGCGCGCGAGGCCGTCCGGCGGCTGGTTCCTGCGCTGAATGACCTCGGTGCACGCCGCTATCTGCAACTCGTCATTCATGCCCTGACTGCAGTCGGCCGCGATATCGGCGGAGGCCGCGCCCCCGCATAGGGACAGCGCCAGGCAAAAGAGGCCAACTCTCACACGCATGTTCCGCTCCCACGCGATCAAGACGTCACGCGCGAGAGGGAGTAGTCTGTTGTTGTGGTGAGACCGTTGATCCTGAGCAAGGATTGCCGGCGATAACCCGGCTGTTGTTTGGCCATAAGCATGAGACAAGGTTGCACTTATGCAAAGGGCCTCCGTTGAGGTAAATCAATTCGCCGGCCGAGCTTACCTATACGCTTCTCAGTGTGAGGCCTGATCGGAGCAAAGCGTTCGCTGTAGCGAAGGGAGGGGGGTTTGAGAGTGTTCGGTGTGGTGAACTTGCGCGCTCGCGCACGGTCTGATGTAAGGGTGGCAGGTGCAGAAATTTTCGTTGGCAATTTGCGGCCCCACTGCGCGCGACGCGATGAGGCTTTCGCCTCGCGGCTATGGTCTCTGCGCGCTCGTCATCGCCTGTCTGCTCTCGGCCGTGAACGTATCGCCGGCGACGGCCCGAGAGGAGGACTCGGTTCGCGATTTCGTCGAGCGGGTGAATGATGCCTCGACCGCACTCTTAGCCTCCGGGTCGAATGCCGCACAAAAGTGCCGCCGCCTGCTGGGTTGGGCGTTTGACGTGCCCGCAATGGCTGGCTACGCGCTTGGCACGACTTGGAATAAGGCCACGGGCGCGGAGCGCAGAGCCTTCTTAGCCGCCTTCGAGGACGAAATTGTCGCGGCCTATGTTCGGCGCATGGCAGCTTACCGAGGCGCGACCATGAGCTTTGTCGGCGCAAGGGCGCCGACCGGCGGGGACCGGCTCGCTGCGAGCCGCTTGATCGTGCCGGGTGGTCCCGAGCAGACATGGATCTGGAGGCTACGACCAGCTGGCCAGACGTGGCGCATCGTCGATGTGTCGGTCGACGGCCGGAGTGCGCTGCATGCCGAACGCCAGGAATACGCTGAGATCTTGGAAACCAATCATGGCGACATCGACGCGGTCATCGCCTTTGTCCGCAGACGCGCGGGCGGCGGATCCTAGCCGCAGTGACGCCGCACCCCTTAGTTGCCTTCGAGCATGTCGGCCGCGAGTTCGACGAGGGGCGCATCATCGCCCTGCGCGACGTCAACCTCGTGATCGAGAAGGGCCAATCCGTTGCCTTGGTCGGAGCCAGCGGCAGCGGCAAGACCACGCTCATCCTCTTGATGTGCGGGATCATGATCCCCTCGGCGGGACTGATACGATGGAACGGCGAGCCGGTCACAACGTCCAGCGCATGGACGAGTATGCGCCGCTCCGAGATCGGCATTGTGTTTCAGGACTTCAACCTGTTCCCGACCTTATCCGCAATTGAGAATATCGAGATCGCGACCTTCGGCACCGGCATCCGAAGCCGGGAACGCAAACGCCGCTCTGAGGCCGCGCTCGACGCCGTAGGACTAACCGCGCGCTCAAGGCACTTGCCCCACGAGCTCTCCGGCGGCGAGCGCCAGCGCGTCGCCATCGCGCGTAGCATCGTCAACGAACCAACCTTGATCCTCGCCGACGAACCGACCGGGAACCTCGACAGCGTCAACGGAGCCGCGATCATGGACCTCCTCTTCGACTTGCATCAGGCGCGGGGTGTGACGCTCGTCCTCGTGACCCACGACGCCGGTCACGCCGATCGCTGCGCGCGGCGCATTCAAATCAAGGATGGCCAGGTGTTCGAGCGCTCCTCCATGCGGGCAAGTGAGGCGGCAAGGTGAATCACAGCCAGCTCGCATTCCGCAATCTCAAGCGTCGGCCGGCGCGATCCGTGCTCACAGCGCTTGGCGTTGCCCTCGCCGTTGGCAGCTTCATTACGCTCTATGGTTTGTCGCGAAGCGTGTACCAGAATTTGCAACAGAGCATCGAGGAGCACGGCGCCGATCTGACGGTCAGACGCAGCGGGACTGCCGAGCTTTTCGGCGGAACAATCCCGGAATCCGTTGCCCCGCGCATAGCCGAGATCCCCGGCGTTCTCGCCGTTTCCGGCGAACTTATTTCGCTTGTTGCAACCGACCGCGATG